>Ga0209093_1001629_pt1 | contig 12716 bp, 11 predicted proteins | sample SidtaG_4_FD_187450 | JGI IMG/M metagenome (GOLD analysis project Ga0209093, IMG submission 187450) | Marine algal microbial communities from Sidmouth, United Kingdom - Sidmouth_Male1 metaG (SPAdes) (version 2) | ecosystem: Host-associated > Algae > Red algae > Unclassified | place: Sidmouth...
TATATCCTTAGGTAGCTCGGTGGGATATGCCAGAGGGGGTGACCCCAATACTCAAGTGCAAGATAGTTTGGGGTATCAGCGTGTCACATTTGCACACTTGAATTTGTATTTATTTTTGGTCAACAGCAAAAAACATCGACTCTATTTGAAGGCAGGAAGTGGAATCACGAATGCTAAAAAGCAGGTTATTGCTATGGACGCGACAAATTCAATTTTAATATTTGAACGTACCAATATGGCGGCATTAATGGAATTTTCTTATAGTTATCATTTTACAGACCAGTGGTTTATGAGTGCAAACGTTGGGAAAATCTGGTATGACGATACACTATATTTGGGATTATCTTTGGGTTATGCCTTTTAAAAAACATAGCAAATAAGGTTTAAAATAAAATTATAAATTTATGAAAAACAAACTATTAACTTTGTGTATTGCCTTTTTTACTTGCTTGAGTTATTCATCTAATGCTCAGGATGTAAGTGATAAAGATTCAAGCTCTAAAAATTATATTATCTCTAATATCTCACATTCCTTTATCGGCTCTCGTACATTTAATTCATCTTCCTCATTATTACCTTATGAGTCCGGCTCTACTATAGGAATTGTTTACCATCGCATGTTTTTTAAGAATCTTGGAGCTAACGTATCTTACTCTAAAACAACCGGACTCAGTAAATTTAATCATTTACAAAGTTATACCACCGGCAATGCAAATATCATTAGTGATGAAAATGTAGCTTTTAACTCATCATTACATCACTCGGCAAACATTGGTCTGACCTATCGAAATGCAGTCGGAACAAGGCATGAACTGCTCACTGCTGTTGGGTTGAGTTACAAACATTTAAGGTATAATTCAATTGGTGATACCCACTTCAACTACGCTGATAATGTAGCTACTATTATGAGTTATGATTATCATAGCTCAAAAGAAATAAGTTTCTACCTTTCGCTTGATTACTTGTTTTTTATTACAAAAGGTTTTGGAATTGGTGTACATGGAGCTTATGAAGACTCATTTTTATCTATTGCCAGTATAGGCGCATCGTTGGCTTATCGTTTTTAAAAGTAATGCGCCAATGTTATAATACGTTAATGAGGAAAACATTATCGCATTATAGCATTGACGCATTACAGCATTACTCATTCACTCATTTTTCCTCCAAAAAAGAATAACGATAATCACTCGGCGGATTAAAATTCTCCTTAATCGTGCGTGGCGACAACCAACGATACAGGTTCAAGACCGACCCCGCTTTATCATTCGTACCCGAAGCCCGACCACCGCCAAACGGCTGCTGCCCGACCACTGCGCCTGTTGGTTTATCATTCACATAAAAGTTACCGGCTGCATTGCGGAGTTTCACGCTTGCGGCATTGATGACTTGACGGTCTTTCGCAAACAATGCACCCGTCAATGCGTAAGGCGAAGTCTCATTTAGAATGTCAATTGTTTCGTCAAATTCTTCATCCTTATATACGTACACCGTCAATACAGGTCCGAAAATTTCCTCGCACATCGTTGTATATTTCGGGTCGCTGACTTCTATTAATGTAGGCTCGATAAAGTAACCTTTACTCTTATCATAATTGCCACCCGAAATGATTTTCGCGCCTTTATCCGTTTTTGCTTTCGCAATATAGGACGTAATTTTATCAAAAGCCCGCTCGTCAATTACGGCGTTGATGAAGTTGGTAAAATCTTCGGGCGAACCCATTTTTATTGACTTCAAATCCGCGACCATTTGTTTCTTCACCGCTGCCCACATACTTTTCGGCACATAAGCGCGAGAGGCAGCCGAGCATTTCTGACCTTGATACTCGAATGCGCCACGCACGAGCGCGGTAGCCACCTGCGCCGCGTCTGCGGAAGGGTGCGCGAGTACGAAATCCTTACCGCCCGTTTCGCCCACGATACGCGGGTACGATTTATAATTGGCAATATTATCACCAATCGTTTTCCACATATATTGGAACGTTTTGGTGCTGCCCGTGAAGTGCAAACCCGCAAAATCAGGATGATTAAATGCAATATCGCCAGCCACCGGACCGTCTGTAAAAATCAGATTAATCACGCCCGCCGGAAGCCCTGCTTCCACGAGAATTTCCATAATCACCATCGCCGAATAAATCTGCGTCTCGGCTGGTTTCCAAACCACAACATTGCCCAACATCGCAGGTGCCACACACAAATTCGCTGCAATCGACGTAAAATTAAACGGCGAAATCGCAAACACAAAACCTTCTAATGGTCTGTATTCCAACCTGTTCCATATCCCATCTACGCTTTCCGGTTGTTGAGCGTAGATTTGCGTCATATACTCCACATTGAAGCGGAAAAAATCCGCCATTTCGCATACGGCGTCGATTTCAGCTTGATAAGCATTCTTTGATTGCCCCAACATCGTTGCCGCATTCATACGTGCGCGATACGGACCTGTGAGCAAGTCGGCAGCACGTAGGAAAATCGCGGCGCGTTCTGCCCAGGGCATCAATTCCCATGCCTCTTGTGCGGCAAGCGCGGCATTAATCGCATCCTTGACATGCTTGCTACCTCCTTTGCAGTAATGTCCCAATGTGTGCTTCACCTCATGCGGCGGATGTATGGATACCAAGTCCTTTGTCTCAACAGATTTGCCGTTGATGTGCATCGGAATTTTTACTTTTTGCTTTTTCATTTGTTTTAGGGTTGCCTTCAATTCGGCACGTTCAGGGCTGCCTGGTTCGTAACCCAATACGGGTTCGTTGAGGGCTACGGGTGGTGTGTGAAATGCGTTTGACATATGTTTAGTTTATTTCCTTTATATGGGATTTATTATTTTACATTTTACATTTTAAATTAATTTGAACTTAATTCCACTTCATCCGGTACAAATTGTCGTGCGTCGCCCCCTCCTTTAATTATCTCTCGAACTATGGTTGAGCTAATGTGCGAATACTGCGGTTCGCTAATCAAAAAGACTGTTTCGAGTCCTTCGCTGACGGCGGCATTGAGTTGGGAAATCGTTTTTTCATAATCAAAATCGGAGGCATTTCGGAGTCCGCGCAAGAGGTATTTCGCGCCTACTTTTTCGCAGAAATGTGCGGTCAATTTCTCAAAATGTGCGACTTCTACTTTAGGTTCGTCGGCAAAGGTGGCGTTTATCCATTCCATACGTTGTTCGAGTGGAAAGAGGTATTTTTTCTGTGAATTGACACCGATAGCTACGATAATTTTATCGAATAAAGGCAAGGCACGCTTCACAAGCGCAACATGCCCGCGCGTAATCGGGTCAAACGAACCGGGAAAGACAGCGATTTTTTGCATAAACAAGGAAATTCCAAATTCCAAGCACCAAATTCCAAATGCTTGTAGTACGTGGGCGCAAGCCGGAGGCATTACGCTACCTTTAGTTTTGCCAAATTCTAATAAATTATCCAATGGGATGAATTGGAATTTGGGATTTGGTGCTTGGAATTTTTCAACTTGACTGCAAGATAGGTTGATTTTTGCAATTTGTGTAAATTTAGATGACAGGAAGTTTATCTTTGTACTTTATACGACCAATCAAAACCCATAAACTATGAAGTTATCCTTTGATGAAATTAAAAATTGGGCGGAATTTGAAGACCTGACGGCTTCATATTTTCGTCTGCAAGAAAGCTATGACATTGAGGTTGCACAGTCCGGCAAAGGTTCAGACGGTGGACGCGACTTACTATTGACGATTAGTTATTCCTCTCCGATACGCTCATTTGAACACAAGTGGGTGGTACAGTGCAAATTTTATAATCGTGATTTACGTAACTCGGATTTTGCAGACATCAATATTCCTTCGCTGATACACGAGTATAATGCGGAAGGATTTTTGCTTATTTGCAAGAAAGGCGTGGTAAATACTTTGCAGCAAAAGTTGGAAAACTTAGAGAAAAATTGTAAATTTGGTTATGCCTATCGAATATGGACGGGAGCTGCTTTTGCTGATGAAATCTTTCGCATGAAAAGTGAAGTTGTCAGAAAACATTACTTTCCAAAATATTCCAAAACACAGTAACATAAAAATATCATGAAAGCATATTTATCAATTTCACGTTCAAGTGAGGAAGGTTTATTGGTTATTGCACTAGCAAGTGGTGGTGTAGGTAAGCAAGGATTTAGTACGACGCACACAAGATTTGACACAGAAGACTTCGCTAAATGGTCGCGTATCGGTATCAAGCAATCTAATATGTTTCTTGGCTTCGTCTCCGAGACAGGCGAACATGCCGAAACCGTCATTCAAGAACATCGTACTGCACTCGAAGTGGGGACACCCGCCTTGCTTTTAATAGAAAATACTATCTCGCTACCGACTAATTTTGACCTAAAAAATGTGATTACATTCAACCGCGAAAATCCACAAGCTGCTATTGATGAAATTAATGGGAAAAAGCGTGTGTACGAAGATAATGCTGTTGATACTTTTGCATGGTTATTCGGAAGCGAAGCTCTAATTAGTGTGTTGGAGGAGATGAAGCGATTGGAGTTAGTACCATAATAAAGGAACACGAAGAAAATAATCTACCCCAAAATATTATTTACTTCATCAGTGTTTTTTGTCTCTTCAAAAACTTCTCACGAATCACCTCCTGCACCGTTCGCCCCTGAATTTTACTTTCCAACCACGATATAATATCAAGATATACAAACGGACGCTTCTCATAAGGATGTTTTTCTAACTGTAAGAGCGTATCTCGCAGTTTTGTAAATTCATCCTTCAATTCGTACTCATAAATTTGAGGTAATTTTCGGAGGAACTTCAAAATTTCGCGTTGTACCTGATGCAAATCCTGCATCTTATTGAGGAAGCGATAAACCGATTTTACCTGATAGGTGACGAGCGTATCGTTGCCCAATTCAAAATGCGCCAAAAGACACAAAATACGCGCAAAACACTGTGTATCTTCCCGAAAATCAGGTTGTTTTCGATTAATAATTTCATTCAAATAATCAATCGCGCGTTCATTATCGCCACTGCCAAAGTAAATACAAGCTATTTTGTAGCGAAATACCAAAATCCGGTGGTCGTCCCAATTATAAGGATTGTCGGTTAGTAATTTGTCTAAGTCGGGCATGATGGTCGTTCCCTCCGAAAAAGTACCCGCAATAAAATGCAAATTAATACGATGAATATATTTAAATAAATAAAATAAACCCTCTACATTATTGGCGGGTTTGTCGGTATCTTTCAATTCTAAATGCTCCAAGCGTTCCAATACTTCCACAAATCTATCGTATCGCCCTGCCATAAATAATGAGTTCAAAAGATTGTGCAAACCTTTCAAAAACAAAGGCATCTGCAACTTCATCATTTCAGGATATTCCTCAAATAAATCGACCCAACGTTGCGAATATTTATAATACAGGGGAAAATCCTGATTCATCAACGAATACCAATCGTAGGCTTGATAGAGATAGAGTTTTTCGTAAAAACCTAATTCACGCAGGTCGTATTTTGGTAAGTTTTTCTGAAAAAAGACATGCACAAAATCCTTTTCTTCCCGATTTCGCACCAAGCCCATTTTCAAATACAAACCATATAATTGTAATGATAAATTTGAAAATTCATGCGTGCGTGAAATCTGTGTACTTTCCTCCTTCGATTCCCTTGCCAATGCTTCCGCACGAGTATCAATGCTTCGTGTAATGTATTGACCTTCAATAAGTTTTTCAAAGCCTAATATCTCTAACGCAAGCGCATTGAGGCGGGCATTTTTGGCGGCGACTTTAGCTTTATCCAGTATTTCGAGGCTTTGCCGGTACAAGCCTTTATTGTACAACACCCGCGCATAATCGAGCCGTTCACGAATCTCCATATCTGCATTATGCGGACGATAAAGTAGCCGCAATGAAAGCAGCAATTGCTTATAAAGGTGTGCTTTCAGATTGGATAATTGACGCTTCTTAATAGCAGGTATTTTTCGCAAAATTAAAGCCTCATCATATCGTTTGTGTTTATCCAAGAGGTCAAATAATTGTAAGAAAAGCAATTCCTCATTCGCTTGATTGCGCTTCACCAAGAGCCGAAAATGTCGCTTTTCCGCCTTTGTCAGTGTGCGAACCAATTCTATCAGATAATCTGTCTGCTGCTTTGGCATTGTAACAAAATAATTTTAAACAATTGATTTACAAAGAATTAAAACTTTTATTTTTTACATGGACGCTGTAATACATTTTTTATTAAAGGTCAATTTCAATAAAGATACAACTAACTTTATCATAAATTCAGCGTTAAGCGCGTAACTCAGACATTTCTGTCTGCCCCAATCTATCATAGACAAAACATCTACGGTATGTTTAGGGAAGAGGAAGAAAATAATCTACCCCAAATGAAGAAGTTATTTTTTTTATATGTTTGGCTAAATTTGACGCGCATAGCCGAGCTACGTAAGGAAGATTTAGTGAAACATATAAGAAAAAGAACAATTCAGACGGGTAGATTATTTTTTTCGTCTTCCCTTACCAACAATGCAGAGAATTCAGAGTCAGGGTATCAAGGATTATCAACAAATATTTTCCGAATGATGAAAAATATTTATTGAGGTCGCAATTATTGGATGCTTCGCGTTCAATAACGGCAAATATAGCTGAAGGATATGGAAGGTATTACTACCAAGACAACATTAGATTTTGCAGAATTGCCAGAGGTTCATTAGAGGAGTCAATGGAACATCTGATAACAGCTTTCGATGAAAAATATATTACAAACGAAACACCAACAAACATTAAACCATTGTACGACAGTTGTTTAAAACTACTGAACGGATATATCAAATATTTGAGAAAATCAAAAAAAGGAAAAAGTGATGAGGAATGAGTGGTGTAACCAATCACCAATCACCAATCACCAATCACGAAAACATGATAAAAGCAGAAAATATATTCAAATCGTTTGGTGACCAAGAGGTCTTGAAGGGCATCTCAACGACATTTGAGAAAGGTAAAACGAACCTGATAATCGGGCGTAGCGGTGCGGGTAAAACGGTATTGCTGAAGATTTTAGTCGGGCTTTTTGAACCTACTTCGGGTAGCATTTGGTACGACGATGTTGATTTTTGTAACCTCAATAAAAAGGAACGAAAATTAATCCGGAATGAGATTGGAATGCTCTTTCAAGGCTCGGCATTATTTGATTCGATGACAGTGGAGGAGAATGTGCGCTTTCCCTTAGACATGTTTACCAACTTGACCAAAGGCGAAAAACAGCACAAAGTGGACCAATGCCTTGAGCGTGTTGACCTGACAGGCAGCAACGACAAATACCCCGGCGAAGTAAGTGGTGGTATGCAAAAACGGGTAGGGATTGCACGGTCTATCATACTGGACCCTAAGTACTTATTTTGCGACGAACCGAACTCGGGGCTTGACCCAACAACTTCAACGGTGATTGATAAATTGATACGCAGTATTACTATTGATAATAATATGACGACTATTATCAATACGCACGATATGAACTCCGTCATGGAAATCGGCGACAACATCAACCTCTTACACCTAGGCAAACTCGTGTGGAAAGGAACGAAAGAAGACATCCTCAAGGCAGGTAGTGCCGAAATTCAGGATTTCATCTTTGCTTCGCCGTTTTTGCAGCGATTGAAGCATGGAGTTATGAATGCCTCGTAGTGTTGTGGTGCGGTAGTTCCGTAGTGTCTTGGTAATTTTCGTAATATAACGACACTGCGAAACCACGACACGACAACACTAAATCTTCACCTCATACACATTATACGTCTTATAAATTTCTCCTTTAATTAACTCCATTCCGCGTCGCATCATGGCGTTATCTTCGAGTATCCAACTCGCTTCGCCGTACTCTACGCCGAGTGCTTGTGCGGCTTTGACGGTTTCGTAATATAAGACAGCATCCAATCCTTTTCCGCGATATTTCGGCAAAATACCGAGCAACATCACCCGCGCCCATTTGATATGTTTTTTCTGGGTAAACATTTTAATAAAATTAAAGGGAAACAGTCGCCCGTTCATTTGTTTGAAAATGTAATTATAGTCCAACAGAGAAACTGCCGTACCAACAGGTTCGCCGTCAATTTCGGCAAAAAATATGAGCGAAGATTCTGCGATTTGCTTAAAACCTGCGGCGTATTCGTCGATTTCTTTATCCGTCAGAGGTACAAAGCCGTAATTTTTTTCCCACGATTCATTATAGATTTTCCGTAGAATTTCGACCTCGCCCTTGATATCTTTCATATTGAGATTGCGGATTTTTACGCCTGTACGTTGGCGTACAATCTTGTTGCCGCGCACCATTTTTGGGTCTTCCATCACGCGGTTGGCGTCGATTTTATAGGCGAAAAGTCCTTGTGTTTTTTTGAATCCGTAATTTTCTATCAAAGTCTGATAATAACGCGGATTGTAGGTCATGCCCAATTTTGGCGGGTCGTCATAGCCATCTACGAGCAAGCCGTAATCGTGATTGCTCGACGGGCTCGCCGGTCCGTGCATGATGTCGCGCCCACGTTCTTGCAGCCATTTTTTTGCCGTATCAAATAGCAAATTCGCTACATTTTGGTCATTAATACATTCAAAAAAACCAAAAAAACCGGTCTTATCTTCGTGTTCTTCATTGTACAAATCATTCTGCAAAGCCGCTATCCGTCCGACTACCTCGCCGTCACGCATCGCCAAGTACATTTGCATTGTTCCAAATTCAAAAAAAGAAAATTTCGGATTCAATTTCTCCTTGACATCCATCAAAAGCGGCGGCACCCACATCGGGTCATTGGCGTATATTTTCCACGGGAAATGGATAAATAATTTCTTCTGCTTTGGAGTTTCAACCGATTGTATCGTTAGCATAGTGTCGTTGTGTGTGTTAGCGTGTTGTCGTGTTATTGTGTTAGCGTATTTTCGGTAATACATTAACACATCAACACAAAAACAATCGTATTTTTTTACGGCTTAAAATTAGCAAACACTTATGTAACGGCAATTTAATTTGAATAATTATTCATCAAAAAAATATCGAATTACACACATTCAAAATTCATCTATTCAAAATTCAAAATTAATTCAAACCAATTTCCCAGAACCATTCAAAGGGTTCGATTTGTTGTCCTTCCTTGAAAAGATAAGGTTCGCCGTTGATGTCGAGCATGGGAATGTGCGGATTTTCTGCCATCACCCATTTCATTCCATAAATCGGCATATCGTGTGTAAACTCATTTTGAACAATATGCCTAACCTTCTCAGAATCAATGCCCCAACTCATGTGAATTGTTTGGTTATAAGGCAACCACTGTCGTACTTGCAATGCCAAAATACCATACGACCTATCGCAATATTTACATTTTGTCATATCATAATACCCAAACATGGAAGGATAATCGGGGTCTTCTATCGGCGGGCGTTTTTCAAATTCCGGGTCGCCTGTCCAGAGTAAATTTCGGAGCGTGAATAAGGTGTTTTTGTAACGATATTCGAGTCTGACCCTTGAAGTTATAAACTTATCTTGACCTGTCCACGCAAACATGTCGTTTTCAAAAATAAATCGCCCGTTTCGACCTGCGATGTAGATCGTTCCGGTGGCCTGCGATGTGCCGATATTATCCAGATAAATATTGTACGCATAGCCAAAACTGCCGGGTTTACCCGTCTGATTTTGAAGGTTTTGTATAAATGGGTTATTGCGTTCGGGCTTAGGTTTGCCCCATGCGCCGAGTGCGCCGATAGAGACACGCCCTTCCCAACGCGGTGCATCCGGTCCCCAGCCATTCCAAGTGTAATATACAGCCGTTTCGAGGTTCATTTGAGCGAAATTGCGGTAGCCATACACATTTCCCCTCAAACCTATTCGCTTGATTTTACTGCCAAAAGTAGCGGATATACCTGCCGTCCAGCCTGTTTCAATTTGTGCATTGGAAATTCCATAAAATTGACAGCACAACACCAATAAAATGATTTTTGGTTCTTTGAGAGTTTTTAATAAAAAAGAAATTACTGGAATGTTGATTTTTACATTTTTCCACCCCCCAGCCCCCTCCAAAGGGGGAGATTCTTCGCTTTGCGAAGAACTGTTTGTACATATTTCCTCCTTTGGAGGGGGCGCACCTACTTTTGTCTCCCCCTTTGGAGGGGGCGCACCTACTTTTGTCTCCCCCTTTGGAGGGGGCGCACCTACTTTTGTCTCCCCCTTTGGAGGGGGCTGGGGGGTGGAACACGCAAAGTGCAAATCTTTAATTTTATTCCAAATACTTAAATGATGAAAGAACCTATTTTTTTTGATTGTAGATAAATCCATATTGATAGTCGATAGCTTTTTTATATCTTAGCAGCGTTGGGAAATTCCAAATTCCATCCCGATAGCTATCGGGACAAATTCCAATTTTAATGTGTTTTACAAAAAAATAGACAAAATTTATACATGAAAAATACGCTATTCGTTTTAATAATTTGCTTTTTGGGAACGGTTGTTTTCGCACAAGAAACACCTGCCCCTGCACAATCCAAATCTATCCTTATCCTCAATGCGAAGGCGCACTTGGGTACAGGAAAAGTGATTGAAAACAGTGCCATTGGTTTTGTTGATGGTAAAATTACAGTGGTCGCCGATGCCACGATAAATCCACCAAATTCGGGAGAATGGGATAAGGTGATTGATGCAACGGGCAAAGAGATGTATCCCGGCTTCGTCGCGCCCAATACCCAACTCGGCTTGGTCGAAATCGGTGCGGTACGAGCTACACGCGACAGCCGCGAAGTCGGTGGTTTTAATCCGAATGTCCGTTCCATTATTTCGTATAATACCGATTCGCGGGTCACGCCTACGGTACGTGCGAATGGCGTACTTACCGCACAAATCGTACCCGAAGGCGGGCGCGTCTCCGGCTCATCAAGCATCGTGCAGTTGGACGCATGGAACTGGGAAGATGCAGCATACAAAACCGATGACGGGATTCACCTGCATTGGCCCCGCACACACTCGCGCTCCGGCTGGTGGGCTGCCCCCGGACCAACGAAAAAGAATGACGATTACAGCAAACAAACAGCAGAAATTAAGCGTCATTTCAATGAAGCGAAAGCCTACGCAGCAAGTAGCCCCGAATCAAAAAATCTGAAATTGGAGGCGATGAGTGGCTTGTTTGATGGCAGCAAAAAACTGTTTGTACATGCCAATTCTGCTAAGGCGATTATAGAAGTGATTCAATTTGTAAAAGAAACAAATATGGATGCGGTTATCGTAGGTGGAAAAGATGCTTGGTTGGTGGCAGATGAGTTGGCGGAGAGTGGTATTCCCGTGATTCTCGGTAATACGCATGACCTCCCCTCCAATGTGGACGACGACATCGACCAACCTTTCAAAACTCCTGCAATGTTGTATCGAAAAGGTGTCCTTTTTGCCCTCAGCATGGAAGGGGCTTGGCAGCAATTCAACCTTGCTTTTCAGGCGGGGCAGGCGGTTTCCTATGGCTTACCTTATGAAGTCGCGATTAAATCTTTGACCTCAAATACAGCGCAAATTCTTGGTATCGACGACCGTGTAGGAACGATTGAAGCGGGTAAAGACGCGACATTTTTCCTATGTGCAGGTGATGTACTCGATATGCGTACCAACAAAATCGAACAGGCATTTATACAGGGACGTGAGATTAGTTTGGATAATAAATTCAAGCGATTGGCACGTAAGTTTAGAGGGAAATACGAAGCGGAGAAGTAATGGTTAACGATTAATCATTAATTTGATGTCACAGTTTCTAATGTAAAATTCAAAATAATAAATGTAAAATGTAAAAGTTGTAGGACGCGAAACTAACGTTTTTCTTTCGTATTTTTTGATTATAAATTTATTAAATAAATAAAAAAATACAGAATATTTTCTGTGTGTACTACAAGCACTTTTACATTTATTATTTTACATTTCAAAAACCCCTTGTTTTCAACTCAAACACACCACACCAATGCGAATACTCTACACACTAACTTTGCTACTATTGACCTCATTAATTTTCGTCCGATCACAGCCCGGCGGCTTTACTCAAAATTGGAGTAATTATCCTGCCGGAGAATTTGGTTATTTTATTTTGTACAAATTATTTCACAAGAAAATATGATGGTGAGAAAATTTGTTAAACAGTAATGACATTGACAGTAATTATCTTCGAATATGAAAAATTATAAATTCATTCTCTGGCTGGGCTTTGGGCTTTTTCTTTTTTCAATGTCGTGTTTTCCGATGAGTGATATACCGGTGTTTTTTAATCATGAATTTCCGAAAGACCAACATGGGAATCAAGTGATTGCTAAAAATTCTTATTGCAGCTTGGTAGATGGTAGTGGCGAGACGATAATTCCGGACGGAAGCTACATCTATATCAAGCCTTTGAATTACGATAAAAGCTGTGTTACGGTATTGTACAAAGCAGAAACTGTCAGTGGAATTGACCTTTATGATGGAAAAGGAAAATTGATAGCTAGTGACGGTGCGACAGGTTTTTATGGTTGCGACGAGGGATTAATTCAGGTGAAAAAAGGCGATGTCGCAGGAGTGATAGATACGAAAGGAAAGGAAATTATTCCTACTCAATATGATTAGAGTGTGTAAAACATTAGGGGTATTCTAATATATTTTGGCATACGACTATTCAAAAGAAAACTTGCCACAAAGACACGAAGACACAAAGTATAAACAGTAAAATTCTTTGTGCCTTTGTGTCTTTGTGGCAAAATTAAACGTGTACA
>Ga0209093_1001632_pt1 | contig 12711 bp, 15 predicted proteins | sample SidtaG_4_FD_187450 | JGI IMG/M metagenome (GOLD analysis project Ga0209093, IMG submission 187450) | Marine algal microbial communities from Sidmouth, United Kingdom - Sidmouth_Male1 metaG (SPAdes) (version 2) | ecosystem: Host-associated > Algae > Red algae > Unclassified | place: Sidmouth...
CACCTCTGACGCCCTGGATGTACGTATGACATTCTGCCGCCGGTGGGGCGTGGCATCCATGGCGTGCCAGTGCGGAAAGGGACAGCACCAACGTGCTCCCGCGTGGCACACCACGGCTGAAAACGTTTTTCTGCTTCTTCAAGAGACATTCGCGCGCGATGGCGCGGCGTGCAGGGCCCCGGGGGAGCCACTGGAGCCGCAAACAGCTGTGATAGTCTGCGAACGTCTGCGATGGTTGGTAATAATTGGGATGGCAGGGTTTAGGTGCCAAACCTTTGCCAAACAGCCCAACGCGCCAAAGCAGATACACGACGAGAGCAACGTCGTGCGACAGCCGTCCGAGGCCGCCGCCGTGACCCCGTTGACAAATAAGAGCCACGTTGGACGCCAAGACGTCGACGCCACAACGGCAACCAGGGAGGGCCACAACCAAGAGGAATCAAGCTCCAAACCTCGAGCCGTGGATAAGACGGCCACAGCCGCCCAGAGACCGGCTCCCACCGACGCACGCAACCACGCGCCAACTCAGGCCAACGACGGTCCCCCCACAGCGATCAGTAGTGGGGGAAGCAGGAGGAGGCACCGCGACATGAGAGACATGTGCTTGTGCAAGTGAACGGGACTCCGTGCCACCCCGTCGCGCGTGCCACGTCGATGGTGGTGACGGCGATATCAGTGGGGACGGGAACGCGGCGAGCGTGGTCCGCACGGCGCAGTCGGCGTGGTGCACCGGCCGCCAGCGCGGCGTCCCCGCGGCCCACAACGGCCAGCTGCCGGGCCGGCCCAAAGCACGCGCGCGCAAATACAGAGGACGCAGTCGCGCCACGTGCCGCATTCATGGCCCCAAAGCGGCGAAGCGGGCCGCCTGAACAGGCCGTCTGTGGCCCCGAAGCCGTGGACCTGCACGATAGATGCGCCTCGGGGACGTAGTCTTGGACCTGCCGAAAGCCGAGGGCCACTCAATCAGGACCCTAAATGAGCTCAGAAACGCTGCGGCCCAAAAGCGAGATATTGCAGGGCCATAGGATACTGTAAAGAACACCGGGCTGCATTTTTCGCCAGATCGTGCCAGATTCTGCAGCCGGGCGCCGCCAATTCAGGCCGCTCAAGTACGGCCTGGGGGGGGGGTGAGAGTGGGCCATTCCGCGTCTCTGATTGGTCAGATCGTCGGCACAAGCGCGAAAAGGCATGTGCGCGCCGTGCCAAGGGTCGCTGAGAGGCTGAAAAAGGGGCGTGTCGAGGCCGTGGAGGCCTGTTGTTACTCCGTACCGAGAGATTCGAGGTATTCCTGGACCGCTCCACATCCTCAGTTGAGAACGCCAGCCTGTCAGCCGCGAACGAGTCAAGCTCGTCCAGTGGGACAACTTCATCTTCGTCCTCCGACTCCGGAGAATCCCCGGGTTCCCCGTCATCCCCGTCGTCGAGCTCCAGCTCCGAGTCTTCGGACATGTCATCGGACGCCGCGTCTCGGCGATCCCGCCTGGGTCCGTACAAGGGTCGTCCCGACTCCGAGAAGCGGTTGGAGAAAGCCGATCGGCTAAAGGTCATTCGAACCTTCAACAGTCGCTTCCAGTCCCTAATGAACTATCGTACCTACTTCCTGATCCGACGTGATCTGTCTCTGCCCTCTTCCCTAGTGGAGAAAACCCTTAAGATGAACCGCCGCCTGGACGGCGCATTCCAAGGGCAAAAGCCGTTTACGGGCACCAGCCCCCTCGGTGTACTCACCTTTCTGACGACCTTTCGTCGTGCCTGTGACGCAGCTGGCTTAACTCTCGGACAAGCCCTTCCTCTATTGGCCTTTAGCCTGTCAGGCACGGCTAGAAGAGTCTTCTCGAAAGTCCTCAACTCGAAGGCCGGGAGCCGCACTTACGCGATCCGTACCTATGGTGCAGCTATTAACTGGCGTTTAGCCAGGTATGCCACCCACGCCGTAATGGCCTCCGCCTACCACGACATTATTACAATGCGTCAATCCGACAATGAGTCGCCCACCGCCTTTGGGCTCCGCGTTGAGACACAGTGCGCCCGCCTAGACGGCCTGTTCCACGCTTAAGATGTGAAGGATGTATTCATCAACGGCTTGTCCGAGATTATCCAATCTCTTGTCAGGGTATTGAACGGGCAGTTCCCCAAGCGCACTCTGGCGGTCACCATCTCTGCGGCGCAGATGTATTGGAACGGAACGAATAAGCTTCGCCTCTCGCTTGAGCTGCCTCGTCTTCAGACGTCTAAGGTGGCGTACGCCTCACCCACGCCGACCCGGCACTCCAATTTCGACCGCCCCTTTCCGGTTACCCAACCACAAACCCCCTTCCCGTGCCCCCTCTCCGAAGGAGTCGCCTCAGGCGAGGACTGATATCTGTTATATCTTTAACAAGCCCGGTCACTTCGCTGCTCAAAGCGCTGAGCCGTATCGGCCACGTGAACGCCGGAGCCCTGTTATTGCCGTGAACTTCGTAACAAAGGATATCAAACAAATCGCGGTAAGCGATATCAACGAGTCCACCGACTCGAAACACGAAGGAGCCGGGTGCCCCTCGGCGGATTGCCCGGCGCAACATCACCAACTGGTGAAAGACGTAAAGTCACAAGGATACTAAGCCCGGCACATCGGCACTATGAGTTCGCGGCCACTATTGGCCCTTTGCAACGAGCAATGCACAGCTGTCGCCCTGTCTTGGACACTGGGGCCGGCATACACTTGGTTCGACCTATTGTCTTACCCGCCAACTGGCAGAGTTATGCTGAGAAGCTCGAGCGCACACCCCGCATCCAAGATGCAAACAACAGCCGCCTCATAGCAAATTATGCTATACATCTGTACATAGATGTTGGATGCGCCAAGGTCATCGACCGATTCTTTGTCGCCGAACACATATCGGTGCCATGTATCCTCGGTACCGAGTTCATGGATAACTATGTCGAAGCCATCTTCACACTCTTGAAGAAGGTTTTGTGGCGAGACCACGTCGGTGATGTCTCCAGAAACCTGAGGCAAACGCCTATCCTCGCCACCCTACTTGCCAATAAGTGGGAACGGTCGTGGGAAGACAAACCTGCTAAGGTAAGGGCGTGTCGCCAAGTTCGCGTCAAAGGACGAATGGAAGAATGCGTTATGGCGGCCTCTGCCACCCCTGACCTCGTCACCATCTCGTACAGCATCCGTCTATGCCGGCACAAGTCAGTGGCAGTCCCCCGTGGCGTTGCACTGGTCAAGCCCGATGAACCATTTTTGGTTAAGGTCTGCAACTTCGGGCCGGACCAGGCCATAGCTCGTAAGAACAGCATCCGCCGGTTCTCCGAACCATTTCAAGGGCCCATGTCGGCCGCCATAACAGAGGAAAAGGCAACCAAAGACACACCAACCGGTGAGGATACATCGACGTCCGACGACCCGGTCGAGGATGTGGACATTAGTGAAGTACCGGAGCACTTGCATAAGCAGATCCGGGAGATGCTGCGCACGCATTCCGCGATGTGGGACGGTACCCTCGGTAGTATACACGCCACTGAGCATGCCATTGTGACCCCAACGGATGCCGTCTCTATGCGGGCACAACCGTATTGCACGGGTCGCTTCCAGCGGCAGATCATTGCTGATCAAATCAACAAGATGTTGAAGCTCAAGGTCATAGAATCTAGCCACAGTGCATGGGCAAGCCCTGTCGTCATCGTACCAAACAAGAATGGTAAAGCTCGCTTCTGTGTCTATTATCGACGGCTCAACAACATCACCAAGAAGGATGCTTATCCACTTCCCCGGATGGAGGATTGCCTGGACTCCTTAGGAGATGCGCAGATCTTCAACTCCCTGGACTGTACGGCAGGCTATTGGCAGGTGCCCCTACGATCTGCCGACAGAGAAAAGACTGCGTTTACAACGCATACGGGTATTTACCATTGGCTGTTTATGCCATTCCGACTGACGAACCCCCCCGCTACGTTTCAACGTGCCCTCGACATTATATTGTCTGATGTCCAGTGGCAGCTTTGCCTCGTCTACCTAGATGATGTCATCATCTTCTGTGCATGTGCACAGCAACACGTCAAGGACGTTGATGTGGTCTTAACGCGGTAGCGTGAAGCCGGTGTCCCTCTCAATCTTGAGAAATGCACCTGGTTCTCCGACCAAGTCGAGTACCGTGGACACACTGTCCGACCGGGTCAACTCCAGGTTCTTTATAAGAACGTCGACGCGTTGAAGAACGCTTCTTTCCCCACCACAAAGACCCAGCTTAAAAGCTTCTTGGGGATGTGCAATGTCTATCGACGTCTCGTCAAAGACTTTGCTAAACGAGCAAAGCCGCTCAACGCAATGACCTGCGCGGAGGACCCTCCAGACTTACCAAAGGCAACCGACACAGCCCTCGCGGCCTTCGACGACCTGCGTCAAGCGCTTCTTGCACCACCAATCTTGGCCCTGCCAAAGGCCAAAGGCCAGATGATTGTCGATGTCGACGCCTGAGCCGACCAACTCGGATGCACCTTGCTGCAAGAGCAACCTGACGGTACTAGATTACCGGTTGGCTTCTGGAGCCGTGGACTCAGCCCAGCTGAGAAGAATTATTCCACAACCGAATGCGAGCGCCTTGGAGTTTTGTGGAGCGTACTCAATCTCAGGCACTTCCTCGACGGAAATCGCTTCCTACTAAAGACCTACCACCAAGCCCAAAGCTGGATTTACAGCACCACTGACTCAAGTGGTCGGTTGATGCGATGGCGCCTTCGGCTGTCCTATTATACAATCGACATGCAGGACAAACCCGGTGCATCGCACCACGGCTCAGACTTCCTGTCCCGAACGGACAATCAACCCGCCATTAAAGATATCAACGATTATATCCGACGCCTTGCATAGGCCGAGACGGCCAACGGCTTGCTGACGGGGAGGTACACGGGTACCGACATGCCGGCCCCCGTCAAGTACGACGATATTGTGGAAGCTCAACGAGCCGACGCGTTTTACGTCGAGTTGGCCGAACGCGTGGCTCCCAAAACGGCGAAGGACTTCTTTCAAAATAAAGGCCACGGCCTCTGCACGCGGGCGCCGTACGGGGACCAATTGGGCATCCCGGAAAGCCTACGAGAGCGTATCCTTACGTTTGAACATCACGACACGGTGTCAGCTCTCCCTTGTATGAGCGGGATGTACTACGCCATGCGGCGTCGGTACTACGGGCCATCCATGGTCACGGATATCTACAACGCTATCAGTAAGTGTACCGCCTGCGCCCAAAATCAGCTGTGACTACGACGACACATGCCTCCGCTGACGCTGTTCCCTGCTACGGAACCATTGACAGACCTATCGGTCGATATCTTCGGGACAATCCCCGCGAACAAAGCTGGTAACCGCTTCATTCTGGTCATTACCGACCGCTTCTCCAAGCTGACCAGAGTCGTCGCCTTTCGGCGCATAACGGCAATCTCCGTGGCATCAGCTACGATTGACGCATGGGTCGCCTGTTATGGCCCACCTGACCGAATCCTATCGGATCAAGGTCCCCAGTTCATGTCGAACTTCTTCATTGCCGTAATGAAAGTGCAAGGCACCGAGACAGTGCGCACCACGGCGTACCACCCACAGACTAACAGTCAAGTCAACAGGTACAATCGTACTATGACTACGCAACTCCGACATTACGTCACTGACGACCCGCGCCGTTAGGATGAACTACTCCCCGTATTGACCATGGCGTATAATTGCCAGCCACACAGATCAACAGGCATTGCGCCATTCGAACTCGTTATCCTGAGACGAATCCCGGGTTTGTCGGTCCGCAACCTCCCCCCAGGGATGCCATTGAAAAATAAGGGTACCCTCAATGATGGGTCACCCCTAGCGCGTAAGCGTGAGTTCATGGCCAAGCTAAGACAGCAAATTCCAGCCGTCGTAGAGGCCTTAAAAAAGACGCAACAACGCAATAAGCGTAACGTCGATTCGAACTTTGATACACGGGACAAACGTGTCCGTGCCGGTGACTACGTCTATACGACGAACCACAAACAACAGAACAAGCTGCAAAGCAGGACCGTCGGCCAATTCATCGTACTTGACCCAGATTATTCTACCTACGTCGTAGACGTGAATGGCGAAGAGCGAAGAGTCAATAGTGACCATGATACCCCGGCCCCACGGCCGTCGACTCCAGACGAGACCCCACATCCACTATTGGACGGACTCGATAAGCCTGAGAGCACACATCCGGTACCTGACGAATTCGTCATCGACCGCCTATTGAAGCTCCGTCGGAGCAAAGGCATCTACAGTGCCAAGAACCGATGGTTTGACTATGGTCCCAAGCACGATTCCTGGGAGCCCTTCGAAATCCTTCCCCGGAACTTGGTCATCCGACTTCTCCGAAGGAAAAAGAAGAAAATTGCGGGATACTTTTGGAGTATTCCGAAACCCCCGTCTTGGGGCACCCGCCGTTCACCCAGGCTTAATCAAGCCGAGACGGCGCTGGTAGTATCCCCCCAACGCCAAGAACCAAAGTGGTCCCCGACCATTCTTGGAGTGTTTTCGAATTCCCATGGCAAAATTCGAATCACACTGAACTGGGTTAACAAGAACCAATCGAATTCTGTTCAGGAGACTCTCGCGATTTGTTGGGCTTGACTGTCATTTCCCGAACGGACGCGTAATATCTCCCAGGACCCCTGGTTGGCTCTTTGGCGATTCGCCGAGCTTTCTGAGCGGCATGGGCTGTACACCTACGTGTGGCCCTGCCCCCCGTCCTTACAGGACAATGACGCGCCACCCACGCCCGATACCCAAGGGGTTGAGTCCGAGGCTGACGGGCTACTGCTACCTTTGGTCCATGACCTAACAACAACGGTGGAGGACTTGATGTACCGAAGTACGGACGCGACGCTTATAGCCCCGAGATACGAGAGCTCCCGCTGGTACGCCGATGCCAAAGCGGCTTGTGCATCGCACGAGGTACTCTCCCACGCGTCAAAAGACCATAATGACATGACCACATGGGCACTTGATGCCTTTCACTTTAACAGGAGAACCAACAATGCTACACAAACCAAGCCCGCTCTATCCCAATCACAGCGACGCATGAGCGGGCAAGGTGTATATAACACTGCCACAGCATCACCTGCCGACGGGCCTCGGCAGTAAGACAAGCCAAACCAAAACAGAAGTACAAGTCGAGCCCACACCGGTCTTGGACCACCCGCCTCAGTGGCGGAAGTGCCCCCGGCTACCTCCGTCCACCGACGAACTGCGACGGCGCATATTGCGCGGAGACTCCTCCTCATCGTCGTCGTCACGGCTGAGACGCCGGCAGAGGATGTCGCCCGCGTCAAAGCGCACAGGCGAGGGAGGCACCGCCGCGACTTGGCGCAGACGTTCGACCTCCTAAGCGAACAGGTCGAAGGCAGCCGCCGATTCTGCAGCCACGCTCATGGCCAGAGCCAAAACGGGCATGGCGTGCTCAAGGACATAGCCATGGGCGTCACGAATTGCCCGGCGTAGCGCCTGCGTCCGGAGATTCCACGCCGAAGCCAGGGCGGCCGCCCCTTCGCCAGGAGGCACGCGCTGCCCGTCCAACCGACGACTCGGCCCGTCGCCAAACAAGGCCACCGCCGCCTGGAACGCCTCAGGCGAAGTCCAAACGTCCTCTTGCGTCAAACGCGCATGTCCGCCGGACGCGGTGGTAACGCGCGTCTCGCGCACCGGCGAGAGCGACCGCCGGCTATTGAAAGCAGCCCGACGCGAAGGCCCAACGGCCGCCTGCGTCTCTTAGCGGACAAAACCGCCATTGCTTTGGGCTGACGCCGCGGGCGTATCGCCATCGTCGTCCGACCCCCCGCCACAAACGGGAAAAGACGCAAAGCCCCGACAAGGGTGGTTCAGCATGAACCTGTACTCGGCCAACGAGTCCAAATGGACGTGCACTTGACGCGCCGCACGCGTCTGCATGTCCCGTCGGATGACGTCCTTGACCATAATGGTCCATGGGAACACTTCCGTGGCCTTTTTCATCTTGTGGAACGTGTGCAAGATCGCCTGGCCACCCGGCCCACTGGCCATACGGTGCAGGTTCAACTTGGACATCCGCTTAAGGGCCTCGGCATCGATCCAGGCGAAGACGTTGTCCGGCAACAGGGTATGCACCCACCCGGCCGCGAGGAAGTGGTAATACTTCGCGTTGACGACGTGCCAGACGGCACTGAACTCGTCAACCAGCTTGTGAGCCATATACGACAACGCGTACGGCATCTCCATCCCCACCCCGCGGTTTAACCACCAGCGGGGGTAGCGTCGAAACCACCGCGACAAGTCGAAGTGACGGGTCTCCCGGATAACACCGGCACACCAAGCGGTGGGAAGCAGCCCGCGGCTCGTAGTGAGTTGGTTTTTCGACCTCAACAAGAGTCGCGTCTTAAGCACGCCGATGGACGGGGGCATAACTCGGCGCCCGAAAGGGCAAAGTCAAAGCCAATGTGCGTGCGTCAAACGTTTCCTCGACGGCATGTTCAACCTCTTCAGTTGCCTCGATGAGCTCTTCAAGGTTCTCCTCCATGCCCGCCTCCTGGGAAAAAGGCACTGACAACTCCGTGGCCGTACGGCTCGACAGGAAGACGGCCTCCGGCCAAGCCCGACGCAAACGCCCAAAGCTGTTGGCGGCGGCCTCGAAGGTCCCCATTTGATGGACGGGGAACAAGCGAGCCCAAGCGTAAAGACGCGTCTGTCAGTCGTGAAACAGTCGTCCGTAACGGACCAACTCGTTGGCGCAGGCACGAACCTCATAGGCCTGCCGCGCCTCGCCTTTGTTGCTATAGTTGGCGTTGCCGTGCACCTCCGCCACGACGGTGTCGACGTGGTCGTCGGAAACCTCGATGAGGATGTCAACGAACCCCGGCTGGGCGTCCCAATGGCCTCGTTCAATACGAACTAGAGCCACGCGGCGGTTGTTTGTCTCCGCGTCCATGAGAACGTCGTCGCTCGTGACGGGGACGTCGTCGCGTGTCCCAAGGGACGGAGGACTGAGGTACGTCGGCCTGAAAGGCGAGGGCCCCGCCCCCTCGATGAGCGGCTGCTCGGCCTTTTGGTCGTCCGCCCCATCGGGGTAGCCGCCGCCGCGCAGGTCGCGCCCATGATTGGCGGACGACCCGTCTCGCCGCGACCCCGAGCGGACGCTCGCCTCCGACCCGGCCCGCCCCGCTGGGCTTCCTGCGCCATTGGCACCGCTACCAGCCGCGCCGGCCGCTTCGGCCATCTGCACGTCGCTTCCGCCGCCCGCCATCTTGGCCTTGATCTTGCCGCCGGCACGCCGCGTCGGGCAGAAGACCAAGGCCAATGCCGCGCCCTCTCCCCCCCCCCCACGACAACAAGCCCTCGCTCACCCCTTAAGACCTAAGGTCAACCGGCTGGACACAAGCCGCGCACCCGACTCCTCAGTGGCTATGAGCCCGACCCCGTTCCCCCGCCCACAGTGTGCGCTAAGGCGCAACTACCCCCACCCGCCGAGGGCATGGCCGTGACAGCCTCGCCTCGCGACGGACGGGGCACGGCGGACTAAGGACCCAAAATTCAACAATTGCGCAAGCGCAGGCCACCGCAACCTGCCCAACTGGGCTACTCAACCCGGACACCCGATGGCATGGGGAGCCGGACAGGCCCTCGCCGTCCCCCAACCTTGGGTATAAATACCGAGGGGCGAGCCCAAAGACCCGCCAAGCTGCCCCCGGCTGTGCCCCGTGCGGCACGCTGGCACAAGCCCCCCCCACCCCTGCAAGGACCGATCTGATGCCTGCGCGGCCGGTGCAGCCTGGTGGGTGCCAAAAGGCTGCCCGTCCACGCCCCTCGGCACGCATCGGCCACTCTGGGCCGCTCGCGACCGTTCGGGCCGCGGGCTCCCTCACCCCGCCTGGGGCGAGGGTGTCAGGGGTCTCCATGGCCCCCTTTGCAGGCGCCGGCCAGGGAGTAACGCCCACAAGCCCCTTCGCGCGTCGATACGCAGCACCCTGATTGGTTGCCACAAGTGGCGTTCGTGGTGGCGGATCAGTCGATCTGCGCCGACTCGCCGGGACGGTTCGAATCTCATTACAGGGGTATGTAGCATATCTCCTTAATATTTGGATATTGGGCCCAGTAGCCCCCCTGACTGGCCAGTATTCATGTGGAGGATTGAACTGACTTGTGGCTCGCCCTGTGGGAGGCTGCTTCCGTCTTGTATATCTGTCCTGTCTTTTTTATCGTTCTTATTTTGGTGGTTATTTGATCTTTATGATCGCTCGGTCGATCGACCCGGCCCCTTTATCGTCTGATAATAAAAGCACCATGGGACCGGGGTTCGCCGTCGTCGGCACCCCCGGCTCCCCATCGGATGTTTCACGAACAAAGGTTCTTCTTCCTCGCCTCGAGGGCAATAGTGTTCGCCATATCGTGCGTCCACGGTCGGTCGCTATTTACCGGCTATTGAACCAACGTCATTAATCCCACACGCATCACGGGACATCGGTCGTCCCGGCTTTCACCACGCCGACCACCACGGAGAGCGTGGTGGGGGCCGTGTCCGCCACGCAGGGTCCGCCGGGACCCGGGCGGGACCCGGGGGGCGGCGGCAACCGCAGGTGGCGGAGCAACGACCATGGTGCGGCCCCGGAACCAAGGCGAAGCGAGCCCCTCACCGGGTGGCGCGCCGCCCTTGGCTCCGGTCCACGTGGAGGACGTGGACCTCCCGGATGCCGACCCGGCACTGCGCACCCGAATCCGGCACAGGCTGGGCCAGTACCAAGCGATGTGGACGGGCCAGGCGCTGGGCGTCATCAAAGCCACAAAACATCGCATCGACCTCAACGCCGGAGCCCGATCCTTCCGGTTCGCGCCCCGCCGCGCGGGTCACACCGCACGAGAGACCGAGACGGCCGAGGTCAGGCGGCAGTTGGACGCTGACGTGATCGAACCGACGTCGTCGGAATGGGGCTTCCCAGTCGTGCTCGTCCCCAAGAAGGATGGAACCCTCCACTTCTTCGTGAATTATCGACTGCTGAACGTCGTGACCACGAAGGATTCCTACCCGCTTCCCCGGACGGACGAGTGCACTGCCAGCCTCGGCGAGGCGACCATCTTCTCGACATTGGATTGCAATATAGGCCACTGGCAGGTTGCCATCGCACCCGAGGACCGGGAAAAGACGGCCGTCGTGTGCCACGAGGGCGCCTACCAGTTCACGCGGATGCCGTTCGGGCTGACCAGCGCACCCGCGAAGCTCCAGCGGGCACTGGACATCATCCTCTCCGGGGTCAAGTGGCAAAGCTGCCTCATCTACTTCGACGATGACATCGTGTACTCCAAGACGGAGGAAGAGCATATCGGCCACGTCGACCACGTCCTGCGCCTGCTGCGCGAGGCGGGAGTGACACTCCGCCTACCCAAGTGCCGAGTCTTCCACACGACCGTGGAGAACCTCGGGCATGAGATTGAGCCAGTCCGGCTTGGCGTGATGGACGCACACACGCGCGCGCTGCGCGAAGCACACCTTTCCACGACCCGCACGCAAGTGCGGAGCTTCGTGGGGATGTGAAACGTCTTCCGCCGGTTTGTTCCGGCTTTTGCCCGAATGGCGGCGCCATTGATGGACCTCATGGGGTGCACGGCCCCTGTCCTCGTGCCGCCATCCAATAATCTGCAGCTGCAGGAGTTCGACCGGCTCAAGGAGGCCCTTGCGACCAGGGGCTTATGAATCAGGTATTTCTCGTGGGAATAGAATATATTCAGCATCCCCCGACATGCACTCTGGATTGAGTTTTTGACAGGGGCACATATCCGGATTCAGATCTGGGATCGCTGGACGGAGTAGATATCACTTTTTTAATCGGATATTCTATTGGTCCGATTCTGATTATACTTTGCACATAATGAATGAATATATTCTGTCTGATGATGGATCTGGGCGAAAGCAGGATCGGCGCGTCGTCGGGCATATACGATAGCAATTAAAACCAGGTGCGTGGTGTCGAGTCTGGCCGGTGGCGCGCAAGGATGATTCGAACAGGCTCGGGCGAAGTGTGCTAGGCAGCGCGGCCGGCTCGCCGCATTTTTCATGAGCGTGCGCTCTCATTGGCTCCCAGGAGCGACATAGCGCACTCGCTACAGGCAGTCGCCGCGGCGCCGGCTGCTGGTCCCCGCACAACACCGTGCTGGGCCCCTGGGCACCCGTGTTCGGCGGACATCTCGCTGGTCTTGGCGGCCGCCTCCACGAGACGCCGCCGCCCAGAAGAATCGTATCCACGGGCGGCGGCGGCCGACAAGGCTGCTGCCGCTCTGCTGATCGCGCTGGCAACGGCAGCGTCTACTACAACCTCCAACGGCGCGCTGTCGCTGCCGCCAGGTCCGCCCCCTTGCTGAGGAGCCCGCGCGCGCGGCCGTGCCGGCGCCCCCTCGTGTTCGGCGCGCGGGCGTACTGGCGCCATGCCGGTGGGGGTGGCGCCACCGCCGTCGCCGCCGCCGCCACCGCCACCGCCGCCGCCTGGGCGGCCGCCGACGTGCACATTGTCGGGGAGCTCGACGCCGACACTGCCGACGCGGCAGCGACCGGCGGCGCCGTTGCGCCCGGCGAACCGCTGCCGGTGCTCGCCGTCGCGCCAGCCCCGGACGGGGAGGTGGCCGCGGTCGTCTCGCCAACGACGGTGGTGGTGCTCGGCACGGGCGGCTGGACGCCCCTGTCGCCGCCCGTGCGCAGGGCG
>Ga0209093_1001633_pt1 | contig 12707 bp, 20 predicted proteins | sample SidtaG_4_FD_187450 | JGI IMG/M metagenome (GOLD analysis project Ga0209093, IMG submission 187450) | Marine algal microbial communities from Sidmouth, United Kingdom - Sidmouth_Male1 metaG (SPAdes) (version 2) | ecosystem: Host-associated > Algae > Red algae > Unclassified | place: Sidmouth...
GGGGGGGGGGGGGGGGGGGGGGGGGGGGGGGGGGGGGGGGGGGGGGGGGGGGGGGGGGGGGGGGGGGGGGGGGGGGGGGGGGGGGGAGTCGCGACCTGATGATTCTCATGATCGCACGAACTGACGCCTCCCATGCTCCCTTTTCTTTTCCTGCTACCCTTGGCTGCCTGTGATGGTCCCGTGTGTGTGCACGCGATGGGGAAATGACGCCCGCACCCGTGGCGGGTGTGTTGACGGAGATGCAGTGCAGATGCACTATAAATGCAGTTTGATCTATTCGACGTGGCCCGTTGCCGGCCCCAACTCGCCCGGAGCCCCAGCACCGCAGTTCAGAAGCAGCCACGGCTGTGCTCCCGGACACGACAGTGTCAGAGAGATGTGCACGGCGTCTGTGACGGTGTGTCTGACCACCCGACACGGGTGCCAGACACAGCCGGCCGCTGATGTCAGGCTGTCAAGTGGCCTGCCTGGAAGGCAGCCCAAGTCAAGTGCCAACAACTTAATGCAAGTGACAGTAAGTGGCGGTAAGCACCATCCGTGACGTGATAACCGGCGGATGGCCGAACAAGAATTAGCGAGCCGTAAAGGCTTGAATGAAGTAGGAAATAAATGAATCAAATTCTACATCCCACCGCCGCAGCCGGTTAGACGGATGACATTGCGTTGCAAAGAATCCATGCATCTGGACTCACGTATGTCGACATCTGCAGGCCTGTCGTACGAAGCCTCCGACAATGCGATGGTCTGCGAAATGCAGCCGAAGTGCAGTGAGATGCGGCTGAGATGCGGTGGGCGCGGCTGCCGACGATGGGCGAAGAGGCTGATGGCGCGCTGCTGTTCGTGTCTTCGTTGCCTGCCAACGCGCCGGCGAGCCGGCCGGCGCGCACCCTGCTGAGGTGTCGCCGTTGGCCGACAGACGAGTCACGCTGCTGCGGCCGTCGTCGGGGCCAAGGACGCGCCAAGCCGACGGCGTCCGACAAGGCGGTGGGACGGAGGACGCGGCCGGCGGCAGTGTGCCGGTTGCGACTGCCGCGCACCCTGTAGTGCAGCGGGCGGACGTGCGCCGACTGGCGGCTGTGGTGGAGGCGGATGCCGTTGTGACCGTCGATGTTGTCCGCCGTAGCCGTCAGCGTGGAGGTGTTGAATGGCGAGCGGCTGCAGATGGGCTACGCGAGTGTGATGCCGGACAGGAATGTGCTTCTAGTCGTCGCGAGCATGCGTCTCCGGTTGGGGGAGGACTGCAGGGATTGGTAACGAGAGCCCCACCCATGATATAGCATGTATCCCCTCGGGCTCTCGAATGCGGCCAACATTAATGAGGTAGTGGACGAAGAAAATATGGACATATGTAACCAGACTCGTGATACTCAAAGCAGGCGTGTGACTGCGGACGCACGTCATCGTCCGACCCCGCCGCACCTCCGTGCTCCTTGCACGAACTGTTAGCGTTGTACATCAAGTCCCAGACACTACCCGCAAACTCAGCGACAACCCCGCGGAGGAACCTACGACACTCGGTGTCTGACTCGCCCTCCGGCACGGTTTGCAGTTCACAGATCGTAATTCACAACACAGGACGCGCATAGCACCCTTCCCGCACGGTCCGCAACAAAAGCTGCGCCTTAAACATGCTCGTTTGGTTGGGTGGCGGCACCAGCTTGACGACGTGTGTTGCCACCATAGAGAAACTTCGTGGACGACGAAGGCGGTGACGGCTGGGTGCGCCTCCCCGCGCTTGACCGCTGCCAGGTACGAAGGGTGCTTCAAGGACGCGTTGCGGTCAGTGTGGAGGCAGACCGTAATGTGGGAGGCCTCCATGGTCAGGGAAGGTGGAGTAACAGGGAGGATGGGAAAGGCGGTTAATGAGGAAGTGAAGTGAAGTGGAGGAAACAAGGATGAGGGAAGGGGTGCGGAAAGAGAAGCGAACACATGAGAGAGGCAGATGGCGAGGGGCAAGGAGAGGATGCTCTCCCGACGAGCGAGGCCAGCCGGTGGCATGATATGCTGCCCGATGGAGGCCGGTGCCTGCGACTACCGCGAGCGCCTCAGGGACCACCCGAGCAGCTCCCCCCACCCGCCCCCTGGAACGCATGCTATGGGGCAGCTCCCAAAAAGGCGGTAAATCGCTTCTTGCGTCCACCGAACTTTGGGGTCAGGCCTGCCATAGAACGTGATCGTGTGAAGTAATTCCCTGCATATTTATATGCGACTGCTGCACTTCGACAACTATGGAAACTACCTCCAGTAGAAAAAACAAACCTCATCATCGTTGAACTGGTCTTCTTCCTGGAGCTGACTTGCGCTGTGTGCGAGTCCCATCTAAGAACCGTTCGTTTGGCAGCCGAGCTCGGCGAGGCATGCTTTTCTGACATTGAGCTGTCCATTGCTTGATTAAGAGCCTGAAATTGCCTACACATTCAATGTACAAAGAAATCCAAAAGGTCAAGCGGAGAGAAACATGATGAACGACAACATAAACACAGCAAGAACACTCCAGTCCGCATCCTCAACGCCCTTGACCGCCGCGCCCCGTCTTGCGCGGCGACCGTCGCAACGGCTTCGTCGCTGGCACTTGTGGCTCGGACTTGGCGGCCGACGCTCTGCGCAAAGACTTGAGGGCCGATTCTTCCGCGTTGGCGGCAGTGTCGCCAGGGCTGTCTCGTGTTCGCTTTGAAGTGCGACAACGGGCCGACTTGTCTCCACTCCGTCCAGCTGTCGGGCTTGCGGATGCCTCGCCGTCCTCCCCCGCCAACGTACCGCCCGTCGTTAGCTGTGGCGACTGGGTCATCGCCTTATTCATGGAAGCCACTGCCGCCGCAATGCCGGAGAGTTACGCCCTCCTTGGCGGCCTCAGGCGGCTGCTCGTCAAGACGCTGCTCGCTGGGCGGCAGCTTATCGTGCTGCAGCTCGTCGGGTGCCGGTAGATCGGCCAGGGGACTGCCGGGTTCCTGTGAGTTTGGTGTCGGGGAGACGGTAGACGAGATGTCGGGGTGCGGCGCTTGGCGCTGTAGTCGCAGGGGAGCACCGAAAGGGCGCTTGACAGCAGAGGAGAGAGCGCTTGCGTCTTTGGATGTTGGCGATAGGGATGCGGAGGGCGGCCGCGCATGTAAGCCAATGACGACGGTCACTACCGGCAACACCGACAACGCCGTAGACGCAAACGGGGGTGGCTGGTGAGACGACGTTGCCGTGGCTGCCGACGGCGCCGCAGTTGACACGCTTGACTGCGTGTTCCTGCTCTCAGTTGAAGTAAAGGATGGCGTCGCCCTCGCAGCGGCCGCCGATCCGACCGCACGAAAAGATCTTGGCAGCCGCGCGCGCGCCCACGCCAATTTCTCTGCCTGGATCCTTTGCGCCGTAGGGGGCAACCGTGTTCACATGGAGTCTGGCACATTCGGCGTCGGCAGCGTTGGTGGCTGAGGAAACTTTGTCGACGCCGGTGGTGCCGCCGTCGGAGGCCGCTGCGCCCACGACTGCGCCGCAGGCGACGGCTTCGTCGGCACCGCCCCAGCCGCAGCAGCAACCGCAATGGTCGACGCAAGAGCCCCACCCAGCCTTGGAGACCCCATCCTGTGCATCCCTGCCGCCCCCGCCCCTGATGCAGCTTCCCCTGCCACCGCAGTGCTTTCCGGCAACGACCTTGCCGCCGATATCGTTGCTTCCGCCGTCCACTTCCGCCGTCGCTCTTGCCGCCTCCATCGGTGCCACCGCCTTCCCTGGAGCCGCCGTCGATGCCGGTGTCGATGCGGCCAGTGACACCACCGTCGATTCCGCCGCCTTCGGAGCCGCCGCCGTGCCTTTGAACGCCGTACTTGCAGCGGGCGGTCTTGCCGCCGCCGTTGGTGCCGCAGCCGTCCGTACCCCGGCCGTGCTTGCAGACTCCCTCCTTCCCATTGATGGCCGTTCTGCTGCCATTAGTGATGCCGCCGTTGGCGGCGCCGCCGTGCTTTTGAACGCCGACCTGGCATCAGGAGGTATTGCCGCCACCGCTGGTAGCGCCGTCGGCAATGCTGCCGCCGTAAGTTTTAACGCCGTTGTTGCCGCAGGCGGCCTTGCCGTCGCCGCTGTGCCGCCGCCGTCCTTTCCGCAGGCGGCCGTGCCGCCGTCGCTGGTGCTGCCGCCGTCTGTGCCACAGGCGGCCTTGCCGCCACCGTTGGTGCCGCCGCCGTCCTTGCCGCAGGGTGCCTTGCCGCCGTCGCTGGTGCTCCCGCCGTCTCTCCCACAGGCGGCCTTGCTGCCACAGGTAGTGCCGCCGCTGTGCTAGCCGCAGGCGGCTTTGGCGCCGCCGTTGGGGCCGCCGCTGTCCTAGCCGCAGGCGGCCGTGCCGTCGCCGATGGTGCCGCCGCCGTCCTTGCCGCAGGGGGCTTGCCGCCGTCGCTGGTGCCGCCGCCGGTCTTGCCACAGGCAGCCTTGCCGCCACCGTTGGTGCCGCCGCCGTCCTTCCCGCCGGCGGCCTTGCCGCCGCCGCTGGTTCCGCAGTAGGCCTTGCCACTGGCGGCCGTGCCGCCACCGTTGGCGGCGCAGCTGTCTTAGCCGCGGGTGGCCTTGTCGCCGCCGTTGGTGCCACCGCCGTCCTTGCAGCGAGCGGCCTCTTCGCCGCCGTTGATGCCGTCGCCGTCGATGGCCCAGACGTCCATGTCGCCGCCGTTCGTACCGCCGCTGGCCGTGCCGCCGCCGTGCTTCTGAAAGCAGTTCTCAGCGCAGGCTTCCTTACCACCGCATTCCCTGTCGCCGCCGTCCGGGCCGCGACTCGTTCTTCAATCGCAGCTTTTTCGGCCGCTAGGGCCTCGCGCACACGAGTCTGGTCGAACGCTGGTGCCACAGCACGTGGTACTTGCGACAGCCCAGAGTCGTGGAGCTCATATCCGGAGCCAGGTGCACTTCCTTGTGCTCTCTCGCTCGCCACCGCAGCCGCGGCAAGCGATAGACGGGCGCCCCTGCGACGCGAGACGGCAGCAAGTCCGGGCGCTGGGGGATGGCCTTGGCCAGTGGGCGCCGAGGGCTGGCTGTGTCCGGCTGGCGCAGCGGGCTGGCCTTGGCCGGCAGGTTCTTCAGACGCAATGGCGATGCCTGTCATCGGCGCGATAGTCACGGTGCGGCGTAGCTGCGTGCGCTTCAGCCGCAGGTTGTACCTGATGAGGGTCGCCTTGGCATTGGGCTCCCTCTCGACCATCAGCAGCATGTCGGCCACCCTCTCGGTGGCGGGCGCCGAGCGCGTGGCCAGCATTCTCCTCCAGTACACCAGCGTCTCGCCGTCGGTCGTACCTTTGGTCTTGTCCGCCGCGCGCAGCAGCTTGTTGTCCACCTCCACGGTTTGCTCCCACAACTCGCCCTTGTCCGTCTTTGGCAGGGCCTGAGGTGGATAAAGTAGAGCCAGACATATCCGCACATTATACTCGTAATAATTCATAATCCGTGCCGCAGCCGCGTATCCATATCGTACTCTGTCCATCTACCGCCGGATATACTGAGCCTAAATGACTCTCCAAAGGCAGGATAAACTATAATCTGAATCGAATTACGACCTGGCTGGATCCGGCTCACAGATTCCGCGCCGCATTGCTGGCGCGTGGGGATGCCTCCCCACCCGGTTTAGCCGCCAACATCTGGCAGTGCCAAGCGGCGATCTTGCCGGAGAATGCCCGAACGGTTCTGTCCCGTGTCTGAACCCGTTTGCCTTGTTGTCAACAGCCCGCGCGCGAACCCGAACGGGCACCCCCTGGTGAGCACACGAGAGTTTCAACAATCCCTACTGACGAGGACAGCTGCATCATCAAAATCAGTTCCAACAACCAGAGGTACTTCACGGCTGTTCATCGCAATAAATTCTTGTGATTAGAAGCGCCTAGTTCCAGCACACGTAAGCCTGTACCTGGTGAGATGTCTCCTTTCGAGAATTCAACTCATTGTCCAGATCCACCATCCAAGAGAATACATTCAATCAGTCTATCCGAACTATATCCGAAATCGCACTAATTGAGTATCCGATTATAATACTGATCCTTACTCTGTCCGGCCGAGCAAGATCCGATTTCGGATAGTTGTCTTTGTCAAATAGTCAATCCAGAGTGCATGTCAGGGGATGTGGAATATATCCTAATGCAACAAAAAATGCCTGATTCCAAAGCCCCTGGTCTTTGGACACCAGCGGCGGCTGACCCGTATCTTGGCGACGGAGGCCCCGCTGCTCACACTCTTGACCATTGCAGGCACCAGGGTCCTCATCAGCGTCAGCGGCTTGCTTGACCCCCTCAGGAACTCCATCACCACGTTCTTGGTGGACGGGCCCGGGATCATTAGCAGCGGCGCGGTGGCGGTTTCGGGGGAGGTCTTCGCCAACGACCGGTTGCGGCCGCCCGTCGGAGCCGCCCTCGAGTGGATTTCATCATCCATGTCGGTGGTCTAGTTGTTGCTGCCCGCATCATCGTCCGTTGCTGCGTCGTCGCTGCCCGTACGGTTTCCGACCGCGCCGTCTGGGTCGTCCGAAAAAGTAGATGCGGGGGGGGCATCGGGTGTTGCTCCTCCAGTCGCGGGAGCCCCCGTAGCTGGCGGTGTGCTGGAAGCTGTGAGGTTGGATGCCGAAAGCGGAAGCCCACGCGGGTGCGACTTCTTGAAAGACCGGTTCTTGACCCGTAAAAGCCAGGGCTTTGCCTCCAGCAGCGTTGTGGAGCCGGCAAGCATGCTGCCCGCGTTCTCGATGTAGCGGTACACCATGTTGAGCACGCGCTTGGCAGGGCTGTCCAGGACGACCTGGTCCTCGAAGATGGGCACCCAAAACACCTTGCCGCCAAGGTCGTAGCCAGACATGTCCAAGTGGAGGATAATCATCGGGTTGTCAATGGCAACATGCTCCACCACGTCGAGCAAGACCTCGATCTTTGCCACGGACGCCGCCGTCATACGGCTTCCGACCAAACTGTTGATTTTCTTTTCCAGCGTGGCGTGCGTCTCACGCACCGCGTTGGAGACCATGTCGACCACCAGAGCAGGCACCAGCACCAACAGTGGTGCGGTGCCACCAAGCCGCCGCTGGCTGGGCGGTGACAGGCTAACAGGCGGCCGTGCGGGAGCCGGTCGAGATCAGGTAGAGGAGGGTGGCAGGAGGAGACGGGGGAGTGCCGGGGGGTGGTGGATTGAATGCGTGGGGGAAGAGTTGGCAGGCCAATGGCGCCAGGAGAGGGGTACAGCCGAAGAGAGCGTCGTTGAGGGGAGCCGGGTGCGAAAAGGCCAGGGGGATGCAACGGTGTAGGCAGAGAGTGAACTCTCACCCCCCGACGTCCGGGGGTGATGGGGCAAGGGTGCAGCCTGCGACCAGGTGGCAGCGTGCCGCCGTGGCGAGGCGGGAAGAGGACGGTCGGCGAGCTGGCCGCGTCCCAGGAAATGGGAGCACAACCAACGCGGCAGGGCGGGCACCCAGACCACCGCGCGCACGCAGTCGGAGAGAGAGCTCGCGCGGCCGCCCGAGGGGGACCCAACTGAAGGGGCGCTGGGCAGGTGGTCGGTGGTCCGCGGTCCACCTGATTCATGTAAGGAGGAGCGGTCAGAAAAGATCGCATAATGTGATGCTGAGATTTGTGGGAAGCAGGAAATTGTGGCGAGCCCGGGCAATTTTAGAGGCCATGGAGGGCGTGCCCAAGGGGCTCGGAACGGGGGGTCATGCAGGCAAGTGATTGGCCGTGGCAGTGGCACGGGCGTCAATCGGCATTGGACGCGGCGTGCCGGCAGGCCCTCAGGGCGCAGAGAGGCAGCCAATGGAGCCCGTATACGTAGATGACGGCGCCGTGCCGGAGGATCGTAGGTATTCCTACGCCACTGGATGATCCTGAAACGCTCATTCTGAAAAAAAGAACTGACAATGGAACGGAGTATTTGACTGATTTGAGTTCTCAGAGAGCAATCTCGTCCGATCACCCCACGCAAGGTCACCGACTTCGGCTGCTTGGCAGGCGCTTCACACGAGACCGCGACGCGTCAAGAGTCGTGACGCTTTCATGCACGTGCGGACACCGGTCATCTGGCACGTGCATATGCTTTCCCGGTCCGAACCCTCGTGGCCACTGCGCGAATGGGCGTTCAGCCAGTCCCTCTGCCCACCCCCACGCCACGAAACGTCCCAATGGCCTATGTCTCCCTACTCGAGCGGCCTCACTGGCCACCACAAGCCAAAAGACATTGGGAGACACTGGGGAGATGCGGCTTCGAGCGGCTGCCAGTCGACGTCGGGTTTTGAAGGCCGATGGCAAAGCCAATCCCATCGTCCGCAAACGGCTGGCCGCGCGATGCGGCGCCTCCAGACCAATATTTTCCCACAGCTCGCGACGAGTGGCGGCCTCCTTGGCCTCCATGCTGGCACACTTTATCTTCGCCGAATCAACGTCCTTGGAGTTTTTGTCGGCCGCCTTCGTATCTCGAGCCCGCTTCCTGGCCTCCTTCGAAGATTTGGCGGCCTCCTTGGCGGCCGCCTTCTTGTCCAGGGCGGCCTTAATCTCCGGCGCGGTTAACACCGTTCCACGTCCCGCGGTGGACAGCGTTCCGTTGACGACGACGGGACACGTCATGTCCTTGCGCGCGCGCGGGATCAGACGTTTGGTCAGCTTGACGAGCTCCACGTCTTGGATTGGCGCGTCAGCGCCCTTGCTGAGCACCTCCGTACCAAACACCGTAGGGTCCAATGGCCACGTGCCAACGCGTTGGAATGCGGTCTTGAGGGCGTCCACTGTCAACGCCTCAGATGCCGCCCTCGCTATGCACTGCATCAGCTCTGGCGTGTTGAAGGGCCGGCACGAGTCTCGGCACTCTAGAGAGATCTCGCGTACCCGCCGACGGACCCGCGGCCCTCGGATTGTACCGGTCGAAGGCGCTGCGGTTGTCCAGCGCCTGCAAAAGGTGGGACATCTAAGACGGTTCCGCCACCACGTGTACCCGTGCCCGCAACAGCGTGAGTACTCCGGCCGTTGATAAGGGTACCTTGGCGCCGTCAAGAGATAAGATCTTGTCCTCATTAGGGAAGTACGAGCGTGCCATCTCTGCAAAGGTAGATTGCCAAACGTCAAACACGGCCTTGTCGAAGCCTGGGGGGGACCGCCGCCAAGCTACTGCCCCGTCATTGAGAAAGGACATCAATGCCCGCTCGGGACCCTTCTGCCGCGGTCTCCGTCACAACAGCGTGACCCGCGGCCTGACCCTCTACGACAACGAAATACGGCGCCACGACACCCGCCGCTGACACGCGGAAGGCAGCCGTGCACGCGCCCGCCCTCGACGCGAAGGGAGGAAGAATAATCTCGGGTTTGAGCATACAGACCCCCCCCAAAATGCCCGCACGCCCATCCATGACGGACATCCGCGCATAGACGCGGGTCTCTTCCATGTTCCGCACCTTCTGGGGGGGAGTCACGCGACAATCGCGGTACAGCAGGGTGAGAAGTGAGAACCGGTTGGCAACCACATCCGGGCGGCCGTTTCTCGCCCGTCCCTCCTCCAGTATGCCAACGCGGTATCTCCGCAGCTCGGGGTGACGCGAGAGAGAACCCCTCACCCAGCTGCGGCCGGGCTGCTGCGTGCCCCCAAACAGCTGCCGAGCCGCTGCCTGCCGCTCCGCCGACAGGTCAGCGAGATAATCGGCACAGACCCGGCACACTGCCTCCTGGGATAGCCCCCGTCGGATCGTCGCGTTGGTTTGTATGAATTTGGCCAGCAATGCCTCCTCAGCGGTAGGGAAAAAGGGCGCAGGCCTACGTCTTTTGGCCACCGCAAGTGTGAGAATATAGTGGCGGGGGCGGTTGTACGACACGTTAGAACGAGCCGCAAATGATTTGACCGTCATCCCACCCTCCTTGACCGTCGGCATGTCAGCCTGCATTGTCTCGTCGTGGGTGGTGCTGGCAGTCGCTGGCTTGGCAGGCGGACCGAAAGCGGCTCGTCCGGGCATCGCGGCGCGGCTCCAAACTAGAGCCAAGGGGGGGCGGGGGGGCAGCAGGAAGAAGGGGAGGTTGTTTGTGGGTACCGATGAGACAGGTGTGCAGCCGACGTCGTCCCACAGAGGCATGGAAGTGACGCTTAATCAGGGGATGGGAAGGGCCCGTGCACAGAGGGGACAGTGGGTGTCAAAGGGGCGGACCTGGTGGGCACATCATCCGGCGAAGAGGGTGGTGAGGGCGAGAACCCCGCCAGATGGGCCGTCTGCGGCCGTAGTTAGACCTAAGTTTTTCACAAGAGCGCGCCTTCTTTCCTCGCTGAGGGCGCCTTGGGCTTGCACATGGCGCCCTTTTAGCCGATCGACGCACCTACGGGAAGCCCTCGATTTGGCGCGTCCCTGTGTTTGCCTCACTACTCCTGTTTTTCTTTTGGAGTTAATTTCAGAAACCTTGAATGATAGCTCGAGAGAGCTTTTGAAAGTTGTCAGAGCCGAACTTCTGCGTGGACACTCTTGATTTCCCAGACAACCCGAGATTGGGAAAAACCGGTGCAGTTGGGAAAAACTGGTGCCAGACGGATGTGTGATGTCCGAATCGGCCCGCATCTCCCGGATGTGCATCGCAGCCAGGGTATCGAGGGTTGCATTCAAACAAACCAAATTCAACTAAACGTTCATATTGAATGCAACGGTCTGAGATAACGGTAGGTTGAATTTAACATCCACGCGGAGTCCACGTGTCAGCACAGTACGGACTTAGCTTACGAGCTGCCATTCTGGCGTCTCAGTGCAGGCAGCCGAAGTAAGCAGTCTGGTTGTCCTCAGCTACAGTAGAGAGTTTTTGCAACGCGTGTGAGAAGGGTTTGTGAGATGTTCGTGAGAACTTCGGCCGGATGAAGCATCTCAAAAGCACAACCGGGCACTGGATGTGAGTCGGATACAGCATTCCGTCTCACAGCTTCTCATGGGCCGTGATCATTTTCCCGGATCTGTCACGACCGTGAGAAGGCCGACCGGCCTGCACGGACCATTCCCGCGACCTCTGCTTCTCACAGCCGCGCCTCGATCCGCGTGAGAACTCACGCAATAAAGTGGCCCGCCCACCGATACTAGAAGTGTGGACAGTCCAGCCAGCTCTGACACAAACCTGTCTGGAAACGAGCTGTCGCGACCTTCTCACGAAGGGCTTCGCACGCGTGTTGCAAAACCTCTAGTAGGCTACTATCTTCTCGCTCACAGAGGTAAGCCAGTGCAGACGGTAAACCACCAACAGCACCGCAGCCACAGCCACTCTCTCACAGCAATGGGACACCACGCCGTATCGCCTCCGCGCCCCCGAGATGCGGAGCCCCCGCGCCCCCGCGCCCCAGCGACCCCGCGTCCCCGCGCCGCCGCGCCCTCGTGCCCCCGTGGCGTCGTGCCCCCATCTTGCTGCTCCTACGGTCCATGATCTTAATGTGCAACGTCACGTTGACTTAGCTGGGGCCATATGCTGTTTCTTCTATCCGTTTCCGTGTCTTCCTGAGCCTGCCTGCGCTTTCATTGTTGCTGCCCCTCGCCCCTCTAAGCCTCATCGAGGGGCGGCGTGTTCTTACCAGTGCGCCCCGTCACACAGGTCTCGGATGGCAGGGTTTCCTGCCAACACTGAGGAGCGGCCGAGGTGTCTGTGAGGCCAGGCTTTCGGCGGCGGCAGCAGAAAGGCGGGATCCACGGCATGGTTGGCGGGAGAACGTGGGAAGCGTCCACCTGAGGCCAGTCCAACCTTGAATACGCGACTACGTGTCACAGGAATAACCAATGGGGCACTTTGTACATATTCAATAGAATTCAACGTTAACGTCTACTTGAATGTACCTTGAATGCATCGCCTGTCCAGATATTTGGATGAATCTCGCAACCCTGATCGCAGCGTCGATCTTCAGTGTAGCGGAGTCGATCTTTGATGCACTATTCCTGCCACATCGGTGCCATACCCAACACTTGGTAGAGATTCCCGCCGCCACGTCGAAATCTCCCGGTCGAACGCCGTCGCAGGTCGGTCTGACGTCCACCACACGCAGTGCTCCTTAAACCGTGTTCACACACAAGTGGCATTTTCCTCTGCTGAACACGCCTAGCTAAGACCCAGTGTTCCCGCTCTTCTGCGTTTTCAATCGAACGGCGGCCCCGGGATTGGCTCCTCCGTCTAAAACGACTGCTCATTGGTCACCAGGGGAGATGTCAGATCCCGCACCAAAACCTTGCAGCGGATTACAGAGTGGAATAGGTCATCCTCTCTCATTGGCCTTGAGAGCAAACTCTGCAACGCCGATCCCATCTTCCAATTGGGGAATCTAGAGGCGCAACGTGTGGCACGCTCAATGGAGAGCCCATTCTGGGGGCCCTGTTTGGGGCCAGGCGCGATGTAGTTGGGCATAGACCTGTCTGAAACGAGCCACGAGACGGTCTGAATGGGGTCGTCATCGCTGGGTTATGCGTAGCCCCATTCTGGTAGACCAAGTCCGGAAGAAAGCGAAGGAGCCCTAAGGGATCTCGATCAGCGCTTAATGAAACGAAACCACTGAAAAGCTGTCCGGAAAGTGCGCCCAACAGTCACTGTGAGATTGCCGCGTCCCAGTCAAGCGCCAGATATGCCGCTAATAATCATCGAAAACGATGACAACTTCGAAGAAAGAGGCATTCATAGAGACGAACGGGCCGACACCTGGCACGGCCACGACATAAACCGGGCACCTGAATGGTACGACGCCCCTGGGGAGAATCCGATCTCCTCGTGCGCAGTCCCGTCGTT
>Ga0209093_1001635_pt1 | contig 12701 bp, 22 predicted proteins | sample SidtaG_4_FD_187450 | JGI IMG/M metagenome (GOLD analysis project Ga0209093, IMG submission 187450) | Marine algal microbial communities from Sidmouth, United Kingdom - Sidmouth_Male1 metaG (SPAdes) (version 2) | ecosystem: Host-associated > Algae > Red algae > Unclassified | place: Sidmouth...
CCCGCCACCCGCGCTCGCCCCCTCCCCACATCTTCTACCTCCTCTCCCTCCGTTCCCTCTGTTCCCCCACTCCCGCCTTCCTATTCTTCTCTCTCCTGCTGCCGCTTTCCGTGCAGGGGTGGCTGGCTGTGCCGATGGCCACTACCCCTCGCCCCGTCGCGGTGCACCGCGCCACCCGCCCCTCTGTGGTCTTCTCCAGCGCATTGCGTCCTCTGTACCTTGCGCTTTACCTTCTGCGTTCCCCCCGCCCCATACGTTCCTATGAGCCCCCCCCACACCCTTGAAGGGCGGCTGGGCCGGAGGGAACCGCCCCCTGCCACGCCGCGCCGTGCCGCGCCCGTCGCCACCCTTCGCTCCGCCATCCTTCCCTGCTCCCACCTCGTTCTGCCTTCGGCAACCAGGGAAGAAGATGCTGAAGGTGGGCCGGGCGTGCGGGTGGGGGCGGCCTGCGCCGGGGGGGCCTGCGATGGGGACCGTCGCCAGCAGGCGCGGGCACTGGTGGACGTGGCTGTAGGTGGAGGCGGGAGGTGGCGGCGAGGCGGGTTGCAGGCGAGGCCGGCGGGACAGGCGGCCCTTGCCAGGTGCGGCCGGCAGGACGAACGGCCTGTGGGGCTGGCAGTTGGATAGACCGGCGGCTGGTAGGGCGGCCGGTGTGGTGGCAGGCTGTTGCTCATATTCGTGCCGCCCCGTTGTTCCCTCCCGACTCCCCCCGCCGCGGGTGTGGGCGCCCCTCGCCCATTGCGGGCGGTGTCGAGCAGGTCGGGCTCGTGGTGGCGGTGGTTAGCGTGGGTGCGCCCGCGCCGGCTACAGGCGCCGGCAGGTGGAACAGGGGGGTTAACCAGAGTCTGCGCCTGTCAGCGGCTCCTGGAGGGTGACTAGCCGTGGCTGCTGGTGGTGGGGGCGGCCGGCGGTGGAAATGGCCGGCGGTGGGGTCGGTCGGCGACCCGGGGCTTTATGCCGTCCAAATTGTCGAAGAAAAGCATGCAAGTAGTTGGGTCTCCTGCGATGCATGGGCGGGCGGGAGTAGCTGGAGTGAAAAGTGGGTCAGAGTTGGAGGGGGGCATGCAAGAGTGTAGTGGATTCTGCCCTCAAAGCCGACGGGGTATAGCCCCGTCGGAAATCCCAGCACAGGATGTGGATCAAAACAGAGGAGAAACAACACGAGCGCCGGGATCACCGGGCGCAAAGCGCACCAGAACGACGGAAGTAAAACAAACGCGACGCTGATTTATTCGAATACGCACTATGACTCCAAAGCATACACTCATGTACCCTCAGAAACAATACGCAGGACGTGCACAATCCCGACACCCGGGCGCCACCCTGAGAGGACCGGTGCCCAGCGGGCCACGGTCTCAGGCCTGGTCCTGTAGTGGCCCCTGCCGAGCATCATCGATCACTCTTCCACGGGAAAAGGACCCACGCCCGTCTGGGGCAGAGGCAGGTAGGTCACAAAGACTTCCTAGATCTCAGAATCTACCAAAAAGCAGTACCTCGGGACACATCCGAAGATCGTTCAGCTTCCCGGATAGATTTCCGGTGGGATTTTATCCCTGGTCGAGATCAGATCTCGGTACGGCTTACGCTCGGATTGCGGAAGCTTCCAAAAGCTTCCCGGTCCCTCCAGAGGGCATGGATTCGGGTAGACGAGTTTCTCCCTCGGCTGTGTCAGACCCCTCCAAGGGGGCCCGATCGGTTGCTTATCACCCCGTGCCCCTCTGGAGGGATCATTTCGTGTGTGGCTCTCGCGAATCCTGGCCACCCGCCCAAGGGGGGTGTCCCACGCTACTCCTCTAGGGGGGTGTTACATGAGTGTTCGCGGCACGTCTCCGGCTCATGCCGGGGTCCCTGGAAGCCCTGACAGGGGGTTTCCCGCACAGTGTGGGCTCGGTAGGGTGGAGAGCGTGGACGTGAGAAGGTGAAATCGGTTCCCCATGCCCGCCGTGAGGCGTGGTGTCGCGGGCGCGGCTACCAGCAGAAGACAAGCAGAGATGGTGCCACAAGAGGACGGTTCTGTTCTGCACTATCAGACTGCAGTGGCGTGAGAAGCGGGACGCGAAGTGGGAAGGCGCCCGATGGGGGTCGAAGCGGGTTGCTGGAACGGCTGGCGAGTCGTCAGGCCCGCGTGGATTAGGAAAGGTGGGGCAGGGAGGTGCTGTGGGGAGGGCATTCTTCATCTGGCCCATCGTACAACGATGTGGCGTGTTGCTTGAGAGGGGCGCTGGATGCATGAATGGGGAGCGGCGAATTCTGTGGCACGTTGCGTGGTGGCCGTGCTGTTGCTGGCGCGGGAGAGATCTCAAGATTGCGCGACTGGTACCACAAGACCGGGGCGTTCTGCTAGTACCGTCAGACTCGTGATAAAAAGGTGCTTCATGAGCGGGGCTCCCTCAGAAAGTTTGGATCTGGTATGGAGTGAGTAGCAGGAGGCGTGGTGCAAGGGTGCACTGGGGGGGTGGGTGCGGGTGGCTGTGGCGGTGTGCGGTTGGGCGAGGGTGAGTGGAGTTTGGAGTGGAGATGTGTCGCGGGGGGGAGGGCCGCCTTCCCTCTACCCGCCGTGGGGTGAGGTGGCGTGAGAAGGCGCGCGGAGCGGCGCCGGTGGCGTGTCACTGCGCTGGTATGAGCACGTCTTCCGGAGAATGTTGTTCAGGGTTCCGTGGAGGGTGGGGTCGGGGGGGTGGGCGTGCATGAAGTTGGGTCAGTGCGGTGGTGTGGCGTGGGGTGGGCGGAGGGTGGCGGGTGAGGGTACGGTCAAAATTGTAAACCAATGGCTAGACCGGAACGGGGCTCAATTTTGCATGTCGTGACTGGGGTGACGTGAGTAGCGTGGGGCGGAATGGACGGGCGCCGGGTGCGGGTGGGCTCGGGTTTGTGGGGTGGGGAGCGGGTATGCGCGAGTGGGTGTGGGTGCCGTGGGCTGGCGGGGCGCCAGGGTGTGGGCGGTGTGTGTCCCATCTGCCGGGATCGGGGTGTGGTCGGGTATGTGACGTGACAGGCAGAGTGGGGCACTTTTGAGTCGGTGGCGTGGGGTATGGGGGTGTGGCGTGCGGGGGTACAAGGATAAGTGCCATCAGATTGTGCCGAGTTGAGAGTACTCTCTCGAGTGTTAGGTTGGTTGCGGTGATATGGGGTGGGGTGGAAGAGAGAGGGGGAAACGGCGGTGAAGGTTTTCTCCTCCTAGCCTTCTGTGGCGAAAGATTGGTGAGGTAGAGCCGGCGTGGAACGGTGGAAAAGAGGTCATATGCGCGGATACGAGAAAGAAAACCGTTCCGGAATTGGAAGAGGAGATATATTTGGCCTGCGTTCAAACGAGAAAGTCGTTGCCCGCGGCTTCATGGTCGCAACCAACGGAGGCGGCACCGGCAGCATGATCTGCGACATGGCGCCGGGAGGCTCCGGCAACGCCCACATGTTCTGGATGCTAACGGCGTACTGTCGTGAACAGAGATACACAGCCCTCGCAGTGGCTTCCTGAGGAGTCGCGGCTGACTTGGTGCCCATCGGACGGGTTCCACGCAGCCGTATCATCACGCGCTCATGAGCCATGCAGTATAAATGGTCATCCCAAAGCTGTTTCTCAAGCCAGCTGACATTGGGATCCCGATCGAACTGAAGTGTTTTCAGTTTCCTGTGAGCGCTGCCTGTGCTGACAAGAACAAATGGAAGCGAAGAGGTTCCACGTTCGAGCTTCTGAGAATCTGGCTGCGAGACAGCGTCTTTGCCCATGGTCAGCTGTATGTAGCGCTCTCCCGAGTCCGAGATTCGCGAAGAGTGGTGGTTGAACGCTGTGAGCGGCGTCCCACTATCTCGCCAAAATTGTGACCAAAAATGTCGTCTATTTGTATTTTCTCAACGACAGTGTCGTTTAATGTGCTTGGACGAGCGTCGGGCAGGTGCCTTGCTTCCGGTTGTGTAGTTATCTGATGGGCACGCACGATCATTTTTCTTCGCCTCCGCGAGGCATGCGACGCATCTTGCTGTCTGACACACCCCGTCTGACTCATCTCGAACCTGTCTCTCAGCATGTTCATTCAGGCGCTCTCGGATGTGAAAATTGAAAAGGACACTATTGTGCATGTCACCCCGCCCGACGCAATATACCCATCAGTACATCTTCCAAGCATGCTCAGGACCACTCTGATGAGGGACTAACCTTCCACATGATCCATCCCATCCCAGCCACAAAAACTGCCCATAAAGCGAGACTTAAACCGTGCTGGACACACGCGAGCAGTCCATCATTCTTTCGCACGGGAGGAGGGAGCGGAGGGGCCTGACGCACCGTGACGTCCAGCATTTTCCCGAGGCGCTGTGCCTCTGACGGGCTCTTCGTCTAAGACGTGTCTGTGATGACAACGCACGGGAGATGCGAGCAGGGGGCAGCCACAAAAACGGAGTTGTTCGTCGCGGGCTGTGCGCTAGAGAATGAGCCAACTATAACTCGCTCAGATGCATCAGCCCAATTGCTACGAACGGCATGGAGCACGGCCGGCGGTGGTGCACGCGAGCGCGCGGGATGAACGGTGTGCGCGCGCCCACCGGCGCCATCGTGCAACTCTCCGCGTCGGGCAGACGCGTACCGACGCTCATGCCCAAGATCCTCAGGACGGACGCGGCTGTCGTTGGTGCCGTTGCTATCGCCTGTCTACTCGGCCTTGAGGGCGAGAGTTGCGCACCGGATTGTGTCGAATGGGGTAGATGAGCGCGGTGGGGATGTGCAGAGCATTGCGGACCATGATGCTGGTGGGACTCAGCTGCTGCTCCTACAGCGCGCCGCGGGCTCAAGCGGGTTCCATCGTGGTGCGCGGGTGTCTGGGGCTGCGGCGAATATAGTAACTCAGCGGTCTTTTGTAAGGTCGAGGCCGTACGGTGTCGACACGGAGTTGGTCTTTTTCCACCTGACACACGTGGCACAGCCGCTGGCCGTCGACTGCTGTCTTCGTTTTCGCTCGAAGAGATTCTGATGGAACGCTCTGTGTGGCCTGAGAGGTAAACTCTGAGAGTCCCCGTAGGTAGGACCTAGTCTCATCTTATATAGAAGATTGGAGGCTACTTTTTTACGTCCGTCCTCGACCACCCCGGATTGCTGATCGTTCAACAGTGTCAGTGATCATCTCAGATTCCAGCCAGTGGGCCAGTGTTCACATCTGAATGCGACTTTGATGACATGGCATGCACATGAAGTACGCGTCGGTCGGAGTTCCAGACCCCATGACGAATTAATGTACCCAACCGTTGACGCTTCTTCAGACAAAGGACTACAGAAAACAAACTACGGCGAGCTACTCACTGACGGACTTCTTGGGGAGCTTGACACATGACGCCCGCTTTCCTCGATCTCTCCGCTCCGCAGTACTACTGCGGGGGTTCACGTGGGGGTCAACGAGCTCGCCCAAAGCCCGCTGACTGGCCCACCCGGAGCGCCACCCGTCGTAAGGTTCGTTCATGCCGTAGCCTACGATAGAGGTTGAGCAAGAATCCGTAGGAGCGGCCTTTCTCCAAAACGTGTCCCAGTGGCGGTACTCGTGGGTGGCTGAGTGCGCAAGGCGGTCTCCCATGTCGTCCCACGCGGCACAGTTCTTGGGGTTGACCGCGAACATCTCTGAGAACAGATTTGAGGAGCTTCTGAATTCTACTTTCTTTCAGGAGACATATGGCCCGAGCGATACGGATCTTCGTCGTACACTGCTCCGTGGCAGTGTTTCCTGGTCTCTGAAAACAGCGACGGAAACCGCCCTGTCCTGAGGTCAGAAAGAGCGCTGATTTCACGTCATTTCCTCGGTCGAAGCGCGGTGCAGGCGCGCCGCGTGTTTACTTTTCGGCCTGAAGCACCACAGCGGACCGGATGACCCCAGTGCCAATGGATGACAGTCTTTTCGCAAAGGAATGGAGAAGGCTGGCCTCCAAAGCCTGACATGCGTATGCCCTGATCTTCACGCGCAATTTTGTCGTCAGTTGAACGCTCATAGAGCGGGACCACATCAACGGTGAATTTCGATGATAAGCACGAATGATTTGTGCTCTGAAACCCTTGGATACGACCGCGGGAGCTTGACGGAAGACTCCGCGCACGAGCCACGTGACTTGAGACAAAACTTCTGGCCGCATCTTATCCACATTTCTGCGGTCCGCACATTCGAAGCAGTGAAGATGTGTACTTGATGCTTCGTCCCAAACCATCAGTTTCGTTTTCTTCAGAATTTTGGCAACAGCAGTACTCTGCGTGAAGCCACAGAACGACATCAATTGACCTCGATAAGCGCTTTGAGTCGGCTGTGCGCGGTGCAGGAAAGTTGCATGAACATTACCGGAAGTGCACTGGATTCTAGCGCCAGCCCGATGTGAGAGTTGCCTCTCGTGTGATCGCGTGCTTTCGGAGCTGGAGAGACTCCGCCATCGGCATCTGGTGTGGGGCGGCGGCCGCAGTGGTGCCCGGATGAAACCGGTGGAGGAGGCCGTGCTCTCCGTGAAGAAATGGACAACAGCGAGGGGGGCGACGATGACAGGCACTGGGACTTCTTTTGGACGAGAGTCTTAATTCGGATTTTGTGTCAGTCGACCTCCTCGGCAATTTCATTCTCGTGTCCTGCGGGGAGTCGCTCTCTCTGTGGGCTCACCAGCGGAATTTGGGCCAGCGCATCGAGCTCCATACCAAAGCCTCAGATCTTCGTCGCGGACCAGGAGTTTGAGCTGGAGCACCGTTCTTGGGACGAAAGGTGGCTCCAGTTGACCCCGTTACGCACATACAATTTTGTGTGTATACAGGTGGTGCGCGTGGTACGTTGGAAACGGAGAATCAGTTGCGTGAAGAGGCGGTTCTGACTTACGAGGCGCACAACCGCGGCGGTCTGGGCGGTCAGTGAGTAGCTTGTCGTACTTACTTTTCAGTTGTGAGTTGTCTAAAAAAGAGCCTATTGTCGGGTCCATTTTTCTGTCATGGGGGCTGGAATGCCGACAGACCCGCATTTCATATGCATGCAGGGTCATCAACGCCGAGAAAATGTGCGAACACTGGCCAAAACGCTGGAGTCGGGATGAACAGTGACTCAGTTGAACGATCAGCAATCTGGGGTAGTTGAGGAAGGATGGACACCAGTAGCTTACAATGTTCTTTATGCGGCCTCTTCAAAAGACACCTAGCACTCCAGTGAGTTGAATAGTGCCATCGACATCGCGTATGTGTCTTTTTCTGGCTCTAGCTCCCTATTACGACTGTTGCAATGGAAATCCCACGAGAAATGACCGATTCACGATTCCAGTCGACGACGCAGGGCCGTAGGCGACCCTCACGAGCGGGAATTCACGAAAGTGGAACAGTGCTTCTGTCAAAGCCCAAATTGCACGCCAGGTCGGCGCTCGTAGCGGTCTCAATGCGAACGTGGCGTCCGAGTGTCAGATGTGGTTGACACAAATGCGCAGGGCCGCGAATTGATGCATCGCCAGTTCCCGCCGCCGTACGCTCTCATTAGAGAGAGGGTTCACCATGCACTGCCAACGCTATCGGTGATCTACAGAGATGATGATAGAGCTCCCAGGCACCTCTGTTGAAACTGTGCCGCTCAATGAATGCCCCACTTGTTACCGGCTCACAGACAGCACAGAGGCAGGTTGCGACTTCATGTGCTGCTCACGAGAGAATCCATCATCAGCTTTTGAATATCGGGCTGTCAGAAGAGAGCTGTACAGACCCACGAGGTAGCACGTGACAGCAATGAGTCCTTTATCGCCACTTCTGGCCCCCCGCACGCGGGCGCTGGCCCACTGATCAAATTGGCTGTTCTACAAGAAGGTGGCTGGAGGGCCAGGCGTCGCACGTCGCCTTAGAACTTCTAGAGGCCGAAGGAAGCCGACCCGTGGGCCAACATTGTTAAAGGCCCAGTGCGAGGGGGACAGAGACCAGCATATAGCGCTACCGTGCCACGTCGGGGTCATGAAAAGACCATTGCAACCTCATCAGGAAGCACAGGATGCTTTTTTTCGTCTCTTGGTCCCTGAACGCTGACCTGACGGTCGAGATCACAGGCCTGTTATCGGTTTCGCGAAACTGCTTGTTGAAAGTTGTGACGAACAGGAATCAGATATCCACCGAGCGCCTGCGGCGATGATCCGCCCCACGTCGGGGCAGCAATCCGCCTTTATTCCCCCCACCCGCCCCTTGACCTCAAACCACCTCCCTGACGCCGCATTAGCCTCCGTTGCCGCCGCCGCTTTCTGCATTCCTTTCCCCGGCGCTCATACATTTTGTTTTTTCGAGTTGTTCGCACTCCTTGCTGTTCCCCTGCTTCGTCATCTTTCTTTCTTTCTGTTGTGGCCGGCGCTCTGTGCACCGGGAGAAGAAGAGTGTTTTTGGCTGCGCGCCGATCTTTCACATATGATATTCGTGCTACAGATCTCAACCCGCAGCACGCGCGATTGGATGTTCTGCATCGCCTCCGGCAACGTCCAAACGATGCGTACGAAGAAACCTCTCTACAAGTCACATAGATAAAACGGCCTCGGGGAAGTAGTGAGATACGCCAACAATCCACAGCGACATGCTGGTTCCCTACGTGTGTCCATGGGCCGCCTAGAGCCTCGTGCGTCTTTGACTTTCGGTGGCATCCAAGTGACCTGAGAGGGAAAGGGTCCTTTCAGTAAGTGTCGAAAAGCAATGTTATCATTGGATAACGCTTCCTTTGCAGTAATTGGAATGTAAATACCAAGAAAAAGGATGCCAATCACAACACGTTACAGCACGGTAGCGAGATAAACATAATCTCGCCGGCAGGCAAACCGCATGACTGAGCGGCATCGTCGTTCGACAGTCGCGTGAACACTACAATACCAGCTACAGACAATTCGGCGCCATCATAGTAGGCTATAGGCGGCCCGACAATGATTTCTCGCGGATCACCAACACGGGAAAAGCCACTATTCACGTGGCCTTGTCCGAAATCGGGTTGTGGCAGCCATAAGGTCCCTGGTTTTCGTTGATTGCTGCGACGAAGGCCACAAGAATGGGAAATTTCCACTTCCCGGCGGCCGGCCAGCGCCTGCAAGGTACTCCGAATCGTGATACAGGCCACTATTCAGTAGCAAAAAAGTGAAGCCGCGACGGCAGGAGGCATGGATTTCCGTTCATATGAAGGTCTTTGTACACACTCCTTAACCGCGTCTTCAACATGCCAATTCCGAGAGAGTACCCTACCGTACTCTCCCCGCTTCACCCCAGCCCAGCCCACTCATCGGTACTAGAACATCTCACCCGACAATAACTACCGCGCTTGCACCACCCGGCACGCCCCACGCACGCCACACTACCCACGCCGAGCCCACCCCAACTCACCGTGCCCCTTCCCTCGCGGCGCACACCAATCACCCCACACTACCCACGCCCTCCCCACCCCAGGCCACTCGGCCCAGCCCACCGCACCCAGATACCCACAAGTACCGCCTCTGGGACTGCGCTTGGACGAGCGTCGTTTCTGGTTTTTTTTTTTCAACAAATCTCCTTGGCCACAACATGAAGGGATCTGAAAGGGAGTGGCTCTACAGGTGGGTTAACTGTGGCGGTCGGGGGGTTACGCGGCTGGAACGGGCGCGGCCCCTCAGCTGTGGACAGCACACCCCCGGGGGCACCCCGAAAATATCCCGATCCGGGCCAGCGGGCGAATGACCTGTCCGAATCTCAGGGAGATCGGATCTGATCGGGGGCGGGGTGTTTCCCTCGTGGTTTTCCCAACCCCCCTACCACTTGTTTGAACTTTTCGCTTTCGAGGGATTTATCTGTTTGGCGCATTTGGGGTGGCCACTTTAGCCGCTGGCGCTCGGGTTGTGGAGGGGTCTATTGACAGTGGGGAGGTCGTCCCCACCGCCGTCTGATAAAACCAACTGTGCTTTGGACTACGATGCCCCCCTGGGCTTTGCCGTAATCCCCTCCTCCCGTTGGGGCAAGGCTGGGCTGTGGGTCGAATTCCGGGGCAGTTCCTTTGACGGAACGAGCTGATCAAGAGGTCACTTCGGCTGGACGACGAACCAAAGTGGTGGTGCCGAGAACCCCTACAACTTCTGGTGGAGCAGCAGGGGATTTCCGGCCGTTGCCACGCCCGAATCGGGTAGCTGGTTCCCCGATCGTTGGTTGGTTTGTTGAGTGAATACGACGGGGATCTCCGCGTCGGTTTGTTGTCGATTACCTCACGGCCACTACGATGGCGTCGCCTCCCACCCTCCTCAAGTTGGACGCGACCACTAGCGATATGCGGGCCGGTACATCCGCGCTGACGCCAGCGGGCGCCGCACCCGGGGGATCCGCAAATGGATCAGGGATTCCCTTCACTCCGCCTCCACCATTGGCGGATCTCGTGGACGAGAACGCACTACGAGTCCCACCGGGGGCCGCTACATTTCTTCCTCGACGTCACAGTGATCGGACGGGATTAGCAGATCGAGAGCACGATCCGGTGACACCCCTGGCGATGGCGGATCTGGATACGGCGTTGTCGACGTTCCGCGAGTTGTTGTTGGCCGACGTTTCTCGGGTCATCGCGGCGAGCCCAGCAGGCTCCGCTCAAGATTCCCCACGCAGAGAATCCCACGTGGCCACGCGGAAGAGCCGCAGCAAAGAGAAGACACGGCGTCATCGTAGTCTCTCGCCGTCGTCGTCGTCTACATCTTCCTCGTCGTCGCCGACGACAACTGACGACGAAGACGACCGCGTCCACACCAAGGCGGGTTCCTGCAAGTTGGGGTTCCTCCAGTGTCCGGACGATCGCTTCGCGGGCGTCCTCGACTACCGATCGTACCGCCTGCGCAACCGTCACTCGACCTACGGGGCGTCGCAAGCTCGCTAGATGGGACGGACGGCCAAGAACATGAAGTTCTCCTTCGGGGGTACCCCGTTGTTCAACGGAAAGGAACCCCTCAAGGTCTTCTCGTGGCTTCGGAAGTTCGTCAAGGCCTGCGACGACAATGACGTGTCGGAAGGGATGGGTCTGTACCTATTTCCCAACTTCCTCGTGGGCGACGCCGAGGCGCGGTTCACTCGGAACCTCCCGGGATCGGATATCGGAGACGAGCAGAGAGCCCGGGGGTCCTTCCCCGAGGCGGTCAATTGGCTGTTGTCGACCTACGCGGAGCCGCACGCGTTGGGCTTGGCGCAGGACAGGTTTAGCCGGGCGACGCTGGTGTACAACGATGGGGTGGACGCCTTCGCGACACGCCTACGGAGCCTCGCCGAGCTGTGCGGCAACATCCACTTCGAGGGGACGATGAAACAGCAGCTGATCCAAGGCCTACCGGAGTACCTTCGGACGGATGCATTCGTGTAAAACACCGCGCAACGGAGGTATCAGCCGTTGTCGACCTACGTGGCGGGGAAGTATCGGGCCGCCACAGACGTCATGGCTCTCGCCAACTGGGGGTCCCTCGGGGGATCATCGCGGAAGGGGCAGACGTCGACGGGGCCCCGAGGTCTCTCTGTCAACCACCCCACTTCTCCGTGGGAGGAAGACGACACCGATACGCACGACATGGTCGCGGTACTTCTGTCGCGTACCCCGGGGATTCGTACGGTCGGGGCAGCACCCTACCCTCGGCGGGAGGCCACGACGAGTCCCCTGCTGTGCTACATGTGTTGGACACGCGGGCACCGAGTACCTGGTTGCAAAATGCTGACGGAAAAACAGCGGGACATCGAGAAAGCCGCGCGGAGTACGTTCATCTGACAGAGGAACGGCACGCGGGGCGCCGCCCCGGATCGCACCACCGTCGTGGCCCTGCTGTGGGACGACCTGTTCGGCGTCGCGTAGTCAACGAAGACGGAAGGGGGGGACCTCTTGCCTGTGGAAACCCCGTCCAAGGGGCGCCGCGGGGCGGGAAACGCCTAGGGGGGGTGGCCTCGCCATCCCCCTCAACCCTCCTGGTCCGCCCCAACTCCCTGGTTGCCCCCCGTCGCGTCACGTTTGCCTCCCCGGGGGTAACCGCGACGTGGCATGTCCCGGCCCGATGTCCCTGTCGTCGTGGGCGGTACCGCCCACGGTTCAAGGGGACTCTGCTGCTGTTGCGAAAGGAGCATTTTAAGATCGGAGCGTCGTACCAGTTGGCACCGTGGCAGATCCCCACCCCCACGAGGGCGGTGGTCGATACGGGTGCAGGACCCAGTGTGAACCGCGCGGACATTTTATCCGAGGGGTGGACCGAGTACTCCTCGCGGGCGCCCCCCCGGACCCAAGCGAGTGACGCCTCTGGGAAACTGCTCAAGGTGAACGCGGAGGTGTCTCTGACCATTTATGTCGGCGGGACCGCCATGGAGTATGACTTCCTCGTGGTTAAGTCGCTGTCGGTACCGCTCATTCTCGGGTGGGACTTCCAGCGGAACTACGTGGACACCATCTCCCCCAAGACACAGACGATTAATTAGGACGACGGAACCTCCACGGTGGCGGTGCAAAATTGGATGAGGAACACGCGGCCCGCACCCCCCCGACGAATGAACAAGCCGAAAACCGATATCGGGGCCATCCGGCCTCAACAAGGGGTAACCGTGGGCCCGCGGTGCATCCAGGCGGTTCAAGTGTGCAGCAGTGTCAAGGGGGTCTGTTGAGGCAGCCCCCCAAGCCCGCACTGGTAAGTCGGAGTTACTGCGGACTGCCTGGATAAGTCCAGGAGGACTTATGCGGTGATCGGCTTGTTTGTCTGTACCTTTGACATGCATTGCTGTATGA
>Ga0209093_1001637_pt1 | contig 12695 bp, 9 predicted proteins | sample SidtaG_4_FD_187450 | JGI IMG/M metagenome (GOLD analysis project Ga0209093, IMG submission 187450) | Marine algal microbial communities from Sidmouth, United Kingdom - Sidmouth_Male1 metaG (SPAdes) (version 2) | ecosystem: Host-associated > Algae > Red algae > Unclassified | place: Sidmouth...
TTAATTTCGTGCAACTGCGCTCCCGGAAAAAAGCAGTTGCGATCGCTCGCCAGGATCTCAGGAGTTGTCCGACTCGTCCCAATCTGATGCAGGGGGATCGTGGTGCTCCTCATCTGCGCGTGTCGGCACGTGCCTGCAGTTCGCGGTTTTGCCTGGGGACAAACGCTGGCATCCGAGCTTCGTCTCTTGTGCGATGGTTGAGTTTGCTTCAGTGGGCTCCCGTTGTGCCTTGTGGACCAGTCACGAGACATCTTTATTTCATGAAATCTTCGGGAGACTGCGGTCGGCTCGTCCCCCTCAGCGCAACAGTTATTCTCATGCCCTCTGACAGCCTCTCTGTGAGTGTCACTGTGCTGTCGGTCTCTGGTGCCTCTGTCCAGGAGTGACAGGAAGAATGGCGTCCCATTGGCCACAGCACGGTGAGCCGTCGACACGGCAGACGCCGTGCACCATCGGCCAATCGAAGGGTCCAGGTATTGTCACTGTGCTCGACAGTCTTTTGCGCTCTTCTGCACACTCGCAGCATTGTGAGCGATGTGGCGTCTGTGTCCCGCCACGTCGGCGGGTTTTGGACGAAGTGCCTCCTCAGCACAAAACGCGCTCGTGTCCTACGCGTGAACGATTTGAAATATAGTCTCTCGCTGCCGTGCTCGTCTCGTGAGCGCTCCACAGCGGTCAGAATCGGTGATTGCCAACTTCCCGGAGATGGGCGGTCGATGCCAGTCCAAAATATTTCACGTATCCTTTCCGAAATGTGATTCATGTAACTCTGGTATGTCACTGTGGGTCGGACAGGACTGCGAGGTTTTTGGGAGAACGGCTGTAGAGCGGCATCGGACGAAATTGAAAGGATCTCGGCCGCATACTAGTCATCCCATTGGTCCACGTTTTTTGTTGGATGATTGCAAACACTCTTCAGAGTGGTTGCAATCATCAAACAGCGTACGTGGACCAACGGGATGACTAGGAAACGGCCGAAATTCTTACAAACTCCCCAAAAATCTTCAACCGCCATTTTTTAGAGGTCAACAATAGCCGGTGTCAAGAAGACTCGAAGGGGCTTGCGACCCCTCCCCATGCCGCGCATCCTTTGTGAGCGAGAAATAAGCCACATCATGATGATGGACCCTCCTCTCCCCCTCCCACTCCCCGCCGCATCCGCGCCGGTGCACCCACCATCACCTTCCAACGACAGGCGCCGCTCGGCCCCGAGCCCAGCATGAAGCTGTGCGCCTGTATTCACGGGCCGCCACTCACTGGCTCGTCAGTCGCGCCGGTGCCGAGGAGGTCGACGAACCCCATTCCGCGCAACGATAGTTCCACGCACAGGCGCGGCACCCGTACAACGCATCGATTGCTCCACGCCCACGCGCGGCACCCGTAAGCGGCGCTCGGTTATCTATGGCGGTGGTGAGGCGGCACCTCACTTGACTGGATATCGCACTCTATGCAGTGGCGCGAGGCTGCAGGGAGTCGCAGGCACACCACTTCCACCGCTTTGTGGGTACAAGCCGTCCCGGTCCATATGCGAACGCCACTGATTTTCGCCACCACCGTCGACATGGGTAGGTGCCATGACAAGGGAGCCAGCCCCACCGACGCCAGCGGTGCATCCGAAGTCGCCGCCGCCCGACGCCACGCGGGAGGGACGGGCGGCTTCTTCATCGGCTATCGCCGTCCAAGTCTTCCCAAACTAACAGCTCAGATGCTCCGTCAGCAGTGGCCGCGGCCGCGTGCCGACGCTCGGGCGCGTCAAATCCGCAAACCAGCCCCGCTGGCATCACCGCCGACAACCACGGCAACCTATCCACCCCCCCACCCCAGGGTGGAAGACAGAGGCTGGGAGCCTACCACCACAACGCTGCACATTGCAAAGGAAGCTCCGATGTGAGGCATTGGCAAGCGCAAGTCGCTGTACGTACCTCCGCCCTTGAGGCCGATCAGGCGGCGGCAGAGGCGACGCCGCATCTCCGTTGGAACCACGCCAGACCTGTGTCTTGCCATGGCGACGCAGCAGATCACGTTGTCATCGCACTCGCGATACTGTATTCAGTCGAGCTCTAAAGGGTGCTACTTTGATGAGCACAGAGGGAGGGGGGGATGGCGGCCCCCGTGACCCATCTGCGCCAACCACCGCAGTTGTGGCGGCAAAGCCGCGTCGGTTGGTCCGGACTGGTGGCTTGATCTCCGCCCGCAGCTCGGGACTCGGAGGCGCGCCCGAGTCGCCGCACGCCCGCCGCAGGATGGGCGGCGGCCCGCCGCCAGTCAGCAGCGACTCGCTGCACGCGGGCGGTGGGTCTCTCTGTTCCTCTGGGGGGGGGGGGCAGGGGAGCTCCAGCGGGGGGGGGTGATGCGGGGATTGCCCAGGAGGGGCACCCCCCCAATCGTGTGCCGGTCTGGGCCACAGGTGGCTTTGTAGAAGAAGCACAGGAGGCGATCCACCTCTCTGGCGCCACCTTACTTGCATCATCGTCCCCGCCAAACGCCGCTGCCATCCACCTTGCCCGCCACCTCCGCCACGTCGCCTCACTCCCCACCACAACCACCTCCACCTTTCCCCCCAGCGCTGTCTCGGCCGCCGGCTGACCCCCCTCCCCAACCTCCACCATGGCGTTTGTGAGCACCTTCATCCCGGCCGTGTCGGCGGTCCTCCGCCGCGGCGCACCGGCGCGGGTGTCGACCCGCGCCGTTGCGCGCTCCGCGTCCACTGTGACGATGCGGGCGTCGAAGTCGGTGCCCTTCATGGAGGTGCCGCCGGTGCTGGCGGAGAACCCGAGCATGCCCGGCAATGTGGGTATGTTTTTGTGCTTTTGAACGGACGAGCGTCTGGGCCAGTCTGCGACCGACGAACGGGGTGCGGGGTGTCCGATGGGAGGCTACAGAGGCGGGCAGACACGCGCAGGGGCGTACCAGATCTCACGGTTCGCATTTGGAATCGGAGTCGACGCACGAGCGTAGCCGGCTTGCGGTTGGTTTGTGTTTTGCTCGCTAGGCGTGCCGACCGGGGTGAGTGCCAGCTCAGCGCGTGGGCGATGTCGTTGAGGCGTAGTCTAACATTGTTGCCATGACCTGCTCCTGTTCATGCCCTGGCTCTTGCTGGCTCTGGTTGTCCTGATTCGTACACAGAGTTCGACCCGCTGAACATCTCGGCGTACCTGCCGATTAAGTGGCTGCAGGAGGCTGAGATGTATGTTGAACTGCCTATGTCATCTGCTTCATCTCTTGTCCACTCGGTCCATGCAGAACGAGCAGCTTCGCGCGCCGTCCCCGCTCCCTCCGCGCTTCGTACTTCGTACTGACGTCCAGTTTCTTACTGTGCTTTTCTGTTGACTGCCCTTCTTCTGTTGCGCTTGGCTCCCGCAGCAAGCACGGCCGCATCTGTATGCTGGCGTGCCTTGGCCTGCTGGTCCAGGAGTTCTTCACCTTCCCCTTCTACAAGAACGCCCCGCACCTGGCGACGTCTGGCCACGACTACGGTGTCAAGGTTGGCGGCATGGTCCACATTCTGATGGCCGTCATCATCTGGGAGGCGCTGACCACCCCCGCTGTCGTGCAGATGATCAACGGCGGGGACCGCAAGCCGGGGTACTTCGGGTTTGACCCGCTCAACCTCGGCAAGAACCCTGCGTTTGCCGTCAACGAGGTGAAGAACGGCCGCCTGGCCATGATTGGCATTGGCGGGATGATCCACCAGCAATGGATGACCAACCAGGGCTCGGTCGAGCAGCTGCTCAAGGGCAACTTCCTGCCCCACGTGTAAACGCGCCCTTCGTACATATGCGTGCGGGTGGCGGCAGCGGCGTGAACCGGTTGTATCTTGTGCGTCGGCGGTGGGGTGCGGTGCTGTGAATGCCGTCGCGCGGGGCCTCTTTTTTCCTTGCCCTGTTTTTTCTTCTTCGCTTGAATGCATCGTTTCCTTTTTTTTGAACGTGCTATTTCACCCATGTCATGAGGTGTGCCGCACATGCGGCGCTAAGGGATGTAGGTCTGGATCTGGCGCGCTTCCAGGCGGCTGCCCATGGTCAGTCCCTTTCTCATTCCGTCAGTGTTGGGTCTACTGCCCAGACTACGGGGTCTGAAGGATGGCCGACCGACGTCTAGACGACCAACGCTCGGCTTTTCGCACTGCACGCACCGAGGCTGTCGATGGTGGGCAGTTGGCGAAACAGGGCTAAGTGGGGTACAAAGTATCGACGCCGAGCGCCCACTCTTCAAACTATGTGCAATGGAGGCCTGCGCCGCCCGGTGCGTCTAACCTGGCAACGCCGGCTCTGCCGCGGCCACATCCGACACCGCATCCGATGAGCCGTCCGTGCAATGGCACCCGCACGGACACCACTCACAGCGAGCAAAAAGCATGGGCGGCGACGTCCGAGCGTCACCCGCGACGCAGGCTCTCCCGGCCCTGCACCCCCCCTGCCGACGCTCATGCGCTCGTGGCAGCTGCCACCGGCGCCGTCTCCCCATTGCCCGTAACCATGCCGCCGTCTTCTGCGGCCCCCGCCGCCGCCCCGTGGTCCCCATTCTCCCCTGCCTGCATGCCATCCTCGGCGTCCGCGGCGCCCCCCGCCGCTGGAACCGACGACGCCACCCCACCCAATGCCGCCCCGACGCCACCCTCTGCCGGCGCACCGAGGAAGAGCGCCGCCTTCATCGTTTGCGTCATCATTGCGTGCATGTGCTCGTGTGCCACGTGCTGCGCGTCCCGCACGACCTGCGTCATTAGACTATCGCTGCCGCCAGACCGCCCCGCCCCCCCCTTGGAGCGCCCCCCCACCTTGCGCCCCCCCGTCCCGATGAAGAGGCCGCGGCCGCCGCGGCCGCCGCGGCCGGCCGCCTCGGCAGCCGCCCCCATCTTGGTGCCGAGGTCCCGCACGCACGACGCCACGTACTCGCGATTGGAGACGAGCGGGGAGGACGACAGGGCGGCCGCCCAATATTTGGACCACACCCCGTCTAGGAGCCCCCCGTCGAGGGCGGATTGGAAGAAGCGCACGTCCAACGCGTAGTACTGCTGGCAGTGCACACCAAAGTCTTCCACCTTGTTGCTCGGGATGCTCTGATAGTCACCTGCGCCGCCGCCCGCCGAGTCGGGCGGCGTATAGCCGTTCGGGTAGGTTCGGAACGCCCCAATTTCCACCTTGCCCGCGCTCTGCGTCCGCACCGGGTCGACGACGATGGCGAGGAAGGGGTCTTGGTACTGCTGGTTGACGCGCTGCGTCTCCACGTCAATCCCCGACAGCCAGCAGCCGTAGCCCGGGTGGGAGTGATACCACCCAACGACGTTTTCGCGGCGCCCGACCGCGCCGCACTGGCCTTGGTAGCCGACCATAAACTCGTAGCCCTCTGCAACGGCGTTGACGCGCGTCTCCGTGCCGACGACCGGCACAGGAAAGGTGTCGGTAATGATGAAGGCGTTGGCGGCGAGCTTTCCCTGCAGGGATCCCATGATTTCCAAGGAGCCCCCAGAGCGCGCGTGCATCGCCATCTTGATCAGCGCCACGGCCGAGATGTGGACGGTCGTGAAGTGCGACGGGTCCGACGCCCACGGTTTGGCCCGGTGAATGGCGTCCTGCTCCTTCTCATCAAAGAAGTAGGGCGCCTCCGTGTCGGGGGACGGAGACGGCCCTTGGCCAGGGACGGTCTGAATGCTGTTGGCCATAGCAAACGTTGTGCGCGCCATGTGAGAGTCCATGGCGGCACCGCGCGGGGCGCAACAGGGCCAAGGAGTAGGCTCCCCGCGAGCCAGCGGCTTCGGGCACAGCGTTGATGTTCCACTCAAAAAGAAAAACACGCAGAGAGCTCTGCACGGGAAGCACGGGGTGCCTACCGCCGAGAAGACCACAGACGGCAAGCAAGTTCGGGTGCCGGCCGCAACAAGAGAGGCAGCACAGTCCCCCGTCGTGGGAAACAGCGAACAAGACGTGACCATGCCGTCCGATCAATTCTCAGTACTTGTGACTATCGCCATACTTGATCCAGGCCGATTGGACTGGTCCGAAAGAGCAACGCATTGCATCCAACAAGAAATAGTCCCGCGTTTCCCGCCAAGCGTCCCGTCGAGGCAGTTCGCACCAGCTCTGCGTGTGGTGGTGGCCTGCAGCTGCACACGCCTGAAGCGAGCCCGACGTGCCCTGCCTTGCCATCGTTGCCGCTACCTTGTCGTTGAGCCTGCACGCGGCTGCCACGCTACCTGAGCTTCCCCCCCCCTCCCACCAATCGTCATCATGATGCGCCCGCCCGCCAAGCGGGCCAAGCTCGCCCCCCCCCGGCCGGCTGCGTCGCCGTCCCCCCCCCCTGAGGAGGAGGAGGATTTTGACGATGCGATGAACCTGGCCGACGCCCAAATGGACGACGCTGCCGACGAGGAGGAGCACACCCCCCCCGACGAGGTTGTGGCGGCGGTTGCAGCGCCGCTCGGCGGCGGCGATGCCGAGCAGGCGGCGCTCGCTGCCTGCCTAGCGGCGGTGGCGCGGCCGCCGTTACCCCCCCCCGCAGACACGGACGCGGACACCCACCCGCTCCTCTTTATGCAAACCGATGCCGACGCGGCCGACTTGTGGGACGCCACCCGCGGGGCGACCGTGCGGCTGTTTGGCGTCACGCCCGCCGGCCACTCGGTCATTGTCCGCGTCCTCCACTTTCGCCAATACCTCCTCGTGCCGGCGGTCGTCGGGGTGGAGCCGGCGGCGCTCGCACGTGCCCTAAACGACCACCTCAACAAACTATCAGCGGTGACGGACGTGACGGTCATCTCGGGCGCGCGGTCGATTCTCTACTACAAGCCGGGGGATCCGGCGCTGCCCTTTTTCAAAGTCACCGTCGGGCTGCCAAAGTACCTGCGGGAGGTGGCGAGCGCCCTCGCGTCGGGCGCTTTGGCTGTGGACGGCGTGCAGCTGCCGCCGCTGCAGACGTTTGAGGCGACCGTCGATTACGTCCTCCGCTACATGATTGACGCGCAGATGGTCGGCTGCCAGTGGGTGGAGCTGCCGGCGGGCAAGTACACGCTCACCCACCGGGATCCGCCGGCGGGGGCGGGCGGCACAGTCGGTACCGCCCCGGGCGGCGCCGCCCACACCCAACTCGAAGCCGAGGTGCACTTTGAGGATGTGGTCGTCCACAAACCCGAAGGCCGGTGGCTCCTCTCTGCCCCGCTGCGGCGGCTGTCGTTTGACATTGAGTGCGCGGGGCGCAAGGGCATCTTTCCAGAGCCGGAACACGACCCGGTCATCCAAATCGCCAACTATGTGTCGCTGCATGGTGCGCCGTCGACGGGGGGGGGCAAGGCGGGCACCGTGGGGGGGGGGGGGGGAGTACCGCCGCCTCGACGGCAACGTCGGCGGCGGGTCCGTCTGGCGTGCCACCCGCATCGGCGGTCGCTGGCGGAGCGGCGGCCAATGGCGGGGCGGCGGCCAACGGCAAGGCGGCGGCCAACGGCCAGGCGCCGTCGCCGGCCGCTGCCAATGGCGGCACCCCCCCGGGGGCATCCCCCGTCGCCACCGCCTTGGCCGAGGCGGTAGAAGACGCCGCCGCCGTCGAGGGTGCCGGCAAGCTCGACGAGCTGCCCGGCGCCCTCCACCAGGTCGTCTTTGCGCTAAAGTCGTGTGCGCCGATCGTCGGTGCGACGGTCTTGTCCTTTGACTCGGAGGCGGTGATGCTCGTCGCCTGGTCCCGCTTTGTCCGAGCCGTCGACCCGGACCTGCTGACCGGCTACAACATTGTCAACTTTGACTTGCCGTTCTTGCTCAACCGCGCAGAGAAGCTCAAGGCCGCGGCCTTTCCCTATCTCGGCCGCATGGTCGGTGGGCGCACCAAGATGCGGTCGGTGCAGATGGCGTCGTCGGCGTTTGGGCGCTTCGAGTCCAAAGCCTTCACCATCGACGGGCGGGTCATGATGGATATGCTGCAGGTCATGAGGCGCGACTACAAGCTCCGCTCCTTTTCGCTCAACTCGGTGTCGGCGCAGTTTATCGGGGATCAAAAGGAAGACGTGCACTACTCGATCATTACGCAGCTGCAGGAGGGGGACATGTACACCCGGCGACGGGTGGCGGTGTACTGCCTCAAGGACGCCATCCTCCCACAGCGCCTCATGGACAAGCTGCTGTCCCTGACCAACTACATGGAGATGGCGCGCGTGACGGGGTTGCCCTTGGGCTGGCTGCTGTCGCGCGGTCACATGATCAAGGTCGTCTCCCTGCTGCACCGCAAGGCCGCCGCGACGCAGCTGTACATCCCCGACGTGCCGCGGTCGTCTGCTCAAGACGGAGGCGGTTCTGCTGACGGCCCACAGTACGACGGTGCGACGGTCATTACGCCCAAAAAAGGGTTCTACACAGACCCCATTGCGACGCTCGACTTTGCTTCCCTGTACCCGTCGATTATGATGGCCAACAACCTGTGCTACTCGACGCTTGTGCAGCCCAAAGATGCGTCCCTGTTGCGCCCCGAGGACTACCTGGTGACGCCCAGCGGCGACCGCTTTGTGCGGCCGTCGCTCAAAAAGGGCGTCCTGTCGGTCATCTTGGAGGAGCTCCTCGCCGCCCGCAAGGCGGCCAAGCGGGAACTTGCGGCCGCCACAGACCCCTTCCTCCGCGCCGTCCTCGACGGCCGGCAGGTCGCCCTCAAGGTGTCGGCCAACTCTGTGTACGGCTTCACTGGCGCCGCCGTCGGCAAGCTGCCGTGCATGGAGATTTCTGCGTCGACGACCGCCTTTGGCCGCGAGATGATTGAGCTGACCCGCGCGGAAGTGGAGAAGCTCTACCCGGGCGCGTCGGTCATCTATGGAGATACGGATTCGGTTATGATCAAGTTTGGGGAGGGCATGTCGCTGTCCGACGCCATGGAACGCGGCCGCGAGGCGGCCGAGCGCATCTCGGCGCTCTTCCCCAAGCCCGTCAAGCTCGAGTTTGAAAAGTGCTACTTCCCGTACCTCCTCATCTCCAAGAAGCGTTACGCGGGGCAGCTTTGGACGCGCACGGACGCGGCGGACAAGATGGACACCAAGGGCGTCGAGTCGGTGCGCCGCGACAATTGCCGGCTGGTCGCCAACGTCATTGACTCGGTGCTCAAGATTCTCCTCGAGGAGCGCGACCTCTCCGCAGCGGTCGCGTACGTCAAGCACGTCATTGGCGAGCTGCTCCAAAACCGGCTCGACATCTCCCTCCTCGTCGTCTCCAAGCAGCTGACCAAGGCGGAGGGGAAGTACGAGTCCAACACCGCTCACTCGGTGCTCGCGGAGAAGATGCGCAAGCGGGACCCGGGGACGGCCCCGTCGCTCGGCGACCGCGTGCCGTACGTCATCACGAGGGGCGTCAAGGCGCAGCCGGCGTATGACCGTGCAGAGGACCCGCTGTACGCGCTCGAACACAACGTGGCCATCGACAATGGCTACTACCTAGAGAACATGCTCCGCAAGCCTCTCGAGCGTATCTTTGAAGCAATGCTTTCGCCCGCGTCGGTCGCCGCCCTCTTTTCGGGTGAGCACACGCGGAGCATCTTTGTGCCGACCCCGACCGCCCGCAGCGGCGGGATGATGCGGTTCACCAAGGTCGCCCTCTCTTGCCTCGGCTGCAAGAGTGCCATCCAGTCGGGGGCGCTGTGCAAGTTCTGTGCGCCGCGGGAAGCAGAGATCTACCAGCGGTTGCTCGGGCGGTCCGTCGAGTTGGAGAAGGCCTTTGCGTCGCTGTGGACCGAGTGTCAGCGGTGTATGGGCTCTGTGTGCCAAGAGGTGCTCTGCTCCAACGTCGACTGCCCAATTTTCTACCGCCGCATCAAGACGCAAAAGGACCTGGGCGACGCGTCCAAGAAGCTGGAGCGGTTTGCCATCGACTGGTGAGGGAGGAGATGTGTGGGGTTTGTGGAGTGGCGCGCAAGAAAAGAACCAGGCCCATCTATTGCAGCGCTGTCTTGGTGAGGTTTGGCATGGTGCGCGCTCTCGTGCGCTGGGCGAGTAGGCGTGTCTGGCAGCAGGCTGCAGCAGACCGGCACGTGTGCAAGTGATTGGCACAACGGCATGTTTCGCCGCTGGGAAACGGCTGTTGGCACAGCAGCCCTTCGTCCGCCTCGCCATCAGCGGGTCGGATGGGAACCGACCCACTGAGCAAGTCCATGTGGGTGGTGGCTGCCGCAAACGCCGCATCCAGATGACGAGACGACTGCACGGGCACATTGGACAAGACCAAGGTGAAATAGGCCTGCTTTTGTGCGAGAGAAAACAGGTGAGGAGGTAGCTTGAAAGAAAAACTGTGGGAAAAAACGGAGCAAGCCATCAGAAACCGGGAGCGGACAGAAGGGTAACGGGTGGATGGGGAGGGAGCGTGAGGTGGGGGAGAGGGCGGACACGCGGGAAAAAGCAGACCGCTGTGTCCAAACAAAAAAGGAGGCCGCTGTCGCAGCCCACCCTACAACCGGAAGAGGTTCTCCAGGTTCTTGAGCGTCTGCACCCGCTCTTTCATGTCCTCCACGCTCCTCAGGTGCACCATGGGCCCGTGGAGCAGCTTGGCGACAATGCCCTTGGATAGTTGCTCGACGGCCTTGCGCTCGCTCTTGCTGAGACCAGCCAGCTTGCCCTGCACCCGTTCCCACTCCTCCGACCGAATCGACTCGGCGTGCTTCTGGAGCTTGGTGATGGCCGGCACACAACCGAGGCTGTGGTGCCAGTTGTTGAACGACGTCAGTTCCTCGTCGAGAAGCTCCTCGGCTTCCAGCGACAGGCGCCGGCGGCGCGCCTGGTTCTTGGCAACCACCGCCTTGAGGTCGTCAACGTTGTAGACGGCGGCGCCTGCCAGGTCCGACACATCCGCCGCCACATTGCGCGGCACGGAAATGTCAATGAGCATCAGCTGCGAGTCGACGGCGCGCATGCCCGACGCGATCGCGCCCTCCAGGCGGGGCCCCATCGAGTGGGCGGTCAGGATCGGGTCGGCCGAGCCCGTCGACGTAAACACCAAGTCCGTGCCGACAACCGCGTCGACCATCTCGTCGAGCGGGCGGAGCTTGAGGTTCGCGTCGCCAAACATCTTGGCCAACTCGGCCGCCCGCTCCTGCGACCGGTTGACAATGGTGATGTCCTCCACCCCGCGGGACAGCAGGTGCTGCACGAGGAGGCGGGCCATCTTGCCCGCGCCGACAATGACCGCCGCGCACGACGCAATCGGCTTGCCCGAATCGGCCGGCGCACGCATCTCGGCCAACTCCACCGCCGCCGACGAGATGGAGACGGCGCCCTTGGCAATGCCCGTCTCGGAGCGCACGCGCTTGCCCGCCGACACGGCCGTGTTGAGGCAACGGCCGAGGATCTTGCCGGCCATGCCCTCCTTGCCAGTGGCCAACTCAAAGCACCGCTTCACCTGGGAAAGGATCTGACCCTCCCCAATGACCAGCGAGTCGAGGCCCGCCGACACACGCAGCAGATGCCAGACGGCCTCGCTTTCGTTGAGCATAAACAGGTGGCGCCGGAGGCCCGACGGCGGCACCCCCGACCGCTCCGACAGGGACGCGAGGAGCTCGTGGATGCCCGCCTGTGGGTGGTTGGCAACCGCGTAAATCTCAAACCGGTTGCACGTGGACAGGACGGCCGCTTCCGAAATGGAGTCGCAGCGATCGACCAGGTCCTGCGCCGCAGACTGCCACTCCGCTTCGGGGATGGCTAACCGCTCCCGCACGTCGACCGAGGCGGTGTGGTGGCTCAAGCCGAGCACAATGACGTGGCCGAGGGTGTTGGCCCGTGGCGCCAGCGGCACATTGACCACATCGACGGTCGAGGCGGGCTTGCCATTGCTGGCCGCCGCCGTTTGCGCCGCGGCGCTGTCGCTCGACGCCTGCTTCATCGCAAGGGGGGCAACGCGGGGGGCCGCCGACGCCGCCGCGTCGCGGGGGCGCCGCGCGCACAGGCGCGCGCGGGGAGCACCGACGGCCGCGGCGGCCGTGGCGGGGGTGGGGAGAAACGCAGAGGTCACCATCGTGGTCGTCAATGTGGGCGACGGGGCGCTTGCCGACTCGGGGGCGGTGGGTGGCCGCAGCGGACAGAGGCCGGTGAGCAATGCGGGTGGGTGCAAGGAGAATGGGTGGGGGCCACGGGCAGTGCGCAATGTGGGCGGATGGAACGGGGCGTGAGCAATGCGGGCGAGAGTGGGGGAGGACGTGAGCGAGAGTGGGGAAGGGTGTGAGGGGGAGGTCGAGTTGGCTGGTGAAGAGAGGTACGGGGGTGGGGAGGGGTACACCGCGTGGACGGAGTTCAATCGCCTCAGAATCCCGTCCCTCAGAGTCAGCGGGAGGGGCGCCGGAGATAACCACGGCGGGTTCTCTCGCACTGCGGGTCGGCGCTCCCTCCAAAGCCCCCACTGGCGCCGCCGATCCGGGGGCCCCCCCTCGCCGCAGGCGGCGCGGTGCCAGCATCCAGCACGGGGTCGCCACGGCGGGTGGAGATGGGCGAGGGCCCACGCGCGAGGTGCTCGCCGCGTTCTCCCCGCCGACGGTCTGTGCCACCCAACGTGGCGGAGGGCCGCGTTTTTTTTTTGCTGGCAGCCAATCAATGCGCGTGGTGGACCACGAGCTGGCCCCCGAGCACACCCAGTTAAGGTGGCGCATAGAGCTCCCTGCATTACACATGGTCTTCGAAAACAATATGGCCTCGATCCGACAACGTGCAGAAATGTGAGTGGGTGAGAAGGAAATTGGGTCGCGACCCAATT
>Ga0209093_1001638_pt1 | contig 12695 bp, 10 predicted proteins | sample SidtaG_4_FD_187450 | JGI IMG/M metagenome (GOLD analysis project Ga0209093, IMG submission 187450) | Marine algal microbial communities from Sidmouth, United Kingdom - Sidmouth_Male1 metaG (SPAdes) (version 2) | ecosystem: Host-associated > Algae > Red algae > Unclassified | place: Sidmouth...
GGGGGGCGGCCGGGGGGGGGGGCGGGCGGCGCGGCGGCGCGACCGCTCGCCCCGCCGCGCCGTGGGCGCGCGGCGGCGCGGCCGCGCGCGCGGTGGCGGCGGCGGCGGCGGGCGCTCGGGGGGTCCGCGGCGGCGCGGCGGCGGCGGCGGCGGCGTGCGCGCGGGCGGGGACGGGGGGGGGCGCGCCATGGTCCGCTTGGTGGCGCCGCCGGGGAGGCGGGCACGCCCGTGGCGGGTGCCCCCCGTGGGGGCAGCGGGGCGCCCGCGGCCGCCCCCCGTCGCGCGTGTGGCCCCCCCCCGTGGCGGTGGCGTGGCGTGCGCGGCCGCCACCCCCCCCACCGCGCGGGGATCCACCCCGCCCGTCGGTCGGTTGGCCAAAAGTTTTTCCAGGCAGGCCCACCCCGCCCGGCCGCGCAGTGGTGCTTTTCGTGTGTTCACGCGCAAACGCGTTTTTCTTGTAAATAGCGCTGCAAAAAACTTGCGGACCCCTCTGGATGACCCCGGACAGGGCGATTCCGCCTGCAAAAACTTGCGCAGCGGAGAAGCGCAAGGTCCGGAATGTCGATTTCACACCACCCCAAGCGTCTCGCGGCGCTGAGCACAGCCATGCCAGTTCCCCAGTCCGGACGTTGCGCTTCTCCGCGGCGCAAGTTTTTGTCGGCGGAATCGCCCTGTCCGGGGTCATCCAGAGGGGTCCGCAAGTTTCTTACGGAGCTATTTACAAGAAAAATGCGTTTGCGCGTGAACACACGAAAAGCACCGCTGCGCCGTGGTCGGGTGCGCACGCAATCAAAAATAAGAAGAGAATACGGGGCCCCCCCCGGCGAGCACGGGGCAACGCGACGAGAAGAAGCAAACCTACCGAGGGCGAGGGAACCACGGTGGCCTCCCCCCCCCGCCCCCCCCCCTGCTTTCTACCGCCCTGCCGTCACGGGGTGACCGGCCTCCCCCGTGCGCGTCGCTTACGTTGAGTCCCACGACGGGAACATGTCGCGCAGCAGCGTCGGCACGGGCGGCGGCACCGCGCCCGCGTGGGTCGGCCGACGCCACGGCCCGCCGCCGCTGTTGCTGTCGTCGGTGCTCGACGGGGTCGTGGCGGGCACGGACGACGCGGCGGCCCGGCCAGTGGGCACCACGGGGGGGGAGGGCACCGGCGGCCCCCAATGCACGGCCGCCTCGTGGACGCCGCCGCCACGGTTGCGCCAGCCGCCGTCCAAGCCGCCGCCGCCGCCGCCGCCGCTCATGATGGCGCCGCCGACGCCGCCACCGCCGGGTGCCGCTGGGAGATCCACCGATCGCCGCTCGTGGCCGCCGCCGTCGCCGCCCGGGGGCGGCGCCAACGCCGGCGTGAACCAGGGCGGAGGCGGGTGCCCTTCCGGCGGGGCGCCGCCGCCCCCCACCACTTCCACGTCGACGCCCGCGTCGGCGCCCGTGTCGGCGCCCGCGTCGGCGCCCGCGCGGAAGCGGTGCCCCGCCCAAAAGGCCACCAGCCCCGACGCGACCACGGCCGCCACCCCACCGACCGCAATCGCCGCAATGGCGGCCGTCGAGAGGCTGCCGCCGCCACCCGACGGGCTTGCGGTGCCCCTCGCAGTCGCCCCCTCCGCAGTCCCGGGGCGGTCGGTCGGTGCCGGCGTGGGGCTCGCGGTCAGGTCCGCGCGGGGGGGTTTCTCCCCCCCGCCGCCCGTGGTCCCATTGGGCGCCGGCGTGGCCACCGCGAGTGTCTGCATCGTGTAGGCGCACATCAGCTGGCCGGGTGCGAGAACGATCATGTGCCTCAACCCCTGGTGGAGGTCAATGTCGAGTGCGCCCCAAGAGATCGCCTCGTCGCCCCACAGCACAAAGGTGTCCTCGGGCCACGCGGGGGATCCGTCGCACGCCCACGCGCCACGAATAAAGCCGGCGGAACTCGCCCAAGCGACCGCCCTCTGATGGGACGTGCGGAGGAGGCGGATGCCCCTGAGCAGCCCGAGCCCCTCCATGTAGCTCTCGGATTGACCCAAAATCGTCGTGACCGCCGTGATGGACCCCGACGGCTCGCAGGTGGCGTTCCCTTGACGGACGACCGACCCATGGAAGTGGTAGGCGCGCCGGCTTACGGGCGCGCCGTAGCCAAAGGTGAAGCTGGGCGGACAATAGTGAGATTCAAACGTGGCGAAAAAGCGGTAAGTGCCGGACAACTCGCCGGGGAGCACCCTCCGTGACGTCACGGGCGGGGACGTGCGCGGGGTCACGGGGAGGCGAGCATCGCCACCAGGGGTGTGCCGCTGCGTAGGGGAGGAAGGTGGGGTGGCGCTCGACAACGAGGCACCATCGAGACGATCCACAAAGGTTGCCAAGACGATGGATAGCAGCAGGGCTGGTACGCCCGCCAGGAAAGGCAACCACCGCAAGGAGGGCATGGCGGGATCGGCTCGGTGCGGGAACGTCGGAGCAAGAAAAGCGACGATGCCGCAAGGCTGTCGGGCGCGGCGCCAGCTTCACGCATGCAAGCGTGTGCGAGCTTGGAGAGAGCTTGTGCTCGCACTGTCCTGTCATGGAGGCGCAACCGCGCTGAAGCGCGGTCCGGTGCAGGTGTGGCCCGCAGCATGGGGCGGTCTAATTGTTACACGTCCGCGGTCGGAGCCCGACCTCGCCAAGGGAGAGCTTGGAACAGAAACATCGTCAGCTTTAACTCAGATTCCCCACGATTCCCCAATGAGGCAACCATTGCGCCAACGAGCCAACGATTTGCGTCTTCGTTGGGCTTCGTTGGGCCCCCAGCGAAGCCCAAAGGAGCCCCTAACGGAGGCCGGTTTCGCTGGGCTCTGGTACACCAGTCTCTCGTGAGTAGACAGTGATGAGCCGCGGCAGGACTCTGGTAAGTATAAAAGAATTTTCTCAAAGTCGATAACAGCGACGTTAAGTACCAAAGACGAGGTAGTGGTCGATCAAACTGCGTGTAGTGCCCTAGACCATTTCGCGAGGGATACACAACGTGAAGCGCAGCAACAGACGCCGTCGCTGTGTGAACGGATTTTCGATTGCTCCATCTTCGCACGAGTCACCATATGCGGAGGCCCTTTGTATACGGCGCACGTGTCGGCGGGGTGCCGACCACGCATGGGTTGACGGCGGGCCGCATGGCGCGCCGCCGCGCGCGCCGCGCCCAACATCGTTGGGCAAGTTGCTCTACGTGGCGGTGCGGTGCCGAGAGCCGAATTGAATGTGGGAGCGCTTACGGTTAACATCCTTGCGCACGTCGTGGCCCGATGCGGCGCGGTGGCGACAGCGGACGTGGCTGCCGGCGCCGACCGTGCAAGGGTTGGCGGCGGGCTTGTCGGTGCAGCACGCAGCGGCCGTAAGCGCATCTGTGTATCCTGAGCTGATAATCTTCTAGTGTGTCACGGTGCATGGCGACGTGGTGGCCACGGCGGCGGTGTGCGCGGGGGCGATGGGGGACGGCGGTGCAGCGCTGCGCGCCGCCGTGCCCGCGACGCTCGACTTTCTCGCGCGCGTCGCTCTGCGCGGCGGCGCGTTGGCAACGGCAGCGGTTCGTTCTTGGACTTCGGTGCTGGCCGTGGCCGCTATGCACGCCGCCGCGCATACATCGTCGCGCGCGTCAAGGTGCCAGGTTCGGAAGTCGCGCGCGGGCCGGCCGGCATCTGCACAAACATAAGCGATCATCTCTAGTGCTGGTGCATAGGGTGCATCATGGAATGCGTGGAAGTGGCCATACTGGGGCGTAGATGTCATACACAGAGCGGTACACCCGCCAGCCCAGTTCTACAACTATTTTAACCACAGTGATATTGTTGACCACTGCCTCTTTTCTTTGGCATTCACACCAAGGACTTTTTTAGTTGCTCACAGAACGTGGAAGGCCGACTAAGGACGTGCCCGCCAATGAGACACCTTCTAGGCAAACTGAAGAAGCATTTTCCAAGGCGTGTCGCTCTGGCAACGATGTCCCGTGTTGTCAGTCGATGGCAAACCTCAGTCCGCTATGTGAGAGTTGGGGGGTGCGCTGTACCGGTCGACAGTGTCCGCCGTCAGGCGGGCGCGAGGCCGGGCGCAAGGACCGACGCGAGGAGCGGTGCGCGAGGACCTCCGCGGGGCGCTGTCCGGGACTGCGCGGGCCGCGCGAGTTCGCGATGGACCGCACTGGTGGGCCCTAAGAGGAGTGCGGCTTGGCTGGGAATAGCCCGGCCAAGCCCAGCATCAAGACAATGATTGCTTCTCACACCTCACAACCCGTCCAGGTGTCATCCCTGCCGGCCTGATCCAACTCCCCGGAAAGTGCAAATTTGATGCAACATCTGCTCCTCTCAAGTGCAGTGCGAGTTGAGACACAGCATAATCAAATGCTAGTTGGTCAGTGGTCTGCGGCCCGTGTGGCCCAGAACGAATGTCCTTGCACAACAGTCACGAGAGAGCTCCCGTAGAGCCCAACGAAAGCCCAACACACCCCATCCTTTCTGGGATTCGTTGGGCCCCCCCCCCAAACGAGATGCCAAAGAGAATGGCGTTCGTTAGGAATTTATAAAACAGCTCACGATACTTCCTGCTGGGGCCTGGCACATCTTGCGCCGGCCCCTGTTGTGAGGAGTCAGTCGCAGCCACACCGCCTACGTCAGCGCGGGATCGTTGGTTATCTAAAAGCTGACGTAGCGAGTGGATAGCCGGCTGCGATGAGCGTCACCTCGCCTGGAATACAGCGGGGAGACTTGCGATGCCTGACGGCACCGCCGTTCGTGGCATCTGCAGCACCTCCTCAACTGAAGCCAACGGACTCATTTGTTTGTCAGCTGACTCCAATGATCGAGGCTAAGTAGTGCCGGACCGACTCCCGAACACTGGATAGAGGACCATGCCAGCCTTGCAACAGCCAAGGGCCAGTCCGGATTTCGAACAAGGAGGACATCTGTCTGTTGAGTTGACGGGGCAGTTTGCATCCGGCCCGGCACACAGAATCGCCTTGCGTGGGTATACATGTGATTGGTTAGGTATCGTTGAGAATCGACCAATGAAACTGTGACGCTCTGCTGTCAGAAACCATATCAAGATGATTTAAAGTCGCCGGTCCCCCCGGCGGTCCCCCGACCTAGAGCAGGCCCCCGACCTCGAATGAGAGTAGGTTATTGGCTCGCACCCCAAGCTCAATTTTTTTGCGCTCGTTGGTCTGACACTGGGGTGCGTCCACTCCAGCAGGGCCCTCAGGCCATGTTTTCACGGCGAGGGACGTGAACGTGATTCAGCACCAATAACGTCGTAAGTCCGCGGCGAAACACGTGATTCGGCACCGTCTGTCTTGACGCGCACATAAAAACACAGAGCCCGCAGTTTGGGATCAGAACAGGCATTTCGTGGGCGACACGTCACGCCTAGTTAAGGCTGCTCTTCTGGGTCCGAGCATTACATCGCCAGGATGAAAAGGCAAGCTGCAACGTGCTAAAATATGAGTGGTCAATACGAAATACCCATCTCAGAGAGGCCGTAAACGAAGAAACAGGGGACGTCCCCTGTTTCGGCCTCTACGACCCCTGTGAGGGGGGTGAGAACCCTACCAATTTCGGCCTGTGAGGGATCTTTGAGAGGGGTGCCTGACGATCCAGGATGAGCCGTGGGCGGTGACCTGATCCGACGGATCACGTCTTGCCCGCGCGTCATTGCGCCCGTCGTCCGCAGGCGATTCTAAATGCGCCCAGGCGGCCGTTGCCGTATTCCAGTGGTAGGACTATTCAGGCGAAGGAAAACGAAGACCGGACGTACTTTTTGTCGTGGGGCAGTTGCACGGGTCAGTGCACACGCCCAGTTAAGGTGTCTCCTCTGGGTTTGGCCATTATAGCAGTAGTAGAAAAACGTGGCGAATTCTGTACGGATCACGGGGTCGCGGCCGCGACCCCGTAATTTCGGGGTCTGTGCCACTGAGAGGGGTGCGACCCCGCGCGATTGGGAGTATCTGAGAGGGGTTCCTGCGCAAATGATTTCCCCGCGTGTCGTGCAGAGGTCGACGGCGTCGACACAGTGCAATGACCGCTGCTGCGAAGCGCCTGTCGATCATCTTCACGACTCATCGATTGCATCTGACCTGTACCGATTCTTCCACAGGTATGTCGCTTATTTGGGCGTCGGAGGCTTAACGCGTATCTCGTGCTCCATCCGAGCCTTGCATCCACTTTTGTCGCTTTAGTCGCATCCTCTTAAGGAAAGTGTCACATTCCCTGTACTTCGTCTGACTAGTCCAATCCACGCATCACTCTGTGTCGTGTATGAATCGTATCATATATGGTACGCACAGTCAATCCGTCGATCTGGTCCAACCACCTTGCAGGGGTTCACAAGGGGCACGAAAAGGTCGCTGCAATGGTACGTCAGACGAAGACTCACCTACAGCGTCTCGATGGAACCAGGTTGAAAGGCCCAGTACTTGGCATGTCCCAACATGACGCTGACAGCAATGCTCCTCTGAACGGCCGATGTGTCGTGTTTCCACGTTACGTGTCCCTGGTGCTTTGCAGTGTTTCTTCCCCTGACCTCACACGAGCCTTTCCCCAGGATATCTGTGCCTTTCGTTGCACCAACTGCACAGACGTATTTCTCAAACCTTGCGCAGGTTTGAGAATCTGGCGCGAGTCCGCCGCTAGCCTGGTCGGCCATGCCCTCTACACGGCGGTCAGCAGTCTTCCAGAAGTGCGATGGGAGGAGTCCGCGGGGAGGGACAGCCTTGGTGTGCCGCTGGGCAGGTTTGATCGCTGCTACTGTCGAGCATCGCGCGCTAAGCGTGCTAGCTCAGACGCCACTTCGCATCTGGGCTGCGGCGCACCCCCTGCGTCCGCTGCTCAGCGCTCGGACTCACAGAAGTCCCCTGAGCCCGACGACCAGTGGACTGCGGCGAATGCGCGGCCGAGTGCTGTGGCAAACTTCAATACCTCCGATCTGGGCTGCGGCGCGTGCCTGTCGGCGCAAGCACGTATCGAGCAGCTCAGAAGTGCTTTGGGCGGAGCGACAAGGTGGGCCCTTCGCGCGCAACGTGCGGCTGGTGATTTGCGCATTCGCCTCCTGACAGCATTGACGACCACTCCGTCGAGGTCGATTCCTCCACCTCCTTCGTGCCCCGAATTTCTAGAAGCGTTGCGCCGTTGTGCATTACGGAATGACCAGAATGGTCCTGCTTTGCAGGCCATTGCTGCAACAATTTTGCTGCCCGGTAGCCCTCCAGAACCTCGCTTGAAGTGGGCTAATGGAGTTGAGTGCGTGTACGTGCGTCAACGTGCTACAACTAAGCCGGTGGTTGGACGAAGCCAGCGCTATAAGCGCTTGGCTTCTGGGCTGAAATCGCTCATTAGAGCTGTTGGGGCAGACTCGCGCGACGCTGTGAGGGCCGGAGCGGTGACCGTTTCGACAGCAGATGTTCGCAGATTGCGGATTCGGCAGCTTTCTGAGCCATCCGCTACTTCTCTGTCCCCGGAGCAGCAGTTGGGACTGATCGCAGCTTACGGCATCAGCTTTACGGGGTTCAAAGGTATCCGCCGGGGGATTGGCGGCTTTCGACTCGGTCTCGCGAGTTTGCCCGTCCTGCGGGCCGCTCGGCAGCGCTTGGCTGGTCTTCCGGCCAAGAAAGTTGCTGTAATGGGGTCTGGGGCCCACCTGGTGAGCCTGACGGGCGCTGTCCAGGAGAAGCTGGACGCCCTGTGGGCCTCCGGTAGCTTCGTTGAGAAGCTTCTGCGGGATTCCCACCTAGTTCCAATCGCGCAGACGCACTCGTACGAGGTGCCCTCCATCGACGCTGGCAGCATCGCGGCGGCGTCCCCCCCCCAGACCGTCAAGGACATTCATGTGACGCTCGGGGTGGATAAGGGGGGCACGCCCGCCTCTGTCAAAATCGTGGCGGGGTTGGTCAACCAGCGCCGTCCGCATAGACTGCGCAACACCATTTTGGTGGGCGTCTGTCCCTCACATAGGGACGATTATGACGCTTTGTCGTCTATGCTGGGGGAGCATCTTGACCAGGTTGCTCAACTGGTGCGCGAAGGCGTCGTGGTGGGGGGCGAGTGGCGCGCCGTGCGTTTGCTCATGCCTGGGGACTACGAGGCGTTGTGCACCGTTCACGGGCATAAGGGCCAGAACGCGACCATGGCGTGCTTGAAGTGCTATTGCACAAGATCTCCAAGCAGGACGCAGGCGGCGCTCGACGGGATTTATGGGACAATGCAAGATGTTGACGCACCCGCCCCCGCGCACGCGCGCACATCCGCTCATCTCGTAAGCATGGCAGCTCGAGCGGGTGGGCCGGCGAATGACCAGTTGCAGGCCGCACTGCGGTCGATCGCGCGACCACCCCTGTTCTCGGTGGATCCTCGCCAGATCGTGCCCATTCCGTGGCACATCCTGCTCGGCATCACGCTCCGGTTATTGAGATTAGCCATCGAGCTGGTCATCTCCTGCCGTGGGCGCCCCGTTGGGTCCGCCTTTGCTTTTGAGGTTGCTGAGACGCTGAGGCGTGTGGTTCGCGGGCGGCCTGCTCCTTATCACGGGGGGGTATTCATTGGGCGGGACTGTCACGCGAATTGCTCAACGAAGCGACGTGATTTGCCGCGCCCTTCTCAGCCTCGTGGCTGAGTCCGACCACGTGGCCTACAAGCGGCGTGGGTCCTCTGGAGGGGAATCTCGAGGACCATGAACCGAGCTGCTGAAGTTCATGCATCTGGAGCACGTGAGTTTCGTGCCAACGCACAGCTCTTCGCTCGTCATCTGAAGCGCAGCTTTCCATGGGTCAACATTTCGCCGAAGCTGCACATCTTGATGTACCACGCGCCCGACTTTTTGGACTTGTTCGGTAGCATCGGCCTCTACGGGGAGCAGTCAATTGAGGCGTGGCACGGCTTTTTCACGCAGAACGCCGCGAAGTACGCGGCTGAGACGGAGGTGGGGGCGTGCGCAAACTTCGTACGCGCACTGGCGGTGGCGCGGGAGGCAAGCGACGCCAATTTTTCGACTGACGCTAGAACGCCTGCGGCAGAGGGAGAGAGGACGGCGAAGAAGGCCGGAGATCGGCGAAGAAGGGAGAACAAGGGCGGACCTGTGGAGTGTGAGTCGACGAGGGAGAAGGCGATTCAAGATGGGCGAAAGTGGGCTCAGAACGTGTTTGAGGAGGGTGGCCGTACGGTCGAAGTGTTTTTGGCTCGTCTGGCTGCTAGAGTTGATAGATGAGAATGTTTGCCTGCCACAAGATTGTCTTACTTTCTCATGGTACCCGCTGACCACCGTTTTCGGAGTCGGACGGTTCGACGAGCAACAGTTTTGACGCGATACCAATGCATTCTCAGCCCTCAGCCCAGTCGTTGGCGCGTCTTCCCGTGCAGCAGCGCACGTCCGCCCACGCCACCTGTTCCCTGACACCCGTGGGGACCATTCAGGAGCGCTCGGCGAGGCGACCATCTGAATGAGCAAAATGGAATGCCACACCGACAGGGCGTTTGATGGTCGATGACGTCTCGAGACCCGTGTCGCACGGCCAGCCGCCGCAATGGGCGCCGAACGGCACCCTCTTATGAACGCGATCTGTGCGAGTGGAGCCGCACTGGCCATTCGCGCCCCCAATGCGAGCGATGCATCGAGGGCATTTTAGCTGTGTGATGACTTAATTCGAGTCATCTTCGGGCCACGTTTGGAGACAACCCCCCACCATGGGCTCTGTGAGTGGCCTCTTCTTAGTATTTGAAAAGCTCCCTCTGAGAAATCTGCCAAGTGTTGACACAGATGCTTGCAGCCAATGGGAGCGACAACTTCGTAGGAGGAGCCAACGAGACGCTAGAATTGGTGCCGAAACCCAGATGAGACGAAACACCCCCAATTAACCGGGCGTGTGCATGGTCAGGGCAGAGGGGGGGGCGGGAGTGGGGGGGAGGGGGGGGGCGTGTTCGTCCCGATCACACGAAGGGAACGACGATCATCCTCCCCCCCTGTCCATCGATGTGCTCTGTTGGTCACCCCTGTGTCATCCCCGCTTTTATTCTTTCGTTCTTATTTTTTTGCGAAAACAGGGCAGCCATAGCAGACAATGTCGACGCGTTCCGCGGTACAGTGTGTCAATGGTATGCAGAGCCCGAACATCCGGTCGAAATGCAGATCCGACCACATCTCGGGCTCGGGAAGTACCGTGTACTCAGAAGCAGGTTTCATCCAGCTACCTTTGGTGTGGGAAGAATGGATGCTTGTGCGGGAACTATGCCTGCAAGCTAATACATAGAGCAAGAAAAAAAGCCAAAGAACACGTCAAGCAGACAAGCAGAGCCAGAGTAATGCTCGATTGTCTCCAGACTGCCCGACACCCGCATGAGCAATCAGGGTTGGGGGGGTCTTCCAGCGTTATGGAACGCTTCGAGCAGGTCCCTCTACATTTTTCCGCCCAAGTGAGACGCGAAGAGACACATTCTGAAGTCCGTTCATGAATCGGACCACTTCCTGCGAGATGTCGACCTCATGTATGCGGATGACACTCCCTCAACCTATCTTTTTTCTGGTCAACAGGCGTGCTCTCCGAGGAGGCGAAGATTACTATACGACGGCACACCGCGCAAGAAAATGAGCCACAGAGTGCTTCAAGAGCATGACTACTGTCGGAGGTGTGGCTGTTGTTGACCTTCTGCAGTGTGCATCGCTTCCGCGTCTGTCGGAGCAGGTTTGACGCCACCTCGTTGCATGTCAATTTTCTCGAAAGGAGCTTGAAATTAGAGCATCCGCACGGTCCCCTCAAGGCCAATGAGAGAGGATGACATTTTCCTCGTTGTAATCCGCTTGAAGATTTTGGTGCGGGATCTGACATCTCCCCTTGTGACCAATGAGCAGTCGTATTTGACGGAGGAGCCAATCCAGGGCCGCCGTTCGATTGAAAAGCCAGAAGAGCAGGAAAACCGGGTCTTAACTAGGTGTGACGTCTGCACCGCACAGGCCCCACGCCCCTTGAGTACCAGCACAGTGGGTCCAAACCCGTGTTCTTTCTGGCACCGAGTGCATGGGCCAAAAAGGGTGGACTCGACCCGTGAAGCCACATTTTTTGTGCGCTAAGTCCTTCCACATGCTCATTTGTTGGTGCTCGTGAAGCAGTGTGAGGTCAGAAAAAAGCATGACTGCCTCTTAAGTGTACATATGCACACGCATTCGAGGCGCAGGCCATGGCGGCGGCCGCCCCCCGCCCCTCTGCGACGGCGTAGGCTGCCAGACGACACGCGACAAGATTTTCTGCAACCAAACTGACAGCCTATCACCCAAATCGGATACTGTCTGACACGGATGATGCGCACCGGAATGAAAATTGTGCGCACCTGGTGTGCACAGCATTGCTGCGGCTGTGCACGTGCTCCTATCGTGTTGGTGCACATTGGCGCGTACGAAGGCTTGGCACCATCGGATCAGCGTGGAGTTCACATTGGTGCAGAGGACGATGCTTTCGGCCCTAGTGTCCATTCTACTGACCGCCTCATTTGAGCCGATCCGCCTCATTTGAGCCTATTTTTGATGCCTCTCTGTGACCATGTTCCCAGCATCGGCTGCTCTGTCTGATAATAGATCCGGACTCAGCGCTGTCCACTTACCCATGGGCCAACTCGGCGGCTGTGTACGATGAAAACTCGGAGGGGGTGCCCCAGACACCCCTAAAAGGCCGCGTTTCCAGGCCATATGAGAGGGAGCCTCATTTGAGCCTCATCTGAGGTCGTCCGTCAGTCTCCGCTGCGAACGATGACAGCGTATCGTTAGCGAAGTCACGTGCACACCGGACTGCTCTCAGCCGCACAAATTATCCGCTACCGGTGCAGCCTGAAAGATTTCAGGGCCCATCCGATTTCAAACCGTCTTCAGCGCATTTTCTGGCCCATCTACAACTTTCTGGTCGTTTTTTCGTATAGGATTCCATCACGGCATCTTCTCGTTTCCTAAAGGCATCTGGGGCACCCAATTCAAATTTTCTCCACAGCACGTAACAGTCTTTGACCGCTCAGCCCCCTCAGCATTGCGCCTGAGCCCATTTCGGTGCCCCCTTCCTGTAGTCTTGCCGCCGGACGGCACCCTCCCAGACCATCGACAAAAAGTGTATCCTGTTCGTTTCCCAGCTACGTGGACAAGCAGGAACCCTTTCGTATGATTCATTTCAGTGCAATGCAGAGCTCCCGTGGTATGCGCACAGGAAAGGCTGCGAGTACCACCGCGATGCTCTTTCACTGCTATTCAAAGTCAACGATGGTTTTTGTTGTCCTTCTCTGTTTCTTTGTATTCTGGTCAGCCTCCGACGTCCGGCATCTACCACTCGGCCACTCAGCTAGAAGACACACATGCGCTCCAGGCACTCGTTCATACAAACGCATAGTCCTCGCTTGCAGGACCCGCGTTGAGTCGCCAGTCCGCGTTTGCCTGGAGAGCCGCTCCGTTCGTAATCGGCGTGGCTAATGAGATCAATAGCAAGAAACAAGACCGAACAAGAATATTTATCGCTGTGTTCCAGACGGGCCACATGATACGGTCCGTAATTCAGTTGTCCATTTTTGATCGAGGGCCCTGACTGCCAGGGAGGAACCGCCTGGGCGGTGCACAACCGATCAACGTTGTTGCCTTCGAGCTGCAGGCGACCTAGGCCGCCATCGGTGCCCGCTTGGTGATGGAGGACTGGCGGAGCGGCGCAGCCCCGCCACGCGCACGAACCCCCCCCCCCCCCCCCC
>Ga0209093_1001641_pt1 | contig 12680 bp, 8 predicted proteins | sample SidtaG_4_FD_187450 | JGI IMG/M metagenome (GOLD analysis project Ga0209093, IMG submission 187450) | Marine algal microbial communities from Sidmouth, United Kingdom - Sidmouth_Male1 metaG (SPAdes) (version 2) | ecosystem: Host-associated > Algae > Red algae > Unclassified | place: Sidmouth...
TGATGATGGGGAGGAAGGAGAGGCGAGGACGGTCGGTGGTGGGGTGGTGGTGGTCACGACGCTTGGGCGGGGGGCGGGACGACGGCGGCGGTGGTCGACAAAAAGCGCGCACTTTTTCTTGTGTGGCGAAACAGAGCTGTTTGGAGGGGTCGAAAAGTGCGCGCTTTTTGCACCCGCCAATCTGACCCACCTGGAGGTGGGTGGTACATCCATAGGTTCGATGGAAGTAAGGCTGTAAAAGTGTCCGGCAGTGAGTAATACGTGGAAACAGCGTTACGTACTCAGTCTATGTGTTACTTACTTCCTTGGAGCCATATACCCCCCCCAGACATGCGCAAGGCACGGTACTCATCCTTGCGCACCCGCTTCACAGAATAAACGCTCGTTCCCGGGGCCATGTGTGTCCTCTCAATAGTGGTGTGCAGTGCTGTCGATCACCCTTCACGGTGGTCACCCTTGAACAACCTCTGCACGTTCGATTCCAGCCCAAAAACCCCTCGACATAAAGTCTGCGGCCATTTCCGGGAATATGGCTCCAAGGTTCTTGAGACGTGCTCCTCGAGCAGACGCCGGGTGCCGGCTGATGCGCTTAGCCGCGTGCGCGAAGATGTTTACCTGCAGTACGAGAACATGTCAATTCCCACGCTCCACACAACTCTCACCTACCTCACGGCCGAGGGCGCGGCGGCATTTCCTGCTGGCAAGTACAAGTGGAGCAAAACCACCTGCTTTCGGTGCATGTAAGATATGGGCTTCACGTTTTCACGTAACCCAAATCACTATGACGCTGCTCGCGAAACTTCGGCTACATTGGCCCAGCCAGACCAGTTCCTGAGGTGGATCAAGGACTACCGCGACTTAGGGCGGGCCGTTTTATAGGCCACCACTTCATGGCATCGGACAACGCCACGAGGTGTCCACGAATCACGCGTCGGCTTTGCTCGCCGCCCTCCAATCGTAACGGGTCTTTGCTCAGAAGTGCACCCCTGCCTTTTGAGCTTTGCTCGTTCAGCAGCCAACCAGAGCTTGGCCGACAGATTCCTGCCATTGTATGTAGTTTCACACGGGAATGACTCTGACTAATCACACTCGGGCGGCGCGAAATGATAACATCACTATTATTGCTGATCCCCGAATTTTGTCCTGGTGGACCGAGACTGAGTTGCGGACCGACTCTCTCCACCAACCAGATGCGCCCCTGGGACTGACTTGGAGCTTCTGAGTGCATACATGTGCCCATACGGCCTGGAAATCGACATCAGCTCCTCTTTTTTTCTGCACTTCCGGCAAGCAGACAGTAGAAAATTTCAAGATCTCGCCTGGGCAGCTTGCTCCGTGCCAAGAAAAGCGGATCAAGCGGCAACAAACAGTGAGTTCTGCTGGGTGCAAGGTCCTGGTACCAAATGCGGACTTTCTATTGGCTTGGATGTCCTCTTACTGTCGTTTGAGACCAATAGAATGCTCTTATTCACAGTCAGTCTCTGTCTTTGTCCACCAGGACAAAATTCGGGGATCAGCAATAGTTGGGAACTCTGTCGCCCTGATCTCACCGCCGTCAGAGCTCCCCAGGCGCCACCCGCAGGGATGAAATTCATCAGTCGAGATGCTATCCTCCGGCCAATCACTGGCCGGTGTTGGTAGGTCGACCAAAATCACGAGAGATGTTGGTCGGGACACGCCGAAGCCCTTGCATCGCGTCGGCCGTGCGTGGCTGAGCGTTGGCGCTGGCCAGAGAAATGGTGCCACCGCCGGCGTACGTGGGCTCAGCTCTCCCATGGGAGGGGGATCGGGATCGCCCGAGTGGCCTGTTTGTCTGGGTTGGCACGCATGCATGTGAGCGTGCGGGCAGACTGTGTTTTCGGCCGTCTCGCTCTCGCCGTGTCGTGCGCAATCCCGATCTACGTTGGCGAGAAAGACGCGCACGACAACGCGTGTATCCGCATTGCATGAGCTTTCACTGTGCACACGCGTGTGTGGCCACTTACAGCCGACGGTGGCACTCCTTACGGGGTGTTGCCTGTGAAGCGGACGCAATCCCGAGGGAGGTGGCGAGTCACCCCCCCTCGTTCCAACTGGGGCATCGGCCTGTCTAGGAGGGACGAGGTGGTTGGGCTTATGGCCGGGGAGGTGGCTGTTAGGACTTAGACCCACCTCGTGTGATTTCTACCCCTCGTCCTGATCCGGTGCGCTTCGGCGTTCCAGCACAGGTGATAGGACGGGGGGTGGCGCACGTCGCGGGGGACGCTATCCGTGCCTCTGTTGGTTGTTGGTTATGGGTGGCCGCACGTGTGGGTGTGCGGGGAAGTGCTCTTGCTGGCGGGTCGGGGCACGAGTCCCCCGGCGACATCTTTGCTAACTTGCGCTCCTCTGGTGCGTAGCTTCCGCTTCGACTCGGCTGTGTCTTGTTGCCTGTCCGTCGTTGGTCGTATGTGCCAGACCTGCTTCCCGACGCGCATCCCCTGGACCTGACCTCTGGCTGACATGCCGGGTGATGGGAAGCGCGGGGGCTCCCGTGCCGGTGCCGGCCGGCCGAACAAGGCGGCGCAAGCAGCCAAGGCGCCTGGGCAACGGACGCAGCAGTTCTCAACTGCAGGTGGGTCTTACGTTCGCACTCCCCAGTCCGCACAACGGCTTAAAACCACCGGCGCCTTGCCCCCTCGCCTCCCCGCCTCTACTGGTGCGAGGCCTACGGAAGTAGACAGTGGGTCTTGTGCTGGCGCTGGAGTGGGGCCTTCGGTCATCTCGGTTGTGGTGGCCACTGGGGCAAGTGATGCGAGGAAGGTGCCGACTGTCGGCGGCGACCATCCTTCGGCGGGGGTGATTGGAAGTGTCTTGAAGGTCGCTGAGGACACTGAGGAGCAGAGTGCGGCGGGTGTCAGCTCAGCGACACCGAGAACCGCCACACTGGCGGCGTCTGACCAAAGCCACCCTGGTGGGGTGCGGTCGAGCCGCCCCCCGCTCTCACCATGCATCTCTCCATCATCCATTCCCACTTTCGTGCCTACGTCTACAATTAAGCCTATCGCAACCACCGGGCATGTCCCTACGACCAGTCCTTTACCCTCCTCTGCTGCTACCCCCACCCCTATGCCCGATTGTTCGGACGGCCGCGGTCAACCTGGCGAGCGCGCGGCCAGGTCGGCGGCTACGAGCGCTTCCGTGCCAGTGGCCTCTACACCCCCCCTGCATGTGTCGTCAACTCGGAGCGCGGCCTCTACAGGAAGCTCCTACGCTGCTCGTAGCGACGTTTATGGCGATGCAAGTGTCAGCCGTGGAGGAGGCGGTGTCCCCGGCGGCCTCACCCATCTGCTGGATCAAGATGATCCTGTGGATGAGAGCGACCAGGAAGACGAGACGAGCGACGTGGGGGACGGTGACGACAATGACGATGGCACTGTACCGGGCGTGAACGGGTTGGACGCGTCTATCCCGCCGGACGAGGATGGGGGGTGCAGCGCTACCGGGCGCCCGCGGAGCGCGTCCTCGGCCGCCGCCAACAACGAGACGGCGGCAAGCACCGACCCCGCCCTCAAGGGGCTGTACAACCCGGTGGCCGCGTACCTTCAGAACGCGAAGGTGACCATCATCAAGGACAGGAACTTCATCAAGAAGCAAAAGACCTTCACCATCAATCCCCCCAACCCCATTGCCGCGCAGCAGTCGGCCGACCCGATCGCCTTCTGCTTGCCTACGATCAAGGTCTACCTACCGCACGACCTCAAGGGCGGGCCGAAGGTGCAATGCCCAAACTGCGGGAGCCGACATGTCTACAGCGACGGCTACTCGCCGTATCGCCGCGTAATTGACCTGGATGAGTGCTTTTTTGCCATCACGAAGCGCTACGAGTGCCGCGCTGGACACACCGCAGACAAGTACTTCATGGCGTGGGATCCGCGGCTGCTAGCGACCGTGCCGGCGTACGTGAGGCACACGTTTCCCGTCATCTTGACGCACAGGCTGGCTGTGAGCCAGATCGTGTTCGACACGATGCGGACAATGGTGGTCAACGGCATGGGTATCGACTCCTTTGCGGCCTACATGCGCGAAAACCACACGCGGCAGCACCACCGGAAGGAGCAGGCGTACCTTTCCCGCTTGTCAGAGATGGTGAGCGAGCAGGACGTCGATCTCGGACGGCTACCGGTCTTCACCCAGGAGCAGGCCAAGAACCTGCCACACTTCCCGGCGTTCAACGACCCCCTAGGGTACAACGGATGCTACGGCTCGCCCTCATTCTACCGCAATCTCTACTCAGAAGTCATGCAGCAGCTGGAGGAGGACATGAAGATGAGGTCGGCCATGCTGTCGGGGCGCTTCTTCTCGGGCGACCACTTTTTTAAGATCATCGAGGCCAACTTCAAGTTTAAAGGGAAGAAGCTTTTTGTTTCGGTGTACTCCTTGCTCAACGAGTTCACCGAGGTGATGTCCGTGCAGCTCGCATTGACCAGGTCGCTCGAGGAGCTCCGCAACATGATGCAGGCGATGCAGCAGAGGATGGTCGCATTGGGCTTGCCACCGGCGCAGGTCGAGGTGTTTTTCACCGACAACCCGCAGGCCGACGCCCACTTCCTGGAGGGCATCTTTCCGGGCTTGGGAGCTATCAAAAAGACCGTGTACACCTCCCCCGACACGACCGCCTCATCTACCGCCGTATTTCCACCTCTCGAGTTCCCTTCCAACCACTCAATCGTGTATGAGGCAGCAACCGCCGCGGCCGACCGTGCCGTTGGCATCTTCCGTGAGCAACTGCAAACGGCAGAGGGGCCACCCATCATTGGGCTGGACGGAGAATGGAAGGTGGTGCGCGGCGCAGCGGCACGCGGGCCGAGCATGACCATCGACGTGCTGCAGCTCTCCCACGGCAACATGACACTCGTCCTCCATTTGAGCCGGATGCGGTCGATGCCCTCCCAGCGACGGATTCTGTAGGCCGACAAAGGCATCATCAAGGTGGGTAAGCATATCGGCGGCGACAAAGCCCGCCTCAAGGCCGCGTACGGGGTGACCACGGAGGGGACGCTGGAGCTTGGGCGTCTAGCGAGCGACCGGCAGCTGGTGACGGACGCTGGACTCGGTTTGGCAGCCCTGGTGCGGACGCTGCTCAACTCCACGCTGTCTAAGGAGGACTCGGTGCGGCTGTCTGATTGGTCTGTGACGCTAGGCCAAGAGCAGCATAAGTACGCAGCGCTGGACGCGTACGCATCCCTGGCGGTTTACAAAGCGATTGTCGCTGCTGGCTCGGCCATTCCCGCCCACGAAAACAACCTCAGCGGCATGGACCTCTTCTTGACGGACGCGAGCGGGACGGAGCGTGTTGCCCGGTGCCGCGTGGCGCGGGCGCAGCCGGAAAAGCATGGAAGCTTCAAGGTGTCCCAGCAGAGCAGGGTGTGGCTCGAGGTGATTGACGTGCTTGTGCCTGGATTTGTCCTCCTCTTTGTCGTCCGGCGCCAGCCAGGCACCCTGAAGGCACTCTGCTCTGACGCGCGGTGCCGCGGATCTCCCGCTATACTTGTCGCGAGCCGCGAACACTTGCGTGATGCTCGACACCCGCTTGAGGTCCAGCTGACGGAAGAACGTCGGGTGGGGAAAACTGCTGTTCCAGCCGTGGAAGAAGGTGACGGGCGCTATGACGCTTTTCTCGCACTTACGGCGGCAGCGCGCCCAATGTGCGACAACGGGCGGGTCGGAGAAAAGGCCTCGCCGTGCTTTGACGACGAGGACTCGAGCAGCGACGAGGATGAGCCGGATGGAGCTTCTGATCTTCGGCAATCGGACGCCCATGACGCTTCGGACGACAGTGACGGCGGGGATACGGCGGCTAGCGCTCAACATGTTCGTGGCGGCGAAGATGGGCCAATGGACAGTGGCCACCGCCGAAGTGAAGCCAGTGGGGGCACCTGTGGGGTTCCGGTGGCCGGCTCTCGTCAACCCTGTGATGCACGTGGCAGCGATGGGGACCCTGTTGCCACCAGAAACAGAACTGGCGGCACTAGAGATGGCGGCACATGCGCAAGTGACAAAAAATGGGGGTGGTGGTGTCGGTGTTGAGGCCAGCGGTAGCGCCGAAACCGCTAACAAGGGGTGGTCGGGCGTCAAGGGCGACGTGATGCGCTTGATGGACAGGGTCTTGCGCCGTTTGCCAAAGCGCCACGGTGCTACCAAGCTGTTCAGTCGTTGCTTTGTGCACGCCATGATGTTCTACAATGAAAAGGATGTGGCCGCCGCCATGAAGGTGGCGATAGAGCTCTGGCCGAGTCTGAACTGGAGCGGTGTGCTCTACCGCCACCCTGATTGGGTCAACCGACGGGTGCGACGCTTCATCCCAGGGCCAGTGGTCATCTTAACGCGCGTCGAGCAGGTTTTTAAGGCGTTCCAAGACGTGGTGGGCGCAAAGACTGGCCAGCCGCTGTTCAATGCCGCAGCGAAAAAGGCCGCTCGGCAGGTGTTGGAGCTGATAAAGGGCGGATGGGTGTCGGACCCCGACGGTGTCTCCATGTACGTCCTGCGCCGGCGGGACCGCGATGGCCTGCCCCTGTGGCTGTACTGCCGTGGAACAAATAGCAACGAGGGCAGCATCCACCAGAAGCTGGTCAAGGTCTTTATGGGCTTTCGCGGCGCGTCGGCCGAGCTGATCCACTTTGCCTTGCTGGAGTGGGTTCACCGGCACAACATCCGGGCGGGGCGGCTTATCCGAGGCGCATTTATGGCGCTCGGGCATTTTGACACCTGGTTGCTCGACGACATCCGCCGTCTGCAGGAGCTGATTTTCGGCAGGCGAGTGTCCTTCCTGACGCAACAGAGAGCGGGCGAGTTCAAGCTGCCCGAGTTCATCTGTGGCGTCACGCCCATGCTACCCGACCACGTGGACGAGTGTGGGATGCCCAAGGGGGAGACTCTGAAGCAGCTGATACCCGTGCTCTCAGCGGTGTCCGCACAAGAGCGCTGGTTGGCGTCCGCCATAGGCACTGGCGTGCCCATCCTCCCTGTGCACACCGTCATGGGGAAGCTGCTCTACCACAGGCTGCAGAGAGAGATGCAGGCGTCGCTCGGCGGCGTGCCCACGGACACAGAGGTCGCTGTCGAGTTCAATGTGCACGTCAAAGCCGAGTGGTTGACCCTGGCGCAGCAGGGCACGCGCAAGACCCCAACCAGCTCGCTGATAGTGGCCAATCCCAACTTGTACTTCAAGGCAGTGGGCCACATCGGATTGCACCAGGCATTTTACGAGCGGAGTCGTAGCGACGCCGACACAATGCAGCTCCACCGGCCCAACGAGCGGCAGCAGGAGATTGCGGCCGAAGGCGTGACCTACTTCTCTGCCATAGACGACATGGACACCATCCCACCCATCCACGATTCTCCCATCAAGCGCACGCCGCCCAGGAGCAGCAGCAGGCGGGGGGGCCGAACGCAGCCCCACGCCTTGACGGACGCTTCTACACATCCGTTTTCTGCGGGCGCCCGTGGTAGCGGATTGGCCGGCGCGACCGGTTCGGCGGCTCCGTCAGTACCAGCAGGCCCTCGGTGTTATTTTTCAGAAACTCGATGGGCTGCGCTCTCTGTGCCGCCGACCAACAGCTCGACAATGGTGCCGGTGTCCGGGGCGCGCCGTCAAGAACTGTCGGATGGCCGGTCTTCCCGGGTGTTGGACCGACTGCCTTCCTCCATGTGTGCCACCGACAACACGACGCCCGCTCCGTCACCACGTTTGCCCTGCTCATCAATGCCCGGAACCCCATCCCCGTCCGGTAGCGCTGCGGAGGGCGCGTCCAGTGGGGTCGACCCCCAGCCGATTACCTCGCAGGACCTGCCCTGCAAGAGACGACTATGCTCATCCAACCAGGGCAGCGCCCACTCGCCCCAGAACCTTCCGGAGGCGACGACAAGACGGGCTCCGGCCATCGCTCCCTCCTCGCTGCTGCGGTCGACGGCGCGGACGGAGCAGAATGGTGCATCCCCAGTTGTCTACTGGGAGCCGCCGGCGCCCGTCACGCCTATCGCGGCTGGTTCTCTACTGCAGCCGATGGTGCAGCAGGACTTCCATGCCGCCGTGGATGGGACCCGATTGGTGTCGCAGTTCATCAGTCCTTTCGGCTTGGGTGGCTCTGCCGCGCACCAGGGCTCGTCATTTTTGGCACCGCCATTCTCGACTGCCGCCCTGCCGCTGCCCATGGTGTCAGCACCAGTGGCCCGGCCTGCCGCTGCTTCTGCGCAGTACCCCGCATCCTGGGCCTCTCCCTTACCGTCGTCGGTGCCCCTCGTATCCTCTCCAACTTCTATGCGGACACTGGCTCCAGGCTCTGCGCCTACCGTCGCTGTTGACACTGTCTTGCGTCCTGCGTCGCGTGCGATTGTCTTGCCCGTGCCAAGCGTCGCGGTGACGCAGCAGACTGTTGCTCTCCCGCCGATGCGTCCGGCGTCCAGACGAGGTGGGCCCCGTGATTGCTCCAATCGCAAGAAAAAGCGGGTTGATTGATGCCTTTGCCTCATAAAGATGTCTGGGTCTTCTGCGTTTTTTGCAACACACAAAGCCAGTACGGTGCTCAGCATGTCGCTTACATCTGTGAGCCGCTAGCAGCGGCGCCTCCGGGTCGCGCTCAGGCACCGATGGATGAGTTGGGCAGAGGGGGGGGGAGATAGCAGTGGTGCAGCTTGCTAAAGTTGTAGTGTGGTCGCACTTACTTGGTCGCTCACGCAGGCTCGTGCGGCATGCGTAAATGGGGTTGTTCCATACAGTATCTGCGCATCCTCAATATCTCTGCCTATCCGCGGTTGCAGTTGGCCACGACCGGGCGTCTTAATGTACCTGCCGCACATATCATCGCCCACCAACGTTGCACGCCGGCAAGGATTTCATGCAAGCACAGCCGACACCACCGTTCGCCCACATCGACTGGTTCGTGATAATCGCTGCCGCATTTATGGATAAATACATGGGATGGTCATACGTGATCGCCGAAATCAAATGTAGTGCCCCCGCAAAAATAAAAAAATCGCGAACTGTCCGATGACATAAAGAGCTGGACGCTTTATACACGGACGAAGCGTGGGCGAACACGAACATGTCCCCAACCCGAAAGTGGAATGCAGGAAGTTCGCGTGCACGGCTGAATGTTCCTTCTGGCAAGGGCGCCCGAATCATCATCGCGTAAGTGGGCTCCAGCAGCAGCGGCTTATTGGGCGGGACGGGATTGATTTTCATTAGCAGGAAACGAACGGGCCACTACCACGGTGATACGTGCTCCGTCATCTGGCTGAAGTGGCTGGAGAACCAGGTTCTACCAGAGATTCGACGAGGATTGCTGGTTGTTGATCGAGCACCCTATCATCTCGTCCTGACGTACGACACCCGGCCAGCCATCAGCAGCATGCACAAGGCATTGCTTGCTGATTCGCTGGTTTCCCTCTACTTGGTACCAGATGATTGGGCTGGGGGCGATTGACGGCAAAGTCGGACCAGAGCGTATTTGCTGGCAGCTGCCAGCGAGAAACCTCTCACCCCCAGATATGTGGCGCAGGACGTGGCGCGGCAATTTGACGGGGCCATCCTCATTTAACCGGTAGCTCACCCGGAGCTGAAAACCATCGAACCGGTTAGGACCAGCACCAAGGGTGCCCCTCGTCGGGAAATTGTGGACCTCTTCATGTCACGATCGCAAGAGTTGATGGACCAGGAGTTCAAGCACATTACGGCAGAGGCCTGCTGTCGCTGTGAGGAACATGCAATTACGATGGAAGACTACTACCGCGGCCTACAGGGTGTAGCTGCACATATTGAGGAGGAAGTGGAAGCTAGCGGTCTAGAAGAGGGCGCCTGGATGTGCGGGGGCTCGGATGAGAGCGAATAGAGGTTTGGAGATGAGAGTGAGTCAGATGCGGAGGAGGACAGCGATTGAGTGTCCTGCTCTTTTTTCACATTATTGGTAGTAGCTTTGTCTCCTCTGCTGTTTGACACTCGCACGGTTGACTTTGGCGGGACCGCTCGTCCGAGTCCGGAAATCGGGAACAGTCGTCTGGGTCCAGAAGCCAGTCTTTTTGATTCGGCGTTGCCATTGCAGGACAAAAGTCGTTTGATCTCATGAAAATCTGATCAGAGTGACACCACATGTTCAAAGTAGTTTCCTATTTAGAGGCGCTTGCACTGGTGTCCTTCTCGATTCCAGATCAGCAGAGACACCGGTGACCTGATCTGGCGGAATGGCACGATACGCGATGACGATATGAGAGAAATACACCGCCCACTCTTACGCGGTGCGTAGCAACCAGACTGTTTTTCCACTGAGGCAACAGCAACTCTCTCACTTGTCCGTGTGTAAATTTCGAGACCGATCCCTTCAGGAGTCAAGGTGCTAAATCCGTTTTTCTAGAGCTCTAGTAACGTGGATTCGACTTTTGGGATCATCCAACGGTAAATATCTCGTCACACACTCAAGGTAGTCAAGCTATGGGGTCAGGTGGGCTCGACGGCCGAGGCCGCACGCCAAGGATAACGGCGTATGGCGGAAGTCAGCGAGATGTGGGCCACGTATGACCCGAAAAGCATCTGCCCTATGGATCAAACTCGGCTGCAGAATCGTTGCCTCCCTAATCGGTCGTACATCGCGGTGGGGCGGCCACGGCGCGTCCGTGTATAGAAGGCAATGACAGAGATAGATCTTCTGGCTCTGATCTTGGCGTGAAAGGACAGTGGCTCCATTATATTCGAGTCTCTTTGATGGTGTGTGCAATACTTGTATTTTTCTTCAAGCCCACCCCAGACGGCTGTTCCTTTCCATAAAATTCAAGAGAAGTCGGCGTGTTTGGACAATGCGGTCTCCAAAAGGAATTTTAAAGCTGTGCTCGTGCTACTTGTACGTGCAAAAACTCCCTGTCCGGTTCTCGCGGTTGCGGAAAACTGCGATGCCCACACTGAACTCAAATGTGAAGGTGGTAAGGTTTTCTCTCCGTCCCGAAAAGTGATATTTGCTCATCAATAATTGGGCGACGGAATGATTGCGTCTCTGAAGCACGGCTACAGGAAGAAAGGAACACTCCGCCCACAGTTGACTAAGTTTCGAGCCCACCGTCGTTGGACATGGCGTGAGCGCTCTTACCGAACGTGTGGGTCGAGCCACCCTCTCTTTCACTCAGTATTCCGAGCGGGTCTGCGTGACGTCCATCTCGGCGCGCTAGTCGCCTGACAACTCCCGAAGGTTTCTCTTTGGGCATCCACTACTGTGCCTTCGAACATCGAGAGGCTATGACGGTGATGATCCTGGAGGAGTTGAATGTAATGTCTCTATCCACAACTTTTCACTGCTGGGAGAAGGATTGATTCTCTACGTTTTCTATGGAGGCGCACAATCTGAATAACCCCGGTAAGTACAGCACCTCGTCTCGTTCCATTCCTACAGACGTCAGAAAGTAGGTACGATGAGCGTATGAGATGTTTCCCAACAGTGCTCCGACGAGAAAGGCGCTACCTAGAAGTAGTTAGACATGAAGGGCTGGTTCAGGACGGCAGACGTCTCGAATGTCAACTTGGCAACTGTAGACATCTAGAGAGGAGCGTTTTTCCAGAAAAGAGGAGTATGAAGAAGAAATAATGATGTTTGGATGAGAATCTGGAGGAAATGGCCCGACGTTGTTGCAGAAGTTACCCCCATGAACGAACTGAAATGTGCCCACGCAAGGAGAGGTATATAGAGAGGTTGATGAAGGGAAGGCACCTGAACACAGACGTGAAGATGCCAAATATTGGAAGTCCTAGGGTGGGAAGCTACTATCGGAGACATTTCCCAATTCCCAAAACACGCTCTGTATCAAGCTCTTAGTGTACTTTACACCCTCCCACGCGACTAACATGCCCTACTCCTCCATCCGATCATCCGGCCGGGGAATCAACCCGGGAACAGAAAAGTCGGTGGCAAGAGGTTTTTCAGATGTACCAGACTTCGAGAGTTGCATGACGGCGCTGGAACTCTTGCGATTTTAGTACAGAAAAATATAATGCAGGAGCACCAAAAAGGAGAAGGTGCCCCAGTAAGTAGCAAAAAAACACACTAAGCAACAAGGAACGAGTGAAAGCCTTCTGTTGACCCAGAGCACCTGCCCAGACGTGTTAAAATGAATAACGACGACCGCAGCCAAACGAAGAGTCAGAAACTCCGACAACTCCCGAGATGAACACAGTCTTCAACTGCACGGGTCCTTCTCATGTCTGACGCGATCGCTCTGAAAAGCCAGATGGATCGAACCCGCTTGACCCAGACAGTCCAAATGACAAGGCAGATCTTCCAGCACGACCGGTCTTACGCACCCCGCTTGGGCCCGCCAACACTCGGAGGGCCTCATTCCTGGCCGCATAGCCTCACCGCCAGTCGCAAGCCAGAGGGCCTCTGTCTGTTTTCATCGCATTCGGAAGCACCCGCACGCGCGTGACAACGGCCTTGTAGGCGCTTCGGCGCTGTGTGCGGAACACACGTGGCACGACGGAAGCCCCACATATGGGCCGGTGCGCTTCCAGGAGAGCTCGCTGCCAAGCGTACCTCACATCGCATGGGCGTCCTACCAGGGCGGCTGGCATGCAGCGCGGTGTGCAGCACACTGAGTGTCAGTGGGCGGGCGTGTTCGTGGCGCGGAGGTGCCCAAAAGGTGAGACCGGAGCGACAGAGGGCAGGGGATGGTGCACCGGGGCAGAC
>Ga0209093_1001642_pt1 | contig 12677 bp, 14 predicted proteins | sample SidtaG_4_FD_187450 | JGI IMG/M metagenome (GOLD analysis project Ga0209093, IMG submission 187450) | Marine algal microbial communities from Sidmouth, United Kingdom - Sidmouth_Male1 metaG (SPAdes) (version 2) | ecosystem: Host-associated > Algae > Red algae > Unclassified | place: Sidmouth...
GGGGGGGGGGGTGGTGTTGGCAGCGTCGTGGCTGCCGCTGCCGCGGGCGCTCACCAATCATCAGTGATGCGCGCCCACCGAATGTCACCTGGACAAGATCATCGTTCGGGAACAGCCATGGCTGTTTATCTTTCATTCATGAAGCCATTCTGAAAATGGGGCGGGAATGCAGGCGCTTTCCATTTGGGCCGTTTACACGAGTGCTGACACAGAATAAGAGGCGGTGTCTGTGGCCAAAGTCACTGCAGACTCGACAGAGGTTTCTGCAGGCCGGTGCGGCTCGCCCCTGCGCGGTGCAAGCCACGCTGCCTCCTCTGAGCGTCGGTCAGCGGCAGCCCTGGCCCTCTGTCACGGGACCCCACCGACAGAACGTCTAAAAGACAGGCCTGTGCTGCTGGAGGTAGACTTTTGCGCAATGGATGACAGGCCTCAATGCAAATCCACCATCGCCTTGGTCATCGCGGATTTATGAAAGACTTCACGCCCTTGCTGCTGTTCGGAAGTCGTTGCAGTACGTGATCGATCCTCGGAAAGGCGCCTAATTTCGCCAGATCTGTCTCATGTCAATGGAATAGGCAGGAACGGCATCCGATTGGTTGACCACTATCGTGAGCTAGGACAGAGTCTCTGTCTGTCCGGACCTGCTTCGTGGCGGCGTGGAGCAGCAAATGAGAGCCCAAGCATGCGGACTGTTGTGTCTTGACTTTGGTTCATATGGGGAGGGCTGTACCCAAGTGTCTGTTTCGTACACCGGGATTGGGCACTCTGGTTCCTCGACAAGCAAGTACCACGGAGGAGCGATCAGTTTCTTGAGGACCGGCGTTGCCTGTGGTAGGTGTGCCGAAGAGGGGGACTGGTGCGCCGGCCGAGTTCTCATTCGGAAGAGACGGTACCGGCGGTGACCCGTTGATATGGGAGACCAGCACATAAGAGTGGTCACTTGAGCAACAACGGCGCTGTACACAAAGGGTGCGAGCATGTAGCATCATTTCAAACTATACGTCAACCCCCCCGTCCACGGAAAGAACTTGTTGGAAAAGAAGCGCTGAAGCGACAGCTCCACGGGCGTTTCTGGAAACGTCCCGGGTAGCCCAAACAGCCCTCGGCGCTCACACAGGTCCTCAAAGTCCGGGACAATGTGCTCCAGCCGTTGCACATCGGTGAGCGCCACGATGTGCAACGCGGGATGACCGGTCTCCGGGTCCATCAGCCACTTGAAGCGCCGGCAGCCGTGCTTGGTGAGAACGCAACCAGGTCGCTCCTTCGCAGTGACCAACCGCTGGACGACAAGCGCGTGGCATGTAGTGCCCCCCACCGCGCAGAGCACCAACCGCACCAAGCCGTGCCGCCGCGCACACCAGTCGGGACCAGCGCGATACACCACGTGGTCCCACCACGGCTTTCCATGCAGGTTCTCTGCGGCACGGACAGTTTGATCACGGGGCAGAGCGCCCCACTCAAACATTGCCCTGACAGCCGCCGAGTTTCGGACGGTGACGTACTCGTCACCACCGAGACCAAGCAGGGCCGGCAAAGCCCGTAGTCGTCCGGCAGCAGCGGCGGCCACAACGTCTAGCCGGACACGTCGCCCCCGCACGCGGACGCGCTTGCGAACAGCTGAAGAGACCGGGGTGGTCACCGCGACCGCGTTGTTGCCTAGCAATGCTGCGACGTTGTGAGCCGGGGCGTCGGCCAATGAGGTCTCAGTTGCCGTGACAATGGCGCCGACCATCAGCGGGCCGCTCTCGACGGCGGCGCCCGCCGCCGCTCCCGCCAGGTTCGACAGCTCCTTGCCGCCCGCGTCCCCGTCTACGTCCTCGGCAACGCCCCACGCGTCGACCTCGTCGTCAAAGTCGCTGCCCGAGTCACTGTCGGCCGCAGCCGTCCCCACGGCCGCCTCAGAGAGTGTTGTCTCGTCGACGTCCTCGGAGATGATCCGCGCCAGCGTCTGCTCGCACCGCAACAGCTGCACCTCAAAGGTAGTGACCTGCTTGTTGGTGCGGGCGTACATGACCTTGCAGAGCTTGTGCAGCATCTCGTTGATGGAGGTGTCGGCCTCTGTCAGGTTGCCGCGTCGGCGCAGCTCGTCCCCCAGGTGGAACGCCAGTTTGTGAAGCTTGGTGGAGCATATTGCACCGAAGAGGACTCGCACGTAGCGCGTCACAAAATCATGGGCCTCGTCCGAAAGCTCCTTGATGGCCTTGTTCGATAGCTCCGCGCCCTCAGCCACATTGTCCTGGCACAGCTTTCCCATCAGCAGTGCACCGCGGCAGACGACGTCAAGCACCGCATCGTGTGTGGGCATGTTTGCGAACACGTCCTGGTACTCGTTGCTGAGATACTCTGGCAGAGGCACGGGCGTCTCCTCCCCCTCCTCTCCCCCGTCAGACCGAGTAGCACTCGAGCCGGCGTCCGAGCCGGCGTCCGAGCCGGCGTCCGAGCTGGCATCCGAGCCAGCATCTGAGCCAGCTACGGGGCCAGTTGTACGCTGCTTGCCCTTAGGCAACGGTGACCGCGACGACCCCGACGAGGCTCGCTTCCGCTTGCCTGCGGAGGGATCACATGGCTCTTTCGAGCCTGCCTCGCGGCGACTGATGAGGCCGGCCACCATAAATGCCCAGACGATGATGCCGTGCCGCCACTGACGGCCCTTGAGCGTGGCCTGCGTGGTCCCCGGTGCGGGCATGTAGCTGGACATTCAGAGCATTCATATCGCAGGAAGCAGAAAAGTAAAACAAAAAAGCGCAAACGCATAAACGAAACGAAACGTCAGACCCACGTTGTGCATGAGTCACTCCCCCGGTGGACAGGGCGGCGGATTGAGAGCACCTCCCCCCCCCCCCGGCCGCGCATCAACGACCGCCTCCTCCCGACAGCCGACACAAGCGTACTGGCAACCACTAACGACGTGGCCGACCCGGCCTCGGGGTCTGGTCGGCGGTGGGCGGGTGGCACCGACCTTCGCTCCGCGACACACACCTATCCCCCTCTCAGCGAGACGCCAACGGGCGCGGCGGATGCCATTCGCGCCATGCCCGCCGGCGCCACGTCTTGAAACGTGGTGTCTGTGGGGTCGCCCCAACCCCCAACCTCCCGCACCCGCATGCCCCCCCCGCCGCGTCTAAGACGGGGTCACGCTGAGCCATACCGCCGCGACATCTGTCCCCGCTGTGGCGGTCACCTCTGTGGTTGGGAAGGCGCCCCCATCTCCCCCAATTGGCACACATGGACGTACCCAGGTTGGGACAGAGAAGCCTTGATGAGTCTGCCCATGTGGAGGATGCGAAGGTTGAGCGCCTTGAGAGTATTCTCCACCGAGCCGAAGCGCGCCAGACCGCGAGCGCAGAGCACTACCAACAACTGTGGTATCTTGCTGCCCAGTAGGCGTAAAACGCCGAGCTTCATGACCTGCATTCACCTGAATTCAAACAAACAGACGCGGGGGACCAGAACACACAGTAAGAGTAGGCAGTCAGTAAACCACTCACAAGCAACACGAGATGAAAGGCTGCCATCCAAGGCAAGAGGTGTCCGGCTGCGAGCACCCTCCTGAAAAAAGAAGCACGTTAATCGTACGTGTAGGAGGTCGAAGCCGAACACCTTGTAGAGCCCCAGCGTCCCAGTGCCCAAGCCGTGGAAGGCGCCCAGCACGGGCACGAACGGCAACGCGCAGGCGGTTGCCGCAATCTGGTTCAGGCGGCCGCCACTGCAGCCGCGGTCGTACAACAGCGCGGCCTCCATTTGCATTTCGAGGGTGTACAACACGGGGCGCTCCGTGCACACCGCCCCGGGGCACGACTGATCTGTCTTGTTGACCAAGCACTGAGAGCACGGGAAGAGGCAGCCGTTGAGCTTCAGCCCCAACACGTGCCGCTCCTCGGGGTGGTCAGCAGCGTAGAGCACGACGCGGGGGACGGCCAGCACCTCGCCTGGCTGCTGCATAAGGCGCACTAGGAAGCCGTCCTTGCTGGCAGTGATCAGCCTGTCGCACAACACGGCCAAGCACCGCTGCAGTAGCTCGTCCCGCTGCATGCGGAGTTTGAGGCGGTCCGCCCGCGTTGGCGCGTGGCCTGGTTTGATGAACGGCATGTATCCGACTGTCATCCACTGGGTCAGCCCCGTGCGGATATTTGGAAACCGCACACGGATGGGGTACATATAGTGGGCTGAAGAGACAGAGAACACCCAAAAGCAAAAAAGACAAAACGTGTAGGAAACATGGAAATGCTGACAAGGCATGCAATGGAGGTCAAGCGACCATCAGTATCGCGACGCAAGTTGTGCACGGAGCGTGGCGCACACGACCCTCTCGCTGCTTGCATGTCGGTCCTCTAAGGGTGGCGGCTCGTCGTCGGACGCGGCGTCCTCGTTGCCCAGCCGCAGAGCCCACATGCTCGTCCGACTGCAGGCACGCTCGCGCATCTGCACATCGTCCATCAGCGGCGGCGCCACGTCCCCATCCCAATGAAACTCATCCCCCACCGACCGCACCCGCCCCCCACATGCATGCAAGCGCTCGGTGACGTCTTCACCAAACCTACCGCCGTTCCACGACACAAGTGCGGCGTCCGAAAACAGCTGCACCGCGAGAGTAAAAACGGGCTGCTGGCAGTGCCTGTGTTTGCGGAAGACGTCCGCCTGCTCCGCCTGGTAGATGTCGCTGTCCAGCGCCGTGGTGCGCAGCACCCGACGACCATCGGCGGAGAAGCGCCGGCGGCTGTTGAGCACCACGTTCGTTGCCATTTGGAGCGCCTCGCGGGCGACGTCCACCAAGTCGCGGGAATAGAATTTGAACGATCGGCCGGCCAGCTCAATGTCCGACACCCGCCAGCCCATCTCCGACAAGCACCGGGCCTGCTCGGACTTGAGGGAACGTAGGAAGGCGGCCGCAGACGGGAACGAGGATTCCATTGGCCCGAGCACGGGGGGGCGGCCGGTGGCCGAGTTCAGCAGCCGCGTTTGACGCTCAGCGGCGACGACACCGTCGTAATACTCGACCCGCGCCGTTTGTGACAGGCCGGCCCCGCCAGTAGCGAGTGCAAACATGCGAAACTTGCGGAGCTCCACCGAGTTGAATGCCGAAACGCCCCCCTGGCGGTTGAGCGGCACGAGCGGGCTCGTCCGCATCAGATCTCCCTTGGATTGATAGTACGCCTGGATGGCCGCCGACACACAACCGACAGGACGCACAGGGCGCGGCATGAACGCCGCAATCGTGCCGCGCTCCGGCTGGTTGACACCCCCAATGGCCACGGTCTCGTCCATCGTCATCGTGCCGGCAACGGCCTCAACGGAGGCATCACTGACGTGGACCGGCGGGGCCGACGACCCGAGGTCCACATCCGGTGTCGCCAGCGTCGAGGCCGGGGCGACTGATGCGGCTACGAGTGCTGTCGACGCCAGAAAAACGGAGGAGGACGAATGCCGGGCGGCAACGTGCTGCCGCAAGCCCACGCCGAAGCGAAAGCGCCGGGCGCAGTGGTCACACGGCCACGGGAGGTTGTCCGCCATGAGGGGCATGGCTGTGACCGGCGCGCCGGAAACCATCGAAGCGCCGGCGGTCATCTGGGCGGCGGCATCCATCGGGGCGCTCCCGGTCGTTGGCGTGCCACTGGCCGTCGCGTCGTTGGGTGCCATTCTTGATGACACGCCTGCGAAGGATACACAACAACAGAGTTGTCCACAATAAAAAACAGGTGCAGAAAGAGTTGAAAGAGAGCCCACGCTCAGTGAGTCTCTTGCTCAGCGAGATAGAAGTCGGCCTAGCCACCCATCGAATACGGCGGCCGCGATCCACGCAAGTGTCTGATGGATCTCGTGCCCTTGCATGCTACGCGAGCATGAAAGTATGTTCCAGGTGCAGGCGCCCTCACGCACCCAGTGTGCGCGGCGCAGTCCTCTCCATTCATGCAATACTAGAGTCCAAGGAGGCAGCGGCGTCGCCATTCCTCGTCCCGCCCCAAGGAATCGAGAGAATACCCAAACATACCCTTGAAAAGAACTGGTGCAGTGAGTGGGCCTAGATAGTAACAGGCGTGGATGCGGGGCAAAAAGCCAGTGGTGTTGAAGAATAGAGCACTGCAATGAGGAACGCAGGCGACAGAAATCAGCTGAAAAAGCAATCCAGAGAGTTGGTCATGCGCGTCAGTACGCTCCTCGGGCGAGAGCCATACGCAAAGCGAGGTGGTGTCACCAACAGAAGACGGCGAGGCGCCACATTGCACAGGTGACACGCCCCGTCAGTCCACCCCATCTCACATTCTCCGTCCGAGAACACGCAGCGAACGACCAACATGTGACGTGCACGCAGGCGCCAACGAGCACCCCCCATCATCAACTACATACGCACGCGCCACGTCTGCGAGAAACAGCGAGGAGGAACCAAGTGTGCACGACGACAGCTCACCGACAGCACGATACGCCCGCCCGTACAGGTCGCTCTCCCAGAGAAACGAGAAGAAGCAAAAGCACAGGCACATAAGGCACAGCGTCAACGAGATGGGAGCACACACCGGGATGAGCGTCAGAAGCGGCCGGGTCTGGCCGTGTTGCTTCTTCATATCTGCCACCAGACACTCCCGCGACCAGCCCCACGCCGGAGGAAGCAACGCCGTCCTGCCGACCGAAGCGTGGAGCTCACGCACCCCCCCCGCAACCCCCCACGCATGAGGGCGCAGCCGTGCCTCGCAGCCCCGTGATTGCAATGCCACCCTCCCCCCAGCCCCCCACGGCGTCAGGCCGACACCCGCCCCACCTTTCGCCGCGAGACGGTCAAGCACTACGCTCCCTCACTGGAATGAAACCTCCCTCACCGAGCGCCGGTCTCGTCAGGCCATCCAGGACGATACAGCAGGCAGGCAAATTCGACACTCCCACGCCAGCACCTCCGCGGCCCACACAGCACACGCAAAGATGAAAAGACCGCATAGAGGGAGCGCGGTGCGGGGGGGGTGGATCGGCAATGCGCCGCCGCCGTGTGTTTACCCAGACGCAAGGACGGGAGGACGCCGGCGACATCAAAAAGAGTGAGACAGCTCGGTGCCCCGGCTTGCCTGCGGCGCGTGCTGTCACGCGTGCGGCACCGCCTCCAGCAAGCACCGCCGTTGCGCACCAAAGAGTGAGCCTCGCAAGCGGGAGAAACAAAGGTGGGGAACGCACGTGCGCACTCCGCACGAGGTGGATAGGGGCTCGGAGGGTGCAGTGCTAGCGTCTCGACGGTCCAGGCCTGGAAACGGACCCGACCAGTGCTCTGCTGATCAACCGCTCGAATCTGTGCAATTGTGTCTTGTCCGACACATACTTGAAATGAGAGAGTCCAGTACGGCAAGAACTCCACTTCGGATCGGACGCTCTGGGATGGTTGTCATCACACAGCGCCAGACTTCTGTTGTCTGTCTACTGCTCACTGGGACGCTTCAGAGGCACAGAGAAGTCGATACATTGATCGGTCAAGCTGGGTTTTCTTCATGAAAAACAGTACGCGGTGATGGACGCTGAGGTTAGCTGCGCTGGCTGTCCTCCACTCCACGGGGGGGTCAGAGCCACGTCCGATGCAATGTGGACGGAATCGAGTGTCGATAAGACGGACTTGAGCTCAACCGCGAAACAAATTGCAATTGGTGTCGAATGTGCATTCAGAACTCGGCGACCTCTCGCCGAGCTTCCTCTCCTATCCTTGAGGACGACGTCCCACTCAGCAGCGCGCCGGCGCACCCCCCTACTCGCTTCGAGGGCTTGGTGAGAGCTGACAAAGCAAGGCGAAAGAGGGCGGGTGCGCGTCGCCCAGGCGGCCGTTTCGTGCACCGCGTGTCACGGTCAGGGGGGCGTCGCGCTTCCACTCGGTCACCGTCACGCTGCCCGAGGTGGCACGGCAGCCACCGCGGGGTCAGCTCGGGTACGGCGCGAGGCCGCCGGCCTTCTGGCACCGCCACGTCAGGACCTCCGCTAGTCCCCAGCAGCGGACTGCCCTGCTTCATCCTGGCAGCAGACCCCGCGGACGTGGCCGAAACGGGCACCCGCTCGGACCGCTTCTCCCACGGTGCGCGCTTTTCGGCAACGTCGACGTGGCGAGGACGGTCTCGGTGCTCCTTGGCAGGCGGCGACTCCGCCGCCTCGGCAGCGCTCGGCAACCGTGCCTGGTGTCGCCTGCGTCGGTATTATGATGATCATGGTTGAGTTTGACCGCGCCTTGCCAACCGAGGCGCCGACCGGGGATGTAGTGCCGGGGTCCACGGCCGCCCGCGCATTGGGAATCTGTGGGTGCGGCTGGTGACGTGGGCGGGCTGTCCCCTACGCTCGGCCGAGGCACGCCAATCCTTTTGCCGAGGGACCGTCCAGCGGCGGTAGCAGCCGCGGCTTCCTCGTCGGCAGTCCGGGGCGGTCGCAGCAGCTGCGGCGTCCACAACGCCTGTGTCCGTCAGCGGCTGGTGGGGGGGTGTGCGCCTGGGAGGGGAGCGCGGTTGGTCGGCCAGCGCGCCACTGAGCTTGCTGTGGCGGCGGGCGGATACGAGTACGGCGGCATGAGCCGCGTCCGCGTGACGGGGTCTGCCGGTCTGTGGCTTCATGTCCCCTGCGTGGTCCGGGGTGGCGTCCGCCAAGACGGTGATCACGGCGGTGTCGTCGCCCGTACCCAGCGGGGATGGCCGTTGTCGGTCGGCGAGATTTGGCGCGGAAGCCGCGCCGCGTAAGGTGGGCGCAGCCGGCGGCCGCGGCAGCGGCCAGGGCATGCAGCGTTGGACAGGCGTGCGCGCGGGTCGCGTGTCTGACGGCCAAGTAAGCTGGGGCCGGCGCGTCGGTGGTGTCGGTCACTGCTCCTTTGTCGGTCGAGTGCTTGGGGCGGGGTCCACAGCGGCCCGGTGGGGCAGCTGGGCGTGCTGTGCCCCACAGGTAGCTGATGCAACGGTGCACACGGTGGGGGAGGTAGCCGCCGCGCTTGTCTCCCTCCTGCAGGGCGGCGGCTGCTCGGCGTGCTGCGGAACGGCGCGTGGAGCCCGCCACACCGCACTGTGCCGCCGGTTGGGCTATCGCCTCTCGCTCCAAACGCTGGCGCACGCGCAGCGGTTTGAGGGCTCTTTGGGCACTCCGGTTTTGCGGGTCACCGCCGGGCGCGCGCGAGCGTTTCGTGGGTTCCTATATTTGGGCGACGGGGCGTTGGACTGCGTGCGGGTGGCCAGTCTGCTCTCGTCATCGACGTCGCGCCCTAGCCGCGGTGGTCGGACCGACGGCTGGTTGGCCTCCGTCACCCCAACGCCGGCAATCCTCCTCCTGCATTGGTTTCCGCCCCCTGTCACCTCACTTACCGCGGTCACGGCGCGCGCTCGTCGGCGGTATGGCAAGCCAGGGAGGCGGCAGTCGCCGCGGCGAGCAGCCCCTCACATCCGCCGCCGAGCATCCTCCTCCCTCCTTTTTTTCGCCGTCACCGGCGGGCGTAGCCAACGCGCTCAGCGGCGAGCACCTGCCGCCGCCACCGCCGTCATTTACCGGGTGGCACGCGGCCGCCATGCTCTCTCCCTCTCCGGCGACTGCGCCGCCCCTGCTACCGCTGGGCTCATTCTCTGGCGGACCCATCTTTCCCGGGCCCATGCACCCCCCGGCGTTTGGGGCGCTGTCGCCGCCCGCGTGGCAGGCAAGCAGCGCCCTCCCTGGGCAGACGCAGGGTGCCGATGCGGGCCTGCCAGATTTGGCGGGCGCGCCGGCTACTTCCGAGGCGGCAGACGACCTCATCCGCCGTCGCGGATCGGTGAACGACTTTTACTCGTTGCGTGGCGGCGGCGGCCGAGGTGGAGGAGGTTCGTCGTCGTCTCCGTCACTGGGCGTGGCCGGTGGTCGTGGCGGGCGCGGCGTTGCCGCCACTATGCGTGGCGGTGGGCGCGGCCGCGGCGTGACTGCCGCAGCTCGTGCACGCGCCACGGCGGCGCATGGGCGCGCGGCAGCTCCAGGGACGCGTGGGGGCCGAGCTGTGGGGCGCCCTCCGTCGGGGGCAGCGACCACAACTGCCACTGGCTCTGACCTTCCCGACGACATGGAGGAAGACGGGTCAATGGCTTCGCCTGGTCAGGCGGCGGCCGCGGCGGCGGCGGCGGCGACGACGACCGCCGCGACCGCGGCGGCCACAGTAGCGGCGCGAGCGGCTGCCGCGCCTGCCGGTGCCGGTGGACATTTTGGGGGAGGGGCTGGTGCTGTGGCGGCGACGCCGGCAGGTTCCAACGAGGTGGAGGGGGGGTCTGTTGCGGCGGTGGTGGCGGCGGCTGCCGTCGCCGCATCCGTACGTGTCGGCTCCGCGGCGGAATTGGGGGCGGGCGCGGCAGGCTCGACGGCTGCCGCGGCAGGCTCGGGTGGGCGCTCGTCGGCCCCGTCCGCCCGCGCCCGCGCGGCGGCCGAGGCCGCCATGCTTAAGGCCGCCGATCCCGTGCTGCAGCTGATTATCAAGGAGGTGCGCACGACGGGGAAAAAAATGACAACCCTCATGTCAGAGGTGGCCGCGGTCAAGGCGGTGGCAATGCTCGTCCTGGGCAAGGCGGAGCAGTCGGCGCTGTCGAGCGACGCGGCGCTCGCTGCGGTCGGCAAGGTCGGCGGCACCGTCGACGACGTGCTTGAGGCGCTCACGGTCGGCGGCTCTGGCCCGCACCCGCTCGCGTCGGTGCCGGCCGGCTCTGCGGGGGCGGCTGCTGACGGCTCCGACGCGGATGTCATCGAGGCACCATGGGCGGACGCTATCCAGAAGCTTGTGCGTGACGACTACGTCCAGCGCACCGCGCGCGCCACGTCCAACGACCTGGTGGTTCCCTCGGCCAAGACGGCGCGCTCCTGGTTCCTCGTCCTGCTCGCGAAGGAGCTGAAGCGCACCCCCGCTGAGGCCGAGACGCTGGCCAAGACGCGGATCTGGCGGAAGGCGAAAAAGACGGCCAACAACCCGACGGGCGCGCGCGTGGCGGTCATCGCGGAGCGCTTCGTCAAGCGGGCCGTGCCCCGTTTCCACTCGGATGCCAAGGTCGTAGCCTGGGACGCCTACCAGCACGTGATGTGCCTGCGCATGAATTTTGGCGTGCTGGTTGACTCCGGCAAGCGTGCCGGCTGCTACCAGATGCTCCCCGCGGACGCCAAGTTGATGTTGACGGGCTTCAGGTTCATCTGGTCGGACAAGAGCTGGGCTGGCATCGTGGCGGCTTGGCACGCCATGGAGGACTGGTGCGACACGCTCGACCACGCGGAGGCCGGCTACGACGACGACGGGGACCCCATCTACAACGTTCTGTTCGGCAAGATCGGCCTGGCGGTGACCAAAGTTTACATCTGCTTGCTGGAGCTGGCCGGATTCCCGCGCCATACGGCGGGGGGCGGCAACACCGACGAGGTGTACCGCAAGGTTTTTGCGGCGGTGCTGCTGAAGATGGACGAGTACCGGCCGCGTGACGATGCGGTTAACCACGGCGTTTACTCTAGCAACGGGCACACCATTAACCGCGCGTTGGTGCCTGGCCTGCTGGAGCCGGTACTCAAGGACATCCTCGTCGCCATGGGCGAGGCCGCCGAGGTGCCGTACACAGCGCCGCCCCACTTCAACCCGCTCGGGCATGCCCTTGCTGGGGCAGGGCTGGACAACGTCAATGGAGACGCTGAGGAGGTGCACAACGGGGACGGCGGGGAGGGGTCCGACGGCGGGGCGGGGTCTGACGGCGGGGAGGAATCAGACGGTGCGGATGCATCGGACTGCGGGGAGGGGTTGGACGGGGGGGAAGGGTCGGACGGAGACGACCATGGGCCCCCTGGCGCCGGTGGCATGTAGTGTTGGGAGATGGACGGTGGGGCGGGCACCAGCGCTCCATGGCATGGCCGAGGCGGATTCTTGCTTTGTTAGGCGCGTGAATTACCGCGACCTGGTCCCGGCCCGTCTCTCACGGTCCGCTTGTCTGCGTTTCGTTTTGGCTCTCGTTTGCATACGCTCATTCGCTGGGTTCTCTAGTGTTTGATCTTGTGCCTTGCTGTTTTGTGACCGAGGGCGGTATTGCCGGGAGCTCCTTCCCCTTCCGTCGGGGAGGAAGAGACTAGTGTGCCAGGAGGCGGAGACGCGGGGGTGGGGAGGAGGAAGCGGGAGGCTGGGGGCGGCAATGGCGGCGGCGGCGCGCTCGTCGGCATAGGCCAGTGGCGTGGTCGGGGGCGTGCGGCCAAGGAGAACGCGCGCAGAGCCGCAGCGAAGCTGCGGCGACCTCGGGGGGGAGGGCGACGCGTGTGCCGGCGCGCCGGTGGCGGCGACCTTGGGCGGGGGGGGCGACGCGTGCCGCGGCGCGTCGGCGCCGGCGGGCCGGAACAGCAACGCGGGCGTGGCCGCGGCTGGCGGCGGAGCCCGCCCATCGACGGTGGCAGGCAGCGGCGGCGACGTTGGGGGGGAAGGCGACGCGTGCCGCGGCGCATCGGCGGCGACAGGCCGCAGCCACAACGCCGGGGTGGCGGAAGCTGGCTGCGGCGCCCGCCCATTGACGGTGACGGGAAGCGGCGGCGACCTTGGGAGGGAATGCGACGCGTGTGGCGGGGGGTTGGTGGTGGCGACCTCGGGCGGGGGAGCGACGTGTGCCGCGGCGTGTCGGCGCCGGCGGGCCCCGAAAACAATGTGGGTGTGGCGGGGGCTGGCGGCGGCGACCGCCCATCAACGGTGGCGATACGCGGCGGCGACGTTGGGG
>Ga0209093_1001643_pt1 | contig 12675 bp, 12 predicted proteins | sample SidtaG_4_FD_187450 | JGI IMG/M metagenome (GOLD analysis project Ga0209093, IMG submission 187450) | Marine algal microbial communities from Sidmouth, United Kingdom - Sidmouth_Male1 metaG (SPAdes) (version 2) | ecosystem: Host-associated > Algae > Red algae > Unclassified | place: Sidmouth...
GGGGGGGGGGGGGGCGTGTTGGGCGCGGAGGCGGCAGCGCGGCTGCGGGGCGGGGGCGAATCGGGCGGGGTGGCCGTGGTGCGGGGGCGGCGTCCGGTGGGAACGGTGGCGATCGCGGGACTGCAGCAGAGGCGCCTACGGCGTCTGTAAGGCAGCGCGGCGCCACCGCGGCGGCCAATCATGCGCCATTGTCGCTTGTGGGGGGGAACGAGGCGGTGGGTGTCGATGCAGCGCCCTTGCGCCCGTCCGGTGAGCCCGCATGGGACCGCCGCGTGCGTGGTCGCGGCGACGTCCGCGGTGGTCGTGTGGGCCGCGGCAGTCGCCGTGGAGCGTCGTCTTCAACGATGCAGTCTGGTCGGGCGCCGGCGGGCGGTGCGGCGGGGGGCTCGCCGGGCAGCCATGACGGCGGTGGCGGCTCGTCTGTGCTTCCTGGGGGCGGCACAGGCGGTCGTTCTTTGGAGGACACGGGGTCGCGCTCCGCCGCGCAGATGCAGCGGGTGCACACGGGGCTCATGCACGCCAACGCGATGCGTGCTGCCGATGGCGTGTCGCGCTTGATTGCTACAGGCGCCGGGTCAACGGACGGGGTGCGTGTCGGGGCGGCGGCCGCGGCGCGCGCTGGCGTCCGCGAGGATGCCCCGGCGGTCCCTGCCACCCCTATCGACTCTGCGACGCCCTTTCACCTGCGGTGGAAGGCGGGAGAGCGCGGCAAGTATGAAGGGGTGGTGACGTTTGAGTGCCCCGCTATCAGCGCGCTGTCGCCCGAGGAGCTCGCGCGGAAGGTCTTCCGCGGCGCGCTGGGCGTGCAGGCGGCTGTCTTTCCGGCGATGGAGCAGGATTTCATCCAAGCCGCGACGGACAACTTCCTGATCGGCATGAACATCACATGCGGCGTCGTGTCACCCGCGGACGTGGCGGAGCAGTTGGTCTCTCGGCGGACGATGTTTTCCAACAGCAACCTCCTCTCTCTTATTGGGTGTTGGGTCAAGAAGTATATTGACTCGAACGTCACGGCATCTCAGGTGCTCGGCGTGTCTCTCGGGGGGGAGGCGACGTGGGACAGCGAGCTTGCGACCGCTACGGGGGGCTCGGCACAAAGGCGGGGCTCGGCGAGGAGCCGCCAGGGCGGCTTCGGTGGCGGCGATGAGGAGGACAATGACGATGACGAAGCAGGACCGGGGGGGTCCGATGGGAGTGACGTTGGCGACTCGGGGGAGGAGGAGGAGGAGGGGGGGGGCAGCTGAGCGAGAGGCTTGTGGGCGGGGTGGGCAACTGGGTGTGTGGTTGTTGTTTCGTTGGCACTTGTTTTTTACGGTATCCCCTCCTTTACTCTGTTCAGCATTGCCATCTCATCCAACGTGGCGGCCGTCGACGAGTCAACGGAGGTGCCTATATTGCCGCCGACGGCCACGGACCTGAGTGCGCGTGTCGCCAACACAGCAGCCACGTCCGGCTCATCAGCCCTGTTGTACCCCCCCGCCCCCCTCGTGTGTCCGTCTGCGCCTCCATGGCGCCGACGGAGGAGTCGATGGAGGCAGCGGCGGCGGCGACGGCAGTGGCGTCGTGCGTCTGCCGCCGCCGTCGGCCGCGGACGAGTCGATGGCGGGCGGCGGCGGTGGCGACGGCAGTGGCGTCGTGCGCCTGCCGCCGCCGACGGCCTCGGACGAGTCGATGGCGGGCGGCGGCGGCGGCGACGGCAGTGGCGCCGTGCGTCAGCCGCCGCCGCAGGCCGCGCACCCGAGAGCGCGTGTTTCCGACGCAGCCGTCACGTCCCGCTGACCTGCCGCGTTGTACCGCCCCCCCCGTCTTGTTCGTGTGCACCCCCGTGGCGACCACGGAGGAGTCGATGGCGGGCGGCGGCGGCGGCGACGGCAGTGGCGTCGGGCGCCTGCCGCCGCCGACGGCCGCGGACGAGTCGATGGCGGGCGGCGGCGGCGGCGACGGCAGTGGCGCCGTGCGTCAGCCGCCGCCGCAGGCCACGCACGCGAGAGCGCGTGTTGTCGACGCAGCCGTCACGTCCCGCTGACCTGCCGCGTTTTACCGTCCCCCCCATCTTGTTCGTCTGCACCGTCGTGGCGACCACGGAGGAGTCGATGGCGGCGGCGGCGGCGGCGACGGCAATGGCGAGGTGCGTCTACCGCCGCCGACGGGCACGGACGAGGCGATGACGGGCGGCGGCGGCGGCGACGGCAGTGGCCACGTGCGTTGGCCGCCGCGGACGGCCGCGCACGAGTCGGCGGCGGCGGCGGCGGCGGCGACGGCAATGGCGAGGTGCGTCTGCCGCCGCCGCCGGCCGCGGACGAGTCGATGGCGGCGGCGGTGGCGGCCACGGCAGTGGCCGCGTCAGCCGCCGCCGCCGACGGCCACGCACTCGAGCGCGCGTGTCGCTGATGCAGCCGTCACGCCCCGCTGACCCGCGGCATTGTACCGCCCCCCCCGTCTTGTTCGTCTGCACCCCCGTGGCGACCACGGAAGAGTCGGCGGCGGCGGCGGCGGCGGCGACGGCAGTGGCGAGGTGCGTCTGCCGCCGCCGCCGGCTGCGGACCAGTTGGCGGCGGCAGCGGCGGCGGCGAAGGCAGTGGAGATGTGCGTCTTCCGCCGCCGCCGCTGCGGACCTGTCGGCGGCGGCAGCGGCGTCGGCGAAGGCAGTGGCGAGGTGCGTCTGCCGCCGCCACCGGCCGCAGACCAGTCGGCGGCGGCGGCGGCGGCGGCGAAGGCAGTGACGACGTGCGTCTGCCGCCGCCGCCGGCCGCGGCCCAGTAGGCGGCGGCCGCGGCGGCGGCGACGGCAGCGGCGTCGTGCGTCTGCCGCCGCCGCTGGCCGCGGACCAGTCGGCGGCAACGGCGAAGGTAGTAGTGACGTGCCTCTGCCGCCGCCGCTGGCCGCGGACCAGTCGGCAGCGGCGGCGGCGGCGGCGACGGCAGTGGCGACGTGCCTCTGCCGCCGCCGCTGGCCGCGGACCAGTCGGCAGCGGCGGCGGCGGCGGCGACGGCAGTGGCAACGTGCCTCTGCCGCCGCCGCTGGCCGCGAACCAGGCGGTGGCGGCGGCGGCGGCGGCGGAGGCAGTCACGAAGTGCGTCTGCCGCCGCCGCCGGCCGCTGATCAGTCGTCGGCGGCGCCGGCGGCGGCGACGGCAGCGGCGTCGTGCGTTGCCGCCGCCGGTGGCCGCGGAACAGTCGGCGGCGGCGGCGGTGTTGGCGACGGCAGTGGCGAGGTGCGTCTGCCGCCGCCGACGACAGCGGACTCGCGCGCGCGTGTCGCGAACTCAGCCGCCACGTCCTGCTCCCCCGCCCTGTTATACTCCCCCCCCATCTTGTCCGTCTGCGTCGTCGAGTCGACGGCGGCGGCGCGGCGGCGACAGCAGTGGCGAGGTGCCTTTGCTGCGGCCACGCGTCCCGTCCGCCGCGACGCTGGGCCGCCGAGCACGGCGCTGGCATCGGCAGCCCCGAAACAGGGGTCCCAGAGCCGGCGGGCACGCCATTCGCGTCAAAGACACCGGCGGCGCACGGTGGGAGCGCCGCTGCCGCCGCCGCCGCCGGCCAGGGGGCGCGGCCGTCCGCGATGCCGACTGCGCCGGGCGCTCCGGCAACAACGGTGTCGCTGACCACAGCGGCGCCGCCGGCCAGCCGCCGGCCAGCGCAACGACGGTGGCAAGGCCGGGACGTGCAGCACCGCGCTTTGTCGCAGCTGATCACGCGGCCGGCTCCGCGGCCGCTGATTGTGCGGGCGTAGCTGATCAGCCGGACGGCGCTGACGGCGTCGCGACCATTGCAGGTCGCGCGGACGCGCCGCAGCCGGACAGGTGACCAGCGCCGATTCGCCGCCGCTGAGCGGCTTCATCTGGTCTCTGGCTGTTGCCGCAGCGGCCCCCGGTCACCTGTTGCGCGGCCACCGCCTCCCGCCCCACTCCACCCTTGTGGCCGCCGCGGACAGACCCGGGCAAGCCACCAACGCTGCCACTGGCGTGCGCGGCCGCCCAAATGGGGGGGGGAGGTGGAGGGGAAGGGGACCGAGGGGGTGGCGGGAGAGCGGCACCCAGTTGCTGGCACCGAGCGTCGCGGCTTCCACACGCACGGCGTCGGTTGGCGTCGGCGCCGGGCGCGCCGAGACTGCCAGCGTTGGCGCAGCCGCGCCGGCTACGAGGGCGCCGCCGCTCCACAGGCCGCTGCCGCAGCGGCGCAGCGGCGCCACCGGCCGCGAGAGCCGCTGCCCCCCGCCGCCGTCGCCCGTGCAGCTCCCGCCACCAACACCGCGCTGTCCGCCGCCACCCGAACGCTCCAATCGCGGCCCATCCGGATGGCGCACGACGGTGAACCGCCAGCGGGGGCCAAGGGGTGAGGCACGGACGAGGGGGCGCGGGGCAGGCGAGAAGGCGGCGCCTCGCCAAGACGGAGCCCCGGCACCGTCGGTCGGCCGACGCACCGCGCTCGAGGGAGCGCCTTCGTACAACCGGTACGAGGTGGCGGCGGCAGCCGCCCGGGACGCCATCAGTGGCACGAACGCCCCGCCGCCGCCACCGCGCCCGCCGCCGCTGTTGCAGTCGCCGCCGCCGCCGCCGCCGCCGCCGCCGCCGCCGCGGCCACCGCCGCCGCCTCCACCGCCGCCATCACAGGTACTGCTGCAGCCCCCGCTGCTGCAGCCTCCTCTGCTGCAGCCGCCGCTGCTGCAGCCGCCGCTGCTACAGCCGCCGCCGCCGCCGCCACCGCCGCTGCTTTGGTCTGCCAAGTTTGGCGGAGGGGAAGGGGTCGGGTGGGGTCGGGTGGGGCGGGCGGGTTCGGGTTGCTGGTCAGGGAAACGCCGCGCGGATCCAGCGTAGGTACTTTTTAGTCCGACGGCCGCGGTCGAGTCAATGGCGGCGGCGACGGCGGCGACGGCAGTGGCGACGTGCCTCTGCCGCCGCCACAGGCCGCAGACGAGTCGATGGAGGCGGCGGCGGTGGCGACGGCAGTAGCGACGTGCCTCTGCTGCCACCTCCGGCCGCGGACCAGTCGGCCGCGGACCAGTCGGCGGCGGCGGCGGCGGCGGCGACGGTAGTAGCGACGTGCCTCTGTCGTCGTTGCCGGCCGCGGACCAGTCGGCAGCGGCGGCGGCGACGGCGACGGCAGTGGCGACGTGCCTCTGCCGCCACCACCGGCCGCAGACGAGTCGATGGAGGCGGCGGCGGCGGCGACGGCAGTAGCGACGTGCGTCTGCCGCCGCCGCTGGCCGCGGAGCAGTCGGCGGCGGCGGCGGCGGCGGCGACGGCAGTGGTGACGTGCCTTTGCCGCCGCCGACGACCACGGACGAGTAGATGGCGGCGGCGGCGGCGGCGACGGCAGAGGCGTGGTGCGTCAGCCGCCGCCGCCGACTACGGACCCGAGCGCGCGCGTCTTCAACGCCGCTGCCACGTCCCCTCCCTTGGCGCGTTGGACCCTTCCAGCCACTCGTCTGTCTTTGCCTTTGTGGTGTCGTCGGTCGATTAGAAGGTGGCTGCGGTAGTGGTGTTGGCAGCTGCACGATAGGGACGTGCATTCGGCTGCAGGTGCTGCGGCGGTCAGCAGCATGCCCTCGTCTTCAGAATACCAGCGGAATGGGGGTTGTCAGCAGAAGTGTGCCCGAGCTGTGATGGTCTATTGCAATTGGCATGCCACAGAGACATGCACGACGGAGTTTTGTAGTTACTATCGTATATTCGCTGCCATTTCAAACAGGCAGGCGCTCACGGGCCTTGTGGCAGTGTTGACAAGTTTGTACGTGAGTATTTTGACGATTCGCTGTTCAGTCAAATGTCAAGCACCCAGGCCCTGTCTCCGCCGGCTGTCATTGTCTTCTGGGTGCTTGCGTGCTCCTCGCAGCTCGTCGCTTGCACGACACTGGTGGTCTAGTGCGCGTCTGTGCAGTACGTTCGTGGCGTCGGCTCCTTCCCCTGTCGCGCCCTGGGGCCCCCTTATGGACACTGACCATCTTTTGGAGTGGCCAGAGCTGGACCTGCCTGTTGATGGAGACGACGCTGCACGTGCGGGTGATGCGGAACACTTTGGAGGCTGTCCTGTGGACTCCGTGCTCCGCACCGCGCGTCGCCACACGCTACGATGCCACCGCGTAGCGGTGGAAGTCGCCATCCGCGTCAATCGAGCGGCAGCGGAACGGCAACGCCGCGCAGTTGCGGTGGCTGCGCCGAGCGACTCCACCCCGCCAGTGCTAGCGACACTGGAGGTGGCTCGCCTTGCTGGCGGGCGAGCCGACGGAGGCGTTGATGCGGGGTCTCTGGTTCGGGAGAACGGTGCTTGGTGTGATTGTCGGGACGAGGAGGGGGTGGGGGGAACCGCAGGTGAGGCTATTGGCGGCCACTTTCATGATGGCGGTGCGCCGCGGGTCGGAGACGGTGGCGCCACCAGCAACGAGGTGGCGTCGGTCGCATTGTCTACGAGGGTGGGCATTAGGCACCTTGTCAATCGCTCTGGTGGTGCTGACGGGCGACATGGCGCAGACGACGTCTTGGGTCGCATATGCGGGGACAGGGCCAGGACGGGCAGGAGCGATGTCGGCGGCGTTGTGCGTCCACCACCATCAAAGCTGCGGCGTTTGTCCTCGCACGGTCGGCGGGCGCTTGACCGCGGTGGCGTGCCACGTACCGTTTGTTCCGCCTTCAAGACTTTCTACGGCTGGGGCTGGGACGTCGGGGCCCGTTCTCAGTTGCCGCTTCCTGCCCCTGGCTCAGTGCGGGTCACGGCACTCTCGGCCGAGGTGCAGTTGCCAGTGCACACGTACTACGTCCCCACCCGCCGTTCTTGGCGGCGCGCTGAGGAGGATCCCGGCATGCGGTTTGTGCCGTACATGCGGGCGACGACCGGCTCGTTTGCCGAGTCGGCGCGTGCCGCATTGTTGGACAGATGGAACGGCCGGGTTGACAGCGACGCGAGCGACGCATCCGATGAGGACTGTGAGAATCGCGGGGCACAATACAACCGGCTACCCCAGCGGATGAGGCGCCTTGCTGTGCGAGTGGGAGTGGGCGCGGCGGTCGGGATGTTTGGACAGGGGACGGCGGTCGTGGGAGCTATTGCTGCTTCACTGGGTTGCAGCACTGCGGAGGTGAGGTGCCGAGTGGCGCTCATTGAGCGTCGGTCCCGTGACCATGCGGCATTGCGGGCGAAGCGCGCGGCCCGTATGGCGCGCCGTTACGCCATCAAGCGGATGACCGGCGGTGCCAGCTTGGCCGTCGTGCTCGGCAGTGGGGCGGCGCGGTTGCCGTCGATGACGGCCGACGGGCGACTTGTTGCTGCTGGGTTTGGGCGTGTGGAGGCGCCGCCTGAGCGCTTGGAGGTTTCTCGGGTTGCTGCTGAGACGTCTCTCGATGGCGCGGCCGCCGGGCTTCCTCCAGCGAGTCGCAGATGGGCGGTGCGGCAAGCTGTCTCAGTCGCGCAGGTGCTGGCAGTGGAGGACTGGCGACGAGCAGACGCTCACGACGTGCGTTTGCTTGGCGGCCCGTTGCGGTCGCCGGACGTCTTCTCAGGTGCTCAGTGCGGCTCCAGCGCGGGCGTGACGGCGGTCGGTGCTGGTGGTGGGGACGCAGCGCGCCATGGTGAGGACGGGGGTGCTGGACGCCATGTGATTGACACGTCGGTGCTTGGGAGAGACTCGCTTGCCAGGTTGCTCTGTCGCGTCTGCTTGCGCTACGCCTGCCGCCTGCATTCCACCAATCCGTCCGATCCTCTGTCGGCACCCCCTCCTGCCCTGCCTGTGCGGCCGCCGCCTGACCCATCCCGCCGTTCCCAGCCCGCGGGGAGCGCCTACCATGGGAAGCAGAGAGCAGATGCGTCTTCTTTTGTGGCCGTCGGTGGTGGCTCGGCGCCGTCCAGCGCTCTTAGTGCGTGCTTGTGGCCACCGCACGCGGCTGCGCCGCGTGGTGGGCGGGCGAGGGCGACTCATCATGACACAGCTAAGGTGTCCAGCGGGTGCGGCGATTGTCGCCTCGCTCCCAGGTCGCATCGAGTGGACGACGATGGGCATGTTGCCGCCGCCGTGGGGGCGTGGACAGCAGACCAGATTGCCCTGCTGCGCGCTGGCGCCGCCATTGTCGGCCGAAGCGACACGTGCCGGCTTGCCCGTTTTGTGCCTGGGCAGTCGTGCCGTGCTGTGGCGGTGTACATTAACGCAGGCTGCTTGCGTCACGGCGCTTTTGCGGCCGTCTCCGCCCCGGTGGAGGACCCGCGGGATGCTGACGGAGAGAGCAGTTCGCCGTCGGTGTCGTTGGGCCTGTCGCAAGCTGCGTCGGCCCAGAGACCCCGGCGGCAAGGGGCGACGACATCGCCGGCTGCGGACCGGAGCAGCCAAGCCGGTGGCCGCGCCCTCGACTTTGTGCCTTGCTTCCATCAGGGCACTTGCACTGTGGCGGCATGTCGGTGCGCTCGCGCCGACATCCCCTGCGAAAAGTATTGCGGCTGTGCGCGCCTCCGGTGGGCGTCTGTCGACCCCAGTGTGCCTCCGGCTGCCTCATCCACCCTCGCCGCCGCAAAGAGGACACCTGTGGACGCAGTGGTGGAGCACGAGGCGAAGGCGCAGCCAAGTGGCGGCGACAGCTTCGAGGTAGACAACGGCAGCAGCGGTTCGGCGACGCACGACGACGCGTTGACGGCGTACCAGCCGTCGTCATCGCCAAGCGATAGCGAAAGCACCGCGGACGAGGACGAGGTCGCGGAGTCGGTGTCCTTCGGGGCGCCGTCGCCACTCGACATCGACAGCTCCGTGAGGGAGGAGGTCGCGGTCGCGGCACAGAAGACGGCGACGTCACCAATCGACGTCGACGGCTTGGACGAAGAGGAGGACGCGATGGCGACACACCGGCGGGCGGCGCCGCCAATCGACGTCGACGGGTTGGAGGAGGAGGTCCTGATGGCCGCACACAAGGCACCGAAGTCGCCAATCAACGTCGACGGCTCCGAGGAAGAGGAGGTCGCGGTGGCGGCGCACAAGGCGGTGACGTCGCCAATCGACGTCGACGGCTCCGAGGAAGAGGAGGACGCGATGGCGACACACCAGCGGGCGCCGCCAATCGACGTCGACGGGTTGGAGGAGGAGGACGACAGCTGGGGCTGGGAGGTACCTGGATCGACTCCTGCCGCGCACTTCTGTATGTCCGGGTCTTCACATGTGGCCAGCGCTCCGGCGCCCGGGTCACGACTGTGCTCACGCCGTGTTTGGTGTGAATGTCCCGCGCCGGGGCGCTGCGCGACAGATGAATGTCCATGCTTCGCGTGCGACCGCGAGTGTGACCCTGACGCGTGCTGGTCGTGTGGGGCGCATTGGGACCCGGCGACAGGTGTGGACGGGGAGCAGCCCTTTGGCGGTGTTGGCCGACAGCGCCTGGCCTTGGTTCGCACTGTCGGTGTCCTGGCGGCTGATGACCCAGTAGTCGGCGGCGTCGCTGGCAGCAGGCGCTGCCGGAACGTGCAGCTGCAAGTCGGCCTGCGAGTGCGTCTCGTGTTGGGTCGGTCGGACGCTCACGGCTTTGGCGTGTTTGCCGCCGAGCGGGCGTCTCAGGGGGATTTCGTCGGCGAGTACGTTGGGGAGATGGTACCACACGACGACGCGCACGCCAGAGGGCGTGTTTACGACGCTTTTGGAGTCAGTTATTTGTACACACTCACCCGCTCCCTCGTCCTTGACGCGAGTCGTGTCGGCAGCCGATTGCGGTATGTGAACCACAGCAGGGTGAGAGCCAATCTACAGCCCAAGCTGTTGAGCATCTGCGGGTACATGAGGGTGGGGTTGTTTGCTCTGCGCGACTTATTCCCTGGCGAGGAGCTGTTTTTTGACTACGGGTACGAGGAAGACGGATGGCGTGAGTGACCTTCACTTTATTTCAGAGGGCCTTTGGCCAAGAGTCGAGTAGTCATATGAGGAGGAGGAAACCATTCGAGTAAGGAGGTCTGCCCATAACACCCGCATGGAACAGGCCGGCGAGAAACTCTCTCTCGACGAGGAGGCGATGACCGCGCGACGCCGAGACCATAGGCACTCGCCGTGTCGGACGCGGCTGGCGCTGTGGCGCGCGGCGGCGTATCGCAGCGACGGCGGGATGAGGGCGGGAGAGGCGCTGGGTGGGCCCACTAGTGGCGACGACAGCACGACGCCGACACCATGCGCACTCGCCGCGTCGGTCGCGGCTGGCGTTGGGGGGCCCGGCAACGTATCGCAGCATCGGCCGGGGGGGGGCGGGAGAAGCGGTGGGTGCATCCACCAGTGGCACCAACCGCGCCCGCCGTGTCCTAGTCAGTCGCTGCCGCCGCTGTGGTGGTCGGCGACGCGGCCGGGTGTCGGCGGGGGGGGGGCGGGAGAAGCGGTGGATGCGCCCACCAGTGGCACCAACCGCGCCCGCCGTCTCCTCGTCAGTCGCTGCGGCCGCTGTGGTGGTTGGCGGCGCGGCCGGGTGTCGGCGGGGGGGGGGCGGGAGAAGCGGAGGGTGCGCCCACCAGTGGCACCAACCGCGCCCGCCGTCTCCTTGTCAGTCGCTGCCGCCGCTGTGGTGGTCGGCGGCGCGGCCGGGTGTCGGTGGGGGGGGGGCGGCAGAAGCGGTGGGTGCGCCTACCAGTGGCAACGGCCGCGCCCGCCGTCTCTTCTGCGGTCGCTGCCGCGGCTCCGCCGCTCATGCCACCGCCGCCACGCGGGCCGCCGACCACCCCCGCGTACGGCTCGAGACCCCCATGGCGCGTGTCGTCCCCCGGTCGCCCGCGTCTCAACGCGCTCACATCCGCGGCCGCTTGACAATCAACTGCCGTCGCGCATCGCCACGCGTGGATGCTGTGAGGTCGTTCGGTGGGCTCGTTGCGTGCGGCCGTGTCGTCCGTGGGGAAACGGTGTGGGAGGATGGTGGATGGTGAGGGCTGCCGCCGGCGATGGATGCACGAACAACTCGAATGGACTCAAATTGTTGCAGAGTCACGGACGGTGACATGTCCTATGATTCTATTGGACACATCGGCATAATTACATTTATGCAAGTACGTGATTGTATAGTTGACTAATTTCGAACGTGGCGTGAGTCCGACTTTGCCGCCGAGGCCCGGGCAGCGTGCTGGGCGCAACACTCGGCTGACGTGGTCGAGCCAGGGCGCCTGTGCATGTCGGCTGGCGGTGTTGTCTTGTCGCCAGCGCCCGTCTGCTGGAGGTATTGTTGCTCCCCGCTTCTCCGCGCCCTTTGTCTCTGCTCTCCACATCTTTCCCTTTTATCTGAGTGTCGCCCTCCTGTAACGTTGAGATGGCTGCCGCTCCTCCCTCCCCCCCTCCCCCTGACAAACGTGGGTTCGTCGAGTGCCATCTTTGTGCGATGATGCTGTCGGGGCTATCGACTTGGGAGCAGCACGTGCGGGGCACTAAGCACCGTCGTCTTCAGGCCGCGACCGAGTCGCCCCCTGCGTCGACCGACCGGACGACGCGTTGGATGTGCCCCCTGTGCGCGGCCCATAATGATGCGGCCACGAGCCTCTTCATGCACGTGAATGGTTCTCGTCATCGCCGCGCCATCGGGCGCCTTCGCGAAGCCGGGCGGCTCGAACAAACCGCCCCTCTCGTCCCGCGTCTTCGGGAAGCTCTGGCGGAGGTGCGGCGCACTGAGGACGACGACGCGCAGTTCGCAGTCCTGTTGCAGGCCGCAGAGGAGGACGCCGGCGTCGAAGGAGGGCGCCTGCAGCACCGAGACGACCATCACCAGAATGGCGGCAATGGCAGCGACAACAACAACAATTACGGCAACAACGTGACCAACGCGGGCGTCCGCCATCGCTCGTACACCGCTGCTGATGCCCGTGGCTCTCCGGCCGCCGCCTCGGCTCCGGCTGCTGGCCCCGGCGCGGGCGTCGCTGGTTGCGGTACTCGAGTGGCTGGTGGTGCCGCGCATGTCGGCAAGCGGGCTTATGACGGTGGAGACGCTGGCGGTGCATCGCAGCGCAGGCGCTTGAGCACCGGGGATGTGGGCGGCCGGTCGCGAAGCGGGGGGATGCGCTACGGGTGTGGCAGTCGGTCGGTGCGGCGGGACGGTGGCGACGCAGGCGGCGCCGAAGACGTCGGTGGCTCGCGTGGGTCGAGCTCGTCGAGCGTATTGACGACGTTCATCGTGCCGCCTGGCGCGCGTCCGTGGCTAGAGTGCCCGCGTTGCCTGACTTTGTGTGCGTCTGCGGATGCGTTTGTCGACCACGCCTGCAACCCGCCGTCCCTTAAGGGGAAAGGTCCTGCTCGCCCTGCCGATCGAAGTGAGCCTTCCCGCTAGCTGCTTCGTGTGTGTGTGTGGTGTGGGAGCCGGTGTGGGTGTGTGTGTGGTGTGAGATGCCGTCTGGTGGTACCCTACTGCGTAGCTGTTCTCGCCTATGATGTGAGCATGGGATGTCTTTCTGTGTTTTGTTTGCGATTGCAGCTCGTTCGCGTTTGTGTTCTTTCATTGCGTGGTCGGCGCCTTTACTTGCGTGTTGCGCTTTACTCTTGGCAGCCATCCTATCAATACAGTACCATTCGGACGACCGCGCGGGCGCCCCGGCGGCGGTCCGGCGTTGACAGTCCGTGGGGGGGGGGGGCGGGGGGGGGCACATTCCCCCCGCAGCGGCGCTGCCAGCTGCCGTGTCCACAGCAAGTGGGGCCGCCGAAAGGGGCGCGGAAGCCTCGTCAAGTCCCCGACGTGGGCGGGACCGACCCGTCACCCCG
>Ga0209093_1001644_pt1 | contig 12674 bp, 9 predicted proteins | sample SidtaG_4_FD_187450 | JGI IMG/M metagenome (GOLD analysis project Ga0209093, IMG submission 187450) | Marine algal microbial communities from Sidmouth, United Kingdom - Sidmouth_Male1 metaG (SPAdes) (version 2) | ecosystem: Host-associated > Algae > Red algae > Unclassified | place: Sidmouth...
TCAAACTGAAGCAGTGTGGTGTCGTCCCATTTGGGCACCTCTTGTTCGCTCTTCGGGGGCGTCCACGTTTGTGAAAAAAGTGAGTCTTGTCCTGCTGATTGGTCTTTCTGTGACATGGATCCCAGCTCCACAGCGGGTTCCATGTCAATCATTAACTGTGCCCGATGCTCACCCAGCACGTCCATGGCTCCAGACTTGACCAGTGCTTCTAATACTTTTTTGTTCACCTGTCTTAAGGTCACGCGCTGGCATAATTCAAACATCGTATCGAAGGGCCCATCTTGATCCCGGGTTTCAATAATCGAGGCGATCGCTGTGCTACCCACATTTTTGATGCCAGATAAGCCAAAGCGTATGCATTTGTTTTCAACCGTAAAGTCCGAAGCGCTCAAGTTGATATGGGGAGGAAGAACCTCAATATTTGAAGCGCGGCAGTCACTCAGGTGTGAAACAATGCGATCAGTATTGTTGCGGTCAATTGAAAAACAAGCGGCCATGAATTCCACTGGATAATGCGCTTTTAGAAAAGCTGTTTGATATGAAATTAAAGCATAGGCAGCTGAGTGAGACTTGTTAAAGCCGTATCCAGCAAACTTGGCCATCAGATCAAATATTTTTTTGGCTTTGTCTTTGGGGTATTTATTCTTTGAAGCGCCTTCTAAAAACTTTTGTTCCTGTTGGTCCATCTCAGATTTTATTTTTTTCCCCATGGCACGGCGCAAAAGGTCGGCATCTCCAAGGGTATAGTTGGCCAAAGTAGAGGCAATACTCATGACTTGTTCTTGGTATAGAATCACGCCATAGGTAGATTGCAAGATAGGTTCCAATTCCGGCAGGTCGTATGCAATTTGAGTTCTGCCATGTTTGCGATTGATAAAATCATCGACCATGCCAGACCCCAAAGGACCTGGACGAAAAAGCGCGACCAGCGCAATGATGTCTTCAAACGCATTGGGTTTAAGGCGCTTGATCAGGTCACGCATCCCAGAACTTTCCAGCTGAAATATACCTTGGGTTTCACCCCGGGATAAGAGTTCAAACACATGGGCATCATCCATTGGGATATTAAGCAGGTCAATTTCAGTTTTTTGTGAGGCTTGGATGAAGGTGAGTGCGCGTGCCAGTAGGGTGAGCGTTTTTAAGCCCAAAAAGTCAAATTTTACCAGGCCAATTTTTTCAGCCGCTTTCATATCCCACTGCGTGACAACTTCGTTGTTTTGCCCGCGCATCAAAGGCAGGTGATGCCACAAGGGGTTCGCATCTGAGATTACTACACCTGCGGCGTGCACCGAAGCGTGACGAGGCAGTCCCTCTATGCGCTTGGCCAAGAGCAAGAGCTCATCGATTTCTCGATCCTTGTTTCGCATCTCTTCAAATTTTGGTTCTTGTTCAAAGGCCTGCTCAAGAGAAATATTTAAAACATTGGGCACAAGTTTCGCAACTTTATCTACTTCGCCATAGGTGATCCCTAACACGCGCCCAACATCTCTAATGGCAGCGCGGGCTTGCATTTTTCCAAATGTACATATCTGAGCTACGCGCGCACCTGAGATGCCTTCCTCATCATACTTTTGGCTGACATAGGCCAAAACTTGATCGCGACCTTCCTGACAAAAATCAATATCAATATCTGGCATGCTGATGCGTTCGGGATTTAAGAAACGTTCAAACAGAAGATCATAGGGCAGCGGATCGATGTCTGTGATTTTGAGCGCATAGGCCACAAGTGAACCAGCCGCTGAGCCTCGTCCAGGGCCGACAGGGATGCCATTGTCTTTGGCATAGTTGATAAAGTCGGCAACAATCAAAAAATAGCCTGCAAAGCCCATAGAATTGATGATGGAAAGCTCTTCTTTGAGCCTTTCATGGTAGGGTTTTGCGCGTGTTACGCGCCCGTCTTGCTTAATGTTTTCGCGTTTAAATAATTGATCAAGCCTAACATCAAGTCCCTGAGCAGATACCCTCTCTAACTCATCTTCAAGTGATGCTCCAGCTTGGGTTTCATACGTGGGCATACAATAGCCTTCGCGTTTTAAATCAATTTTGCACCGCTCTGCAATCTCCAATGTGTTTGACAGGGCTTGGGGATGGTCTTCAAAGATACGTTGCATCTCGGAAGGGTCTCGAAAATAATACTGATCGCTGGGAAACCTTAGGCGGTTTTCTTCATGGATGAACTTGCCACTGCCGATACATAACATCACGTCAAATGCGCGATGATCTTCTTGTGCCAAGTAATGGCAATCATTTGAGGCCACATACGGCAGGCTTAATGCCTCAGATAGTTCAAAGGTAGCTTGGTTTATTTTTTTTTGAATGGGCAAGCCAGTATCTATCACTTCAAGGTAGATCTGATCACGTCCCATGACATGGGCAAGTTGTTCAAGCTTGGATTGAGCAACATCTATACGCTCTTCTTGAACGTGCTTGCCAATCAAGCCAAAGCGATTGCCAGTTAGGGCAATCAAGCCCTTGCCAAATTTTTCAAGGTCTGACCAATCGATACGTGGTTTATAATAAAACCCTTCCACATGGGCCAAGGAGCCAAGCTTGAATAAGTTTTGCAAGCCTTCATTGCTTTGCGCCAGTAGAACTACATTGTATTGCGTATACTTTTGTGTGCGCTCTCGCGCATTGCCATCTACGAGCGTGATGTCTAGACCAATGATGGGTTCAATAGTGTGTTTTTTGGCAGTGTGATAAAATTCAAAAGCCCCGTGCAGGTTGCCATAGTCAGTAAGTGCCACTGCGGGCATGCCCCATTGCGCGGCTTGGCTGCACATTTCTTCCAAACTTAGCATACCCTTGAGCAAGGAATAAGCGGAATGATTATGCAAATGAACAAACGACATCAGTCCTTTAATTATGCCAATCAGCGCCTTAAGCCAAGTTGAAATATCAATAGGTACTTTGGAGCATATAAGAGCGGAAAAATTTTCACTGTGAATCAGCAGCAACTGAAGGTAATACTTAGGGTGTGAAAAAGACCGTTACAATCTCAGATACATCTTTTAATGTAGAGGTCAAACGCGCCAAGGACACGATCACTGTGATCCTGGATGGCAAGGCCTATGATTTTAATTGCAACGCGCTTAACCAGGGGTGGGTCCTAAGTCATAACGAAGATGTTTTTCACACCCATATGATGGGAAAACACAATGACAAGCATCGCATTTTGATCAACGCTCAAGCGCTTGAAATGCAAATCAAGGATCCTTATGCCTTCGAGGATCAAGATCTATCTGGTGCCGTATCTGGCCATGTCAAGGCTGTGATGCCTGGGCGCCTGGTAAAGATCTTTGTGGCCGAAGGTCAAGCAGTAGCTATGGGCGACCCCATCTTGGTTTTAGAAGCCATGAAAATGGAAAACGAAATCAAGGCCCCGTGCCAGGGCAAGGTTGAGAAAATTTTTGTGGCCGAAGGCACCTCCGTCGAATCCGGCGCCACCTTATTAAGCATTGTTTAACCTAATAATTCTAGGTGACTTACAGGGCCAGCTGTCGCAATGGTCATACAGAAAAAAAAAGAATCAAGGCTTAAACCCCCGTTATTTTGAGCGCCAGTGTTTTTAAACATATTTAGCTACCCTTGAGGATCAGATTTGCTAGATTCACCTGTGTGAAATCTGAAATTTTTACCAAGCGCTCTGATGGGCATGCGATCATGCCGGTTGATAGCCCGGAAGCGATCAATTATGAAAACGACTTGGGTTTTCCAGGGGCGTATCCCTACACGCGCGGCGTGCAGCCCACCATGTATCGCGGACGACTCTGGACGATGCGCCAATATTCTGGCTTTGGGAGTGCTGTCTCTACCAATCAACGGTTTCACCTCCTCTTAAAAGCAGGTCAAACGGGACTGTCTACGGCATTTGATTTGCCAACCCAAATGGGCTTTGATCCTGATGATGATATGGCCAAGGGTGAAGTTGGGCGTGTGGGCGTATCTATTGCTACGCTGGAAGATATGCGTGAGCTTTTTGATGCAATCGACTTAAGCCAAGTCTCGACATCCATGACCATCAATTCAACGGCTGGCATATTGCTCGCTTTTTATATTGCGGTGGCACAAGAGCAAGGGGTGGATGGTTCAAAATTAAGGGGCACCCTCCAAAATGATATTTTAAAAGAGTATATTGCTCGGGGCACATATATCTATCCACCCAAAGCATCCATGCGCCTGGTAACAGATATCATCACGTACACAACCCAGCACATGCCCAAGTGGAACCCGATTTCCATATCGGGTTATCACATTCGAGAAGCTGGCAGCGATGCGATTCAAGAGGTGGCCTTTACGTTAAGTAATGCCATTTGTTACGCAGAACACGCCATATTGCGTGGCTTTGATTTTGATGATTTTGCAGGGCAGCTCTCGTTCTTTTTGAATGGGCATAATGATTTCATTGAAGAGATTGCCAAATTTCGAGCCGCAAGAAAACTTTGGGCGCAGATTGCCAAAGATAGATTTCACGCAAAAAAAACCAAATCAATGTCGATGCGTTTTCATACCCAAACCGCGGGCAGTACATTAACGGCTCAACAACCTGATAACAATATTGTACGCGTAGCCATTCAAGCCATGGCGGCTGTTCTGGGTGGCACTCAGAGTTTGCACACCAACTCTAGGGATGAAGCCTTAGGGCTGCCAACCGATACATCTGCAACCATTGCGCTCCGAACCCAGCAGCTGATTGCAGATGAAAGCGGCATGGCCCAAACCATTGATCCCTTGGCTGGGAGCTTTACCATTGAAAAAGAAACCCAGCGAATTTATGAAGGCGCAAAGTCTCTGGTTCAAAAGGTTGATCAATTGGGTGGGAGTATCCAAGGGATTGAAAAAGAATTTTTTCAAAACGCCATTGCAGAGCGCGCATTTGAATTTGCCAAGCGGCTTGAAAGCGGGGAGCAAAAAATTGTGGGCGTGAACGTCCATCAAACAGATCAAGCAAAAGCTCAAGATATTTTAAAGGTCAATCCCAATTTAGAAAAAGAGCAAGTAGCACGGATCAAACGTTACCGTAAAAATCGAAGTGCTCCAAAAGCCGATCAAGCACTCAAAGCGCTTAAAAAAGTAAGCCTTGAAAAAGATAACCTGATGCCATTTATCATCGAAGCTGTCCAGGCACGTGCCACCCTGGGCGAGATTTCACATGCCTTAAGAGATACCTTTGGAATACATCAGCCAAGGTAAGGTCCAAACAGGTGATCTCTGGTTAGTGATTTTAACTTACCTAAAAATGAATACTGTAAAGTCTACTGTTTTGTGACGATTGTAGATCAATAGTTTTTAGAACAACATGCCGCAACTGAGACAAAATGGCGCATGCTCAATATGTCTTTTGGATTTAAACACCTGTTTTTACTAGTTATTTTAAATATATTGTGGCACACTGCTTGCTTTTTAGAGAGTGATACAATTGGAGGAATGCATATATGTTTCATAAAAAGACTTGTTTGACTTTGGGGCTTATGCTTGGCTTTGTGGCAGGTGATATTTTTGCAGATGGGGATACAGAAGAATCCTGTGGGATTGGAATGCATATTGGTGATTTTGTAGGTGTAGCCCCTCATGTCATTAACGACAATCGAGACCAAGCGCCCTTGTATAGCATGTATGAAACCCCTTTTACCGTTCATATAGGGCATGGATTAGGACTTACTTTTCATGGCAATATCGCGCATTTAGCAGGGATGGGCATTTCAGATTTTTTGTATTTTTACCTGAATCAAGACCTTGAAATCCTAAGTATCACCAAAGAGGTTTCCATAAGTGAAGATAACTGGGATCGTATAAAAAAAGTTTGGGAAGAAAGCGAGCAAGGTGACATTATTGCTGTAGCGTGTTTAGAAAGCTATCAGACTGAAACAAAGCAGATTAAAAGCGCAGCGCCAACCCGTAGAGATGAAAGTCCAACGCCAGCCAAAAAAAGAAATGTAGAATATAATACGCAAAAAAAATCAGCCAAAGGGTTTGAAAACCTATTGGGCCAAAGCCTAGCCGACCATTTAAGGCTTGCAGTGGATTCTGAAACTGGTGAATATGACTTGCCTGATGCTGAGTATGACCTGGATGATGAGGGTACAATGTACATCACAAGAACATCTGACGGTGATAACCCAACGTACCATATCAGACATATTGATGCTTACATGCGAGGGGAAAACCTTAATCTGATTGAATTTAAAGTAGACGAAGCCGAGAACCTGACAGCTATTAAGCTAATAGGTGAGTCAGCAGAGTATCAAGCTTTGCATAGGATTATGCTTTATAGATTAGCTCGAGCAAAAGCGTATATACACAAGAATAATATTTTTAAACAAATGCTCAATCTATCAGGGCTTAAAAATAAAAACATTGATCTAGCAACTGTGTTTTCTAGGTTAGATGGAAAGTATGGCAGTCTTATTGGAGATGGCAATCCTGATTTATCAAAGGATGAAACCAATAAGTTAATAGCTGACCCGGATGTTAATTTAATTTCTTATATTCAGAAAGATAGGCCAGCTTCAAGTTATAATATTCAAAGGTATGTACAGCTTCTTATGAAAGTGTTGGAGAAGAAAGAACAAAATAAAGTACTAGGGCCTTTGATTAAGAAAAAAACCCCGCTTGTTAGTAGTTCGAAAGATCGTGATAATGAGGGTGCTACTCTTAAAGCCCCCCAAACTTACAGACAAAAAAACAAATGGTTTCAGGATCATTATGGGTCAAAGGAAGAAAAGAAAGAAGTAAAAATTCAAAAGGTTTCTGAAGATGTCAAAGGCCTTACACCTGAAGACGATGGTTGGTGGGATATTCACTATCCGAGAGATGAAAAAAAGAGGGAAGATCAAGCAAAACAACCATAGAGTGAAAAGCACCCAATTGATTAAAGGGTCTTTTGGGTGATATATCAAGCATCTTAATAATTATATGAAGGTATTGAGTATCAGGCTCGTCTTTGATGCGCTAATCAACAGGCCCTAGTTAAGATTAAAAAGTTTGTTAAGCAGATTTCTCTCTAAAAAAATAGGTAACGCCAATAACCAAGCCGTAGAGGAGGACCAAGGGGAGTGACATCATGAGCAGGGTAGCTGGATCGGGTGTGGGTGTGATGATGGCTGAAAAAACCACGATGCCCACAATCACGCCTCGCCATGAATCAATGAGTTTCTCTCGGGAAATAATACCAAAGTAAACCAAGTAGGTTGTGATCAGTGGCGCCTCAAAGGAGATACCAAAACCCAACAGCATCCATGCAGCAAGTTTGTAATAGTCTTGCATGGTGATCAGAGCTTCAATATTTTGATCTGCCGTGAGACTTAAGAAAAAAGCAAAGCCCTTGGGGAAGACAAAAAAATAGCCAAAGAGCGCGCCGCCAATAAAAAAAAGGCTGGCAAAAATCACAAAGGGGCCAACATGTTTTTTTTCTTTGGACTTAAGGCCAGGAACAATAAACTTCCAAATTTGATAAAATACAAAAGGGCATGCTACAAAGAGTGAAATCACTAAGCTGAGCTTCAAATAAACCATGAAGGCTTCAAGAATGTGGGTTTGAATCAAGACGGGCGATTTGTCTAATACCTGAACGTAAGCCTGGTCAAAAGGGGCTCGCAGGATTTGAAAAATTTCTTTGTGAAAAAAGTAGCATCCACAAAAAGAGATGAAGATGGCAACCACACTTCTTAATAAGCGAGACCGCAGCTCACCGAAGTGCTGCCAGAACCCCATGTCTGTATCAGGTGTTTGAGTCATCGTCAGTCTTGATAGATGTGCTTAAGGCCTCTGGAGCTTGCTCAGTCTCGGTTTGTTCTTTGGTGTCTAGCGGCTCTTGGATTTGCTTGACTTGATTCTCAACTTTGATCATCTCACGTTGGAATTGCTGTCGGGCATTCTGGCCCAGGCCTCTGATGTCTGAGACAAACCGTGTCACTTTGGAGAGGAGCTCTGGAAGTCGATCAGGACCATAGAAAATAACAATAATAAGCCCTATGACCAATAATTCCGGTGTTCCTATCCCTAACACAAGCTCTTTCTTAAATCAGATCTACAAAAAAGCGACTGGCCGTGCTTTTCAGCGTGATGCTGATGTGCTGCGAGTCGATGAGGACTTTGTTTTTTTGGTTAATGGCTTACTGGTGGACCTTGCTCTTTTGCGGGGAGGATTCAAGAGCAAGAATTTTTCAATGCTTTTGCGAAATTTTGTATCCTTGGGATCTTTTCGAATTTTAGGCAAAATATCCAACACTTTTTTGGGGTTCAGGCTCGAGCGCAAATGTCCAAAAGCATCTAGCTCGATGTAAGGTTCTCGTCGCTTTTTTTCAATGGTGGTACTGCTCATAAAGGACAGCGTTCCCAGAGAATCATTAAATTTAAAAACAGGCGTAGGCTCAGCCCCTTCTATTTCATAAACCATCTCCAGTTTTTCATAATTATCAATCATGCGTTTGGCGTCGGCAACATTGAGAATGTCTCGATCTGCGTAGGGGTTGCGGTCATCAGTTAGAGGGCAAAACTCCATAAAACGAATATGGACCTTATGCCGACGAATCATGCGAGCCATCTCAACAATTTCTTCCTGGTTGATGCCCGCCAATAATAAAATATTCAGACGGATCTCTGCGTACTTAAGTTTTTCAACTTTTTCCATTCCGTCAATGACGCGGTAAAGAGCATCTTTGCCATTGAGTTTTTGATACTTGCTAAAGTTAAGGGTATCCATTTGATAAATATCGACCTTCTTCAGGCCCATCTTTCTTAGGGCATCGGCATAATTTTTAAGTTGTGTACCGTTGGTCACCAGGCGCACGTCTTTAATACCTTTGTAGGAATGTGCAGCCTTGACGAACGAAGGGATATCCTTGCGCATTAATGGCTCGTTGCCTTCAATAGCAACTGTTTGAATGCCTTGCTCACCTACAATTTTAACAAACTTGTTAACATCGGTGTGCAACAACGTTGGTGGATGATCACTGAAGTTTTTTTGCAAGCCCATGCATCGCTCATAAAAAGGATGAATGTTGCTTTCAGTTGTGATGCGAAGTTTGAGTTTCGAAATCCTGGGGGTTGAAAGATCCATACGAATGGCTACCATACACGCTCCTTCAAGTGTGGTGGGTTTAAAGAAGAATGTGGAACGGTGTTAGGAGATCCAACGAGTGTTAATGTCCACATACACCTTCCATATCCGAGTTAAGATTTTAATGTCAAGGCCGTTAAATTACAGTATTGACAAATTATTGTTCTGCTTTGCGCTGTTTTGGTCTCTCCGGCGGTAGAGTTTGCCAATGATTTCTTGTCCCTCTTGGTTCAAAGCCATAAATTGGATCCCCATGCCGTATCGGTCCTCGCCTTTTTCTACCCAACACACACGGCCCTGCCCTTTAATGATTTCAGTATGATCCCGAACGCGAAATTCAAAATTTAAAATAGTGCCAATGGGTTTAATCAGTTCAGACTCTAGAAAAAGTCCTCCCTCACTTAAATTTTGTATGAGCATGGAATCACGTTGGTCCATACCTCGAAATACAACTTTAATGCGGGTGGCCAAGGCAATCCTTGCAAATTTTCTTCTATTCATAAGCATCCTTAACAACAAGCTCTCTTTGCTTCTTGTCTTCTATTATAATATAGGTAGGCAAGAAATACTTGAATCTACCTAAATATGCTCCAAAAGTTACCACTTAAATTTCTATTCAAACTTTGTTTGATACTATGTGTGCTGGGCGTTATCGCCTTGGCATGTTTGGTTTTCTGGCTCTCAAAGGACTTGCCCTCTGTAGACTCCCTAAAACCTTACCGACCTAGTGTGGCCACAGAAGTTTACTCTTCCGAAATGGTCAAAATAGGTGAGTACTATAATCAGCGAAGGTTCTTCGTCTCCCTTGATGACGTACCCCCCCTGTTGTATCAAGCATTTATTTCAGCTGAGGATGATTCATTTTTTGAACACTCAGGTGTGTCCATTATGGCAATCATCAGGGCCATGATCAAAAACATTCAAGCAGGGTATAAAAAACAAGGTGGCAGCACGATCACGCAACAAGTAGCGCGGGCATTGCTTTTAACGCCAGAAAAAAAATATTCTAGAAAAGTAAAAGAAATCATCTTGGCTTTTTTAATGGAACGTTTTTTTTCCAAACAAGAAATTCTAGAAATATATCTTAATCAGGTTTACCTAGGCAATACCGCCTATGGTGTTCAAGCTGCAGCGGAAGTATATTTTGGCAAAGACATGGCGCAGATGACCTTGGCAGAAATGGCAATGATTGCAGGGCTGACCAAGGCCCCCAGCCGCGATAATCCCAAGAAAGATTTGCAAAAAGCCAAAGAACGTCAGAGCTATGTGCTCAGCCGTTTGTTAACGGAAAACAAAATTTCAAAGCAAGAACATGATCAGGCCGTTGAAGAAAAAATTAAGGTTGCGCAAAAGAGCAACTTAAACCTTGAAGTGGTGCCATATTTTGTAGAACATATTCGCACGTATCTCATGGATAAATACGGCGCCAAACGTGTTTTGGAGCAAGGGCTTCAGGTACATACAACTTTGGACATCAAGGCCGCTTTGTCAGCCAACACCGCGTTAAAGAAAGGTTTGGAAAAAGTTGACCGTCGTCAAGGGTATGCAGGTGTGATCAAAAACATTCCGCTTGAAGATAAAAATAAAATCATTGAAGGGGAGCTTTTAACCCAATGGGCATCAGATAGCCCGCATCGGCAAGCACTAGTATTAGATTATAACAATGCGCAAGGGTGGGTTCATCTTCACCTGGGTCAGCGTGAAGGTTATATGCTGCTAGAGGATTTTGTATGGGCAAGAAAGCCAGATCCAAATGTGTATTGGGAGTATCGAAAAATTAAAAAACCCTCAGAGGTTTTTCAAAAGGGAGACCTGATTTGGGTCAAGCCCAACACAGAAGATGCCACATCAACGACAGTGCCAGAGACCTTCAAGGCATTACAGCGGTATGCGTTGTTTCAAGTGCCTCGGGTGCAAGGCGCAATTTTAGGGATTGATCCACGCACCCAAGAGGTCAAAGCCATGGTGGGGGGCTATGATTTTGAAGTCAGTCAGTTCAACCGCGCCCTACAGAGTAAGCGCCAACCTGGATCAGCATTCAAGCCTGTTATTTATGCATCGGCATTAGATAAAGGCTATACGTCAGCAACTATTATTAATGATGCGCCTGTTGTATATGATGATCCTACGAACGAATTCCGTTGGAAGCCCAAAAACTACAGTGGCAAATTTTATGGAGACACGATTTTTCGAGACAGCTTGATTCAGTCACGTAATATTCCTACCATTAAAATTTTGCAAGATGTGGGCGTTGATCATGTCATTAAGTATGCGCGGAAGATGGGCATCGAATCAAAAATGGATCGAAACTTTTCGCTCGGGCTTGGTTCCTCAAGCGTTTCTTTAATGGAGATGGCAAAGGCGTTTGGCGTCTTTGCCAGCGGCGGCAAAAAAATAGCGCCCTATATGATCAGTAAAGTTACAGACCGTGATGGAACTATTTTAGAGAGCCACCAACGTTCCAGCTTTCAAGAGTCCCTTGATCAACAGGTTGAGCGTGTCCAAGAGCATGCCTATCAAGAGCAAAAGGTAGACCATATTGCCAAGCTGGGTGAAAATCCAGAAAACAAACTTCCCAAGCCTTATGCCATTTCTCCGCAAACAGCGTTCATTATGACCCACATGCTTTCGGAAGTTATTACAGCTGGCACAGGACGAAAGGCGATTTCCATTGGCCGGCCTGCTGCAGGCAAGACAGGTACCACCAATGACAATTTGGATGCATGGTTTGCCGGCTTTACACCTGACTTGGTAGCAGTGGTTTGGGTAGGCTTTGACGATCAAAAGCCGTTGGCCAAGCGTGAAAGTGGTGGGAGCACAGCTGCGCCGATATGGTTGGATTTTATGAAAGGTGCTTTGGAGGGAAAACCAAAGCTAGACTTTGAGAGACCTCCAGGTATTTCCTTTGCAAAAGTCGACGCCAAAACAGGTTACTTGGCAACCCCTCAAACCAAGCGCGTGGTGACAGAGGTGTTTCGCAAAGGCACTGTACCTGAAGAGGCTACCGAACAAGAGCAGCAAACTCAGGACACTCAAAATTTCTTCATGACGGAATAATATGGGATGAAAACCATATGTCATCTTTTGCCGAGTGTGGTGTTGGGTCTACTAAGTTTAGCCTGTCAAAAAAATGTCCCACCTCCACCAACGCCCAAGTTGCTCCCCCAAATTATTAAACTTGAGCCATCACAGCTCTCATCCAGTGGCCTTCTGAGCCGTGACCTATACCGAAGTTTTTGGGTATTGCCATCTAAAGATGAGGACCCCATCCATATTGGTTTGATCCCCAGTTCCAAAAAAATAGAAGTGTCATCAGAGCATAGTTTTCGCATTCGTGTTCACCAAGAGCACAAAAGTTGGGATATTGTTTCACCACCGGGTATGTCGTGGACGATTGAATTTTCAAAACGTCTGCGTCCAAAAATGGTGCGTTACTTCGCAACGATTGAACATCGGATGCTCAAGCCAGGCCAACACCTTGAAAACAACTTGCTTTTACCATGGATTGATACAGGTTTTAAAAAAACACAATGGGTCGGTCCACCCAAAATGGACGCCCGGAATACAAAGTCTCAGATTACACGGCACTTTTTAGCTCTTGATGTATTTTCTC
>Ga0209093_1001645_pt1 | contig 12671 bp, 12 predicted proteins | sample SidtaG_4_FD_187450 | JGI IMG/M metagenome (GOLD analysis project Ga0209093, IMG submission 187450) | Marine algal microbial communities from Sidmouth, United Kingdom - Sidmouth_Male1 metaG (SPAdes) (version 2) | ecosystem: Host-associated > Algae > Red algae > Unclassified | place: Sidmouth...
CGCCGATAACGGCATCGTGGCGAAAGTCCGGTGGGCCACATATGGCCGGGGCGATGACTCGTGGGAACCCATTTCGGGTTTGCCGAAGCATCTCGTCATCCGCTTGGCAAAGCAGAAGAAGTTTACGCTACCCGACGACGCCTTCCCGACGACGCCGGTCGTCCTCGCCCCGTGCCCGCGGCAACCCGATTGGGTGTGCGTCGCGGTTCAGCAGCTCACCGACGAGACGGGCGCCGTGCGCGTTGATGTCCGCTGGACGTCCGCGACAACCAGCCACGAGGAGACTGTCCCTGCCCTTTGGGCATCCTCCCTCCTCGCGGAGTTCCCCGATGACCCACCACCTGCCCACTGGGCGCTGGGACGCCCCGCCTTCGAGAAATTCGACGCGGCCTGGGGCCCCCATACGGTCGACCTGTTCACCACCGCCGCGGCCACCCGGCTGCCCGGGTTCCTGCCCCTTACCCCCGCGGATGACGACCGCGGCTGTACCGCGGCGTTCTCTGTCGAATGGGAAGTGAAGAACGGGTGGGCCAACCCCCCTCTCTCCTTTTTACCACAGGTCGTCGCCCGCGTCTTCTCCTACCCTTGTGACCTCACCCTCGCCGCCCGGCGCTGGCAACACCAGTCCTGGTGGGCGCTCGCCACGCGCTACTGCGCCGCGCGGGTGCAACTGAACCCCCCCTATCCTACGTTCACGGTGGCCGGCCGCACAGCCTCCTCCCCGCCGCCTGCGTGGCGCGTGGTGATCTTCCGCTTAGAGAAAGCTCACATCGCCCGTGTCAGCGCCGGCGCCTCCACTTAGCGGTGCCGCCGCCGCGGGCCAGCGGGCCGGCTGCCCCCCGACTCGTCGCTGTCGTCATAGACGAGCCGCTCATCGGTGGACACAACCCGATCTGCCGCCCGCACCTCGATCAGGATATGACCGATGTCGTCCTCCATGTGCGTCGCGCGGCGCAGCTCCTCGACGACCTTGACAACCCCGTCCATCGCCTCCCCCCCCGTGCGGTCGCCGGACGTCCGCAGGGACGCATGCAACCGGTCCACGCCACTGCGTAGAGCCCGGCTGATGGCCAGCCCTACGGCGCCCGCCGGCGCACCCCCTGCTGCGGCCAGGCGATTCACCGCCGCGGCCGACAGGTGCGCCTGGAGCGCGTCGCTTTCCGGCGCGATGGAGCCCACGCGGTACCACTTGAGGTACGCTGCGTACGGCGGCTCCACCTCCTGCCCCTCGGACGGCCGCGGGCGCTTCCCCCGCGTAGCCCCCCCGCTCCACCGCCACCAGGTTTCCCCCGCCGTCGACCGCGGCGCGCTGTCGGTGCCGGCCGGCATCCGGCCGCGCCGCTCGTCGCCCGATCGCGGCGCCGTCGTCCCGCCTTCCATCCGCCCTGACGCCCCCGCGTCCGCCGGCGGCTCTCGCCGTCGTGCGGACGCCGTTGGCGGCGACCACGACCGTTGGCTGCTCCTCGCGGATTCCCCCTTGGACGCCGCGCCGCTCCGTTGCGACGGAGCCGGCGGCGGCGTTGCCCAATGCGGCGTCGGGCCCCGACGAGGACGTGGCGTCCCGCGTCTCGGCGGCGGCGCCCGCCCGCGCTGCGGCGGGGGCGTTGGCGACCGCCGTCGCAATGGCGACGGCGATCGACGTGGCGACGGCGCTCGACGCGGCGACGCCGATCGACGTGGCGACGGCGTTCGACGCGGCGACGCCGACCGACGCGGCGACGCCGACCGACGCGGCGACGCCGACCAAGGCGGCGACGCCGACCAACGCGGCGACGCCGACCGACGCGGCGACGCCTTCCGACGCGGTGATGCGGACCGCCCTGGCGACTACCGGCCCGGCGTCCGCGTCCGCGTCCGCGTTGTGGACGCCTCCGCCGGCGGCGTCCATGACGACGACCGCCGGGCTCCGGCCCGGCCACGTCCCCCCGGTGACGACCGCGTCGGCGACGCGGCCTGCCATGATGGGGACTCCGAGCTTGCCGCCGCCTCGCCCCCTGGGGCGTCGTCGCTGCCTCCGCCCCGCGTGTGCCCTGCCCCGGCGCCTCCGGCCGTCTCCGGCGGCGTCCGCGCCGTCGCGCTCCTCGACGACACGCGCTCGGCCCGACTCGGGAAGTCGACACCCCCGGCGTCCAACGCTAGTCGAAACCCGTATGGGTTCGCCGCGTCGTCCCTCTCCGCCGGCGACGGCGTCTGCCCGACCGGAAAGCCCGCGGCCTCCACCACGGCTCCCCATTTGGGGAGCAACACCGCCAGGCCGTGCAACAGCCACTGCAGCCGGGCATGCTCGCCCGCACTCCCCGCCGCCATGTCATCCAATCGTAGACGCTCCAACCGATGGAGTAGGGCAAGGGATATGCGGTGCACGCGCCCTCCGGCGAGGTCCGCCAGCAGCGTGATGGCGGTGAGCTGCACCCGCTCCACCACGTACATGTCCCAGAGGCAGCTCCGGTCGTCCCCCATCATGCGGTCGTCATAATACGACAGCACGGTGGGGTACGCCACATGCAACCCCCGCTGAAGCTCCAAGTCGTCCAGCGCCTCCGGCACGCGCCGCCAGCCGGCGCCGTTCAACCCCTTGGCGTGATGGCCGGCCGTCATGAGGTATGGAACGTCATCGCCCTTGCGCACCCGGACGTCCACCTCCTTCCGCGCTTGGTTGACCGCCACGCGGTCCCCCTCCGCCAGGAGGAGCGTCAGATCTCTCCCAACCCGATCGGGGTTCGGCCAGGAGCTGATGTCCGGCCGCTCGTACGGCGGGACTGGCCGTGGCGCCGCCCCCGCAACAACCCGGCGAGCGTTCTTGTCCGCCGTCTCCCCGTAGTAGTACGCCGCCGCGTCCGACGCGTCCCGGTGCTGCGCCTCGGCGGCCTGCACGTACTCGAGGTCCGCCGCCGTCCGTAGATACGAAAGCGACAACTGCCTCAGGTCCTCCGCCGGCGGCGTCACTGCGTCCGGCATGAGGCTCATGAGCCGGCCCCAACAGTGCGCCACCCACGGCACCCACGCGCGGAGGTCCCCGATGTCCCCGTCCGCCCTCACGAACGTGAACGCCTTCCGGACGAACCACGAAGGCAGCGCCGACCCGAAGCGCGCCACCTCCCGGCTGAAGCGGACGGCCAACTCGCCGTCGCACCGCTGCGAGTGCACCTCGTAGATGCCGCCGTGCCAATACGCCATGCGTACGCCGGCCCGCATGCGGTCGACCACCGGCTGGTTCCGCGGGTCGGGCCATGGCACCTGCGCCTGCTCCGGCAGCCCGTCGTGGTCCGCCAATACGCCTTCCGCGTACCGCCTCCAGCCCGTCCTCAACGCGTCCCGTAAGGGAGGCGCGATGTAGGCCATCGCCGCCGCTTCCCCGGCCCCCGCCATCCGCCCGCGCCGGCGGCACGCCCACGCCGTTGGCGTCCGCGCGTGCCGCCTCCGTTGCCGCCGTCCTCGTCGTCGCCGGCCGCCGCAAGGCGGGGTGTCCGCCCCGCCGTCGCGTGCTGCCCGCGCGCGCGCCCCAAGTGATCCGCGTCGCCCTGGCGACCCCGCCCGGCGCCCGCGCGCTCGAGACCCCTCACGGATGCTCGGCACACGCGGCCCGGCATCCGTCCTTGATGGCGGGTGACCGCCAGGTCTTAGCCCTGGGGGGGTGTTGCAATTGGCAGGGGCTAAGTCCAGTACTTATGCCCCTGACGGGACTTGCACCCGCCTCTTCGTACTTCGGATTGCGGGCTATGGGACGGCTGTCCTTCCCGAAGTAGCCCCCCCTATTCGTGCCCGGGGTTACTATTTCGTCTTTCTTTTTCGTCTGTTTCCGTCCAGTTCTTTTGGCGCCGGCCACGGCCCGCGCCGCCCCGTCTTGCTCGCCATCTAAATCTTGGCGTCTCTTTCGAGTCCTAGCCTTTGCGCGCCTTTGCGCCGTCTAGGTCCTCTCGGGAGGTCGACCCTTTGGGTCCTTCTATTCTGTATTTTCAGTGCTGCCACAGGGTATTTGCTCGCGCCTTCTTTGTTGCCACAGCGACGGCGCCTGCAAGGGGGGGGGTACGAACTGCTGCTGCGACGGCGCCTGCGAGGGGGGCGGCACGAGCTGCTGCTGCAACGGCGCCTGCGAGAAGGGAGGCAGCGAGCCAGCAGACGCTGCTGCCGCAGCGGCGGGCGCGACGGACCCCGACCCACCAGCTGGCATCACCCGGCCCGTGTGGTTGTCCTCGGCGTCGCCAAAAGCCCCTTGGTTGACAAGATCAGCCGGGGCAGTTGGGGGGCTCGTGGGGGGCACAAGCTGCGCGGACACATTGGAGCAGCCGCCTGACGGCACTCCCACCGAGGGCCTTGCCGAGGCGTGGTGTCCGCTGTACCCCATGGCCGGCACCGTCGAGTAGTTGTTTCCACAAAACCGTGGGGCGACGTAGGGGACGCGGCTCTTCGTTTCAGCAGACCAGGGAACCGACGGCGGCGGAGCACTCGGGATATGGTAGCCGCCAGCATAGTGGGCAGGGGGGCCAGAAAGGTAGGCAGGGCGTCCGTAGTACTGCTGGTCGCCTTGTTGCCGCCCGTCGCTTGGGCCGCCACCGGAGCCACAGGACCCGACCACGTCCGAGGGATGGGCGCCCGACGCCGACGCGGCTGCGCCAACATGGGTCGTGTTGCCGCCGACCGCGATATCTTCGTCGCCGTCAAAGCCAGCCGCCGATGCCGTCGTGTAGCGGCGGATCTCGAGGGAGTGCTCGTAGTTCTGACCCATCAGCGGGACAGGGACTGCATGGGGGGCACCTGCATGCGCGCCGCCTCGGAAGTTCCAGGTACCGGGATCCGGCCTCCCCCCGCCATGGGAAGTAGGGCGGGGCCGCCGTCGAAATTGAAGAGGAAGGGCCAAGAGGACCGCGCAACAAAAGGCCACAACAGCGTCCTAGGGGCAGGAGGGGTGCGGTCTAGCGGTCTGAGTAATGCGGGGAGGTGAGGGAACATTGGGAGGGTCGCCATCTCGGCCGAGCCCCCTTATGTGCTCGGCGAACCGCACGGCCCCGATGTGTCCGCTTGTAGCACGGCGTGGGGCGCACACGACGGACCCCCCCGCAGAGCGCTCGCCCACCCAGCGCTCGCCCGCCAGTGCGCGCCCGCCCAGCGCTCCTCCGCCTTGCGCTCGCGCGCCAAGCTCTCTCCTGCCCAGCGTGCGCCCGCCCAGCGGGAGCCCGCCAAACGCGCGCCCGCTCAGCGCTCTCCTTCCTAGCGTGCGCCCGCCCAGCGCGCGCCCGCCCAGCGCGCGCCCGCTCAGCGCTCTCCTGCCCAGCGCTCGCCCGCCCAGCGCGCGCGCGCCCAACGCGCGCCGGCCCAACGCGCGCCTGCACAGCGCTCGCCCTCCCAGCGCGCGCCCGCCCAACGCGCGCCCGCCCAACGCGGACTCACCCAACGTGCGCCCCCCCCGCACGAGCCCCTCACGGACGCTCCCCTCCCGCGCGCGCCCGTCTTTCCCGCCTGCGCCCTTCCCGCCCCCGCCTTGTCCGGTCCCGCCCCTGGCGCCCGAGGCCCACGCACGGCGGTCCAGCGCGTTCTTTATGAGCGCGCGCCCACACGCTACAGCCCAGCGGATGCATTGAACAGCCAAAACACATGATGAGAGAGGTCGGACGGATCCGTAAAAAAGCGCGGGATGAGAGCGAGCAGAAAAAGCCGCCGACCCAGGAACCGAGGCCGAAGCAGGTGCGGCGCAGTAGTGAGGTTAGAACGAGCAACGTTGGCAAGCCTTTGCAGATCGGCCCCTTGCCCCGCGTTCCCAACCAAAAACTACCGCTGCGCTCTCTGTTGACAACTCGCCAAGGCATGCACCCGTACACGGGGACACACATGTGGGAAAACACGCAGCAGAGACGTACCAGACGTGAAAGTGGACAGCGGCGGCAGCGGTCCGCGCGTGGGATGCCAAGAAAAGAGCCAGTTCAGGCGCCCTCCGCCCCGGCGAGAGCGTCTCAAACCGGTGTGTCAACCGCCCTGTCCCCGCGTAGGGGGCCGCCGCGGCCTTGGCAGCGATCCGATCCACGCCCGGCGCTGGGACCACATCGGCCGTCGTTCAGCTCGACGAGATAGCCGCGAAGTACTCGTCCGGCAGTCCGTGAGAGTCAAAGGCGACCAGGCGATGGCACGCTGGGGCCGCGGCTCTGTCAGAAACAGGCGGTGCGGAGCAGCCTGGCTGTCAGTCTGTCTTCCGAGTGTGCCGTACTTTGATGTGATGGCAGGTGAATCTGATCCATCAAATGCGAAGACAGGTGCATATTGCATTGTATTGGTGTATTAACAATGCCAGCAGACGCCTCAGATGCATTTTGATCAACGATAACTTTCTATGGACGCCGAGAGAGCCTGTGCATTTGATCAAAGGGTGGGGGCGGGCACATGCTCAGCTGACTCGCCGCGTGGCGCGCCAGCCCGCGTCCTGGACGCACATTTCTGCACCGCTGTGTCTGTCATGTCGGCAGCCGCCGTCGGCGGCCGACCGGGTGGGCCACGCGCCGATGGAGCCGCCCGTCGTGGGCCCCCTCTGCTGTACTCCTCCTGTGTCATGCCCCACGGCGGGCCGCGGGCCGACAGTGCAGACTGCCATCCGCCAGCAACCGCGCGCATCGCCGCTTGGGAGCTGACCGGATCGATGGACGTGCGTGGCTGCCCTCAGTGCGCAGGACCACGCATGAGGTGCGCTGGAGGTCGTGCGGTGGACGATTTTGGGAGGCTGGACTGGAACGAGGCTGGCATCCGGTGGCGCGAAGAGAGCACCGCGCACGGGGCGCCACGCAGCGGGCGTCAGCGGGGAGCGTCTCATCACCAGTGCCGTAGTTGCCTGCTGATGCAGCCAGCTCGCAGCAGCCGCCACGCATTCGGACGTGGCGGCGCCTGTGTCGTCTTTTCTTCTCAGAGCGCAGGAGCACCCGGACACCTGCCTTTCTTGACAACGTGGCGGCCGCTCGTGGCGCGATTTGATGTTGGTACGTGACCGAGGGGGGGGAGACGTGCTGCAAGGCCTCCTGGTACGGCCGTGCGTCGCGCGGGGAGGGGCACTGCGTCTTTGAGTGAGGCAGGAGCGGGGCGGTTCCGCACCAGCTCTGACGACTGGGGCGTGTTCTGGGTTTTCGCGTTCCTGGGTGCATGGGCGGGAGCACATCACATTTTATCTTGACCTGACGCTCCTCCACGCCCCCTCCCACCTCGAGATTCCGTGATTTGGTTCGCTGCGGACCCAATGCTGGCCACGTCGCTTCCCGCATGTCGGACGTGCCCCCCGCCAGAGGGGAGCGGGACTGCAACCTTTGTGACTCCAGCGGAAGCGCGTAAGTGTGTCTGCCGCGGCACCAACTCTGTCGCCATGCAAATGTGCTCCGTGGACTCCCCCCCGGCTCTCTCCCCGCCCGGTCGCCAGGTGGTGCCTCTCCCGAGGGGCAGCGCCGTCGTCGCCACCAGCTACTGCTGAGAATTGTCACCCGTGCCATCCACGCGGCTGGCGCCCCTGCCAGTGCCGACGTTCTCGCTCCGCCGTCTGCTGAGTACGGGCGCGCTCACTCGCCTGCGCCGACGGCTGGCTCCATCATCGGTGGGAGCGGCGATGGCCCTGGGGATGATGCGGGCAGCGGTGAAGGCGGCCTCGCGGCACTGGGCCCCGTGACGGAGCACATCCCTGCTCTCGACGGTCGGGGCACCAAAGAGCAGCTGGAAAGCGACGTGCAGCGGGACTTGGACGCGCTGTTGAGCTGGAAGCGCGCCAACGACACGACGGACGCCGACGAAGAGCGGCCGACCAAACGACGGCGGGGTGCGCTGGCTGAAGCGGCGGCCGAGGCCCCCCAGGACGCCCGCTACGGCACCCTTGCGTCGCAAACAAGGGCTCACTTTGAGGGGCGCGGAGATTGGAAGGCGGCGCTGCCGATGGTCACCGAGAGGGACAACATGAAGTCGGGCACGTTCGACACCATGCGGCTGCGAGAGCTCGAGCGCTTGATGCTGACCATCGATCCGTCAGGTTCATCGCGGCCAGCAGCGCAAGATGTGGGACTTTCTCAACGTGTGGGACGGGACACGCTCTGACATGGACTCGGACGAGGCCGACGGGGTGCCGCTGCGGTCGACGTTCCCCACCATCACGTCCTGCCAGACGGCGCTCAAGGATGACGTTGACGAGGCGCTGTCGGACGTTGGCTTCAAGAATGTCACCATGCGGGAGGACGGCCAATCGTACGAGGCGTTCTTCTTGTCTGCCCTCGACGTTGTCATCGAGGTGATGCGGAAGGCGCCCAACATTCGATTCTGGAGCGGCCCGAACGGGCCCGCTGCGCCGACCAACAGGCGCGAGACGCCGCTCGACGGTGACGCCTTTCGCAAGTGCGAGGCCGACGTGATAAAGAAAGGCGCCATGTGCTGCGTCCTTGGGCTGCATCTTTACAGCGACAGCAGCCAGCTGTCCTGGTCGGGCGGTGCGTTTTCTTGGGCTATGTTTGCTTCACGACTCTGGTACTCGGCGCCACTGTGGTGAGGGAGACGTTACCCGCTTCCAAGGCAGCGCCACTACGATTCGCAATGGCACCGATACTGACGTAGAGGTGTCCATCTCGCCTGTTGGTCGCGTACATTTGGTCGCTTTTTGCTGTTCGTACACTCTCCCCCCCACCCTCGTCGCGATATTTCCGCAGCACACAAGCTCTACCCCGTGCGCTTGCGTCTTGTCAACATAGACGATGACGCTCCCGTCTGGGTCACCATCGCCTACATCCCCGTCATTACCGCATTGCAGCATACGGCTGGTGAGGCACGGGCGCGGCAGTGCCGCACCAATATCTTTCAGCGCGTCCTGTACGCCGCACTGCGCTCCGCCATTGGCGCAAGCCACAGTGGCGTGGCCATCTACGACCCAGTGAAGAGGCGCACGCTAACTGCTTTTTCGCGCGTCCTGGCATACCTTTGAGACCAACCCGAGGAGCGAGCGGTGGTTCGTCTCAAGCAAGGTCAATGCGCCTGCCCGTGCACCTGCTCCATGGTCAACCTCGACGGCTCGGGGTCTTCGGCAGCCGTTAATTCCGAGGAGCGTGACGCTGTGAGAGGGCTGCAGAGCCAGTGGGAGGCCACCAGACACCGACTGCGCAACCGTGAGCCTGCCCGCTTGCTCGAGTTGAAGGCCAAGTACAGCTTGAACGCGAGCATGCCGGCGCTTGCTTGCTTTGCGGGGCTCTCGACCCCCCCGTTTTTGATATATAAGATGATTGGCTTCGACGCGCTCCACGTGCGTTTTCATGCTCCCCTCGTGGTCGGTCTTCATTGGTTTATATCTGCTTGATATGGTTTGGCAGGCGCCCGTCTTGATCTCGAAGCTGACGACGCTCCTCTGTATGCCCATGGATGCCGGTATGGAACGTCGCTCTGGCCCACGCACATTCTTGACCAGAACGTGACGCGCATCCTGGTCCACCGACTGATGGCCGTGTTTCCGCACATGAAACGCAAGTGTGAGCCGCCGCTTAAGTCGCGGAAAGCCACCGCGAGCGAGGCTAACGACCGTAGGAAGGAGTTGCATCGCCGCAGCCGGGTGAGCAAGGCACCTCCGGGGTACGTCTTGCAACTCTGGCACGGGCATCACGCGTGGTTGTGGTTTCTATATGTGCCGATAATACTGCCGCCTCCACTATCCGTCGTTGGCCTAGGTGGCCACTTTGTCTGTCGTGGTACTGACTGGTAGTGTAAGACTTCGCGCCACGCTCTTGGCAACACGCACGCATATGTCAATTTTTCGTTTTGAGCACAGCTACTTTGTCACCGCCAAGAAGAAGCAGGCAACGTTTACGGGCAAGCAGCAGAGGGGCGTGGTTTGCGCCCTGCCGTTCATGTCGGCTGCCCTCTTTGGAGACACGTGCGGCGAGGCGCCCTCGCCGGCCATGACTGAGACCGAGCACACACCTGACGTAGCCCGTGTAGGGGAGGGCGTCGCCGCCGCTAGATCAATTGGAGGGACTGGTGGTCCCGCACAGGCTGCTCCTTTCGGCTGCGCGGGCCCAGACGCCGTCGGGACCGTCGATAGCGCCGGAGTGGTCGACGATGGGTACGATGCTGATGACGATGATGTGGTGGTGGAGGTGAGCAAGGGCTTCAAGTACGACTGGAACGCGTATCGAGCGGCGTTCGGAGATATGCCCGTGCACCGGGCAGTGACGACCATGTTTGCAGAGTACGCGGTTTTGTACTCTCTCATTGCTGGCCAGGCCACCACGTCGCTCCCTCCGACCATGACAGTGGACGAGGGGGCTGATATCGGCGCTCAGGCGACTCGCTTCATCAACGAGCTGGTCACCCCTCTGCTGGGCCAAATCAACAGCACCAAGGTTCATCGGCTGGTCAGCCACGTGTGCGAGTGTGTCAAGCTACACGGCAACCTGAAGAACGGCAACACCGGCATGAACGAGACGCTGCACAGGGCGGACAAGGCCTACCATTTGAGGACCACCAAGGACCCAAAGACGTTCACGTTCCAGTTGGTGCGTCAGGCGCAGGGCGCGCGCGCTGTGCTGGCGAAGCTGGACGCGGCGGACGAAGACAGGGCGGACATGTGATGCGAAGACAGTGGCGGTCAACGCGCTGGTGGTCGCCCAATTGGCAGCCGCCCCCGCGCGCACCGACGGCGGCGTTCGGCCCGGGGGGTGCGGCGGAAGAAAAAGAAGCCATATCATCTCAAGTACGTAACCTGTTAGAGCGATTGCGCAGCGGCCCGGTCTCATGCGTTTGCCCGAGCTCGTGGGGCTGCATGCCAACGACAAAGTGCGGTCGGAGAGCCGCGTCGCCATTGACGGGGTGTTTGAGTGCGGCGGAAAGGCCAAGCAGCTGTTGCGCTGCGCCGAGGAGTTTCGGGGCTCATCCTGGTACGACTCCGTCGTGTACAAGCCTATTTCCAAATCGAGCCAACGGTGCGTGGGGGAGGTGCGGACCCTCATCCGGCAGGAGACGGGGTACTCGGCGGTCATCATGGAGATGGCGCCAGCTGGCGCTGAGGACGACTGCCCGCTTGCTGCGTGCGGGTGCCAGCGCGTGCGCTGGCAGAAGTGGGCCGCGGAGGCCGATTGTGCGATACGCGTCGTGCCGCTGGAGCAAGTCGTCCGAGTAGTCCATGTCGTGCCCGGTTTTGCCGACCTCGCCGCTCGGCGCGGGTCTGGTGTGGCGCCTGCCGCCCGCGACGCCCCGCTGCAGGACAGGCTCGACATGCGGTACTGGTTGAATGCATTTTATCCGTGGGACATGTAGGCCATAGTTGTTGCACTGTTTACCGCCCTCGTTGCCTTTGCGAGCCCCACCGTCGCCGCCTGCTCGGGTTTAGCCCTCCCCCCATCCCTACAGGCGTGTGGCGGCCGACGACCGAACAGACGTCTCTGGATGGCAAAGCCACCCTCACCGCCGCCATGGACACAGACCGCGTCGCCATCGGCGCGGCGATAGCGGCATCCCCCCCCACCCCCCGCCACCCAGGTGCTGCTCAGGCGCCCGTGCGTGGCCTCCAAGGTAGTGCTCGGAGCGGTGGCTTCCGCGCTCCTTCCCACACCACCGCCCTTATCGCAACGCACCTCCGCCTCCTCGTCGCCAGCTTCGTCACCTGCCGCGTGGTGCCGGGCGGCAGGTCCCCGCACCCCGTGGCTCCTCGCCGCTTCGATAGCGTGGTAAATGGCCGTCCTGACACGTCTTGCGCCGCCACAGCTGCCGCCTCTCGGACATCTTACGCGGTCACGGAGGAGCCGCCCCCTCCGGCACGCCGACGAGAACGCGCCGCCGCCGTCGAATCCGCGCCGCCGCCGCGCCACGCCGGGCGCCGCTGCCACGCCCACGCCATCGCCACACTTTCGGGGCCTCCACTGCCTCGCAGCTGCCTCCGACAACCCATCGGCGCCGCCGCGCCGCCAACGATGTGATGCCGCCGTTGGGGCCGCGGCCGCGCCGGCGCCGACGCGGTCGCGTAGCTGCTGCCGCGCTGCTGCCGCTGCTGCAGCGGTGCCGTCGCTGTCGCGGTGCCGCCACCGCTGCGGTCGCGCGGCCATGGCCAGGGTTTGCCGGGCGCGAGTAACAACAGAAGAGGTTGTGCACGCCACAGTCGCATCGCCGAATGGCATTTAGCAAGGCAACTCCAACACGTTTCGTCCCAACTCTCAGGCCATGTGGTCTTTACCTTCACACGTGGTGAGCTTTACAGCAAGTGCCTTGCGTGATGAGTCTCGAAGGAGGCTCTCAGCGCGGTGGGGTCTCGTGAGCAGCTCCATCGGATCGGCTGCTTGATGGGCTTTCGGTGGGCTTCCGATGCGCCCCATCTGGATCCATCGGGGCCCACCGAATCGCACCTTCGATGGACTTGGGTGCCTGGTGGGCTCCGATGGTGCCAGTTGGGCGATTCCAGCGAAAGCTGACGGCCGCGCGCGCGCGGCGGGGGGGGGTCACCGCTCCAAGGAAGTAAGTAACAGGTATAGTGAGTAAGTATGGAACATTCTTGTGAGTAACGGAGCCATATTACTCGCTGCCAAACGAAATACATTACCTGGTCCTCAGGAGCAATTAGGGTGGAACTCTGTGAGGCGCACTTTACTTTCGCGCCTGTGGTCGACTTCTCAGCAACACATGGTGCAGCGAAGCCTTGAGGAGACGCACATGCCCACCGGCTCGGAAGACAACGGCGGCAGTGATAT
>Ga0209093_1001648_pt1 | contig 12658 bp, 18 predicted proteins | sample SidtaG_4_FD_187450 | JGI IMG/M metagenome (GOLD analysis project Ga0209093, IMG submission 187450) | Marine algal microbial communities from Sidmouth, United Kingdom - Sidmouth_Male1 metaG (SPAdes) (version 2) | ecosystem: Host-associated > Algae > Red algae > Unclassified | place: Sidmouth...
GGGAGGGGGGAGGGCGCCTCGCACCCTTCGAGAGGTTGCTGTTGAGCCTGGCCTTGGCAGGAGGCGCCCGGCATGTCCGTGTCGGGCAGAGGCGTCGGCGGGGGTGATGATAGCCGCTCCCTGTCGATGAGGGCGGTGTGGGACGCCGCGTAGGGGGAGGTGCCGGTCAACAACAGCGGAGAAGGGGGGGATGGCACGAATGGGTGGCCGCCGACGCCGTCAAAGACCGACTCCATGGTGCTGCCGCACGTTGTGATCGGGGAGGCGGGTCCGTGCAGGGGGCAGCGGTGGGCAGCAAGGGTATGAGGGACTGACGCAACACAAAGAGACCGCACGGCGGACGCGAATAGCTCCGGACTCCCCGGCGCTGGCGGCCACGCGTCGGCTGTGCGGGGCGAGTGCGTATAAACCCACGGCGGAGCTACCGCGCCGACACGTCTCGAATCGCCGTGCGGCTGGCGGCGCTGCTCGCTCGCCGCACGACCGGCCGCGCGTCCCTCTACGGATCCCGCCCCACTTCGCCTCCCCACCACCGCCCCGCAAGCCACCCCCCCCCGTCCCTAAAAGCGCGGACACAGACGGCCGGTCGGCTGCTCCCACACTCCGCCCAAAAGCTATCGCCCCTACACGACTGGAGAAAAAGCGATAGGGGGGTGTGGGGCAAGCCCACCAGCCGCACGGACGGGGCTGGTGACCACACCGGAGCGGCAACGGGAGAGGGTAAAAGCACGAAGGCGCCGGTCCGCGGCCCACGAGGGGGGGGCGTGTGCGCTGCACGCACGTCCCTTTGGGGCGGACACGGGGTGGGGTGGTTGGGGAGGCGATCATTGTTTGATAGCTGTGGCACTCTCCAAGCGCCGCCATTGGCGGTTGCACCGACGCCCCATGGCAAGCGACCGGGGGCTGGCAAGCCGCGGTGCTTGCACTCGAGCCCTCGTCCGACGGCCGACGCGGCTGTCGCCGCTGGCCACCGCGGCAGCCAGCGGCCGCCGCCGCCGCAGCGTGTGCCTTGGCCAGAGGGGCGACACCTCCGGGCCAGTGGGCGGAAAAGGTGGGGGCGGCACCGGGGGGGGGGGGATGCGCTGTGTGCCCTTCTGGCCCACGACACGCGGAGGGGGTGGATCCAGCACCGCTCCCCGTCCTGCCCAGACAGGGAGGAGAGCGGGCCGCCGCGGACGTCCGCCTCTGTCTAGAAGGGTCGCGGCGGTGCGGCCAACAAGCGTCTGTCCCTTCCCGACCAAGGCGACAGCCGTGGCAGGGAATAGATGCCCAGGCTGACGGCGCTGTGTTTGGGGGCCTGCGACGGGGCCCACTCTCGCAGCGCCGCATGTGGGTGCACTCGAGAGCACTCTGTGGGTCTCAGATGATCGCGGTTTTGCATGATGATCAGGGGGAACAGGTGCAACACCATCGTTTGGGCTGAAGGGCACGCACTGCCCGCCAGGCGTCTGTCAACCCTCTCCGTGGAGAGACACTCTCTTATGGCGAGGCAGCCTAAACAACGCCCCTTTGGTGCTCCCCGTCCCGTTTGCGGTGATTGGCCATCGGGAGGTCCCGCACGGGCCGGCGTGATCTGGCATGGCGTTGACGATAGGTGATTGGCTGCTCCGAACAACTCTCGGTGGGCCCTTACATGCCGAGCTGCCACTTGGATATGCCGCGGCACTCGCCCGTCCCAACCCACGAGTGGTCGGTCCTAGGCCCGCGCTTGCTGGCTCTGTGGGACCGCCGACGGGGGACGGAATCACGCCGGCGGCGACACGCGGAGCACAGTGATGCACATGGGCGGGGACCGTCAGCTTTCGCTCTCATCGCCCTACAGGCTGTGCTATACAGGCTGTGCTACAAGCTGTGCCACAGGCTGTGTCAGGCCACGCCAATTCCCAGGCAAGGCCCTCCTTGTCGCTGGTCAGAATTAAGGCCGATATGGGCCAGCCGACACCGTCCGAGAACCCACTGAATAGAAGAATCGGTGGTGCCCCTACCTGTCGCATAACAGAAGAGTGTCCGGCCAGCCGGTGAAACTCAATATGTCAGCATAAACTCTTCTCCCAAGTTGCAAGAAAGCTTGACGTAAGTGCATCACTGAATCTGATAGAACTACTTGAGAACCCCCAGCTGACTGTGCACACTGATGTCCTTCAGCTCGAGAACAGGTCATGTTCTGGTCCGTGGGGGTGCCAGCGGAATGCGTGGTCAAAGAGCCAGTCCGTTTCCAGCCTTGCTAGTTGTTCTAGAAAAGGTAAAGGGGTTGCTGATCCCTAGCCCATACGAAGGGCAAGCAGAAGAGACTAGCGAAAGAAACATTCCACGCAACCCACGGAGCATTGATGTTCAACCAGCGGCGTGTCCCAGGGCGGAGCGACAATGGGGGGCTCCAGCCCTCGCTTGTTTCACAAAATCTCTGCTGAGCAGCTAAGTTGTGTGCGACGGCCAGTGCTTGCACGCCGAGGTGCGCGCTCGCTTCTCGTATCACCCCCGGTCAGAGACACGCTCTGCGTTTGTTGCGGCGAGTTTGTGGCACCGCATGGCTCGGCCCAAAGCCATGAGGCGCCACATTGTGGCGCCACAAACTCGGCGCCACCAACTCAGAGCGTGTTTCAGACCGGGTGTCACATGGCTCGCGGTCAAGTTTATGCTGCCAGGCGACCTAATTGAAAGTTGCAGCTCTCATTGTCCTCGGAATGCACCAGGCCTACATACTTGTCATGTGGATGGTCAAACAAAAGTTGTTCGTTCATTTCCCCCTCGGAAATGAACGAACAACTCTACATACCCTCCTGTAGAATGATGATTGGACCAAATCGTTCCGAGAGATACCATCCAGGCCTATTTTCCATTCGGCGTTCAAGTCCTGATTCGGCGGAATGACCGAGGTCCTAACACCATGGAGGCCCGGGGGGATGTCCCGAAAGCTGACGCGCCGTCCCCTTGCTCCCTCGTTGTGGCCGGGAAGGCCGTCGTGGAGGGTCTCTGAGTCTTCTTTGCGGAACGGACAGCACGTGCGTGCCGCCGCCTTCTCGCTTTTTTCGCGGCTTTTGTCCTGCCAGCTGTATTTTTCTGCTTGAGCTGCCCAATCCACGGCTTGCAGAGCAACGCCTTCTGGTTATCTGCGGCATCATACTTGTCAGCCACTTGATCACTCAAACACAAGCCGATTCTTTGGAGGATCCACCCCACGAGCACCTTTTATTGGCCTGTTTCTACCTGACATCCTCGGGCGAGCCAGGGAAGGATGGCCAACTGAGCGGCAGGACGCACCGGAGCACAAGATGAGATTCTTTGTTGCATCGTCTGCGAATCACGCCTCTTGCCCACTTCACTGTCATGCAGGAAAGGCACAGGCCACAGGCACGACACTTCTTTTCTTTTCCCTGAACACTGACCACTCGACCGAGATCGAGCCCTGAGTGCGAGCCCTGCTTCGACGATCGGTCTCGCTGGGTCCGCAGACTGCCGTGGTTGGCTCACTTGCAGATCCCGAGCCCGCAAAACGATGCCAGTGCGTCCGGTCGCCTCCCCCAGATCTCGATCGCAGCGGTGCAGGTGTCCGTCCAACCTCCGGACATTGTGCCATCATTGGATGGAGGGCGGTCAAAGCGCGTGCGCTCTAGGGCCTGCGGATTGAGCCGGCCGCCACCTGTCGAGACCACCGCGTGCCTGGCGGCCACTGCAGTCAGCATCCAAGTGTCCAGTGCTGGACCACACTGCCCCTGCTACCGGTGGCCTTGAGCCATTCACACGGATCGCCGACCTTTGACACGTGGTCCTCCAAACGCCTTCCACACACTGCCGCACGAACCACGTCTCAGTCGACTCCAGGTGCGTGCGCGTTGTTATTCCGATAGCACGCGCAAAGATATTTGTCGAATCGAGGTCCTCTGGACTGTACGGACGAGTGCTGGGGCACCGCCTTGCAGAGCCGCGACCGCGCGCTCCCACCACACGTGGGTGGGTTGTCGGGAAGCAGAGTTCGGCGGTCTGCGCAAACCACATCCCCAGCTGCCAGCTGTCAAAGGATAGCGTTGGATCATAGACCGTGCTGCCAGCTGTCAAAGGATGGCGCCGGGTTGTTCACTATGGAGCTTGTCGCGTGAGTAGGTGCTACGGTCAGCTTTGACGGCAGTGCACGCGGAGTAGGGAGTCAGATCCCGAGCTTCGGATGTGTGCTATTGTTCTGCCCCCTTTCCTCCGTCTCCTCCGTTCGGGGTTCCTCATGGCCCGTCGGTCTCTGCCTTCGCGCTATCAACTTTGCTGCCTACCCGTTGCAGTTGGGGGCGCGCAGCCGACGCCGATTGGGAGAGATTCGCGCTTCACAGTTGCAACAGTGGCCTTCAGCAGACAGGGAACCACTGTTGGCCGCTGTCCCAACATTTCAGGACGTCGGGCTGGGCGACTGGCATTTCTGCCTACCACGGCTCTTGCTCCCGATCGTCCAAACGATGTGAGCGGCGCCACAGCAGGGGTCCTGTTGCAGACTTTTACGTTCGCAAGGTTGAGTCCCTGCATCGTCGAGAGCCAGACTGGCGGGCGGCGCACGCATGCGGAGGTTCCGATCTATTTGCGTCCCGAGCAGCTTCTTGCACGGACAATGGAGGACCCGTTTGCTGTGGGGACCAATGGGTGGCCCAGACCATTCCATGAAACACAAATGATTGGACCACTGCGCTTTCATGGTCTGAGACCTTGTGTAGCCATTGGCTGACACTGAAGAGTGGTTGCCTTCGGTTGTGACACGTCGAGAAACCAGTTCAGCTAGTGTCGAGCGTGGCCAAGAATATTCCACGTTGCAAATCATGATTAGTACTGCTGATCCCCGAATTTCGTCCTGTGAAGATCGGTGAGCACCGGGGCACTCCACGTGGCGCCCGGGCAACTCCACGTTGCATCGGGGAACCCCACGTTGCACAAGCTCGCACCAATTAGACAAGACTTACAAGAAGGACATCCACATTCAACGGCATGTTACCGTGTGGTGAAAACTTTGTGATATTCCTTCTCTTTCAAGGCTCCTTATGCTTGAAATATTGTTGAGGACGAGCCTTCAGTCGGCCTCCACTCCAGAAACTCCGGGTGACTTCCTCCTCATCCCCGTACTGGCGGCGGCGCTCCCGCGCGGGATTTTGACGTACCACGGCCGCTGCGTCGGCGTCCTGCCCCTGCCGCGGCACGCGGGAGCGGCGTGTGGCCTCCCGCGCCGCAGCCGCGGCCATGCCCACCGCCGCTACCGCCGTGGCGGTGCCGCCACGCAGCGTCGGTCCCCCCTCGTCGGGGACGCCCCGACGCGTCGCGGCATTTCCGTGGCGGTGACATGCGGCCGCCGCGCCACCGCGGCCACCGTGCACGCTAGGCTGCCCGCAGCGTCGCTGGGGCGGCGCCATGCGGTGGGGCGGGGGGGGGGTAAGGGCGGGGGTGCGGACGCAGCGCGGCAGCGGTGGTCTGTGGCCGACGCGGCCTGACTGGGCAGCGTCTGTACCTCTCGCGACCGGTTGTGCGCGCACGAGGCGCGGGCGGGCGGGCGAGCGGCGACGCACCTCTGTGCCGCCTAGCAGCGAGCGGCGCGTGGCGGCGTCGGGCGCCGTGTCTTCACGCCAGCCGCGATTGGTTGCAGCTGCCGTTGGTAACTTGTCGGCGGGCCGCCACCCCGGCGGGCGCGGCGGGCACGCGGTGGTTCCCTGGCGGGATGGGTGCACCACGAGGCGCGGCGGCGGCGGCGGCTCGAGCGCCGCTGCCTGGTGCGTCTGTGGACCCGCCGCGGGCGTCGCGGGAGAGGGGGTGCCCGGGGAGGGGGAAGGCGCACTCAGGCGACCGACTGGATAGGGAATTCGCGGCCCTGTGTGGCTTGTCGTGCTAGGGCAAGCGACGGTCGCGAAAACGCAGGGGGGTCAGAGAATCCTGGCACGTATGGCGCGGGCGGTGCTTTGGGTTGGCCTGGGAGTGGGGCACCTGCACGGGATGTTTTTTCTTGTTGTCCACGGTGGTGGTGAGCACAGGCGGTCTTGACCATTGTGACCAGTGCATGCAACATTGTCGGGAAAGTGAAGCGCATACTAGACATTTACTAAGACGCGTACTAGAGCAATTTTCATGTACTACAGGCCCGATTTCCTTCGAGCAAGCCCAGCGGTGCGGATTTTGCGACGCAATCGATCGCAAAAGCCAGTTTTAGGGGAAAGGCACGTTCCCAGCGGTGGTTCCCTAAAATTGGGAACCGCCCATAAAAGCTGGTATGCGTCAGATCCTTCCCTATAACAAGGCCATTTGCGATCGGATGTGGCCTATACTGTACTTTTTGTCCGTCCTCTGCAACCATTTGCACTTCGAAAGCGCAAACATTGATGAGATGAAGGCAACGAGAGATCAATGCTTTCAGTATATTGCGTGCCACGACGAAGAGCACCCCCCCTGTCGTCTGCGCCTGTCCAGACACATTCAAGAGTGATATTTTCTCTTCGACGCAACGTGGTGGTACCACGCAGCCCTGTGTGACTCCAGGAGGATCCCCAGCAGACCAAACCCCGCTTTCGCACAAGTACGAAAGTGCGTGCTGAGCGATCAGAGTGCGCCGCCGGGCAACACCGTGTCGATACCGATCCGCCTGCCTCAAGTTGTGTCGTCTCCACGCAAGTGAGGTGTGTGTGCCTTGTGGCACTTTCCACTATGGAGCCAGCTGCGAAGAAGAGCCCCGCCGGCAAGAGCCTGTCCTGTTCTACTGATGATAATCTGGCCCTAGCGGACAAGACGCCTTTGGTGCTGCAGTGCTCTGTTTCAGGGAACGGCCAGTCCATGGCCAAGCTTTCGGCCCGGATTCGGAGCCGGTTCCTTGAGCGCGTACCCCCTGCCAGTGGCACCAAGCCCCAGTCGGGGGGCGAGCGGGATCCTCGTCGCTGGGGAGGGCGCTCGGCAGCCGCCGGCAAGAAGCGTTGGGAAACGATTAAGGCGGCGTGCACACTTTACAAGCGAGCGATCGACTTTTTGGAGGCCGCCCGCATGACGGGCAACACGACGGAGGCGCAGAAGAAGCGCTGCTACCTAGCGTGCTACAACGCACACGCAGACGAGGGGATGAGTAGCCGGACCAAGCACCTCAAGACCATCGCCCGGGACATGCACTACCCCGCCGGTACCATATTTGAGTACTTGGCGTGCTACGATTCTCTCATCCGCAACACCAATCTCCTGGTCACCTCCACTCCCGTGTCTGACCCCGGCGTGTACGACGCTGGTGACGAGAAGACTACCAGTGGTCGCCCGGGGACGAGCACAGCCCCAGATGGGGGCGTTGGCGTGGATGGAGTTGTAGGGGCTTCCATCGACGACGAGCAAGAGAAGGGCGGCGATCTAGGGATTGACGTTGAAGGGAAGGGCGCCAAGATCGATACGGGGCGGAAGGTGCGACCTGATGGGACCAAGGCCGCCAAGCGCAGAAAGGACCTGAAGCGTACGGCCAGCGCCCAGCCGACTCCGGCGGATGCGGGCGATGTGGAGATGGTGACTCGTCTGGGATCCCTGGCCGATGCCTGGTGTCAAGAGTCCGCTCAGAAGCAACAGCGCCATGAAGATAATCAACGAGTTCAAGGCGACAAGCTGGCGCTATCTGCCTTTAATTCTCTCTATGCCGGCGCAAGTATGACTCTGGAGGAACGGCGGTCAGCCCTTGAGGAGCCGCGGTAATCCTACACGCCGAAGACATCGACGCGGATCGTCAATCGGGTTGCTGGCTGTGGCGGGGAGCCGGCAGCAAGCGCGGCGCGCGTGCCTGCCCGGTCGGGCACCGCGGCTACAGGAGCGCACCCCCTCGCCCCGCTACCAGCTCCGCCGCCGTCTGCCATCCAGCCGAGATCAGCAGACGCTCCTCCTTCCGAGACACCGGGTGACGCCACGGAGCAGGCGGGTGGGTCACCGGACTCGTCGTGAGGACAATTCATGACAATGACCGGCACCACGGCACGAAGTGCGGGAAAAAAAGGGCGGATAGAAACGTGTCCCCATGGGCTGAGGTAAAATTGTGCATTTTTTCCAACGCCACCGACCCTACTGTAGAAGTTACCAACCACTCCATGACGCGGACCCATGTTCACCAACCTGCATCACCGCTGCCTGCTTCTTGCCGCCTCATACGTCATACACTCTGCTCTACAGACGCCTGCTGTCCATATCTAGTTTGCTGCCCCCTCGCCGCCATGTCGGTGGCGACCATGCTGTGCCCATCATCTTTGCATCCGCACAAATGTGCGTTTTTGGCCCATCGGGGGAGTCTGGACAAGGGGCATCTGAAAACCACCTTCCACTTGCTGCATGACCTCGCAGCCCATACCTAGCGGTACCTGGACGCTCAATTTGGTGTCTATGGAACAAGAACTGACTTGGTGGGGTATTTTCGTTTTTATTCCGTGCTGGTCACCCACTTTGTTCGTGTTTGCCAACCCCCATGTCCAACGGCTTGACGTTTCGGCCCAATCTGGGGGGCCACAAATCCCCCCTGGGCACTCTTCCAAGGATGTGTCTCCATGTTTTGAGCCGTACACGGCAGGTCGCGACACGGTGGCCGCCGACTTGGAGCCCGCAGATGCGTTTTCGAAGCACCTGAGGTGGGGGGGGTGGGCGGGGGTCCGAAGGGGTTCAAGCAGACGAGGGTCGGTTTTTGTTGCGTCCCATAGAGGGAACCGAGCCGTGAATTGCTGCTGCGTTTTGTCTTTGTTGGAAAAGGAGGGTTTGTGCGACCCCTTTTTGTTCTTTTTTGTTTGCGATCCCACTGCTTTTTGACTCTAAGTTCGCTGCGTTTTTTTGGCTCACTCAAAGTCGTCTCCGCTGCTCTCGTCCGCTACGGAATCCCCGGATCGCGCGTACATGTGCTCTGTCAGGGCGTTCTTGAGGTCATTGCGGTGCTTATTGTTCTCTACCTGGCCCGCCACCTCATGGAGCCAGTTGACCAGCGCGATGGGCTCCGTCGGTGGTACGAGCTTGTGGTCTGTGGATGCGCCCGCATATTCGGCCTCCACCTCGTCGGCAGCCACCCGCGCCTTGCGTTTGCCGGTGTAACCGGCCTTGCGCTCCGACACCGTCATTAGCGAAGCTCCTCTATGAGACGGACACGGAAAGAGCCCCTCCAGCTGTCCTAATAGGAGCGCTGATTGGTCAATCTGCCTGGATCCAGGTAAGGTGCTTGCCGGGTTCCTGACCGTCCGTTCTTCCGTCGGAGTGCGACACTTGGGTGATCTATGCTTTGATTGGTGGTTGATGGAGCAACACTCCTCGCCGCGTTCTGCGGATGTCGCTCTGGCGGATTGTGTTCGGAATGGAATTAGAATGGCGATTGACAGTGTGACCCCTTGGATAGAAAAGCCCTTCCAAGTCACGAGAGGGACGGGCCCCCCCCACCCCGGCCTGGTTACTGCAGCTGTCCCCCTGCAGGGAGGTCCTGTGCGCGGCTGCTTTGCCTGCAGTGTGATTGTCCAATGCGAGGGCTCAGGCTGGGTGGGGGGTCTGTGGGCTTTTGGTGCCTCCACCTCCACAGTGCGATGCCACGGTGCTGGTCAGCTTTGACAGTCCTCCCCGGATCTCGCGGCCCTTCGTGTTGTTCGGAAGAACGACACGTATCAAGATAGGCGAAAACCATAACATTACTTGCGTTTTCTGATCAATGGATTCGAGCGAACCACATGCGCACTCCTCGAAGCAGCAAAGCTGTGAATCAAGGCAAGCGAGGCGTGATGTGGCAGAAGCAGTCATTCGGCGAGTGGTTGGGGGGAGGGGACGCTCGGGCGCCGCTGGCGGCGGCGAGAGGTAAAGGGGCACATTGACTTGGCGGAAAGGAGTGCAGGACGAAGGCGGTTTCTCAACCGAAAAGCATGAAGGAAAGGGGCAGTGGGCGCAGGGGGACTGTCGAGGAAGACCGGCCAAGGCTGGCCGTGGGTGGCGCTATTCGTCATTGTGCAAGAGGCCAGCTTGGGTGCCTGTAAATAGTCTCGTTTCACATTCCGGCGCAAGGCATGCGAAATGCACTTGCAGGAGCTTCGCTAATAGCCCCCCCTGCCCCTGGGGGGGGCCTTCTATTGATATTTTGCATGATGACGCACGCCTCCATGATTTCGGTCATGTCCTCCTTGTACCACAAACTGCACGGCTGACGAAGCATGCGATACCGCCGGAACAGAACGCCACAGAACTGCTAGATGCCCTTCCTGGTCGCCTCTTTCTGCTGCCAAAAGTCTTCTCTTTCTTGTTCCGTGGGTTGTTGTACGTCTTGAAGAACACCCGCCAATCAGGATAGATGCCGTCTGTCAGGTAATAAAACCAGGTAAGGACCATACCCGAGATGATGCTGTTCGGCCTCAAGGGTGGCCACGCACCGCTGCGGATATGCTGAAAGAGCTTGGATGAATAAAGGATGTTCACGTCGTTTTTGGAGCCAGGAATCCCAAAGCTGAGGTGCCAGCAATAGAGGTAATCATCGCAAACGGCCTCCATTCTCAGCGTCGGCTTCTTGCTGGCGCCTGTGTAGTTTCCTTGCCGCCCAACTGGGCAGGAGTCCCATGCCCAACCGGAACAATCCAAGCTGCCAATGCAGCCAGGGAACCCCAAGAGCTCGAACTCGGAGGCAATGCGCTCCAACTCCTCTGCCGTCGGGTCTCATAGGTACTCGGCCTTGAAGTGCTTGACGACAGCGCGTGAGAACTTCTTGAGCGCCTCCCTGGCCGTGGACGTCACGATTTTCAGGTAGTTCCAGACGGCTCGGGAGGACACTCCTTCAACAAGCTGCACCAGGGCGGCGCACATCTTTTGGTCCGTAAAGCACGAAGGGTACCCCGCCGCATCGCGTTTGGTCTCATCAAAGTAGGGCTCCTTTATCAGCTCCACCCGTAGCCGCTCGTAAACAGCCTTAGGCATACGCCACTGCTTCTCAAAACGGTCGCAGCGAGCCGCTGTCTCCCCCACCACTCCGCGGCAAAAGTAGTCGCTGTCCAAACCGACCGCCGCTTTCATCCGTAGGGCGGAATATTTCGCTGCCCGGCCGGTCACGGATCCCCGCGACGAGTTCGGCAGGAACGGCGCTGGCGGCGGTGACGGCGACGAAAGAGCGCCGCGCATATGGCCGCGGTAACAGTTATGATGGAGAGCATGACCTCTGCACCGAACGAGGAAGACTCGGTAGTCGGCCAGAGCAAAGTAGGGCCCATGGCAGCCGCCATCGTGACAGCGCGCATGGGGGATGTGATTGAGCTAGTGAGTGATGGCGGCTCGTGCCGACGGATGGCTGCGTCTGGCCGGCGGCGTTAGATTCTGCGCGTGGCTGGCCGGACAGCAGTGTGAAAGATGTGTCAATCCACCCGAGGAGGCGAGCATTTCGGATTGAAGTTCTAAACCAGAGCACTCGGATCCTCCGGTTTGCGTCCCGCACCGCTGGGTTCCTGCCAACGCCACCTATACTAACTGTTAGGGCAGTCCTCTGAGATTCGTCCACGTTTCTGTTCGAAAATCGTAAAGCTTGCGTTTGCGGCGCACCGCTGGGCTTGCTCTTACTGGCATCAACTCGGAGGTGAACTGGATCTGAGGCCGAGCGCGGGGGGCCGAACGCACGTCATCTGGGGGGGGGGGGGTCCAGAACGTGGGCTACAAGTCCCACGTGCTGTCCCCGATGGGGTGTACCAGGCAAATCGGCCCAGATTAGTGCGCTTGTGGCCCCTGCTGAAGCAGGCTACAAGTGACGCGAACACAAGAAATTCGGGTGTGTCGTCGTCGTTCCGGAGCGTGCCAGGGCCGGTCAGAACGGGTTGTCACACATCAGTCTGTGTCACGCGTCCCTGGACCGCCAGAAGCCACCAGCGTTCAGCACGTAGCATTATCCAGATTTGTTGTCGCACATCAGTCTAGAACTGGCGTCTCTGGACTGCCAGAACCCACCTGCGTCTAGCACGTAGAAGCAAAATCTCAGGGGGTCACACATCAGCTCTTGTGCCGCGGTCTGGTGGCCAAAAGTGCTCTAAGACTACGCCCCTGGCTGACTCCTGACCAGGCGCAGTGCTATCAAGCATGCCGGGGCAGCGATCCTTGTTGACTCAGCTAGGCCTGTCCACGGTCAAACACGGCCGCCCCTTGCCTCCGGCACCCCCTTTCCCACATCAGAGACATACACAAGGCCGGACCACGGGCGCGGGGCGCCCGCCGGTGCGGCGCGCCTCGCGTTGTGGGTCGGTGGGACGCACCTCCCCCCCCCCCCCCCCCCCCCCCCCCCCCCCCCCCCCCCCCCCCCCCCCCACAACTACGGTTTCAGAGACAACAGCGGCCACCAACACGCGCACCGCCGCCCACCTGGTGGCCGCCGTCCTCATGACGGGCGCCGTCGCCGACCCACGCCAGGGCCTCTCACCAACTGTACGCTTTTGTTGCTGGCTGGACTCTTTTTGTACCATCATTCTTTCATGAGTTCGCTTCGCTGGACGATGTGGTTGTCTGCATACTATGAGCAAATACCGACTGAGTGCATCCTGGACGTTTGTGCTCTCCTCCCTCTTCGGGTTGTCCTACGCTCATTTCACTGCGATTCTGCGCTTTTCTTCTCTTGTGCTGGCCTTGGTTTTCTTCTACTCATGTAGGAACGGGCTGAGGCTAGGCGGGGCGTGCGCACGAGGCGGGGGGGGGGGATGCGGGTGGGGGG
>Ga0209093_1001652_pt1 | contig 12649 bp, 19 predicted proteins | sample SidtaG_4_FD_187450 | JGI IMG/M metagenome (GOLD analysis project Ga0209093, IMG submission 187450) | Marine algal microbial communities from Sidmouth, United Kingdom - Sidmouth_Male1 metaG (SPAdes) (version 2) | ecosystem: Host-associated > Algae > Red algae > Unclassified | place: Sidmouth...
GGGGGGGGGGGGGGGGGGGGGTTCTGTATTGGTACAGCCCTCCTACCGATTTGGCTTCCCCAGGTGGGCTGTACTGATACAGCCCGGGCCCGAGCAGCGGCGATCGGGAAGCCAAATCAAGCCGTAAGCCGGAAGCCGGGCCACCTTGCAACATGACTCCGGAACCGTCAGAATGTAATTGGGGGGAGTGCTGAGCATGGCACAGCAATTCCATTGCTCGGGTACTTCCCTGTCGAGCATTGGGACTCAATTTTCGATATTTACCTATGCACTTGTTGTATTTTTTTTATTTGTGTGTACTTGATTTGTTGGTCTCGTAGTGGGCACTCTCTGCTGGGGAGAGCTCGGGGGAAGACTTGTGTGGGGAGGTGCATGCCCCTTTTTGGGAGGTTCGCCGCGGCCCTCGCGCACTGAGAACTGTGGCACGTGGGTGTGCTCCGAGAGCGGGCTTCCCGACGACCCGTCGTGGGGCCGCCTGGGGTACAATAGGTGGCTGGACACGGCCCAGGACCTCTGCCATGGTAAAGTAACGCACCCACTTGATCACACCGACTTCACAGTTCCGACCTTGTCCCGCAGAGGAGGTCCCGTCTCGGCGGAAGTTGCAGGCATAAGGGAAACGCGTCCCAGACCAAGGCCCAGGGCACGATCAAGGCGTCCCAGACCAAGGCCAAGATGTCGTCGTCGGGGTCCTGGGGGTAGCGCCGGCGTCGGAAGACCACTCTGGGGCGCACGGCGGTCCCTCTGGCACTAGCCCGGCACCCGTCGGTGGGGTCATCCCTGGCATGGCCTTGCCCGCGGCAAGGCCGGGCGACGCGCCCCCGCCGAGTCTTCTGGAACCCGCCATGTTGGTGCTCCTGTACAGGGTTGTCGTGGGTGTCGTGCCGGCTCCGCCCGCGGACGTCAACACGGCGGAGCGCCTCCAGGGGTTCCTGGCCACGCGCCCCGACCTGGCGCTGAGCTGGACCCGGGAGCAGCGGCGGGGGTTCTTGACGCGTCTGGACATGACGGCGCTTGTCTCGGCTGACCGCGGGGCGGGAGAGGTTGTGCACTCCGCTCCGGGTTTGGCACTTGGGGCTGACTGCGCGCCTTGTGGGCCGGGTAGCGCCTGGGCGACCCTTCTTGCCGGCTCCCCCGTTTGCTTTGTCCAGGATCCCGCCGTTCGCTACGACTTCATCATCTCGGCGCCGGTTATCCGAGCGCCGATCGAGGATGAGTACCCCGTGTGGTTGGTCGCGACGGTGTACCGGGTGAAGGCCTTTGCTGCCCGGCAGGCGTACCCCAACCTGCTCTACATGCCGATTCCGGGTCCGTACTTGCTTCGGCTACCCAGCACGCCCCCGTCTTCGCATGCAAACTCCGAGCAGCGGGCGCGTCGCCGGTGCTTCCTTTTCAGCTGGAACCACCAAGAGTTTTGGCGCCTTGCCCCGGTGATGCGCACCCAGTTCTTCCCGGCGGTGCCCACTTGGTTCGCCCAGATGGAGACCCCGATTGGGTTCATCACTGGGGGCTCCTTGGTGGCGTACTGCGCCCGGGATGAGATCTACCGGTCGTGTCGGAACGCCCACTCGGTCACGATGGCCATCTGGGTGACCGAGTACCTGGTGATGGCGCGCAACGGCTGGTCCGAGGAGGCGCGTGACGGCGGTTTTTGGCTGTTCTCAGACGCCCTCTATGGCTGGGTGAAGCAGCTAGAGCGGGAGGAGCTCGCCGGTGATGATGCCGATGCTTTGGGCTTCTTGCAGGCCATGCTGGCTCTGCGGGCGGCTCTCCCAGTCCAGTACCAAGCCTTCCACGACGCCGTGCGCCGTCTTGATACCTCCCACCGGGACCGGGATGGGTGGTTCACGGTGGTGACCCGACACGGCACTGACGTGGTCCGCATTGTCATGCAGGACCCCCTCGATGCCGCGGCGTACTCGATCCCGGCGTCTTGCGTGGCGGTTCCGCCGGAGGCGCGTCTGGGTCGCGCCCAAGTTCCCCTCGCGTCTGTCGGGGTCCCGTCGGGGTGGGCTTCCGCCGTGGCGCAGCGAACCGGTGGTTCTGGCTCTTTGCGCTTGGGTGGTCTGCCTCTCCCGGGTCATCAACTGGTGCCGCCTCCCCGTGCTTCCCCGCTCGCCAGCCCTGTGACGTTGGCGACGACGGCTCCTTCGTCTCGGGCGGACCCTACGACTCCTGTGGTGAGTACTGTGGCCCGGGTTGCCGACCCCGTTTCCACCGACGCCGTTTGGCCCTCCCGCCGCAGCCGCCGACCGATGCCCGCGCCGTCGCAGCTCCCGCCGCCTCCCCCGCAGACCGCCGTCCCCACCTCCTTTCCCTTCCCCGCAGCCGACGCCTACCGCCGCGGCCATTGCCGTCGCCGACCGCCGGCTCCCGCCCAGCCCCCGCCGACAACCGCGGCGCCCTCCTCAACACGTGCCCTCGACCGCCGACTCCGCCCCTGCCCTCGCCTTCGCCGCGGCCGACCTCCGAAGCCGCCTTCCTTACCACCCGAAGAGTGGCCTATGATCCCCGCCGTCGCTTCCCCGACGCCCTCACCATAACCGGCGAGGTCGGCCACTCCCGCCACCGTCGCCGTCGCCACCGACATCGGCCGCCGCTGCTGCCCCCGTCACAGCCGACCCCACCTCATCATCCGCCGCCGCCCGCGAGGCCGTCCGCCGCTGTCGCCGCGCCGCCGACCCACCGACCGCCGGCTCCACCCTCACCGCCGTCCGCCGCCCACACCGTCGCGGCCCCTTCCGCCACCACCGACTGCCGCCTCCGCCAACGCCGGCTCCGTCGCCCCAACCGACCGCCCGCCCCGACGCAGCCCCCGTCCACACCGGCGCCGTTCGCACCCCGGACCACGACCTCCGCCGTCGCCGCCGCGCCCGCCCTCGCCAACAGCCGCCTCCGCTTTCGCCGCCACCTCCGCCACCGTCGACCACCGGACCCGCCGTCTCCGCCCCCGCTGCCACCGCCGTCCGCCGCCACCGCCCCCACAGCCGCCGCCTCCGCCACCGGCCGCCACCCTCGCCTGCCCAGCCGTTGCCGTCGCCCGCCCCCGCCTTCGCCGCCCCGGCCGACTCCGCCGTGTGCCGCCGCCCCCTGCGCTGCCGCCGGCCCCGGCGCTTCTCCCGGCACCAGCCGCCGCCGATGCTCAGCCCACCAGCCCACCGCCATCGGCCGCCGCCCGCGTCACGCTCTTCGCCGCCGCCGCCCCAGCCTCGACCGCACTCCCCGCCGGCGCCCCCCAGGCCCCCGCCACTGACGGCCTCCGGCGCCCCCACGGCCCCCGCCGCCGTCCCCCAATACTCAGTCCGCCATCAGCGCCGGCCGCTGGGGTAGGCCGCCTACCTCGCGGCTGCCTTCCTCTTCCCCGCAGCCTCGGTCGGCCGCAGCCCGCCACCGCCTCCACGGTCGTCTGCTGCCCGCGCGGGCCCCACAGCTCCCTCCGCCGTCGTCCACCGGCCCGACACACCCGCTGTCGTCCATCGCCACCCCCTACACCGCAAACGCCGCCCGCGCTGCGTCCTCCGCCGCCCTCATCCTCCGCCCCCATCATCCCCACCACCATGTCGCACCGAATCTGCCTCCAACGCCGCCGTCCGCCGCCGGCCTAGCCCTCCCCACGGCTGCACTCTCCAGGCCCAGACTCTGCGGGGTTTCTGCCGCTGTAGCGTCGGTAGATTCGTCGTACGGTGGCAGCACGCCCTTAATTGCTCTTTTTTTCCAAAACCCCGTCGCACAGCTTGAGCTGCTGCGGCGAAGTTGCTCTTTTAAGAATTTTCGCCCATGTGAAAAAAAAGCGCCAGAAACAGCAGTGTTGGCCAATGACATGGCCACAAACCTGCAGAGGACCACTCAAATCATGTCCTGCTGTGGGAGTTTTGCTCTCCCGGTCGGCAAAGTTTCATGCAAAAGGGATACCCTACACAGCAAATGCGCTGCAGCGGTAGTTGTGGCACACACAGAGGACAAGGCTGGTGGCGACAGAGAGGCGCATGCCGGCGGGCGGCCGCCGTGAGGTGAAGGGGTTGTGTGGCCAATAGCACCAACGCCCGCGTGCCTCTGTGGTCGCGCCCACTGAAGGCGGCCACCGTGCGCAGGGGTGTCCGCCACGCCCTGTCGGGAGCTTTGGGCGGTACGGCGGCCGCCGAGTCGTGTCTTCGTTGTTGCTGAGGGTGTGAGAAACCTGGGGGGAGAGTCGCGCGGGCCAATTCGGCGGACGGCTTATACAGGCTGGAGGGGACGGTGCGCGCGTCGCTAGCTGTGTAGCGGATCTTTCTGCTGCAGCTTGGTGGGGGTGCACGGGTGGACATGGGGGCAGGGTTAGACTTCGGGGTGGGCGTGGGTAGGGGGCTGGGTGTGTACTGCCGTTGTTGGAGGTGCGGCCGCGGTGGCGCTGGAGGTGGGACTGTGAATGCCGGTGTCCTCGTTCATGCGCTGGCGAGCCAGTGCACGGTTTTTCAGTCAGCCTGCTTCCTGAGCTGTCAACGCTTCCGCGATTGCAACTGCCGGCAGTGCCCACAACAGTAGGGGGCAGCCACACAAGTGCACAAGCACGCACTCAAAAGTCCCTGGCTGTGGGTCGCTGCCCTCTATTAACCCTTTCTGGCCCAGCCTTGGCCTTTTTCGGGCAGCACAGCCCTGAGACCGGCCCTGCCAGCTCCTGTCCAACCGCTCCTGTCAGCAAAGGGTGAGATGCACACAGTAGAGAGGGGCACGCACAAGCCTCTCGGGCCACCCTTTGCGCGCTTCGTCAGGCCACTGTGGCAGCAGGCGACCGTTCGACCAGCATGATTCAGGCTCCAACACCTTCCACCACCCGAGGGGGTGCGACGGAAACACACGTCACGCACTCGTGTGGATTCGATCCAAATTGGTACCGAAAGACCTCCACGTGTCTCGCAATATTGCCTGGATTTGGGCGGTTTGGGCTCCGTTCACACGCTTTCCGAGACATGTTCGGCAGGTATTCGACGGACGCCTCTTCATTTCGATACTTGCGACGACGCTGACACGTGTCCTTCGTTGGCAACCACCCAGTGCGGCCAGCAACGTCGACGCCATCGGCGCTCATATCTTCGTATGGTAGCCCACTCCATTTTACCCAATACATTGCCCGTTGGCAACGCGTTGGCCCGTTGGCAACTGACCACTCGCAGGGCCACACGTAGCGGTTTCATTTCACCGCTTCAGACCGTTGGCCCGACATTGGTGGGAATGCTCATAGGGCCTAATTTTGTGTAAACTCAACTTTGACCAATGACTAGCATTACACCACGCGCTCGACACCGGGGCGCCGCGAGGGTGTCACGTAGCACCCTTTCCCCGCCTCAACTCAAGGCGGTGTCCGAAGCTTCGACCGTCCCCCGCTGAGACTGGCCCCATGGGCCCTGAGGGGAGGGTTTCTGAGGGTCCTTTGAGGGTCTCTGAGGGGGGTTCTCTGAGGGTCTGAGTGGAACGGACGGGCTGTGGACGGGATAAGAGGGCGAGGCGTGAGTGTTACCTCGAGGCCTTCGACGCGGGCAAGTAACGTTCTGTCACACAACTCGTGTTTGTCGCTCTGGGCGTCTTCCCCCGGTCGACGCCGTGCGTGTGTGCTCTTCGGGGTTTTCTTCCGGGGCGGGTATCCCCCGACAGGACTACTCGGCGACACGGCCTGGCTCGCCTTCCCGCGGACATTATGGGGTTGGCTGGGCATGTTGTCACACTTGGTCGAGCAGCAGGGGAGGAAGGCGACTTAACCTTCCTCGGGGTGGTGGCCAGGGGTTGTCATGAATATATCCGCGAGGATTATATCCGTGCATTATATCCGTATCCACTTCGGTTACGCGCCGGGGACGCATATCCAAAATGCATTATGAGAACAGGAGGAGAGGACATATCTGTCCTGACCGACAGAAAGTGCGAGATTATATCGGATCCGTATCCCAGATATGAGATTCAGGATAAATGTATATATATGGTTATGAAGGTTCTTGCATATGACGAATTCTACTTGAGCGCAGTCGTCCTCTCCTTCTGCGTGCCGACAATCGGGGGAGAAATGTCCGAACATTTGGCAGCGGCAAGCGGCGATCCAGCCCGACCCGGGTACAACCGTTCAACCACGCGACTCGACCCGATTGCATTGCTGTCAGAGTGTGACACGAGATTTCGAACGGTCATCGTGACGTCCGTTTACGCAAACGGCCGGGAACCGCTGCGACGGCGCCCGTTGGGCGCATGAAATCAACCGCGAGTTCCAAGTCTTACTTGACGTCCGTTTAGCACGCGAATAACGGCTGGATGGCGTTCTGCTTGGCCTGTAACTGAGCTGTCTGTGAGACTGGCGGGAATATAATCGAATCCAATAATCGTATCCGGATACGGATATATTCTACTTATATATCCGGTTTCGGACGCAGATATCCGTATCTGGATCTCAGCTGAGGGAGTTATCCGCAATCAGATACAAAGGATCAGCGCGTATCCGTATCCTATTACGGCCCAAAAACCATATCCTGACAACCCCTGGTTGTGGCGGTGCGCCAAGCCGCCTCGGGGGGAACTTAGTTGGTCCCCCTCCCCTTGGTGCCTAGCGCTGAGGGCGGCGCCCCGCAACGCCAGGTTTGGCAGAGTCCGGCCGGATCGATGGCCGATTGCGGGGGGCATGGAGACCCCCATGGTGTCGACGTGCCTGGTGTCGGGGGGGATGGGTGTCCCCCCCCCGGAAGCGGATCGTCGGTGGACGATCGCCACACGAGTGCAGGTACCACAGATGCGGGTGCCCGCGGGCAGCGGACTTTATTCCAGCCGTTGCCCCCGGGCCTTGATCCGTCTGGGATTCGCCCCCCGGCGGGCGCCCCGTTGGGTAGTACTTACTCCGAGGTGGCCCCGCCGGGTGCTGGCACTCCTCTCGGCAGAGGACAACCGCCCGACGTAACCGCGTGGGGCGGTGCGTCTGTGCCACCACCGGCACGGGAACGTGCGGGTGGGAGCTCTAGTTGTGCTCCCCCAGGTTCACGGAGTGCCAAGGGTGCCCCGGCGCGCGAGCACAGCGCCGGGACCCACGGTATCGGTCCCCCGGCTTTTGGGCCCGGTGGGAGATCCCCTCTCGGTGCTTGGGAGGGGGGGGCGGTGCCAGACTCGGCACGGGAGCTACGAGTGGGAGCTCTATTCGTGCTCCCCCAGGCTCACCGGGTGCCAGGGATGGCCAGGGTCTCGAGTGGAGAGACGCCGTGGCCGAAGTCGTTCGGTCTGAAGTTACCCGATCGCTAGTTACGATGTTGCGGGGCTCTACGCCCAGACCCGCTGAGCGCCGGGGCAGAGCCCAGCGCTCTTTCCGTCGGCACAGACGCGACGACTCGTCGTCGTCGTCAACCTCGGACATCTCCCGCTCGGGGGACGAGTCGGCCGTTCCGGCCCTACTAGGTGCAGTCCGCGCTACCCCCACGCCGTCGACGGTGAGGGAGGGTACTCGGGGTATTGACCCAAGGACCCTACCGAATCCTGAATCGGTGGGAGGTGAGCAAGGCGGGGGGACTCCGCGAGAGGTACCCCGGGGTATTGACCCGGGGTTCCCGGCGCAACTCTCCCTCGCGACCGGTACGGGGTCGGAGGGGTGTCCAACTCAAGCAACCCCGACGCCACCGACTCGGGTGGTGCCGCCCAAGATCGTGGTGAACCGCCCGTACTACCGGATTATGTTCGATTGCGAGACCCACGCGTTCGACAACAAGTCGGTTGTCTACACGCGGCGCCAGGCCCGTATTTCTGGGTCGGCGCAAGAAGGATGTGGCTCAGTCCTTCGGGGTGCACGAAGAGTGGGACGGTTCCCCCACTGCCAAGGTCTTCCAGTTCTTGCGCAAGTTCGCCAAGGCTTGTGACGACAACGACATCTCCGAGGGCGAGGCCTTCTACATCCTTCAAGACTTCACGAAGGAACCTCGCAAGTCGGAGGCGATGATGGTTATGTCAACTCGCCGGGCAGGTAACCCCGGCGAGGTCACTTCTTACCTGGAGCTTATCAACTGGATGCTCATGCGGCACGTCGAAGAGGCCTCAGTGGCAACCTTCGTCGAGACCCTGAACGTCGCGGTCCAACGCGACGACGAGGACGAGTTTTCCTTCGCCGAACGCCTCCGCCGCCTCAACACCGAGTGTGGGCTCATGTACGGGGAGGGCGCGCTGAAGCGGCGCTTTGTATAAGGTGTCCACCGCGCCGCACGCGCCACTGTTCGCGAGCGGAACACCCTCGGCATGACTATGGCGGAGTTAACTCGCGTCGCCCAGACTAAGGGCGACGAGCACGGCTGGCTACGACTTGAGCAGATGAAGGAGCGGACCAAAGAGCGCGAGGTGCTCGCGGAGGAGGCCCGGCTCCGGCGGCAAGCTCGTGCGGCCGCGCTTCCCCGCACTTCGGGGGGCCCTCGGGGATACCCACCGCGAGACGTCCCTGATCGGGTCGTAGGGGCCGTGGACGCCCCTACTCCACGCGGCGGGGCACGGCACGAGGGGGACCGACCCACGGCACCAGAAGGCTCGACTCCTGGAGGCGGCGAACACTCACGCCGCCGGTTCCGGCAGCGAGAGGAGCCTCCCCGTCCCAAACCCAGGACGGGAGAGAACGCTTGCTGGCAGTGTGGCAAGGTGGGTCATTGGGCCGAGGTGTGCCCAACTTTGGACCCACGCCTACGTGACTGGTTGGCGGCGGCCACTCGCTAGTCCCCTCTCTGGGCGCCCTCGGGCTCCCGCGATACGGAGCATATGGACCGGCGGGTGGCAGTAGCCACCCCCAACGAGGACTCCAGCTCAAGCGGCGAGGAGTCGACGCCGCTGGAGAAGGGGGATCCTCGGGCCGGGCCCGAGTGCGGACCGGCTACCTCCTCTGAGTCCGAGGAGGGAAACGAGTGACGACCGGTGTTGGGCCCTCCCCGCGGCGACAGGTGGACCTAACTCGGGGGCGCGGATGTGATGCCAGTACGCATCCAATCCCGACCCAAGGGGATCCGCCCTCGGGATGCACCCCTCCCGAAAGGACTGGACGGCCGAAATGTGGTGGCCATCTTGACGGGGTCCAAGTATCATGCGGCCAGCCGCATCTGGTTGGACGCGGGGCGTCAGTTAGCCCTCCGCGTCATTGTCGACACGGGGTACGGCGTCTCTCTAGTACCAGAGGCGCTAATTCCCCTGGAGATGAAGGTGGCGCCCTTAGACGCGGCGACCGCCCAGATGTTTGACGTGAATGGGGGACTCCTTCCCATCACGGGCACCTTGACTCTTACGGTGGGAGTCGGCACCTACTCCACACCAGTCACGTGTGGAGTAGTGCGCGTCATGTAGGTTCCCCTACTCCTGGGAACCGACTACACCGAGGTCCATGTCCTCAACATCTGCGGGCCCAAGGGGTATATCCAGGTACTACATGGATGTAAGGTCCTCATCCTCCGTCGGGGTAAGACGGTGTCGTAAGCCAAGGCGGAACAACCCGGCAAGGCTGGTGCCGCTAGTGAGGCGGACGCCAAGGTGCGTCTGGCCCGCGAGGTGGTTCTTCTCCCGAGGTCCAGGGGGTACGTCCCAGTCCAGACGTCCTTCCAAGGGAATGGGGTCATCAACCAGCGCTATCAAGTGTATGAGCGCCATCGCGTGCATGTGGCAACTGGCACCATGGACTGCACCGCCAAACAGACCTGGTGGGTGGAAGTAACCCATACGGGGAGTACGAGTAAGCGACTCCCCAAAGGTATGGTCGTGGGGCATATGTCGGCCTACTTCGGTACGGTAGCCGCCATATCCACAGAGGAATGGGATTCACTACGTCCCAGGCCGTCCAACGCGCCGAACGCGACGGACCCCGTGGAGGAGCCCCATGTTCATACTTTGAACGTGCCCGAGGGGTTGAGGACCCAAGTGCTCTCCCTACCAGAGAAGCACCGGGCCCTATGGAGTGAGCACTTGGGCTCCACTAAGGCCACGGAGCACCGGATCGAGTTCAAGCCGGGCTCCAAGCCCGTCCGGCTCACCCCCTACCGCATGGGCCCCCGAACTAGGGAACTCATCAGGGCCCAAGTCCACCGAATGCTCAAGCTCTAAGTTATAGAGCCCAGCCAGAGTTCATAGAGAGTTTGTGCAACGCGTGTGAGAAGGGTTTGTGAGAGGTTTGTGAGAACTTCGGCCGGATGAAGCGTCTCAAACGCACAACCGGGCACTGGATGTGCGTCGGATACAGCATTCCGTCCCACAGCTTCTCACGGGTTGTGATCATTTCCCCGGATCTCTCACGACCGTGAGAAGGACGACCAGCCTCCACGAACCATTCCCGCGACCTCTCCTTCTGACACCCGCGCCTCGATCCGCGTGAGAACTTACGGAATAAAGTATCCCGCCCACCGATACTAGAATCGTGGACAGTCCAGCCTGCTCTGACACGAACCTGTCCGGAAACGAGCTGTCACCACCTCCTCACAAAGTACTTCTCACGCATGTTGCAGAAACTCTCTAATGGGCTTGCCCGGTGGTACCTGTGACAACACGCCCAGCCAACCCCACACTGTCCGCGGGAAGGCGAGCCAGGCCGTGTCGCCGGGTAGTCCTGTCGGGGAATACCCGCCCCGGAAGAAGACCCCGAAGAGCACACACGCACGGCGTCGACCGGCGGAAGACGCCCCGAGCGACAAACACGAGTTGTGTGACCGGAAGTATACTTGCTCGCGTCGAGGGCCTCGAGGCGGCACTCAAGCCTCGCCCACTCATCCCGTCCGTCCCACTCAGACCCTCAGAAAACCCCCCTCCGACATCCTCAAAGGACCCTCAGAAGACCCTCCCCTCAGGGCCCATGGGGCCAGTCTCAGTGGAGGACGGCCGAAGCCTCGGACACCGCCCTGAGTTGAGGCGGGGGAAGGGCACTACGTGACACCCTTGCGGCGTCCCGGTGTCAGGGGTGCGGTGTAGTACTGGTCAATGGTCCAAGTCGGGTTTACACATAATTTGGCCTGTAACTGGGGGCCTGCCCGGGGATTTACTAGTCCCAGGAAAGTCGCAGGATCGCTGTTGTGGTTGGCGAGCCACGGGGTGATCACAAGTGGATCGCCACCGGAAAGATTCGAAATATGTGTCAGTAGGACTCATTTCCCTCGCGAGGGCCAGCGGCCGTTTCGGACTGACCGGATCCGACTGCCCATGACGCAAATCCACCTGTCCCCTCTTGACTGGGAGGGAACTGGTTCCCCGAATGTGGGGGCCAGGTGTCCGGCCGTCACACCCGGAGTTACAGTCTAGGGTAGAGAACACCGTAGCGTCGCCGAGGGATTCCAGGCAGTCGTCCGTCCTCGTGATCGGATTGACATCCCGGACCGTGCGCTCGTTCAGCCGCCGGTATTCCGCGAAAAACCGGAAGTGGCCATCTGGTTTAGGCACGAAGACCACCGGAAAGGACCATTCGGCGTCCGAGGGCTCTATGACACCCAGGTCTAGCATTTTCTTGACCTGCTTCTCGATTTCCAGACGACTGTGTCGTCCAGCCCTGTAGGGAGCCGAGTACACGGGCTTGGCGTCTGACTTAGGCTGGACATGATGCGTGGTGGCCTTGAGCTCACCCGGCTTCCCCGATCACATGCCCTTGAGCTGATCCAGAGGTCCGTGCACCTTGACATGGAGTCCTTGGGCACGCCCGCCCAGTTCACCTCTGGCGTCTCCGGTTCCTTGGGGGGCGGAGAAACCGGGGGCTCCGGCGGTATACGGGAAATGCGTAGGTTTGTCGTGTACATGCAGGGTGAGGGGGAGTCGATCGAGAGCCTTGAGAGCCTGCCCCGAGGCATCCAGAATTCGGGTGCGATGTGCGCGCCAGACCGGAGGGAGGAGGTGCTCGCTCACGACGCCTAGTCCGGCCCCTGTGTCCACCACCGCGGCCACAGAAACAGGATCCTCACCCCCGAAGCTCAAGGTAGTCATATCCTTGAAGTTATCCGTACGCAAGACGATCAGGGTACCCCGACAGGCACACGGTGTCCATGGGGCTACCTTGGTTAGTAGACGACGACTGCACTGGCCCAGGAAGGCAACTGAGGCCGACACAGGATCACCGGGGCCTGGAGAAGACGGGAGGGCGCCTACGGGCGCACCTCTTCCTCCTCTTTTCCCGATCCCAGCGTACCCGTGGTCGTGGTATTTTCCTCGGGACGGGAGACCCAGTCCTCAGGACTCTCCTTGTACAGGTTCTCCTAGATGCTCTTCAGGATCGCAACCCGTAGGATTTGCGCCGTTCTTGGTTCCCGCCGTCCAGGGGAGGCGCCCTTGGCCTGCCTTTCTGCCCAGCGGAAGGCCTTGGCGAACTGGATCCTCTGTCGGGCTAGCTTGTCCTGGAGCTCCTTGGGCACCGCCGGACAGGGTGCCGAGATGTGTTCCTCCTTGTTGCACAACCAGCACGCCCGTACCCGGTTCGGGCGCTCCCCCGCCCGGGTGACACGGGGCGTCGAAGGCGTGAAAAATCCGCGCCAGTCCTCCAGGCGACCACGGGCCTGGAAAGATGACTCGCCCACGGCCAGAACCGGCGTCTGTTGAGGCAGCCCCCCAAGCCCGCACTGGTAAGTCGGAGTTACTGCGGACTGCCTGGATAAGTCCAGGAGTACTTATGCGGTGATCGGCTTGTTTGTCTGTACCTTTGACATGCATTGCTGTATGA
>Ga0209093_1001654_pt1 | contig 12641 bp, 11 predicted proteins | sample SidtaG_4_FD_187450 | JGI IMG/M metagenome (GOLD analysis project Ga0209093, IMG submission 187450) | Marine algal microbial communities from Sidmouth, United Kingdom - Sidmouth_Male1 metaG (SPAdes) (version 2) | ecosystem: Host-associated > Algae > Red algae > Unclassified | place: Sidmouth...
TCACGCACACGACCACGATGGTGACGGGAAACCGGATCACTAAATAAGTTTAAGTTTAAGTCGAAGATTAAGTTTAAATACCGATTTTGGCTGCGCCAAAATTTCTATTAAACTTAGACTTAATCTTAAACTTAAACTTACTCACCCGGGTGGCGGAACTGGTAGACGCGCTAGATTCAGGTTCTAGTGTCCACTGCGGACGTGCAGGTTCAAGTCCTGTTCCGGGTACAACGTAAAATTTTGTAAATCGCTTATACGTGTGACGATTTGCAAAATCGTTTTACGCTAACCCGAAAAATCTACATACCGATATACATTTCCTGAATGTTGTAGAAATTTTTCAAAATCCGGGAAGGAAAGTGTCAACGTAGCTGTATTGACATTTGGATGAAAACTGACGGCTTCTGCTTCTCGCAATGTTTGGTCGATGAAGAGTATGACGTGATTTTCGGCGTCATTAATCACGCCGAATGGAGAGACTGAACCGGGAATGAGCTGCAAATATTTGTTTAAGCGTTTCTCTGAAGCAAAGCCGAGGCGTTCACCACCAAGCAATTGATTGAGCTGTTGCAGCGAAACATCGGTGTTTTTATCGGCGATGACGAGGTAGTGTTGTCTGCCTTTTTTATCTCTCAAAAATAAATTTTTGCAATGCACACCTTCTATATCCGTCCAAAATTCATTGGCTTCTGCAACAGTGAATACAGCTTCGTGTTCTTTTAGTTTGTATGTGATATTGAGATTATCAAGCGTTTCGAGTACTTTCTGCATAATTTCAAAACATTTATCCATCTACCAAATCAAATCAATCACATCGCCGCCGATTTTTGCCATTACAATCACACCTATCCATACTGATACGACTATTTTGAGAAAAGTCGCCAGCAAAAAGCCTAAAAATGAGCCAAAGCCCGACTTCATCGCGCCCACTATCCGCTTTCCACCTAGCAAATCTCCTACAATCGCACCCACCAAGGGACCCCAAATTATGCCAAATGGTATCGGCACAAACATTCCCACGAATGTCCCGATGACACCGCCCCAAACACCTGCTTTTGTTCCGCCGAATTTCTTTGTAGCTGCTGCCGGCACAATCATATCGCCCACAAAAGCCATAGTTGCCACGATGCCCCAAATCAGCAGTACCGTTGTCGAAAATTTATCCTGTGTATTCGTAAATTGATAGGCAATCATCGCCAAATACGACATTACCGGACCGGGCAACCCCGGTACAATACAAAAAATAATGCCCGCCGCAACGAGGGCAACCGCTAATATGATAAGTGCTATTGTCATGTTCGTGATTCGTTAATTCGCTCTTTTTTTGTCCAAGAAGCAAATTATCAAGTCGCAAAAAAACAAAATTCGACTAAGCCGAAGCAAAGAACGACGAACAAATGAAAAATTCCAAACTCCAATAAAATACGTCTGCATTGGGATTTGGAATTTGTCCGCGATAATTATCGGGATTGGAATTTCCTCTATTTGTACCAATCAGCGTACATCAGATATTTTTCAGCGACACCTTCGAGCATTTCTTTGTACTGTACAGCACTAAGGGTCTTGATTCTACGGGCAGGCACACCTGCGTATATGCTGCCGCGTTCTACGCGTGTACCTACACGCACGACCGCCCCGGCAGCGATAAGGGAGTAGGACTCTATAATCGCATTATCCATAATAATCGCTCCCATCCCGACCAACACACTATCGTGAATCGTACAGCCATGTATAATAGCACGATGCCCAATAGAGACGTCATTGCCGATTATTGCGTCTGTTTTTTCATAGGTACTGTGTATCACTACGCCATCTTGGACGTTCACACGATTGCCAATACGTATTTTGCCAACATCGCCGCGCAGTACTGCCTGAAACCAAACACTACACTCGTCGCCGATGATAACGTCTCCCGTAACCGTGGCGTTTTCAGCCAGCCAACAGTCTTTGCCAAATTGGGGTGTCCAACCCCTTACCGTTTTTATTAATGCCATAAATTAGTTTTCAAATTCCAATAAACAAATTCCAATAAAATACAAGCAAAACACGTCAAAATTGGTCTCGGCTTAGCCGAAAGGGATTTGTTTTTTGAAATTTACTGAAAGTTGATATATATTTTTTAACCTACATTAAGGTTTCATTTTTAAGGGGAAAAATATTAATTTAATGTTAAAATTTTATATGCCTGCCAACGGTTTTTCTCAAAATTCGTTCTTTATAAATAGTTTAGGAACGTTCAAATAACAAAAATTTTTGTAGTTAGTAGTTTGGGTTAGTCAGCGTAAGTTTAATTTTAGTGTCAATTTTCATCCAATAAACTGAAAGATAACACTAAATACTTACGCTGTTTTTTTTTACGTAAAACGATTTTTTAAATCGTAACTTTCCGCAAGAGACGATTTAAAAAATCGTTTTACGTTGAACATTTTAACACGAAAAACCATTTCACTTCATAATTTTGCGAAGCAAAAAAAATATTCACTCATTGAAACACATTTAAGTATTTCATCATTCAATCATTTAAGCATTGCATACCATGTGGACAGAAAAAGATAACAGCCTTCAGCGTACCTTTAAATTTAAGGACTTCATCGAAGCTTTTGCATTTATGACTGAAGTGGCATTTCACGCCGAGCAGCAAAATCATCATCCTAATTGGAGTAATGTTTATAATACGGTCAATTTCCAACTTAGCACCCATGATGCAGGAAATACCGTCACAGACAAAGACCACAAACTTGCTGCAGCAATTGACAAAGTACATACGAAGTTCAAGTAATGGTGAAAAAATAACCTTTCGATTTGCCTACACGCACCTTCAAATTCCTAAAGGAAAGCCCACGCTAAATCGAAACCTTATTTATTTCGTGTAACTCATGGGAACTTCCGGGCGATAAATCCCGTTATTATCATCACAAGATAAAATTTATAGGCTAAAATTTGACTATTACCCAAACAAAGCCGTAAATTTGCACTTATAATTGAGTTGGGCCTATAGCTCAGTTGGTTAGAGCAACGGACTCATAACCCGTTGGTCCCTGGTTCGAGTCCAGGTGGGCCCACAGATATTCCCTCGTCGTATTTGCGGCGAGGGTTTTTTTATTTAAATAGATGAGTAAATAAGTAAATATTTTCCCCTTCAAAATCGCAATACTTAAATGAATTCATTTATATTTGCAACCCTTTTCTTTGAAAATCCCAAAATCCAAAATCCAAATCCCAACGAAATATCAAGTGCAAACACATTGGAATTTGGGATTTGGGATTTGAGATTAAAAAATTATGGATTTAGCAGGCGTCATTGATCATACCATATTATTGCCGGATTGTACCTCCGAAGACATTGAAGCTCTTTGTGATGAGGCACATAAACATAAGTTTAAGGCAGTATGTATTCCTCCGTATTTTGTGCGTGAGGTAGTCCGTAAGTTGGAGGATTCGCCTGTGCAAGTGGCTACGGTGATTGGTTTTCCGATGGGCTACTCGTGTACACCTGCAAAGGTGGAAGAGGTCAAACGCGCCATAGAAGAAGGAGCTGATGAGGTGGATGTAGTCATCAATATTTGTGCGGTAAAAAACTGTAATTGGAGCTATGTGAAAAACGATATTGAGAGTATGACGATGGCAACTCATTCCAGAGGTAAAATCATCAAAGTTATTCTTGAAACCAATCTTTTGACCGAAGAAGAAATCAATCAACTCTGCGAAATCTGTAACCAATCGGGTGTTAATTTCGTCAAAACTTCGACGGGTATGAATGGCGATACCACAGTAGAAACTGTGAGCAAGCTACGCAAATTGCTAAAGGAAGGTATCAAAATCAAAGCTTCCGGCGGTATTCGTAGTCGCGAACAGGCAGAAGCCTTACTCGAAGCCGGTGCCACTCGACTCGGTACTTCCGCAAGTGCGGCAATTGTTAGCTCGTGATTCGTTGAAGTCGTTTATTCGTTATTCGTCAACTCGTTTATTCGTACACATAATACGAGTACCCAAATAACGAATCCACGAATAACGAGTACACGAACAAACGAACAAAAATGAAAAATATCTTAGTTCTTATTGCTTTTTTAATGTGTTGGGGCGGAACTGCTGATGCACAGGTGAGCCTTGTCGAAGACGGTTCAGTCATGGCGATGATTCAGCGTCATAAAGACATCAATCGTACAATGACCGTCAGTGGTTGGCGCGTGCAGATTGCGGCTGGTACTGACCGTAACCAAATCATTGCAGCCAAAGCAGATTTTTTGAATCTCTACCCGGATTTGGATGCCGAATGGACATTTAAAACGCCTTACTACAAACTCAAAACAGGCGCGTTCCGTACCAAACTCGAAGCTGCCGAACTTAAATACCGCATTGCAGCAGACTTTCCTAATGCTTATATTATTAAGGATGATATTAAGGCGAATGAGTTTCTTAAGTACTAATGAGTGAATGAGTGAATGAGTGAATGTTTTTAATGCGATAATGCTGAAATGCGTTAATGCGACAATATTCACCAACGATTGTGACATTCACTCATTCGCTCATTCAAAATTCACTCATTACCAAACAAAAAAAAGCCACAACATCTACCAAAATGTTGTGGCTACTTGTTTGCTATTTGTTTTTCAATATTCTTTTACGAAACCTACCTTGAAAAGGTTTCAAAAAATGAATATTTAATTTCATTTATTTTACAAATCATTCATTCCTAATTCTTTCGGCTTACAATCTGTACAGACTTTACCGTAGAAAGCATCTAATCCGCATTGTAGGAATTTGTCAAAAAATTTGGCTTTACCGGTATTCGAACCTTCTTCAGGATAGCCGGTTGGGTTGGTCAGGAGTTGCTCTCCGTCGTGGCTGAGAAGGACGTAGTATGGCTGTGAATTGTTGTCGAAATTCTTCGCTTGAAAATCTGCCCACTTATTACCAATAGTACGTTTTTTCTTGCCATCAAAATCCGAAATATACGGTTCTGAAAGTTTTTTCTTATCATCTACATACAAAGAAATAAGCACGTAGTCTTCTTTTAATTTGTCCAATACACCTTCGCGGGGCCAAACGTGTTCTTCCATCTTACGGCAATTGACACATCCATAACCTGTGAAGTCTAGCATAATTGGTTTTTTGACGGCTTTCGCATGTGCCAGTCCTGCTTCGTAATCTTTAAAACAATCCAATTTAAGCGGACAGTCATTAGAATGGTCGTCTTTGAAAATCGCGTATTGAGTAGAAGGTGCAAGACCACTCATAACAGATAATGCGTTGTATGTGCCAAGCTCCTTATCGGTAGTTAAACCCAAGCAAAGATAAGCCGAAAATAATAGCGAAGCCAAGCCAAAGCCTTTGCGTCCCATTGATATAGGGGAGCCTTTCGGCGAATCATGCGGGAAGCGGAATGCACCGAACAGGTATAAGCCCATCAATCCGAAAATCAATATCCACAATGCCATAAACACTTCGTATTTGAGGATGCCCCAGTGCTGTGTCAGGTCAACAAGCGAAAGGAATTTGAGTGCCAATGCGAGTTCCAAAAATCCAAGTACGACTTTTACGGTAGTCATCCAGCCACCGGATCTTGGGAGCGTTTTGAGCCATGACGGGAACGCCGCAAACATCGTAAACGGCAAAGCGAGTGCTACTGCAAAACCCAACATACCCGCAGGTGGCGCGAGTGGCAACCTACCACCAAAAAGTGAGGGTCCTGTACCGTTGAAAGATTCTACGAGAAGCGTACCGATAATCGGACCTGTACAAGAGAATGAAACGATACCGAGCGTAAACGCCATAAAGAATATCCCAATCAAACCGCCTTTGTCTGCCATACGGTCGGTGGCATTTCCCCACGAACTTGGTAATGTAATTTCAAAATATCCAAAGAAGGAAATCGCAAAAATCACGAAGAGGAAAAAGAACAGCAGATTAAGCCACATATTTGTCGAAATGGCATTCATTATCTGCGGACCAAATGCCAATGTAAGCGCAGTACCAAGCGTCACGTAAATGGCGATAATCGACAATCCGAAGATAATCGCATTGGTAATACCTTTAGTTTTGCTCACTTTTCCTTTTGTAAAATACCCCACAGTTAGTGGTATCATCGGGAATACACAAGGCGTCAGTATAGCGATAAATCCACCTATCATACCCAAGAGGAAAATTTTCCACAGGCTGCCGAGGCTTTGCTTTTCGATACAAGGGTTGACAGGTTCTTTGAGGCTGGCTTGTTTTATTTTATCGTTGTTGTTCGCTCTTCTATTTGCTGCGAAAGCAATCGCTTTTTCTTCTGAAGGAATGATGCTAAATTCTACATCTTCAGGCGGAAGGCACTTGCTGTCGTCGCAAGTCTGAAAGGTGAGATAACCTGCGATGGGCGTATCAGGATTGCTTGTTTTGATTTTTTGTGTAATGGTGAAATCGCCTTTAAATTTGGTGATTTCCATATCAAAAATGGCATCATAACCCGATTTTTTATCACCACTTTCTACACCTTTACCCACAAGTTGAAATGCTTTATCATCGTCATAAGTGATGATAGTCGGTATCGGACCGTCGTCTCCTTCAATGAATTGCGAATAAACGTACCAACCCTTATCTACCTTAGAAGAATAAATCAACTCATATTCACCATCAGCCAATTTTTTACTACCAAACGACCATTTTACAGGCTGCGAAATACCGTCATTTGCCACAGCGTTATCCCCGCTAATATCAATCAGTGCCGTACCACCACCGTCTGCTTTGTCGATAGCATTTTCGACGGCTTTTTTCATGTCTGCCTTTTCCTTTGCCGCTTTTTCTTTAGACATTTTCTCTTGAGCAGATTTGGCAGCTGCTTGTTGTTTCTCACGTTGTTTGAGTGCTTGTTCTTGCGCCTCTTTTCGTGCATTGTCGGCAGCCGCTTTGCTTTTGGCGTATTCTGCGTCGATTTGCTTTTGGACGGCTGCTTTTTTTTCTGCCTCTGCTTGCGCTTGTGTACGAGCTTGTTCTTGTGCGGTTTCTGCCTTTGTAATTGTAGTTGTGGCAGCAGGCGTGCTTGTTTGGGTAGTTGCAGGAATGGTCGTGCTTGTCGTAGGCGTAGGCGTGGTAACAACCGTTGTGGCAGGTTTTTCTTCTGCTTTTGGTGCGCTTCCCACAGGAAGTTTTATCGAAAAATCGACATCCGTAGGCGGCAGGCACATCTTGTCGTTGCAGGTCATAAATGTGAGGTAGCCTGTGACGGGCTTGCTTACGTCTGTGACTTTGATGCGCTGTGTGATGGTGTAGTCCTTTTTAAATTTGATGACATCCATATCAAACATGGCATCGTAACCCGATTTTTTGTCACCTGCTTCGATAGACTTGCCGGAGGTAGTAAAGGCTTTTTCGCCCTCATATTCTACGCTCGTTGCTACTGGTCCCTCATCGCTTGGTAAGTATTGCGAATAAACGTACCAGCCTTTATCTATCTTGGCTTTGTAAATTAAATCGTACTCATCACCCGAAACCGCTTTGGCTTCAAATGACCAATCCACAGGGTCGTACTGCTGCGCGAAAGCAGTTTGCACTAAAAAAAACGTCAGTAATGAGAATAGTATCTGTTTCATTCTATCTAAATAATGAATGATGAACGATGAATGATAAATGGATTAACCATTAATCATTGACCATTAATCATTATTAAAGTTCAAATTTAAAGTCGATGTCTGTCGGGGGTAGGCATTTTTCACCATTGCAGGTCATAAATGTGAGGTAGCCTTCTACAACGCCGCCTTTGCCTTCTACGGTGATGAGTTGTTTGAATTGGACTTGTTTTTTGTAATATTTCAAATCCATATCAAACATGCCATCGTATTTTTTAATGACTTTGCCTACTTCCTGTACTTTACCGGAAGTAGCGCAGCCTTTCAAAGTTTCAAAAGTAAATTCAGTGGGAATCGGTCCGCCGTCGGCGATGTCTTGTGCATAGACGTACCAACCTTCATCTACATTCGCGGTGAATGTAACCGCTATCGTATTCTCGTCCACTTTTTCGGTGTCGAATGTCCATTTGACGGGTTCTACAATTTGGGCTTGTGTGAGTGTGGTGATTAGTGTGAAGCTAATTAAAAGTAGTAAATATTTCATTTCTGCAAGTATGGATAATGAACAATAAATGATGAATATGAGTGTTTGTAATTCATCATTTATCATCCACGATTTATTATTATACAGGCAAAGATACAATCTCCCTACCTCAATCTCGGTTAATAAAAAGTTAATCGTTTCACAAACAAATCCTAAAGGTTGGTCAAACGACAGCGACATTTTGAATCAATGACTCAAAAAGAGCGCGTCCATCTGTATTGCCAAGTATAATTTCGGAAGCGCGTTCGGGGTGAGGCATCATGCCGAATACATTTCGATTGGCATTGCAGATACCCGCGATATTTTCGAGCGAACCGTTGGGATTGGCGGCAGGAGTGACCGCAGCATTTTCGTCGCAATATTGAAATAGGATTTGGTCGTTTTCTTTGAGGGATTGGAGTGTGTCGGCGTCGGCGTGGTATCGCCCTTCCGCGTGTGCTATGGGGATTTTGAGGGCTTTATCTATATTAACGCGGCGAGTGAGGTCGCTATTTTGAGTAGCCGTTTTTAAATAAATATTTTTACAAATAAAACGCTGATTTTCATTGCGTAATAATGCGCCGGGTAACAAACCGGATTCACATAATATTTGAAAACCATTACAAATGCCAAATACATAACCACCATTATTAGCAAATGCTATAACGGATTTCATAATGGGGGAATGACTGGCTATCGCGCCACTCCGCAGATAATCGCCATACGAAAAACCGCCCGGCAATATGATACAATCCCCTTCGCCGAAACCCGGCAATTCGGTTTCTTTATGCCACAATTCTACCACAGATTGTCCCATGACTTCTCCGATGACATGCATCATATCACTATCACAATTGGAACCGGGAAATACAACTACGCCAAACCGCATGAAGTTTAAGTTTAAGTTTAAGTCGAAGTGTAACCCGTACCGACGACTTTAGCCGTCGCGGAATTCCGAATCACCTGACGGCTAAAGTCGTCAGTACGGTATTCGACTTAATTTTGATGAAAAAGTGTACAAAAATACGTTTTTTCGGGCATCTGTGCTATTAGGAACGCGAAATAGTCACACAAATTTTTTATTCAAAATTAATACGCTCCAAATTAAGTCCTAATTCGTCTCAATTATGATTTGATTTTCTTTATTTTGCAGACCGGAGGCATTACGCTACGGTGGCAACATCATTTAAATGAGTAGAAGAGGAACTACATCGCGGGAGACAGACTGGCTAACGGTTTTTCTATATTTGGGCTTAGTCATCGTGGGGTTTTTGATGATATATGCAGTGGGCTATGTGGACGCGCCGCGTATGTTTGACTTTGGGGCAAAGCATGGTACACACCTCGTTTGGATTGGTATTTCGTTGGTAGCGGGAGTGGCGGCGTTTATTACGGATGCTCGATTTTATAAGGTGTTTGCTTATCCGATTTATGGCATTTCGGTCTTATTGTTGATTTTGGTTTTTCTGTTTGGAAAAGAGGTTGCAGGAGCGCGGTCTTGGTTTGAGTTGCCCTTTGGAGTCGGACGTTTTCAGCCTTCCGAAATTGCTAAATTTGCGACCTGCCTCGCGCTTGCTGCCTACCTGAGTACGCTCAATGTCACCCTTGCCAAAGGCATGAAACATCGAATGTATGCACTTGGCATCATTCTCTTGCCGATGGCTTTGATTATCATTCAAGGTGATGCAGGGTCGGCATTGGTTTTTGTAGCTTTGTTTTTGGTACTGTTTCGGGCGGGGATGCCGGCGATATTGTATATGTTGGGTACGATTGTGGCGATTTTGTCCGTGATTGCATTGATATTCAAGCCTTTGACGATATTAGCGATTTTGTTGTTATTTTTCAGTATTGTTTATATCGGCAACATGAAAACGCGGCAATTGTGGTGGCTGCTTGGGTTTACGGTGCTGACGACGGTTACGGTGCTTGGTTTTCGATATGATATGACCGAGTATGTACTTGCGTTGGACGGCGTGGCATTTCTCCTATTGACGACCCTCGCGTGGCAAGGACGACAAGGGCAACTCGCTACTTTTGTAAGCATCGTTTTAGTGGCTTCGATAGCCTACTCGCTCTCTGTCAATTACGCTTTCAACAACTTCCTTGAACCGCACCAACAAGACCGTATCAACGTCTGGCTACAACCCTCCAAATCCGACCCGCTCGGTGCTGCCTATAATCTTGATAAATCAAAAACCGCCATTAGTGCCGGACGACTCACCGGACGCGGTTTTCTGCAAGGTCAAATCACCGGACTCAAATATGTGCCCGAACAATCGACGGATTTTATCTTCTGTACGGTAGGGGAGGAGCATGGTTTTTTCGGAACGGCTACCTTGATTTTTCTGTACATTGCCCTCGTCTTGCGAATTGCTTTTATCGCAGAAAGGCAGCGCGAGGACTTTACGCGCTACTATGCCTACGGGCTGGCGAGTATTCTGTTTTTCCACTTTTTTGTAAATATTGGTATGACAATGGGCGTGATGCCGATTATCGGGATTCCCTTGCCAATGATTAGTTATGGTGGGTCGTCTTTGCTGTCTTTTACAATTATGATTGCGGTATTGGTGAAATTGGATAGTACGCGACTGACTCGGAATTAGGCAACTATGTTTGAGTTCATTGGCAACTATGAAATGTTCGTTACTTATTTTAGGTCGTTTTCCTCTATTAATCGAAATATAGACGTGGTACTTCGTTTTTATTTGATAGCACATTGGACATTAGGTATATTTGCACCGATGATATATAAACCCCAATAAGGAACGCGAAATAAATAAATTTGCTTTCTTGACTGAGAGAGTTTGTTCTCAGTTTGGGCTTTGAAACCCGCATAAATGTTGATATTTTTAGGGTTTTAAAGTGCAAAATGAGGGCAAAATATCCTGTCAAGATGGTAAAGTTATTTTTTTCGCGTTCCTAAGTTCCCGAAAAGCAAACTGATTTAACAAAAAAGACTTTAAAACGCCATGAGGTTTAATTTTTCACATATCAATATTTCAAAGGGTATAGCCCAAATACCGGAAGCCTTCAAGATTTTAATTAGTACGCCTGCTTTCATACAAAAGCACAAGCTTTGGAAAGGATTTTGGGCACATTCTTGGATATTGGTATTTTCAATCGTCACCGCGATTGCATTTACTTATATTCTTTACAATGATATTCACGATTACTTTCTCCCGAATAGTCGAGAAAACATTGAAATTGACATTCCTACCGAGGGAGTTGACGAGGGGATTAAAGCCCTTGAAGAAGCTGCAAATTATAGCCGGGATGATGTGAAAAGTGAGTTGGAAACAGAAAAAAAATCACTCACAAAAGTAAAAGAATCATTGGAAGGTGAACACAAATCACTCTTTTCCGGCAGTTTAAAATTTCTTCTTCTGATTTTTTTAGAAGTACTGATTTTTCATTTTGCAGTAACCACGAATAATGTTTTAAAGAGCGAAAATAGAACACTCAAATTTCAGCACTTTTCTAAGGCGCAGATTAGAATGACAAAGGTCTTGATTCGCAAGTGGGTATATGGCTTGATCATGTTCATTCTTGTATCCATAATTTGTGGAATTACCGGAACAACTTTTTTAAGAGATTTCATTATGTTTTCGATTTATGGCTATTATATGGGCTTTGCATTCATTGACAATTATCTCGAACAATTCCATTTTTCAATAAGGCAAAGTGCCAAATGTGTTCAAAGTCATTTTGGAGCCGCAACTGTCTTCGGCTTATTCGCCGGTTTAGTTATGAATATTCCTATAATCGGACCTTTAATTGCACCTTTTTTATGTGCAATAGCAGCAACAAGGTATGGACATATCAGTAAAATGGAAACCTTCTCTGAACTAGGTAATCTTTCAAGTTAATACAGTCGGGTTCTTTCAGCATATTTTCAGTCCGTACTGCGTTGGAGAACCGCTCCCGAAAGCTTTCGGGATAGCTCGGCTAAAGTCACGAACCTCCGCCTTGTCCAGACTAAAACTACACTAAAATCTACCCAACACTATTAACTTGAAAGACTACTTAGAACACGTGTTTAATTCACGAAAAAGAATTGTTGACTTCTTCATAAATCACCTCTAATGTCTTTGCCCATCTGGGATGCGCTATTTTTTTGTATCGTTTTACTTGAAAATTAGTCCAATCACTTAATTTATCAAAATCACCTTGTCGAGTTCTGATAGCGTGACAAATTCGATTGAGTATCCAATAATTATGTCCTGCTCTGGCTATTCTAAGGTGTTTGATAAGCGGGTCATTACCTGCCCTCATTTTCAAAAAGAAAGGAATGTGTTGTTCGACCAATTGAATTTCTGTTTCCAAAAGCTCCGCTAAGTCTTTCACGGGCGTGGCGGAGGTAACGCCTAATTCCGTGCGAAGTTTTTCCCAATTGTGCGGAAAAGCAGCTTCAAATTCTTTGAAAAAGGGCGTATGCGTACTGTAAGGCTCATTATTGATGAGTGCATATGCCGCGACTTTATACATATCCATTTTGAGAAACCCGAAGCGCGAACCATAGATTTTGCTTTGGAAAGCATCTTTGAAAGGTGCGGTAGAATCAATGGAAATTG
>Ga0209093_1001655_pt1 | contig 12641 bp, 13 predicted proteins | sample SidtaG_4_FD_187450 | JGI IMG/M metagenome (GOLD analysis project Ga0209093, IMG submission 187450) | Marine algal microbial communities from Sidmouth, United Kingdom - Sidmouth_Male1 metaG (SPAdes) (version 2) | ecosystem: Host-associated > Algae > Red algae > Unclassified | place: Sidmouth...
TCCACGCCTCACGCCCCTCTAGAGGGGTCGTTTCATGTGTGGCCCTGGGGCTCCCTGGACACCCCCCCAAGGGGGTTGTCCCACGCTACCCCCCTAGGGGGGTGTTGCGTGACTGTTCACGACCCGTCCCCGGCTCATGCCGGGGGGTCGTGTCTCCCCTGTCAGGGGGTTTCCCCCACAGGGCTGAAGCGCCGCGGATTCCCAGTTCACGGGACAAAGGACATTTTGGTGGAGCGGTGCCGCGTGAACGGGATCTCGTGTGAGAGTCCTGCAGGCGCCACCGCGCTGATTTCCCCACTCCGCTCCACCCCGGCCCCTACCACTCCTGCCACACCTACCACTCCCGCACCCACCACACCTGCCACGTCGGCGCCCACCGCACCTGCCATCCCTACCCCTCCCGCGATTGACCCCACACAATCCTCCCCACCATGCGACGGCGACGCGATTGCGAGATCGCTCGCGCTTCCGCCCATTGGCGGTGCGCTACCAACGGCCGCGGAGGAGACAGATGGTGCTCGCGCGCCGTTTTCCAAGCACGAGAGGGCACGGCTTACTCACGTGCTGTGTGAGGGTGAGGTGGCTGCTGGTGTAGTGGTCTCTCGTGGCCCGATGTCTCGGCAGCAACAAGATTCGAGAGCGCGCCGATCGGACGTTTGGGTGGTGGTTATCGCCGAGCTTTTCAACAGGTCGCAACTATTTTCTGTACCTCGCGAGTGTTCAGATGGGGGCATCGACCCGAACAACCACCCGTTTACGCGTACTGGGCTGTTTTTACGGGCGAAGTGGACGGAGGGAGGTCTCTATTTTGCTCAATTTCTCTTGGCATGAGCGAGATGACGGGTTTACGCTTCTATTGCGCGTCCGACCACACATTGTATCTGCACTGCTCTTCACCTGGTCTATCTATTGTCTTACTTAAGTGAGCTTGATGCTCTGCCATTGGAACCGCACTCTGACACTCATATTGTTTCATCCTTGCCGTGTGTGTTGTGGTTGGTAGATTGGGTCTGGTTTTTGGCGCGTGTACAAGCCTTACTCCAGCTCGGGCCAGAACGACCCCAGCCGGTGGGCAGTCTTCTCCAAGGGGGATACGATGCTACATTACCATTTTGCTCTTGTCAAAAGCAAGGAAACGGTATTGGAGCTCATCAACCCAGAAATGGGTCCTGCCGGCGTAGAAGGGGACGAGCTCGGACTGGCTACCTCCTCGGCGGCTGCTTCTCGTGGCAAGCGTAAGCGAATGCCGAACCCGGAACTGAAGGTGCTAATGGACTGTTCCGCAAGCATGGCTGCGTCGGCCGCCAGGCATGCGCGAATGGCGGAGTTGGTGGCTCTCTCCACGACGCTGAAAAATGCCCAAGATGCTCATCTCCCGGCCGAGCTCATCGCAACCATAAGGGCGCAATTTGATGAGGCGGTCCGGGCGCCGACCGCCTTGGAGCCCGGCCAGGCTCTCGACCGACAGTCGCCATCCGCTAGTGGCGGTGACCGGGCTCTGGCTGATTTGGAGGAGCCGGCAAGCCGTCAGGTGGGTGATGGCCGCACGGCTGGGCGCGGACCGCCGCGCGGTACTCACGAGGCGTCACCGGACGTGGAGGGAACTGCTTTGGATGACCAGGCCACGGATGGGGAGGAGCCCTCTTAGTGTACGCTGTTTGTACATCGTCGCGCTCGTTGCGCTTTGTTCGTTGCTGAGCTTGAGATTTTAGTTCTTGATGTTGAATGAACCGACTTGTCCTTCCATATGTGTTCGGGTGACTCACTGTGCTTACTATGCCGAGCATTCATGTGTGTGGTACGCAATAGGCGAGGAATCTTACACACAAACGGTACTCAGTACATTGGCGCCACGCCGGGCCGCACAAGCCCAAGCTCCTCAACTCGTTCCGTCATGAGCACCCGCAGCAATGAACGCTCCCGATCACGACGCCGCCCTCGCTGGTCAGAGCTCACCGCGTCGTTGCTCAAAAAGAACACGCTCCCTCCGCTACGGTCATCCCCAAATGGAGCTACACCCTCTGTCGAGTGGTCACGACAAAAATTGTGCAGACGAAAACACGCCCGCGCAAGACCAGGTCGCTTCACAAAAGGCACACGCAACGGCCTCCAAAACACACCCCACCGCCACACGAGCATTCCAAACGCCTGCTCAATATGAAGGCGTAAAAATGAAAGGTAAAAATTGTACGAGTCACGCCAACGGTCACCCTTGCCGCCGCCAGGCCACGGGACGGCCAAAACCTCGCTAGCCGCGTACGCTTCGTCAGCTGCAATGCAGTGACCAACTTGAATCAACCTTGCAGCGAGGGGTTTCTCAGGATGAAGAAGCGCTTGACCCAAGTTCGTGCAGGTGAAGGCCGAAGAATCATGGGCAGACCCTGGGCTCTTACACGACATCCACCCAAACTTGTAGTCCGCATCGCAAATCGCCTGCACGTTCAGGGCGTAGAACCCCTTGCGGGAGTAATAATCAGCGACACACGTCACGTCAGTCGCCAGAGGTTGTTCCTGTTGAACGGCAATACCGTCGAGAGCCCCAATCACGTTCCCAAATGGGGAGTTCCGTTGGGCCTTGAATCTTGCTGCGTATGCCGCCCTCCGCGTGCAGTCCTCCACCTGGAAGTCCAGCGCCAGCGCCGGGGAGGCGTTGAAGGCGTCTACGACGTCCCACACGGCGCGGTAGACACTCGCCGAGTGCACGCCGAATGCGGCGCACATATCAACGTAGCTGCCGCCATCCATGTAGCGCAGGGCCAAAGCTGTGCGGACCTCGGCGGAGAGACCGCGGCGAGGTAAGCGAGGGCGCAAAATGCCCACCAAGGCATGAAACGCGCCGTCAGACATGCGCACTGCGCGCTCAAAGTGGGGACCGTAACGAGTACGCACATGGGAAAAAGAAACGTGAGTGGGTGTGTATTGAGTGGGTGATAAAAAGATACTCGGGCTAGAATGCACTACCCCCGCCAGCGACGTCACGAAGGCGCCCGCTCGTAGGATGGGGAAAGGGTCCATGTTGACGGTCGCCGTGCGTTGACAAGCTGCATGGCGGTCGGTGGCGCGGTGGATGGTTCGACGGTCTGTCTTGTCCGCGCCTGACGGCGATAGAAATCCTGCGTCTCTGACGAAAACAATTGTGTACTTAATTTCATGCGCGAGACGGTACGCCAAATGTCTTTCGCGGATATATACCGCCGTCACGCCGGTATACCGTCACACAGTTTGCAACTGCGAACGGGCCTGAGAGCTGGTGTTAGTCTCGTAGGCCTATAGGGGAGCAACATCATTGTCAGCGCCCCTTACAGCCCGTTACAAAGACCCGCGGCCAGCAGGGCTGGGTCGGTTATGCCCTGATCTTGGGGCTGTCGAGCGCCGCACGGTCTGATTGGAAGTGCTTTTTGTTCTCGGCGTTCGTCTCGAAAGCCGCCTGCTGTTCCAAATTTCTTTATCTGCGTTTCTGATCCATTTGGTGGCGCGCTTTTTCCGGACACGCCCGTCTCCCTTCTATGTTGCCCCTTCTGGTTCCGTGAAGTCTGGAGACAGGCGCATGCATGTTCTGGAATACCTTAGATTCCCCTAGGCTAGTACATCATCAAAAAAACCCAGATCCTTCTGGGGTATATAGATGGGCAGCCTCAGTTTCAAAGACAATATTCTCCCGTGTGACCCTTTCCTACTTTTTCCACCGTCGTCGCACCCATGGACGTCCTTAGTGCCCTCCGTCGTCGCCCCCATCTTCTTAGACGGGGCCTGCCACACCACGCGCTGCTCTTCCCGAGAACGTTTGATTCTCCACGTGTCCTGGCGGGTCTTACAACCGCCGTGATCGCGGTCACCATCACGGCCGAAGATTTTCTTCCAGCGGCGCCACTGCAGCGCGCTAAGCAAGAGTCATCACCTTATTCACCACTCGTTCCGGCGGCTCTCTTCGCCAGATATTCTCGGACAATCTATCTTTCACTGCCAACCATGCAAGAATGTCCATTGTGTGTAGGGCGTGGATCACCGATGCATCACTTCAGGTCGACGTGATTATATTTCCGGAAGATCACAGATTCTAGCAAATCCGTGTCGTACTCGCCCTTGCTTTTGGTCCGTAATGTTTTCTTGGTCTTTCTGGGTATGACACAGCTGGCGGGAAAATGGGTTGTGGGATCGTCCGGTCCGCGGCGGAACGACTACAGATGTCCAAGTCCTGGCGAAAGATGAGCGAAGACGCAGTGTTCGGTACGGACAAGACGTCTACTCTCTTAAAGACGGTTTTAGGCCACTTTGTCAGTCCGCGACCACCCCGGATTGCTGATCGTTCAACAGTGTCAGTTTTTAATACCCGATTCCAGCCAGTGGGCCAGTGTTCACGCGTATTTGAGGAATTCATGACACGGCGTGCACATGTAGTGCAGATCGGTCGGCATTACAGCCCCCATGACAGAATTATGTACGCAACAATTGACGCTATTTCAGACGAATGAAAACAGCAAACAAACTACGACAAGCTGTTCACTGGGGTGCGTGGGGTGCGTGAGGGGAGGGTAGGTGTTGGTGGGGTGGGGTGCGTGGGGTGCGTGAGGGGCGGGGCGCGGTAGGTTGGGGTGAGGTGATTGTGGGTAGAGTGGGGTGGGTGGGGTGTGTGGGGTTTGCAGGCGCCGTACATATGGTGGGGTGAGATGCGCTGGGACCGATAGGTGCGCTGGGTTGGGGTGAAGCGGGGAGAGTACGAGGTGGGTGGGTTCGCGTGGAGTGGGTGTGGGTAGGGTGGGGTGGGTGGGGTGTGTGGGGTGGTGTAGGCGCCGTAGATGTGGTGGGGTGAGATGCGCTGGGACCGATATGTGGGCTGGGCGGGGGTGAAGCGGGGAGAGTACAGTAGGATACTGTTTTGGAATTGGCATGTTGGAGGCGCAGTCAATGAGTGTGAATTAGAGTTTAATAAGAACGATCTTTTTCAAGCATAACATTGCTTTCTGGAAGGTTTTGAGCGGACCCTTGCCCGCTGAGATTGCTTGGATGCGCCAGCGAGTCACAGATGTACGAGTCGCTAGCCGGCCCACGGCCACCTAGTCAAACCTATTTTTGGGCGTGTGGCTGGCGGACTGTTTCAAAATCGCGCCGGTCGAGCCGGAAGCCGCTCTTTGGGCCGACCGAATGGTCGAGGCTGCCATCAACGAGTGGAGCCGCAAAGTCTCCAATGGCGTTAGCAAGCTTTCTGGGTGCTTCCAGCGCGTGATAAGTAGCCAGCCGACAAGCAACCTGTCCGAAGACGAGGTGATAAAGATGTCAGCCGCAATGTACTGCGGTATGGCCATGCACAGTGCTGTGCGAGGTAAGGCATTGGCGAATCCCTCCTCCAGTGGACGGCCAAAGAAGAGACCTACCTGCCCATGGCTTGATACTGGCAAGGTGCCGCGCCAGCGCGACAAATTCAGCTCCGCTCCTGGTGTACTGGCGGCAGAGGTTGCTGCCAAAGGAAATTGTACGGCTGAAGAGTCCGTGGGTGAGAGCCCTAACGGGCGGGGGGGCTTTGCCGAGAGCCTCATCGGGTTAAAGGCCGGCGATATTCATCTGGCCGACAAGAGGGCAGCCGGGTCGAGCGCGGCAAAAACGGACTCCAAGGTTGGGGTCGCTCTCAACCGCATGACCGACGCGTCGGACCGTTGCGCAGACGCAGCTCGCTCGGCCAATGAGCTCGAAGCAGATCGGTCTGCGATGGCGTTCTTCGCTGATCCGGAAAACTTCAATTCCACATGACCATTGATAAGACGATACTGGCGCGAGCGCGGCCAGCTTTGGCTCATAGTCGTGCGCTCGACAGCGGCGATGCTCCTTCTGTCGAGCCTGGTGGCACTCTCGCTGCTATCAACGCTGGCGCGGCAGTGGAAAATTGCCCTGTGGGCGTCGAGAGAGCCATCGTTGGAGGTGCACGTCCTAGGGCCGGCACACCCGCCGATGGCGGATGTGACGACAGCGGTGCGGGCGTGACGGACGGCATCGCGGGAAATGGCGTGTCAGGGGTTCGAGAAGCACCTGCGCTGGGCGCAAGGAACCCGAACGACTGCGGAAGCGCTCCAGAGGACGACGCCGCTTTCGGTGCGTCCGCTTCCAATGCATTTAACTTTGCCGCCCAAGTCGGCCCCGGAAGCGCCGCCGCCCCACGCGCCCCGGTAGTCGCTTCGGCGGACTATGTCTTGATGTGGACTGGGTTGCTGCTGCGCTCACGGCTGGTGCTTCCGTCAATGGATCGAACCCGGCACGCAGTACACGCCCTGCTGCCCTGAGCGCACCCCCAACGTCGAGCCCGTAGATCATGACAGGGGCTTTAAAGCGCCGAGCGGGTGCAGCGCGCGCGACTGCCGCAAAACGGAGTCGCACTGTCCCTGTCTCAGCCAGTTTGAGTGCCATGTCCTCTGAAGATGATCCGAACTATACCACGCGGCCGGAGTCCTAGACGCATGACTGCATGATGTTGCTGACAGTGGTCGTCCTTTTCGAAAATCTTCTCCTCTGGTGTACTCTTGTGCCAGATCTTTTGCATAGGATGGGCGCATGCGGGGCTTGGAATGAAGATCGCCAGAGCACTCTGTGACAGCAGGACACGTGGCCCCCACTCCGGGATCCAGGTCCCTCTCAGTCACGAGGGGACACACGGACTTTCGAAACGAGCCGGTCGGACCCAGTTCACGCCAAAACGACACCCGGCCCTCGCGAGGTCAATATGTCCAACTAGGGCATCTTCTAAGCTTCCCCGGTGGTGATTCACTTGTGAGTCGCTCGGGACGCCCAAATGTAAGCATCTGAGTGCCTATTCCCTGCGGCCAATGCCTCCCACCGAGCGGTGCCCCCACTGACGGTCCCTAAATTGAGTAAACCCGACTGAGCCCTCCGAAGAGTTTAACACCGGGTGCCCGACACGGGGGCAGCCCTGTGTGTCACGTATCTGCGCTCGGCACCGTGCTTTAAGGAGGTGCCAAAAGCTTCGGCGTCCTTCCGAGATTCTGGCCCGTTGGGCCCTGGGGGGAGGGTGTGTGTTGGTCTGGGTTCTGTGGGTTTCCGGATGGAGGGAGTAGGTGGGCCTTCTGTGGAGGGGGTCTTGAGGGGTTTAAGAGGGTCAGGCTTGGGGACCGCCTCGGAGCCCTCGACCTGGGCAAATAATCTTGCGGTCCCACAACTCGTGTTTTACGCTCGGAGAGCCTTCCCCCGGTCGTAGCCGTGCGTGTGTGCTCTTCGGGGTTTCCTTTCGAGGCGGTTATTCTCCGACAGGACAACCCGACGACACGGTCTGGCCCGCCGTCCCCCCATGCTGGGTAGGGTTGGCTGGGCGCATTGTGACAAACTCGACCGATGGTCCTGGAAGCCTTCCCCACTATCTCCATCGTGCATGGGACCACAGTCTGCATCAGAATTTTCCAGCCCCGTTCCGAACCTTCCAAAGACAATCGTTGCATGATGCCTTGGCAGAAGGCTCCGCGTCCGTCGCCACACTCTTCGCCCAATCCGTCCAACCCCCATTACCGGACGTCCGTGGAGCTGCCTGCGGATGAACTGTACTCCAGCGTCCAGTCAAGAGCTGATGCGGGGCGAATACTCCCCCTTACCACCCCCTGCAGCATCGCTTAGCCGTTGTCTCGCATCTACCTAGCTGTGCCTGCACAGGTGCTTCACTGCTCTTTCGCGGAAGAGATGCATGCAAATGCGGGTACGGCACATGCCCCCCCCAGAACGCACATCTAGATACTCTTCACTCGACCGCTCGGGTCTATCTGCGCTTCGGGTACAGCAATTCACGCCTCCAATGCACTCCGTGGGATCCTCCCTTCGCGCCATCGGAGCCATGCGCGCTGGTTGATGTTCCCGAAGAGACATGGCTCCACCATTGGCGTGGACGTAGCGCTTTGACCGGAGAAGTCCTCGACGGGGGTCGTGGTGGGTACAGTCGAGGCCCTCGCGGCGGCAACGTCAATTGCTACGGTTGATAGGAGGGGAGCATGAGCTGACGACGGCTGTGCATTCCGCGTTCGGAAGAGAGAGAATATTTGCCTGGACGGCGGTCGGCGGGAGGCCGGAGTCGGTGGCAGTTCAAGAGCTGACTCTATCTAGCATGTGCCGACAGGCATCGAACTCTCCACGTCAACCCGAATCTTTCATTAATAGATGGCGAACTGCGACCGGGCGACACCAAATGCGGCTCGCCTGGTCGGAAAGTGCCCCACAGAGTGATCGTGTGCTCGGAATTATAGGAATGCGATGTATGATTATCAATCGTCCCTGCTGCTAATGTTGTGTCTGCTTCGGTTGTGAATTAATATGGCCTGAACTGGTATGTCTGGAGAGGACCATTGTACTGGTGTGCTATGCTCCATAACAGAAATTTGCGCGCGACGTCAAACACGTGCTGCGGTAAGTGGTGCAGTGACTCTTACGTCAAAGGATAGACATCCATTGCTCTCTACACCATAATACCACGTCTCAAATTGCAGCGCCGTAGTCGGTCGTAATGCATACTTGAAGATAATTGACAGTGAGCACGGGTCGCATTTAATCGGAACAACAGTCCCGACTCCTATCGCGTTCTGCATTTTTTGGGCAGACGACCGGAGCGTTCTTGCGCGGGCGCTCGAAGCGCCACGAAAAGAATTCGTCACTGCGGCGTCGCCAAGGCCCACCCCTCTCCACCACGCTCCTACGCGCTTCATTCACTGACAGCGTCGGAGGAAACCGAGCGCGTAAAATGGAATCCGGGCCGCGCAAACGGAAATCTGCCCCTCCGCAGCGCACAGCGGTGCCCTGACCGGCGTTTTCGAAAGGAGCGGCGCAAGAGAGGCCACGGCTCACATCAACAGCTCCTGCGTTGTGGGGCGGAAGTGGGGCGACGAGACGGCTGGGAGACGCTGCCTGCCCATGGTTTGGAGGTGCCGCGGCGCCTGGCAGGACTGCCGTCTGCAAGCACCCTCGCTGCCGTAGACGCCTTCGCCGCGCCTCCGCCCCGTCTCGCCGCTTGCGGACGCCGCCGCCTCAAGATGCCCGCAGAGGCGTTGCTAGTGCCTGCGCACCATCAAATGCGCCGTTCTGCGGCGCCGCCGAGCACCACAGCCGCCACCCGCTTCCAGCAGCCATTGAAATTGTACGACGAGGTACGTGCCGCTGCTATCCGCCGCGGCGGTGCTCCGGCTGTCGTATTTCAGCGGTCCGACAGTCATGGCAGTGTCAAAGTAGCCACCCAGAACTGCACTAGCCGCAGTCCATTGCCAGACGTGAAGGAAGGCTGGCGGCCAAACACGCCTCAGCCGAAGGCCGCGGAGGCAACGCGCACGCGACTTGTCCGGGATGCGCAGGGCACCATGAAAACTGGCGCAGAGGCGCACCTATTACAGCCGAGCGTTAAGGCGTTGCCTGGCAGGTTCCGTGCGAACCGACGGCAACGCCGCAGGACAGACGTCATCGTTGGTGCGTCTGAAGCCGCCGTGCTGGATCCGGCATCCACCAAGCCTTACTCCTGCCTGTCGTCGGATGAAATCAGAGCGGAGGTGGGGGCGGGGTGGGAGCTTGTGGAGGGGGGGGAATAGCGGTGAGAGGGGGGGTTGGGGAGGTCCTGATATGGATTTCGGCCTCCAACAAACACATGGTGCTCGAAAACGCGCCGTAAGTGCGCCCGAAGCAGCACAACAGCGTAGGCGGCGCGACGGCGAAGGGCTTCGACGCTATCCGACTTTCTGGTTGCCGCGTCTCCGACGGCGGCGAGCCCCAAAAGAGGAAGAAGAGCCTCAGGTCCAAGAGGAGGCTTTGGAGGCGGCCATCGCCAATGGCGGCCGCACGCAGGACGCCCGCTTGTGCACATGCCTTGGACGCAGCAAATGCAAAAGGCACGTCCACTGTTGTTTCCGCCGCAGACTCCACCACTTTTCCCCGCAAGAACCGCCCATCTAGCAGTCGCCTCAATTACTCCACGCAGCTCTTTGGCACTCGTGGAAGCCTGGGGGGCGTCAGGGAAGCTGCCGGCCATTCGCAGGTCGCCTTTTTGCTAGCCGCCAATTAAACGGTGGAGGCGGCGCCGCTGCTCAGTGCGCTTGTCACCTTCCGTCATGCGCGGCATTGCTTCCGGTCACCTTCGTCATTCCGCAGGGGCTACCCGTTCTACCACCGCGTTGCACGATGGCACAGAGACTGTGAGACCGGACAGGAAGACCGCCGTCGCTGTTGGAGCGACGAGCGGCCTGGCATCCGCATTGGCCGTGAGGGTCGGGCGAGAGGAAAGAAGGGAGTACTACGATGAGGCGGGAGGGTTCAAAGCGGGGAGAGTGGGGTCCGTGACGGAGGCGTCTCAAAGGATCGTCACACAGTACGTTTGCGTGCACCATCAACACATAATTTGTGCACCACAGTGTACCGAAGAGCAACAGGAAGACAGCCGTTCTCGAACCCAAAAGTCACGCACTTTCGTGTGCAGGAGCATTTATAAGGTTTGGGACATCGAAACCGGCATGATCGAGTTCCCTGGTTCTATGTTCTGAATAGAAGCGTTCGAACAGTATCGGCTAGCGGCCCCAAATCCACACCACCGTCGCCATACTGGCCCTAACCTGGCAGCCTCCAACCCGTACCAGCTTCGCCACAGCCCCCGTTGACAGCGGGCAGCGCCCAACCAGCACCAGGTCCACCGCCGCCGCCGCCCGTCGCGGTTGGTGACCGAGGGCTTTTGAATGAGACGCTTCGTATAGAGTTGCAACAACTTAAACGTCCACTGACGTGCACTCGGATTTGAGTTCGTGATGAAGTCATTTATCCGGATTCGGATCTGAATTCGCCGGTCGGAGTATGGATCAGTATTCTAATCGGATCGATTATCGCTCCGATTTTCCTTACACTCTGTGTACCTAGAATGAGGACACTCCGTCCGGGGACTGTTCTGCACATATAGCGGTCAGCACATTTGCAAACGAGAGAATGTTCGACGACGCCGCAAAAATAATACTGTGGCGCCAGCCACCGTATGGTTAGAGATGGTCCGAATATCCTAGGAATTCTGAGTTGTCCGGTGTGCCGCCACAACCCCAGCGTGAGTACCACAAGCAGCAATGTCGTCCTCGGACACTGAAGATTATGTGTTGCTCCTAGAGGTACTCCCCTGATCACAAAAAGTGTCCGTCGCAGTGCAACAGTGCGGGTCGCTGGAGGGTCTTGGCAGAGCAAACAGGCGAGGTGAGTACGAGTCTGGCGGCAAAGGGGCAAAGGGGCCATGGCGGCTTCTCACCTGAAGAAGAGATGAACATGCTGCTGATAGCCAAACACCTTCAAGTAGTGGTCCGGGCACCCGGCTCGGGCGCACCAGACACACGGCCCTTGTAGTCGTGACTTTTTGGCTACTATAGCCAAGCTGGTGAGAGAACTTGGCATCTTCTCCGCCTGCGCCGTCGCAAGAACTGCCCCAGAGCTCTTGTGCGGAACACAGCCGATAGAGGGAATCGGATAAACTCAGAAAACGTATCTCCACTCTGCTTACAATGCATCTCGCGTTCGAAAAACTTATAAAGCACCTAATAATCGACGTTGCATAGACGGATTTAGTTATAAATCCGCAGCTACGGTATGAAATCTGGATAATAATCAGCAAATTGTGCTAAATATTTGGCTCAGATTTTCCATCTCAGCCCGTGGTGGGGACACCCCCATACATCCTCCTTCCGCCACCCCGACAGGCAGTGAGTGGGTCCCCATCCCACACTTCAACCATCCACGCAATCACCGCTACAGCCGACGGGAGAAATCCTACGCACATCGCATCCACTTCCGCTGCCGCGGATGACCGGAGGCGCGCTGTCCGCTGCGAACTCGCCGACATGTCCACCTCCTTCGCCGTGGACGCCATCGCCGTTGCCTTCTCCGGAACCTCCGCCAACGGCCCCAATCTCACCCGCGACGGCTTCATATGCCACTTCCACCTGTCCGCCCGCATGCTCAGGCGTGGCATCACTTTGATCGGCATATTACGCCGACCGCTGGCGCGAGACATATCAGTGACGTCGCAGGACGGTGATCATGGTGTGCACGATCGCAACTGCACGGGCAGTGGTCGCGATGTTAGCCGTATGAAAGGCCTGGACAGGGCGGACCGCCACGTGGATGCGCGCGGTCATCACAGCGCAGAAGCGCTCAACATTTCTGACCACCGCTTCTTGCAGGCGGTTGAATGCCTGTTCCACGAACGTCACAGGGATGGGGTAGGGCGCCAAACGAAGGAGTACTGCGGGTGAATGCCCTGCACGAGGATGTAGGACAAGGAGCGGGGTCGCCCGTCGATGGAGAACAGGCACGCAAAAGGCCAGAGACGCGCGCACACTTCGGAAAAACGTGTTGCAATATCCAACACATTCAAATCCTTCAATAAATCAGGACAAACAAAACGTAAGTGACGAATGTAAAGGTCCTGTTCGCAAATCGTTTCCATAACATCACTGCGGGTCCAGTGGCGGTCTTGGTACGGTCACATCGTCGGCAGCCGTGCCCACCGCATCTCAGCCGCATCGCACTGCACTTCGGCTGCATTTCTCAGACCATCGCATTTTCGGAAGCTTCGCACGACAGGCCTGCAGATGTCGTCATATGTGAGTCCAGATGCATGGATTCTTTGCAAAGCAATGTCATCCTTTTAA
>Ga0209093_1001657_pt1 | contig 12638 bp, 8 predicted proteins | sample SidtaG_4_FD_187450 | JGI IMG/M metagenome (GOLD analysis project Ga0209093, IMG submission 187450) | Marine algal microbial communities from Sidmouth, United Kingdom - Sidmouth_Male1 metaG (SPAdes) (version 2) | ecosystem: Host-associated > Algae > Red algae > Unclassified | place: Sidmouth...
CGCCCGCCCGCCACTTGCTCGCCACCAACTTGCCGCCAGCCCGCCGCTTGCCTGCCACTTGCCCGTCACTTGCACGCCACTTGCCCTACACTTGCCCCGCACTCGCTCGCCCCCCACTCGCCCGCCACCAACCAACCGCCCACCCCCATCATAACCGCCACGATCCCGCCGACTACTCACCGCCGACGCCCTGCCTCGCCGCCGCCAGTGAGGGATTAATGACGTTGGTTAAATAACCGGTAAATAGCGACCGACCGTAGACACGCGATAAAGTGAACACTATCGCCTTAGAGGCGAGGAAGAAGAACCTTTGTTCGTGAAACTTCCGATGGGGAGCCGGGGGTGCCGACGACGGCGAACCCCGGTCCCATGGTGCTTTTATTATCAGACGGTAAAGGGGCGGGGTCGATCGACCGAGCGATCATAAAGATCGAATAACAACCAACATAGAGACGATAAAAAGAAAGGACAGATATACAAGACGGAAGTAACCTCCCAAAGGGCGAGCCACACGTCAATTCGATCCTCCACATGAATTCTGACCAGTCAGCGGGGCTACCGGGCCCAATATCCAAATATCAAGGAGATATGTTACATACCCCTGTAATGAGATTCGAGCCGTCCCGGCGAGTGGGCGCAGATCGACTGATCCGCCACCACGAACGCCACTTGTGGCAACCAATCAGGGTGCTGCGTAAAGACGCGCGAAGGGGTGTGTGGGCGATACGCCAGGGCCAGCGCCTGCAAAGGGGATCGGGGAGACCCCTGACACCCTCGCGCGAGGCGGGGTGATGGAGCCCGCGGCCCGAACGGTCGCGAGTGGCCCAGAATGGCCGATGCGTGCCGGGGTGCAAGAGGTCGTGAACGGGCGGCCTCTGGGCACCCACGGGACGGCAGAGGCCGCGCAGGCATCAGATCGGCCCCTACAGGGGGGGGGGGCCTCGTGTCCGCGTGCCGCAGAGGGCACAGTCGGGGGCAGCTGGGCGGGCCTCTGGGCTTGCCCCGCGGTATGTATACCGGGGGGTTGGGGGACGGCGAGGGCCTGTCCTGTTCCCCATGTCATTAGGCGTCCGGGTTGAGTAGCCCAGTTGGGCAGGTTGTGGTGGCCTGCGCTTGCGCACTTGTTGACCTCTGGGTCCTTCGTCCGCCGTGCCCCGTCCGTCGCGAGGAGAGGCTGTCACGGCCTTGCCCTCGGCGGGTGGGGGTCGTTGCGCATTAGCGCACACGGTGGGCGAGGGAACGGGGTCGGGCTGATAGCCATTGAGGAGTCGGGTGCGCGGCTTTTTTCCAGGCGGTTGACCTTAGGTCGTGAGGGAAGAGCGTGGGCTCGTGGTCGTGAGGAGGGGGGGGGGGGAAGAGAGCGCGGCATTGGCTAAGGTTTCCCGCCCGACGTGGCGTGCCGGCGGCAAGATCAAGGCCAAGATGGCGGGCGGCGGCAGCGACGTCCAGATGGCCGACGCGGCCGGCGTGGCTGGTAGCGGTGCTAATGGCGCGGGCAGCCCAGCGGGGCGAGCCGGGTCGGAGGCGAGCGTCCGCTCGGGGTCGCGGCGCGACGGGTCGTCCGCCGACCATGGGCGCGACATGCGTGGCGGCGACTACCCCGATGTGGCGGAAGACCAAGAGGCCGAGCCGCCGCTCATCGAGGGGGCGGGGCCATCTCCTTTCAGGCGAACGTACTTCAGCCCTCCGTCCCTTGGGGCCCGCGACGGCGTCCCCGTTATGAGTGACGACGTTCTCATGGACGCGGCGACGAGCAACCGCCGCGTGGCTTTGGTTCGTATTGAACAAGGCCATTGGGGCGTCCCGCCGGGGCTTGTTGACATCCTCAACGGGGTTCCCGATGACCATGTCGACGCCGTCGTGGCGGAGGTGCATGGCAACACCAACTATGGCAACCAAGGCAAGGCGCGGCAGGCCTACGAGGTTCTGGCCTATGCCAACGAGTTGGTCCGTTACGGACGCCCGTTTCACGACTTCCATACGCGTCTTTACGCTTGGTCCCTCTTTTTCCCTGTCCACCAGATGGGGACATTTGAGGTTTTCGCCAACAACTTCGGGCGTCTGCGTCGGGCTTTGCTGGAGGCCGTCTTCCTGTCGCGCCGTACTGCCACGGAGTTGTCTGTGTCTTTTGCCCAGCAGGCGGGCATGGAGGACTACCTCGATGAGCTCATCGAGGCAGCTCGCGAGGCGGAACACGCCGTGGAGATGTTTGACGCTCGCACATTGGTGTTGACTTCCCCCTCTCGGGCGCCGAGTTATGCCCCCGCCCATCGGCGCGCTCACGACGCGGCTCGCATCACGAGCCGCGGGCTGCTTCCCACCGCTTGGTGTTCCGGTGTTATCCGGGCGCCCCGTCATTTCGACTTGTCGCGGTGGTTTCCCCGTTACCCCCGCCGGTGGTTAAACCGCGGGGTGTGGATGGAAATGCCTTACGCACTGTCTTATATGGCTCACAAGCTGGTTGACGAGTTCAGTGCCGTTTGGCACGTCGTCAACGCGGAGTACCACTGCTTCCTTGCGGCCGGGTGGGTGCATACCCTGTTGACGGACAAGGTCTTCGCCTGGATCGATGCCAGGGCACTTAAGCGGATGTCCAAGTTGGACCTGCATCGTATGGCCAGTGGGCCGGGTGGCCAGGCGATTCTGGAAACGTTCCACAAGATGCACAAGGCCACGGAGGTCTTCCCGTGGACCATTGTTGTCAAGGACGTCATTCGACGGGACACGCAGACGCGTGCGGCGCGTCAAGTGCACGTCCATTTGGACTCGTTGGCCGAATACGGGTTCATGCTGAACCACCCTTGTCGGGGCTTTGCGTCCCGTCCCGTTGGTGGCGGGGGGTCGGACGACGATGGCGATACGCTCTCGGCGGCAGCCCAAGGCAAGGCCGATTTTGTCCGCCAAGGGACGCGGGTGGCCGGTAGGCCTTCGCGTCGGGCTGCTTCGCCTAGCCGTGGGTCGCTTTCGCCGGTGCGCGAGACGCGCGTTACCGCCGCGTCCTGCGGACATCCGCGTCCGACGCAAGAGGACTTTTGGACTTCGCCGGAGGCGTTTCAGGCGGCGGTGGCCTCGTTTGGCGACGGGAAGAGTCGTCGTATGGACGGGCAGCGCGTGCCTCGTGCCGTCGGGGCGGCCGCTCTGGCCTCGGCGTGGAACCGCCAGACGGAGGCGTTGCGCCGGGCGGTACGTGACGCCCATGGCTATGTCCTTGAGGACGCCATGCCGGTGTTGGCTCGGGCCATGAGCGTGGCCGCAGACTCGGCGGCTGTCTTCGACCTGTTTGCTCAGGAGGTCGAACGTCTGCGCCAAGTGGCGGCGGTGCCTCCCTCGCCTGTGCGTTTTGACGCGGGCGACATCCTCGGCCGGCGTCTTAGCCGTGACGACGAGGATTAGGAAGAGTCCCCGCGCAATATGCGCCGTCGCAGTTCGTCGGTGGACGGGGGCAGCCGGGAGCACTTCCGCAACTAAGGCGGGTGGTCTAAGACCGGTGTGGGCTAGACTTGTGTCGTTGTTTTGCTTGGCTTGTTTTACTGCCGATGCCCGTCGGCAGGTGATGCTGTGGCGGTGTTATATACACCTTGCCCGCTCATGGGGTGCTGTCATTTGGACAGAGAGGGTTTGGCTTGTGTAGAATTGTTAGTTTTCCTGTTAAAGTGAAAGTCAACAAGTGCCCATGTGGTCATATCACTATGGTCTTTTGACAAGTGGGGGAGTACCTCGTGCGATTCACAAGCCCTTTGGCATCGGTATACCAGAGGGCGCTCTCCCATCTGGGGGCTATAAGCGTCGCCTCTGTACTTTGGTATATCAGGTCCTCCACCGTTGTGGTTAGGTCATGGACCGACGGCAGTAGCAGCCCGTTAGGCTCGGATCCAACCCCTTGGGTAACAGGCGTGGGGGGCGCGTCATTGCCCTGTAAGGACGGGGGGCAGGGCCACACGTAGGTGTACGGCCCATGCCACTCAGAAAGCTCGGCGAAACGCCAAAGAGCCAACCAGGGGTCGTGGGAGATATTACGCGTCCGTTCGGGTAATGCCAGTCGAACCCAACAAATCGGTAAAGTCTCCTGAGCTGAATTCGATTGGTTAATCTTAACCCAGTTCAGTGTGATTCGAATTTCGCCGTGGGAATTCGAAAACACTCCAAGAATGGTCGGGGACCACTTTGGTTCTTGGCGTTGGGGGGTTACTACCAACGTCGTTTCGGCTTGATTAAGCCTGGGTGATCGGCGGGTGCCCCGAGACGGGGGTTTGGGAATACTCCAAGAGTACCCCGCAATTTTCTTCTTTTTCCTTCAGAGAAATCGGATGACCAAGTTCCGAGGAAGGTTTTCCAAGAGTTCCCAGGAATCGTCCTTGGGACCTTAGTCAAACCATCGGACCTTGGCACTGTAGATGCCATTGCTCCGACGGAGCTTCAATAAGCGGTCAATGACGTATTCTTCGGGTACCGGAGGTGTGCTCTCGGGCTTATCGAGTCCGTCCAATAGTGGATGTGGTGTCTCGTCTGGGGTCGACGGCCGTGGGGCCGGGGTAGCATGGTCACTATTGACTCTTCGCTCTTCGCCATTCACGTCTACGACTTAGGTAGAATCATCATCGTCAAGGACGACGAATGGGCCGACGGTCCTGCTTTGCAGCTTGTTCTTTTGTTGTTGGTTCGTCGTATAGACGTAGTCACTGACACGGACACGTTTGTTACGTGTATCAACGTTGGAGTCGAAGTTACGCTTATAGCGTTGTTGCGTCTTTTGCAAGGCTTCCACGACGGCCGGTATTTTCTGTCTTAGCTTGGCCATGAACTCACGCTTACGCGCTAGGGGTGACCCATCATTGAGGGTACCCATATTTGTCAATGGCGTCCCTGGGGGGAGGTTGCGGACCGACAAACTCGGGATTCGTCTCGGGATAACGAGTTCGAATGGCGCAGTGCCTGTTGATCTGTGTGGCTGGCTATTACAAGCCATGGTCAATACGGAGAGTAGTTCATCCCAACGGCGCGGGTCGTCTGTGACGTAATGTCGGAGTTGCGTAGCCATGGTACGATTGTACCTTTCGACTTGACCATTATTCTGTAGGTGGTACGACGTGGTGCGCACTGTCTCGGTGCCTAGCACTTTCATTACGGCAATGAAGAAGTTCGACATGAACTGGGGCCCTCGATCCGATAGGATTCGGTCAGGTGGGCCATAACAGGCGACCCATGCGTCGATAATGGCTGATGCCACGGAGATGGCCGTTATACGCCATAAGGCGACGCATTTGGTTAGCTTGGAGAAGCGGTCGGTAATGACCAATATGAAGCGGTTACCAGCTTTTGTAGCGGGGATTGGTGCGAAGATATCGACCGATAGGTCTGTCAATGGTTCCGTAGCTGGAAACAGCGTCAGTGGCGACGTGTGTCGTCGTAGTGGCAGCCGATTTTGGGCGCAGGTGGTACACTTGGTAATCGTGTTGTAGATATCCGTGACCATGGATGGCCAGTAATACCGACGCCGCATGGCGTAGTACATCCGGTTCATACCCGGGTGGGCTGACACCGTTGCGTGATGTTCCAGCGTAAGGATACGCTCGCGTAGGCTTTCCGGGATGACCAATCGGTCGCCGTACGGTGCGCGCCTATAGAGGCCGTGGCTTTCTTTTTGAAAGAAGGCTTTTGCCGTTTTGTGTGCCACCCGTTTGGCCAACTCGACGCAAAACGTGTCGGTTTGTTGGGCTTCCACGATATCGTCGTATTCGACGGGGGCCGGAATGTCGGTACCCGTGTACCTCCCCGTCAGCAAGCCGTTGGCCGTCTCGGCCAATGCAAGGCATGGGATATCGTCGTTGATATCTTCTACGGCAGCGTCGTTGTCCGTTCGGGACGAGAAGTCTGGGGCGTGGTGCGATGCACCGGGTTTGTACTGCATATCGAATGTATATTCGGACAGCCATAGGCGCCATCGCATCAAGCGGCCACTTGATTCAGTGGTGCTGTAAATCCAGCTTAGGGCTTGATGGTCGGTCCTTATTAGGAAGCGATGTCCATCGAGGAAGTGTCTGAGCTTGAGTACGCTCCACACAACACCGAGGCACTTGCGATCTGTTGTGGAATAATTCTTCTCAGCTGGGCTGAGTCCACGGCTCCAATAGCCAACCGGTAATCTTGTACCTTCAGGTTGCTCTTGCAGCAAGGTGCATCCGAGTTGGTCGGCGCAGGCGTCGACATCGACAATCATTTGGCCTTTGGCCTTTGGCTGGGCCAGGATTGGCGGTGCAAGGAGTGCTTGTCGCAGATCTTCGAAGGCCGCGAGGGCTGCGTCGGTTGGCTTTGGTAAGTCTGGAGGGACCTCCGCGCGGGTCATCGCGTTGAGCAGCTTTGCTCGTTTAGCAAAGTCTTTGACGAAACGTCGATAGACATTGCACATCCCCAAGAAGCTTTTAAGCTGGGTCTTGGTGGTGGGGAAAGAAGCTTGCTTCAACGCGTCGACGTTCTTATTATGAACATGGAGTTGGCCCGGTCGGACAATGTGTCCAAGGTACTCGACTTCGTCGGAGAACCAGGTGCATTTCTCAAGATTGAGAGTGACCCCGGCTTCACGCAACCGCGCTAAGACCACATCAACGTCCTTGACGTGTTGCTCTGCAGATGCAGAGAAGATGATGACATCATCTAGGTAGACGAGGCAAAGTTGCCACTTGAGTCCAGACAATATAATGTCGAGGGCACGCTGAAACGTAGCGGGTGCGTTGGTCAGTCCAAAGGGCATGGACAGCCAATGGTAAGTACCCGCATGCGTTGTAAACGCAGTCTTTTCTCTGTCGGCAGGGCGTAGAGGCACTTGCCAATAGCCTGCCGTACAGTCCAGGGAGGGAAAGACCTTCGCATCTCCTAAGGAGTCCAGGCAATCCTCCATCCGGGGGAGGGGATAAGCATCCTTCTTGGTGATGTTTTTGAGCCGTCGTTAATCGACACAGAAGCGGGCCTTACCGTTTTTCTTTGGTACGATGACGACGGGGCTTGTCCATGCGCTGTGGCTAGGTTCTATGACCTTGAGCTTCAACATCTTGTTGATTTGATCAGCAATGATCTGCCGCTTAAATGGACCCGTGCGATACGGTTGTGCCCGGATAGGGACGGCATCTGCTGGGGTTACAATGGCATGCTCTGTGGCGTGTATAGTACCCAGGGTACCGTCCCACATCGCGGAATGCGTGCGTAGCATCTCCCGGATTTGCTTTTGCAAGTGCTCCGGTGCTTCGCCAAGGTCCACATCCTCGACAGGGTCGTCGGACGACGAGGTATCCTCACCGTTTGGTGTGTCTTGGGTTGCCTTATCATCGGTTATGGCGGCCAACATGGGCCCTTGAAATGGTTCGGCGAACCCGAGGATGCTGTTCTTACGAACTATGGCTTGGTCCGGTCCGAAGTTGCAGACCTTAACCAAAAATGGTTCATCGGGCTTGACCAGTGCAACGCCTCGGGCGACTGCCACTGACTTGTGCCGACATAGGCGGATGTTGGGCGAGATGGTGACGAGGCCAGGGGTGGCGCAGGTCGCCATAACCTATTCTTCCATTCGTCCTTTGACACGAACCTGGCGACACGCCCGTACCTTAGCAGGTTGGTCTTCCCACGACTGTTCCCACTTACTGGCAAGTAGAGTGGCTAGGATAGGCGTTCGCCTCAGGTTTCTGGTGACCTCACCGACGTGGTCTTGCCACAAAACCTTCTTCAAGCGTGTGAAGATTGCTTCGACATGGTTATCCATGAACTCGGTACCGAGAATACATGGCACCGATAGGTGTTCGGCGACAAAGAATTGGTCGAAGACCTTGGCGCACCCAACATCTATGTACAGATGTATAGCATAATTTGCTATCAGGCGGTTGTTGTTTGCATCTTTGATGCGGGGTGTGCGCTCGAGCTTCTCAGCATAACTCTGCCAGCTGGCGGGTAAGACATTAGGTCGAACCAAGTTAATGCTGGCCCCAGTGTCCAAGACAGGGCAACAGCTATGCATTGCCCGTTGGCAAGGGCCAATAGTGGCCGCGATCTCATAGTGCCGATGGGCCGGGCATAGGTATCCTTGTGACTTTACATCTTTCACCAGTTGGTGATGATGCGCCGGGCAACCCGCTAAGGGGCACCCGGCTCATTCGTTTTTCGAATCGGTGGACTCGTTGCTATCGGCTGCAGCGGTTGGTTTGGTATCCTCCGTTACGGAGTTCACGGCAATAACGGACGTACGGCGTTCACGTGGCCGATACGGCTCAGCGCATTGCGCAGCGACGTGACCGGGCTTTTTACAGCTGTAACAAATGTCGGTCCTCGCCTGAGGCGACTCCTTCGGAGGAGGGGAACGGGACCGGGCCCGCGGTTGAGTAACCGGGAAGGGGCGGTCGACATTGGTATGCCGGGTTGGCATGGGCGAGGCGTACGCCACCTTAGTCGTCTGAAGACGAGGTAGCTTGAGCGATAGGCGAAGCTTACTGGTTCCGTCCCAATACATCTGCGCGGCAGAGATGGTGTCCGCCAGAGTGCGCTTGGGGAACTGCCCGTCAAATACCCGGACATGGGATTGGATAATCTCGGACAAACCATTGATGAATACATCCTTGACATCTTGAGCGTGGAACAGGCCGTCTAGTCGGTCGCACTGTGTCTCAACGCGGAGCCCAAAGGCTGTGGGCGACTCATTTTCGGGTTGACGCACTGTAATAATGTCGTGGTAGGCGGAGTCCATTACGGCGTGAGTGGCATACTTGGCTAGAAGCCAGTTAATAGCAGCACCGTAGGTACGGATCGCATCAGTGCGGCGCCCGGCCTTCGAGTTGAGAGCACTCGAGAAGGCTCGTTTAGCCGAGCCTGACAGGCGAAAGGCCAAGAGAGGAAGGGCTTGTCCGTGTGTCAAGCCGGCTGCGTCACATGCGCGCCGAAAGGTCGTCAGCAAGGTGAATACACCGAGGGGGCTTGTGCCCGTAAACGGCTCTTGCCCTTGGAATTCGCCGTCAAGGCGGCGGTTCATCGTATGGGTTTTCTCCACTAGGGAGGGGGTCCGGGACAGATCATGTCGGATCAGGAAGTAGGTACGATAGTCCAATAGGGACTTGAAGCGACTGTTGGGGGGTCGAATGACCTTTAGCCGATCGGCTTTCGCCAACCGCTTCTTAGAGTCGGAACGACCCTTGTACGGACCCAGGCGGGATCGTCGAGACGCCGCGTCCGATGACGTGTCCGAAGACTCGGAGCTGGAGCTCGACGACGGGGACGACGGGGAACCCGGGGATTCTCCGGAGTCGGTGGACGAAGAGGAAGTTGTCCCACTGGACGAGCTTGACTCGTTCGCGGCCGACTTGTTGGCGTTCTCAACTGAGGATGTTGAGCGGGTCAAATTGGTCTCCTTGCGGATCTTACGCGACTTCTTGCGAAGCTTGCGCTCTTGATCCCGACGTTCGGTCGCTCGGCCAACTGGCTCTGGACGAGAGGAAGACGACTCGCCCCTCTTGGGGTAGGTCTTGACCTTGGTCTTGCTCTTCGTCTTGCGACGCGCCTTTGTCGCCCGGGCATCGGACTCGATGTCCTCCTGGCGCATAGCCTCCATGTTTGCGATCATTTCGTCGTTTGCTTTCGCTAGCGAGCGGTTAGTCGCTTGTTGGGCCGTCAGACGGAGACGAAGTGTCTCCACCTCCGCCTCAAGGCTCTCCGCGTCGAGCAGTTGGCCAGAGGCCGCCGCGTTCAACGCAGGTGATCCCGAGAGGGAACCACCTAGGGTGTTGGCGTCTCGCATGCTCGTACGAACGCCTCCCGGCGGGACGTAATCGGAAGGCAGGGCGTTGCCCTTACCCTTCCCATTGCCATGTTGCCCGTCGGCACCACCAGGGGTCATTGCTCAACCGGCAAAGTGCCAACAGAAGTGCCCCGCGCTCCAATTGGAGATCACCACCCACGACGCCCAGCGTCGTGGCGCACACACGTGGGAGACGCGCCCCGCGCGTCAAGCCAATGGGTGCAATACCCGTCACCGTGCCACTTGGCAACAAGAGACAGCTCTCGGGCACAGCGTGCAGATGCACGCGGCAGGCAAGAGTATCCCCTGCTGCTCCACCAAATGTGGGATTAATGACGTTGGTTAAATAACCGGTGAATAGCGACCGACCGTAGACGCGCGATAAAATGAACACTATCGCCTTAGAGGCGAGGAAGAAGAACCTTTGTTCGTACAACATCCGATGGGGAGCCGGGGGTGCCGACGACGGCGAACCCCGGTCCCATGGTGCTTTTATTATCAGACAGTAAAGGGGCGGAGTCGATCGACCGAGCGATCATAAAGATCGAATAACAACCAAAATAGAGACGATAAAAAGAAAGGACAGATATACAAGACGGAAGTACCCTCCCAAAGGGCGAGCCACAAGTCAATTCGATCCTCCACATGAATACTGACCAGTCAGGGGGGCTACCGAGCCCAATATCCAAATATTAAGGAGATATGCTACAGCCAGCCCGCCACCACTTGCCCGCCGCCGACCCCGCGCCTGCCCGTCGTCGCCCCGCCGCAACTTTCCCGCCGCCGATCCACCGCCCACCTGCCGCCAGCCCGTCCCCACTTGCCCGCCGCGGAGGCCCCGCCTTGCCCCCGCCAGCGCGCCGCCACTTGCGCGCCGCCGATCCACCGCCTTGTCGCCGCTAGCCCTTCCCCTCTTACCCGCCGCGTACGCCCCGCCTTGCCCCCGCCAGCGCGCCGCCACTTGCGCGCCGCCAATGCACTGCCTTTCCGCCGACAGCCCGTCCCCACTTGCCTGCTGCGGACGCCCCGACTTGCCGCCGCCTGCCCGCCGCCACTTGCGCGCCGCCGATCCACTGCCCTGCCGCCGCGAGCCCGCCGCCACTTGCCCGCGGACGACCCAGCGCCTACCCGCGACCAGCCCAGCGCCTGCCCGCCACCAGCCCACCGCCCGCCGCCCACTTGCCTACCACCAGCCCACCGCCAACCAACCACCTGCCCGCCACCAGGCCACCGCCTTGCCACCGCCTAGACACCCCCTGCGGGCCGTCAGCGCGCTGCCACCAGCCCACCGCCTGCCAACCGCCCGCCCGCCACTACGTAGCCGCCGCCCACCAACAGCCAGCCCGTCGCCAAGCCACCACTGCCAGCATCATCAAAGAAAGTGATGTATGACCCCCAGAGCTTTTGCTTCTACGTGCTGAACGCTGGTGGCTTCTGGCTGTCCAGGGACGCCCCACACAGATTGATGTGTGACCCCCAGAGCTCTTGCATCAACGTGCTGAATGCTGGTGGCTTCTGGCAATCCAGGGACACCCGACACAGATTGATGTGTGACAAACCGTCCTGACTGGCCCTGGCACGCTGCAAAACGACGAAGACACACCCGATTTCCTTATGTGCGCGTCACTTGTAGCCTGCTTCAGCAGGGGCTACAAGCCCACGAATCTGGCCCGATTTACCTGGTACACCCCACCGCGGCCAGCACGTGGGACTTGTAGCCCACGTTCTGGACCCCCCCCCGCCAGATGACGTGCGTTCGGCCCCCCCCCCACGGCGGCCGCTCCGAATTGATGCCAGTAAGGCAATCGGGCCTGTAGTACATGAAATTTGGTCTAGTACGCGTCTTAGTACACGTCTAGTATGCGCCCCACTTCCCGAAGATGCTCAGCGAATCTCCTTCTGCGACAGCTTGGCAGGCGTTTCCTTTTGTGGGCCAAGTCGATTTGTGGACCCCGTTGAGGACGGCGCATCCCATGACGGCTCGCACGATGGGCGCCGCTGGCGAGAGTGTGACGTGGGCTGTCGCATTCCAATCAAAAAGCGCTCGGCCTCTCGCGGAGGTAAATGAAACATCGATCCTGCCATTCGGAGTCTGCAGATCCGTGCACAGCTGCACGCGCCGGATGGCCATGTTTGCAATAGGGGTTTCCAAGCGTGGCACTTTTGGATTGACGTATCATTTTTCGTGTAGGCTCTTGGGCAGCGAATGTGCACAACAAGCTCTGGACTTCCAGCGAAGCGAATGGACAGGATTTCTGGCAGTGAGCGTACGCGTCAAGCGTATGTACGCTTGAGAAATACACGACAGCGTAATTGTTGGACGAGCGTACCTGAACCGTCGGCCTGTGGGTCAAACATCACTCCTCGACTTTTCTTTTTGACTGATAACCAGAGCTGGGTAGGCAAATTTCTGCCGTGGTGTGTCACGTCGCTCATAAAAAGACAAACGGGATCCGTCGAAGCACACTCTCGCCAGAACGCCACCAACACAGCAATCCAAAGTGTGTGTGGCTCAAACTACTCGCTGCGATGGTGGACCGCCTAACTTGGCAACATGGTCGCCACGTCAGCACCGCCGTCAACGCCCCATACGACCCCGTGGGGCGCTGTGTTCTGAATTCCTGCACTCAAGGGGGGTGACGTGTGTCTGTCAGAAAGCCACATTCGCTCCAATCACGGGCCGCCATGGGCGGGTCGACCAACTGCATGTAAGACCTGTGTCAGGCCATGCTGTGGAGGACGAGATTGCATCTTGTGCGCCGCTCGCGTGGGTGTGCGCTGGTGATGGACGTGCCATTTCCAACGGGCGGCTCGTCTGCGACCGGCCAACACGCCGAACACTGCCTGATGCATCCCTCCCGCCCCCCCC
>Ga0209093_1001660_pt1 | contig 12632 bp, 7 predicted proteins | sample SidtaG_4_FD_187450 | JGI IMG/M metagenome (GOLD analysis project Ga0209093, IMG submission 187450) | Marine algal microbial communities from Sidmouth, United Kingdom - Sidmouth_Male1 metaG (SPAdes) (version 2) | ecosystem: Host-associated > Algae > Red algae > Unclassified | place: Sidmouth...
CCGCGCCGCCGCCGTTGCCGCCAACGCCACGGCGGCGGCGGCGGCGGCGGCGGCGGCAGCGGCCGTTGCGGCGGCGGCCGCGCCCGCCGCCGCTGACGCTGCACCCGCGCCGCCGCCGCGCGCGCCACCGCCGCCGCGCGCGCGGCGCCGCGTGGCGCGGCGCGGCGCCGCCGCGGCAGCGCCGCCACGTACGGCCGCCGCCGCCGCCACCGCCGCCGCCCGGCGGGGGCGCTTGGGCGGCGGCGGCGGCGGCGACGCGGCCGCCGCGGGCGCGCCGGGGGAGCGCCCGCGCGGGCGCACCCGCCCGCCGCCGCCGCCGCGGCGCGCGCCCGCACCGGCAGAGGGGGTGGCGGCCGCGTTGCCGGCGGCGGCAGCGTTGCCGGCGGCGGCAGCGTTGCCGGCGGCGGCAGCGTTGCCGGCGGCGGCAGCGTTGCCGGCGGTGGCAGCGTTGCCGGCGGCGGCAGCGTTGCCGGCGGCGGCGGCCACACGGGCGCTGGCGCGGCCCGCAACGGCAGCGGCGGCGGCGGCGGCGGCGGCGGCGGCAGGCGTGGTCCCACCGGTGCGGGTCTCCCTCGAGCCGCCGCCGCCGCCAGTGCCAGCGTCGCTGTCGCTGTCGTGGCCGGTGGTGGTGGCGGCGGCGGCGGTGGCGCCGCGCTCGGGCGGCGGCGTGGCGGCGTGGCGGCGCTCTGCCGGCGGGGGCGGCGTCCACATGGCGGCGGCGGCCGCGACTGGGGTGGCCACCAGACGAGCCGCAAACCTTGGGAGGGGGCAGGGGAGGGGGGGAGAAGGGAGGATAGGGAAGACAATGGTACGCAGGGGCCGTCGGCGGCCGTGTCACCTGCGCCTCGAGGTCGGCCCGGGCCGACCGAGCGGCGTTGCGGGGACAGGTCCACCCATCTAAAGGCATCCGTCGTCAATCGGCGCGGCAGCCGTCTGGCAGCTCGACCCGCGCACGGTGGAGCTGTCAGCGGCACAAGCGGAGGAATCTATTGGCGGATTCGCCGACCGGCCGCCACAAGCGCGTGGACGTGGAAGCGGCGGGACGGACCAGCCGAATTCTTGTGGTCGCTGCTCCCCAGAGGCAGCGGCGCCGCGTCCAGGCGTGCAGGGGAGGCAAGCAAGCAAGAGGCATCAACAACACAACAACACAACCAGGCACAGCATGCAACAGTAAAGTGAGAGCCGCATACAGCAAAACACGATCACGGTGCACGCCGCCGCCCATCGCCGTGGAGATGGACGCAGGCGTGCTACGAGCCAACAATGTATCTGCAACGCCAAATGCATGGGGTAACCTCTAAAACACCTCCCACACCACTCTGCCAACACTTCGCTACCCTCCCCCCTTCTTGCAAGCGGCTTGCCACCTGCCGGCAGGGCCCCGCCGCAGCGCCTAGCCCTTGGAGAAAACGCGGAAGAGCCCCGACTTGCGCCGCTCCCCCGACTTGCGCCCATCCCCCGACCGGCGGTACTCGCGGGACCTCGACCGGCGGTGGCGCTCACCCGACCGATGACGCCGCCGCTCGTCCGACGACGACCGCCGCCGGCGCGTGCGGGAGCCCGACCGCGACCGTCGGCGCGTGCGGGAGCCCGAGCGGGAGCGGCGCTCCCCCCCCGACGCCCGCTGCCGCCCCCGCTCGCTGCTGCTGCTGCGCTCGCGGTGGAAGAGGCGGCGCAAGCCCGACGCCTTGCCCGACGCCGAGACGTTGAGCACCCGCTCCGCGCGGGCGCGCACCATCTTGCGGCCGGGCCCGGCGGCCACCTCGGCCAACTCGGTCATCTCGGTGAAGAGGCTCCAGTAGGCGAGCACGACCGCCTCCAACACCGTCCCGCCCGCGTCAATGAGGTCCCGCATGCGCCGGTTGGCATTGTCGACCGCCGCGTCGCGCGCCGCCGCCGCGTCCTCCCGCTTGTCAATGTTACGGGCGAGGCGGTCCTCGTGTTTGCCGTCGCCCCGCCGCGCCGCGTGGCGGATTTCCAGGCCAGAGACTTTGCGGTCGTAGAGGGCAGCCTCCTTTTCGGTTTCCGCGGCGGCCTTGAGGTCCGCCTTCATCGCGTTGCACTCTTGCACAAAGCCGCGCACGCGCCGCGCGAGCGCCGTCGCCGTCACCCCGATTTGGTCGGTGCTCGACCGGCGGCTGCCGTCGTCGCGCCACTCGTCCGCGTCGGCGCGGCTGCGGCGGCCCCTCGACGCGGCAAGGACGGCAGCGTCAGCGTCTTGCGTCGCCGCTACGGCGTCGTCGAGGCCCGAGGCGAGGCCTTTGACGCCCTCGCCCGCGTCGGCCATCTGCCCGTGGATGGTGGCGGTGTGCGCCGCAAAGGCCGCCGCGTTGCGGAAGGTGCCTCGCCAACACCGGTGCGCGCCGGTGAGGAGCTCCAGAGACCGCTCCATGTCCCGCCGCAGCTCCATCATTCGCACCCGCAATTCTTGGTGTTCATCGTCTTGGACGCGCTTGCGTTGGAGCGGGCGGAAGGCAGCCCGCTTGACGCGGTGCATGGCGACGGTGGGAATGGAGGACAGGGGCACCCCCGCAGGAGACACGTGGGGTCAGTGGGATGTGGGTGGTTGTTGGCGGCGGCGGGGACGAGCGGTTTCCAAGAAGCTGGTGAACAACGACAGAGGAGGAGCCCCGGTGAAACGGCGGGAACCTGCCTTGCCAACGCGCGCGTGACGAGGCGTGACCAGCGTCTCCGTAGAATGGTGGTTTTGAGGTGGCACCGCTCGCAGGCCCCTCATCGCTGGAGCCTGCACAAGGTGCCCTGTGCGTGCAAGCTCACCGCTCTCCCTCACGGTGCTCAGGATGGGCCGGTCCAGAGTCCGTCCGCTGTTTGACAGCGCATACTGCGTGCTTCCCATTGGCGCACGGTGGTTGGGTGAAATCGTGCCACTTGTCTTGATGCTTGGCGGCCAAACCTGCTTCCCTCTGGGATTTCGAAACGGCTCGGCACGCGCTGCCGTGCTCGCGTGTTTGCCAGCAGGGACGCTCTACAAAAGAGACACACGCCTTGCAGATGGATGTCATTGACGAACAGAGCCCGACAAGGCCCAGCTGCGCCGTCTTGCCGACGTTGTGTTTCTGCTGACAGACACGCGGCCGGCGCGCACTGGGCCAAAATCTACCGATTGGACACGCAAGCGGCTTGAGTTTGTGCCGCATGGACACCGCTGAACCTGCCTGCAAGTCGCTGCCTTCAGCTGCCCCGGCTCCTTCAACCACCCTCGGGGCGGACCCAGCCCTGGCCCGCAAGGATCCGGGATCGCCCCATTGGCCAGGTGGGGGCGGGGTGGCCCCCCCTCGAGGCTCGTTGACAGAGATTTTGCACCCCGGGGCTTCCAGTCCGACCTCTGTCAGCGATTGTTGTAGGTTCAACGTGGCACCGGCGTGAATTTGCAGCACCGGGCGGCGGATCACGACCGGTGGGAGGCGGGCGTCGATGACCCCCCCGCCGGTCGAAGACAGGCCCCCCCCCCCCAGTCGCTCGCAGGCCTCGTTGCGGCCGCGAGACACGCACGACCCATGGCCAGCGTGCCGGGCGGGCACGGCACTGCCGGCGCCCGTGCGTCTTTGTCGGTCGGTCTCGGGCCCCCGCCCGGGTCGTGGCCCGCCCCCCCTGTGGTGCTACTCGGTGGCAGAGGTCGTGGCGCGGCCGCTGCTGGCGGCGGTGGGACGGGGGGCGGGCGGTGGGGCGGCGGCGCGGCGCCGACGTTTTCGGGCGGTGGTCCCCGCGGCGAGAGTGGAAGCGCGCGGTGACGGGCCGACGTCGCTGCCGCCGCTGAAGTTGCTGTCGTCTGGTCTGCCGCGTTTGGCACCATGGTCCCCGCCGCCAGCATGGAGTCGATAGCGGAGGCGGCCGCCTCGGAAGCGGCCGCCGACGCGGCGGCTGGTGTCAAGGTGGCGGCCGAGCACGCCTTTCACCTCCGCGCCGGGGATGTAGTGATGCTCCTCTTGACCTTAACCGTCGTCTTTCGGCTCATCAACCACCACTTCTTCCGGCTGCCGACGAGTATCTTTATGTCGCTGGCGGCGATTGCGTCCACGTCTGTGTTACTGGCCCTAACCTACGTGCCGGGCATGGGCGTCTCGGCCGCCCTCGACGGGCTACAAGCGTTCCTCCGCGACTTTCCAGACCTGCTCCTCAACTACATGCTCGGCTTTTTACTCTTTGCAGCGGCCTTGGAGGTCGACCTCCGTGCCCTCTCGCGCATCCGCACGACGGTGTTTGCGCTGTCGGTCTTTTCGACGGCTATATCCACGCTCCTCGTGTCGGCGCTGACCTACCTCCTCCTCCTCCGCATTGCGCCGATGGACTACATGTGGTGCCTGCTGTTTGGGGCCATTGTGTCGCCGACCGACCCGGTGGCGGTCGTCGCCATCCTCAACGACAAGCCGGACCTGATCCCGCTGTCGACGCGCTACTTTGTGCTCGGTGAGTCGCTCTTTAATGACGCCGTTGGCGTCGTGCTGTACCTCGGCTTTGTCGAAACGGTGGAGAAACCCGACATGCCCGTCGTCGAGGTGCTCCGCGTTTTCGCGCGCGGCTTTGTCCTCGAGTGCGCGAGCGGCATTGCCATTGGCGTCGTGCTGTCGTGGGTGGCCTACTCGGCGATGCTGGCCGTGGACGATTCGCTGCTGGAGGTGACCATCTCCATCGTGCTCGTCTCCAACATTAATCTCGCGTGCAGCTACTTTCACGCGTCCATCCCGCTTGCGAGCGTTACGGCCGGCTTGCTGATTGGCAATTATGGGGTGGCCGACGCCATGTCCGAGTCCAGCTCCGCCCTCTTCCACCAGTTGTGGTCGTTCCTTGACGAGACGCTCAACTCGGTGCTCTTCCTCCTCATTGGCGCGGCGGACCTGTTTTGGCGGCCGCAGGATATCGGGCTGGCGCCAACGACGGCCATCGTTGTCGGTACCGTGTGCATCTCCCTCTTTGCGCGCGCTCTGTCGGTGGCCACCCCGCTGCTTGTCATTGTCGGCATCGAGACGTTGACCAAACTCCGCCTCCGCCACAAGGCGGTGCGCTACCGTGGCGGCACCATTGGCGTCTTGACCTGGGGCGGTATGCGCGGGGGCATCAGCATCGCCCTCGCGCTCGGCGTCCCCGACGCGTTTGTGCAACACGCGCTCCCCGGGCACCTGAGCCCCGGGCAGCTCATCTTCCTCATGACCTTCACGCTCGTGCTCTTTTCCCTCGGCGCCCAAGGGCTGCTTTTTGAGAAGTTTGTGCACCTCTTTCAAGACCTCTCCTACGTGTACCTACCGCACGGGGGGCTGTCGACGTTCAAGTCGTCCATGTCACTCAACTTTGGGGACACTGCGTCTCACGCGAGCCTCGGCCCTGAAGTTTCGGATGTCGGCTCCGTGACGGGGAGTTGGGGGTGGCCCGCCGACGACGAGGGTTCGTTTGAGCGGGCAATTTCTGTCGCAGAGGTTCCCGTGCCGCCGCCGCCAATGGGCAATGGTAGCGTCCGCAACGGCGGGGTCGGCGACCATCCCACCAACGGTGGCCCGTCGAGCCCCTCTCTGCACCGGTCCATCGCGGACATGGTCGCACACGCGGACCTCTTCTCCACTGAGGACCTCGACGAGGACCCCTGCCCGTCGTCGTCCTCGTCGATGGGCGCCGGGCCGTTGCAACGGAGCCACTCATTTGGGGGCCCTGGCGACTCGTCGGGCGTCGTCGCGCCACCGACGCACGCCCGCTACTCATCGTCGACGTTTGATGACCTCGAGCCGCTGACGCCGCTGCCCAACATGGGGGACCTACTGCGGCGGCTGCAAGGCCCCGTCGGTCGCCTCTTCCCGCTGCGCGTGCCGGGGCAGCGGGGGTGGGGCGGGGGGGTGGGGGGCGCCTCCGCCGCCGTCGGCGGCCGCCGCGGCCTACTCGCCACGATCATTGACGAGCGGGCCGAGTATGACGAGGAGGACCCGCCCGGGGTGGCGGCGGCCGCAGAACCCCCATCCCACCCGCTCCGCCGGTCGGTGACTGCCCCGGTCGGCAGTGGCGGGCCGTTTGGGGGCGGCCTCCACCAGTCCCATTGGCCAGACGGTGGGGAGTTGGACACGCCGCCATCGTCGCCTGTCGTGCCACGCGGGCCGACCCTGCCACCGCCGCCACCGGTCATGGGGGACAGCCGGAGCAGCTTTGGCAGCCTCGTCGTTGTGCCGGATGGGACGGCTACGGTCGGCGGAGTGCCCCCGCCGCTCGCCGTGCCGGCAGCGGCGTCGGAGGCGGTGGCGGCTGTGGCGGCGACGGCGGGAGGACGTGCCCACCGCCTCCCCGACCGGGCGGAAGGGGCTGGGCTGCCGTGGGCGCCACCAGGCGCGGGCCACGTCCGCGCGACCGCAGGTGACAGCCTGAGCAGCTTTGGGAGCATCGTCATCCACGGGGAGGACGTGACGTTCAGTGTGGGGGCGAGCGGGAGCGTGCCCCCGTTGGACGGTGGTGGCCGCCGGCAACCTCCGCCGCGGCCGGCACACCCGCTCTTCCCGCCGGCCGCGGAGGACGAGGAGGAGCCACCGCCGCCAGTGAAGCCGTCGCCACCGTCTGGTGGTGGGGCGTGCGGCCCATGCCGGCGAGGCACGCCCGATGATCGGGACGGCGCCGGCTGAGCTGCGTTTGTGTTTCATGGCCTTGGGTCCGAGGGAGGGGGCGGAGGGGGAGGGGAGAGGTTCATTAGCGGGCCTGGACAACCGTTGGTGGGTAGGAGGGCGTCGTGCTGGTGCCACGGTAGGGAGCTGTGGCCATCGTGCCGCCGTCAACGGTGACGTGTGCACGTACAGGTGAAGCAAGCCTGGGTGTTTTAGGAGCAGCGCGTGGCGGCCTCAACACCACGACCTTGACGTCTGCCCTTTGCTTCCGTGTCTGCCGGTCTGTCTGTCTGCATGGCCACCAGCAGCGCAGCGGCAGACGACCAAGTGGCGGCCGAGGCGCGCTGCGGGCGCACCGTGCCACCGTGGCGCTGGCGCGGCGCCACGGGTGGCCGTCGGTGTGGGGAGGTGGAAACGCCGACGGTGGTGCCGCCGCGGCGCCGCAGCCCCGCCAACTGCTGCGAGCCGCCGACGGCGACGGCGCGCCGCGGCGCGTCCCGCCCCACCCCGACGCGCCGACGAGGTCGGCGCCGCGCGCCGCGGCGGGTGCACTCGGCTCCCCCCCGCGCGCCCCCTTGCGTCCCCGCCGCGGCGTTGGGGGCGCCGCTCGACGCACGGCGCCCACGGCGGCCCGTTCCGGCGCGACGTGGTGCCGCGCCAGCGCCCGTCGGCCACGGCCGTGGCCGCCGCCGCCGTCGCCGTCGCTGTCGTGAACACCACTGCCACCGCGGTGCTGCTGGCGGTTGGGACGCCGGGCGGCGCTTCCCACTGCGCCCGCGCTCGCGGCCGTCGCCGCCGCTGATGCCGTGCCACCACGATGGCAGGTGGCTCCCGCAGCGGTGGCTGCCGGTCAAGGCTCCACAGGCGGCGGCTGCGGTGGCGGCGGCCGTGGCAGTGGTGGCGTCGGCCGAGGCCGCGGCGGCGGCACTCGCTGGCGACGCGCCGCCACGGCGGTGGCCTGCACCCGCGTCAGCAGCTGCCGTGGACGGATGCCGAGGCGGTGGCGGCCGCGGCAGCGACGACGTCCGCTGTGGCTGCGGCGGCGGCGGTGGCGGCGACTGCGGCAGTCTCAGTCAGTCGTGCATGGTGTCGTGTTCGGCTCGACTACAACCACGGCCGAAGCACATGGAGCATGGGAGAACCTTTGCCGCAGGCCACAGCCACAGCCGCTTTAGGCCCATCACAGGTGCAGCACGTGGCGGCCACCACTTGCGGACGTTGCCACCCCCGCGGCACTGTGGGATTTGCCTGTCTCTGCGGCCGGCAGGTGCGCAGCTGCAGGCAGTCGAATGGTGGACCACGCCGGTAGTGGGCGTTAGTGCAGGCACCTGCGGTCTCGGAATCAGGGGCTCCCCTGCGTGACAGGCGCAACCGCGTCACCTGGAGGGCGGTCGATGGCGCGCACCGCGGGCGGCGGCTGCTCTCCCACGCGGCGCGCGGCGAAGGTCTGACGGCCAAGCAGACCGCCGGCACCCAGTCTTCCCCGCCTTTCTCCCAACCGACGCCGCCGCGGTGGGGGTTGGGCGTTCATGCCGCTCGGCGGCAGCAAGCGGGCGCGCGGGCGCGCGGCCCACTGTGTGCCACTTGGTCGCCGTCAGCTGAGCACGTGGCCATGGACGCTGGTGCGTGGCGGCACCTCGTGCGGCTTCCTCGGACCCCCTCAAGGTTGCTTGGGGCGGGTACGGGCTGCCTCTGTCCAGGACCTCGGCTCGATCCGACCCTTTTGCGCATGCCCGCGCGCCCAGGTGGCGGAGATGGACGCTGTCACGGAGGTGGTCCGCCGCTAGCACGCTTGGGGATTGCACGACAGGTTTGGGTGGACTCCTGTGGTGCTTTTTGTACGTGCCCCGCGCAGGGGACCGCAGAGGGAGCCGCCGAGTCCCGCGCGCCGCTACTGGCAAGGGCGATGAAGCGCTGTTGTGGCCATCTGGCCCCGTCTGATCCTTCATTTGTTCATTTTTTTTCAGTTTTCAGTTCCGGCTAGACTTGTCGGAGCGGCCAAGTACTGCATTCCTCGTGGTGCGATGCAAGTCGCGTCTCTTCCACCGTTTTGCATCCACTGTGTTTGGCCAAGGAGTGGCGCTCTTGCAGGCACTGGCCCTGCGCGGGGCTCTGGTGGTCAGGCTGGGGAGCCACGCCCGATCCCGCCCGCGCCCTGCTCTCGCTGCCCGCCGAGGAGACCATCGCTGTCCCGAAACCGCCCCCCGCCCCTGCCGTGCCGCCGCGCCGTGCCGCCGCGCCGCCCCCGCTCTGCCGTCTAGTGTTCCACGTTTGCCCTTGCGCTGCACCCCTCCCCTCCCGTTCTCTTGACTGTACGCAGCACCGGCTCTCTGCTCGGTCGACGGACCGCCGTGTGGTCATGGCCATGACCCCCGGCCCCATGGCCGCCTTCCTCGCGCCCCTGCCCGCCGGCATGGGCGGCACGAGCACCACCATTGTCGGCAGCGCATCCCCCACCCTCCTTGGCGGCCGCCACCGGCCATCCTTGCGAGCTTCCGCGCCGCGGCGGCGGCGGACGACCCCCCCCCCCCCCCCCCCGGCGCCGTGGGTGCGCTCCTCCCCCACCCCCGGGGACATGCTATTTGGCATTCCACCGCCGAGCACCCCCGAGCTCGTCGACGGCGTGCCCGCCGACGAGCTGGCCGTGTCCCCCAGCTCCCGCCTCCGCAACACGTCGGCGCGGGCGGTGGTGGTGGCCACCGCTTGGGTGGGCCTACTCCTCTCTGTGTCGGCACTCGCGCCACCGGGGTTGGCCCTCCCGCCGGTCCTGACGCAAGGCCCCGGCCTCGGCGCGCACCCGCTCGCGGCGGCGCTGTGGGGGCTCCGCTCCTGCCTCGTTGCCGCCGCGGCCATCCTCCTGACGCCGGGCAGCCGGGATCAGCGGCTGCCGACGTGGGTGTTTTTGGGCGCCTCCCTGGCGGGCGGCGGCGGCTTTGTGCTCGGCCCGTACCTTGCGCTGCGGCGCTACCGCCCGGCGGTGGGGCGGTTGGAGCTCGGGGCCATGGCACGCATGTCTGAAGGCCGCATGTTTTCGAGCCTCTTCCTCGGCTTGGCCGCCATTGCGGTCGTTGGCGTCGCTGTGTTGTTTGGGGGCGTCGGTCTCGGGGGTGCCCGCGCGCTGCTGATGGAGGACCCGTGGACGTGGGCGGCGGGCGTGGACGTGCTGTACCTGTGGGTGGCGCTGTGGGGGCCGCTGTGTGAGGACATGCGGAGGCGGGGGTTGTACGAGGCGAGCTCCTTTGCGGACAACTTGTTGGCGGCGGGTGTTGTTGTCGGTGGCCCCGTGGGCGTGTTGCTCTACGGCGTGCTCCGCCCAAAGCTGGAAGACCGCCGCGACTGACGAGTTGGTACGAGATGGACTGCTCCTGGGCAATGTGGACCGTTTGTCCTTGCTGGTGCTGGTTCGTTTGAGCCACTGGGGAGCGGCTCTGGTTGGGGTTCGTGTGCTTCCATGTGTTTTCCTGGGAGCGTTTTGTTTGCTACGAGTCGCGCCGTCAGAGACGCCATTTTTTTTTTTTCCCTTTCCGTCGCGTCGTTTACGTTTTGTTGCCGAAGCGCGTGTACATGTATGATTTCCGCGAGATGGCCACCATCCGCCGCTCCCTCCTGGCGGCGCGGTGGATGGCGCCCCTGACCTCAATCATCCCAGCCAACACTGCCGCTGCCGTTGCAGCGGCGACGATGGGCGACGAGGTGGGTCGCGGCGGTGCCTCTCCCGGGGCTCACCCGACGCGTTGGCGGGGGCGACAATGCTGGTGGTGACGCGCCCGCGGTGCTCCTCTCCTCCACCATGTCCGTACCCATTCGGTCTGACGGCACGGTCCGCGTCGGCTTTTGTGCCCACAACGTGCGCGTGGACGCGGTGTCACCCGCCCTTTTCCAATCGGGCCCCAACCCACCCGTCCCCCCTTTTGTCATGCGCGTGCACCCACGCCATGGGCTCCAAGTGTGCGCCAGCGACGACGCGCGGGTGGTCCTCTTCCTCATGTTCCGTGTGGCGGGGCCCCCACCGACGCACCTTTGGTGGTGTCCCCAGACGGTACGGTCCGCCGCGCCGGCGCGGCGGGTGCGAAGTGCCTGCGCATGGGCAGCCGCTCCGCGCGGGCGGTCGCGCCGCCGTGCGCGCGCGTGGGCGCACCGCCGCGGTGGCGGGGTGCCCGTGCCGCCGCCACCGCCGCCGCCGCTGTCGGCGGCGGGCGCGCCGCCCACCGCCGCAGCGGCGGTGGCGGCGGCGGCCGCGGTGTCGGCGCGGTGGAGCACCAATGGAGAGGCAGCGGGCCTGGCCGCCGCCGCCCGCATGGTGGGGGCGGGCCACAGAGTTGCGGCGGGTGCGGGGGCGCCGGTGGGGGCGCCGCCGCTACTACCCGGGGGGGGGGGGGGGTGGCAATCGACGGGTGGCCTCTCGGACGCTCGGGTGGAGGGGGGGATTGGCGGGCCGTCCGCCCGAGGTGCCCTACGCCCGTACCCGTGTGGGTGTGTCTGGATCCAGCTCCGTCGGTTGTCGTTGCCCACGACGCAGCGCCCGAGGGGCCATCTACCACCCACCACGCCCGAGGCGACGGCCGCCCGCTTCGCCCTCTACCGGCCCCACGATCGCCGCAGCGGTCGTGGTGACCAGCGGGAGCCCCGCCGCGTCGCGGGGCGGCGCCAACCCGCCCGTCACCCCCGTCGCTGTCCGGTGCGCTGCCGACACGGACACCGCCGCGGCCTCTGCCGCCGTCGCACCTCCCTGCCTGCGGCGGCGACGGGGTGCGGCCGCCGCCACCCGCCGTCGCCGGGGTCCGCTCCCCCCTCTCCCGCACGCGGTCGGACGGCCCCCCGGTGGCCACACCCCGCGGGTGCCCCCGTACCGTCGCCGGCGCGAGCCGCGGCAGTAGCGGCTCCGTCGCGGCCGCGGCGGTGGACGCGCCCGTCGCTCGATGCGGCGTACAAACCTTTCCTGATCTGACCACTTGCCGCCGAACTTCGGATCGAGCGAGCTGTTGGCCTCTGATCCTCAGGTTGCAGCAGTGTGGGTCGACTACCCATTGGTCGATCCCCTTTATCCGTGTGAATGGATGGCTGAGATAAAGTTTCGCAATGTTAGTCACCGCTGGACATCGACGGGATCGGCCAAAATTGGAAAAACAGCAATACAGTCTTTCTCCAATGCTGTCCACCCTCTATGGCGATCGTACGACCAGAAAGTAGCCCATATTTTTCGTGCAGAAGACGATGATCGGGAGCCACGATCGCCGTTGATTGTACCGTAGAGGCCGGTCGACCGCGTTCGTTGCTATCCCCCCCTGGACAAGAACGGAAGCGACAAGAATGGAGAAAGACTGTATGTATCAATAGGTAGACGTCTGTACAAAAATAATAGCCGAATTTCATTTCAAACAAAGAACGAACTTGACAGGAAGCAGTGGTCGAGGGTGTATGATGAGAAGCACTCTCAACCAATCACGCAGAACACGTGGTCGCATGTGAGCGAATCAAATTGTCACCAATCGTGTGTCCGAAATTGAGGAAAAACCTGCGATTTGGCGCACCGATGAGTCCCCATATCGTGGGTTCTGACCCACCTGACTGGCCACAGAGCGGACAGATACGAGGGGCAAACGCCCTCATTGAACCCATGAGGAGGGGGTCCTACCTGCGTTTTTGGACCCCAAGAGACCCCCGATATCGCGGGTTAATACCTTGTAGGGCACGAGTCCTCGTGCAGCGTCCAGGATGCGTCTTCCTTGCGACGCCCCCGTTTTCCCTGCCCCGCCCCCGCTGCCGCCCTTTCCTTACCGGGCTCACGTCCATGGCGCAGGTCGACTCTCTCGTCCTCTTCAGCGTCCTCGCACGCCGGACACAACGGGATCGAAGACAGCGTCGGTCATCGTCCGTCTTTCCCCTCTGGTCAGTATTCACCGCTATTTCTCAGAGCAAACCCTGCAACGTCGGTCCCATTCTCCAATTGGGGAATCTAGAGGCGCAACGTGTGGCACGCTGAGTGGAAAGCCCATTCTTGGGACCCTCTTTGGGGCCAGACGAGATGTAGTTGGGGAT
>Ga0209093_1001661_pt1 | contig 12620 bp, 10 predicted proteins | sample SidtaG_4_FD_187450 | JGI IMG/M metagenome (GOLD analysis project Ga0209093, IMG submission 187450) | Marine algal microbial communities from Sidmouth, United Kingdom - Sidmouth_Male1 metaG (SPAdes) (version 2) | ecosystem: Host-associated > Algae > Red algae > Unclassified | place: Sidmouth...
TGAGAAAGACTTGTCGGCGCCCCCTCGCCGGCGGCAGCAATAACCCCCGCCGCCCCGCCCCCGCGAGACCGCAAGGGCGCCGCCGCCGCGGCGGCAGCACCAGCCGCCGCCGCCGCACGCCCACGACACAGACTTTCCGCTGCCCGACCCACGAGGCGGCCACAACGGCCGCCGCCCCCCCGCCGCGACACCGACCTGCCGCCGCCCCCCGAGCGGCTGCAGCGACATCCGCTGCCGCCCCACCCCCTGACGCAGACTCTCCGCCGCCCCGCCCACGGCGGCAGCACCAGCGGCCTCCGACGTCCCCCCGCAACACCGGCGTGCCGCGGCCCCGCCCACGAGGCAGTAACAACCGCCGCCGACTCCCCCCCACGAACGCACCTTTCAGCCGCCGCCCTCCCCCGCCACCGGATTGCCGTGTCCCGCCCCGGGGCCGCGGCGGCAGCTGCCGCCGCCACCCGACCCCGAGACCTACTTTCCGCCGCCGCCACAGCGGCAGCAACATACACCCGCAACGCCCCACCCCCGACACAGACTTGCCGCCGGCCTGCCCGCGCCGGCGGCCTCAGCCTCTCCCACCCCTTCCCCCTGACGCATACCTGCCGCCGCCGCCACAGCAGCAGCAGCTGTCGCCCCTGGCGCCGCCTGGCAGAACCGGCTTTCCGCCGCCTCGCCCACGGCGGCAGCAACAGCCGCCGCCGCCCCACCGCCCCGACACCGCCTGGCCGCTGACTTCACGGCGGCAGGAACAGCTGCCGCTGCCGCCGCCTCCAGACACTGACTGGCCGCCGTGCCCGCCGCGGCTGCAGCGACAGCGGCCGCCGCCGCTCGCCCCCGACACCTACTTGCCGCCGCCGTCTCCATGGCAGCAGCGACTGCTGGCGCCGCCGCCCTCTCCGCGACATGGACTTGCCGCCGCCACCGCGGCGGCAACGGCCGCCCCCGACGCCTCCCTGACGCCTCAGACGTGCCGCCAGACCGCTCGCGAGGGCAGCAACAGCCGCGGCCGCCGCCTGCTTCCACACCGACTTGCCGTTATCGCCCCGGCCGTGGCAGCACAGCCGATTCCGACTTGCCGCCGCCGCCCCGACGACAGCAGCAGCCGCCGCTGACGGCGCCCCGCAGAACTGATGTTCAGCCACCGCACGAACTACAGCCCCTTCCCGCGGCGGCAGCAACAGCCGCCACCGGCGCCCCCCCGCAGCCCCGATTGGCCGCCGCCTCCCCCAAGATGGCAGCAACAACCGTCACCGCCGGGCAGTTCAGCCACCAAATTGCCTCCACCGCCGCCGCGGAGACGGCGACAGCCGCGGACGCCGCCCCCGCCATACACCATCTTTTCGGCGCCGCCCCCACACCGCCACCGACAAATGTGGCTTCCGGTTTCCCGCAAAGCGTGCCGCACCCCCCCCGCCAACGTGCTTCCACCTCTCCCTCGCGCCGCCCCGAACGGCGGTGGTCGCCGCCTGCCGCCACCGATTCTGCCCCGTCACGCAGACCTACCTGCTGCCGTTCCCGCGCGCGCCGCTACCAACAGCCGCGGCAGCCGCCAGACAGCAGCGCGTGCACCCCACTTCCCCAACCAACTCACCGCCGACCGCCCTTCGCCGCCAGTAGTTGCCGCGGCCGCGGCCGACAGCCGTTTTCGCCGAGCCGACGGCGCCGCCGGACACGGCACCTCGGCGCCGCCGACGAAGCGGCCCCGCCAGTGTGGCCCCTCCGCCAGCCCCATCCGCCGCCGCCGGCGGCGTTGAAGAGCCGCCGGCCGCGGCGGCCCTCTACTTCCACCGGCGCCGCCGCGGCCGGGCGGCTGCAGCGCCCGTGCGAACTGACACCCTCCGAGACCGACACCGCCAGCGCGTGCCGTTCCTCCTCGCCCGCAGACTTGCTGCCGGCCGACCCCCGTCCCCAGCAGCAGCCGCGGACGCGGGCGCCCGCCATTGATGCTGTGATTGTGGCATTTTCCGCTGTTGCGGCTCGTTGCCGATACAGGCGTCCCCCCATTCGATGACGATGACGCCGTCTTGACACCGACGCCGTCATCGTCCTCGCTGCCACCACCGCCGCGACTGTTGCTTTCCCTTCGCCGCGGCGGCAGCCACCGCCGCCGATGCGGCTAGCCGCATCCCCCCGGCGAGTTGCTGCGGTGCCACGGGCGCCTCTGTGTGGCTTCGTGGGTTAGGCGCCCATTTTTCATGTCATGAAGTTTTAAAGAGTCCATTCCGTCATTTAGACGGACCATCGATCGAGGGCAGGAGGCCGATCCGCCGACCAATGGAGGTCCAATCGATCGTCCGTGGTGATGTTCCCGTCACAAATTGGTGTGACTACAGCTACATAACGCGCGTGTCCTATCCGAAGCCGAAATACGGCACGCACACCCCATTGCGGACGGTTGGAGTATGCTACGCGCCCTCTCATTGGCTGGGCGCTAAATGATTATATTGCAATACGTGTCTGACGACGACCGACAACGCAAAATAGCGACCGCGACACGATCGAGGCCGCATGAACTGGGCAGATGGTGACACGTGACCGCGCCCGCCTCACCCTGCCGCCGCAACCGACCCACCGCCAGCCGTCGCCCCTCGTGGTGGCAGCCCTTCCCGTTGCCGCCCGCCCCCCCCCTCTCCTGTAAGCGCGGCAGCCTCTGCCGGCCACGGCCGACATGGCGCCCGCCGAGCTGCATCTCAACGGAGTACGAGAGTGCACAGACAAGTCACGTAGGAAAAAAAGCCCTGCCAAACGGTGAAAGAAGACCTTGTATTTCTACGGTACCACGAGGCATCGCAATCACACTTCAACACAAAATCCAAAACGCAAAGGAAAATCTCCTACAGCGCGGCACAACGGAACAAATGGTCCGCGACCTCGAAGCAAACAAGACAGAAAACAATACAGTGGGAATGGATTTGTCGGCTTATTCCTTTTCAGACTCACTGGACGAGCGCCCGCAGTTAAGGGCAACATATTCGATGAGATCACTGTCAAAGCCATAAAAGCCGCCGCCGTCGGAGACCGAGTCGGCTGAGCCAGACTCCGGCGGCGGCTCGCGACGCTCGCGGCGCACCAAGAACGGTGCGCTCGGTGCGCTCCCTGGTGCGACCACCACTGCCGCCTCAGCCGCCGCGGCCGCTGCCAGTGAAGATCGCCCTGCCGACGGCGCCGCCTGCGGGATCATCAGGTCGACGGTCCTCTTCAGCGGCGCTTCCATGGCGACGGCGGCCTGCTTGGGCTTGGTCGACTGCGCGCGGCCGCCGCGTCGCTTTTGTACGTCCTTTTGGGCCGTTCTCGCCGGCAGTACATGCGAATCAGCGGCTGCCGCCTCCGTCGCCGCTGCCGCCGCCGGAGGCGCGACACTCGATGCCACTGTCCAAGGCGCAGAAGGAGCGGCGGCGGCCATCGATGCGGCTAGCGTGGAGTCGGCCGCCGTGCCGACGGCAGCCGACGCCGGCAGGGTCCCCGTCGTCTGCTCCACGGATGCTGGCGGCGGCGGTGGCGGCGGGGGCTCCAACGACGTCATGTCGCCGACGGTAGGGGCGTCGTCGTCCGCAGTGCCATGCCCCCTCGCAGAAATGTCGTCATGGGCAGCCTTTTCAGGCACGGGTACAGGGCCTGCAACCTTGTCTTCGCTCGCCGTCCCCACCCCGTCAGCCGCAGCCGACATGTCGGCCGCCTGCCTGGATGATGGGACGTTAATGATCTCGTCGGCAAGCATCTTCTTGGCTTGGTGCGCCCGAAACGCTGCACCCATGGGCGTCTCGCGCATGAAAGGAAGGCTGAAGGCCATGACCGAGGTCCGCTGCGTGGTTGCATCGCCCAATTTCTTTACCGCGCTGGCAACGCGGCCAATCGTACTGTCGTCGGAAATGCCCTCGGCGCGGGCGCGCTTGGCCGCCTTACAGCGCATGAGGCGGCCCGCTCATGGCCCTTCCTCCTCGCCGTCGCTGCTTGCATCGGCATTTCTCGGCGCTGCTTGGCCACCAGCAGCGCCGGCGGCCGCTGCATTCGCGGCGGCCACCGGCGCGGGATCCCCTCCAGAAGCCGCCTGCTCAGGAGCGGCCCCGCCGCCGTCTGTTGCAGCGGCCGCCGCCGCCCTTGCCGCGGAACGCGCGTGCGCGGCGGCCGACCGCTGCGGCAGGGAGGCAAATTCGGCGGCCGCTGACTTGAAGCGATCTTGGTTCGTAAGCACCTGCCAGTACTGTGCCCATGGGCACGTGACCCGCCTGATGCGGCGCTTGGTATTCTTTCCAGTGGCCACGTCATCGGCTTGGTCACCGCGGATGCGCCCGTACACGCTCGAGCCTTAGTACAGGCCCTCCGCGCAATTGAAGAGGTTCGCATGCGTCGTGATTCCCATCGGCGGAGCCATCCGCGCCAGTACAATGCAGCTCGAAATCTCCATGACCCCAGCCACTATCTTTGCAGTCTTCTTTCAGAGCGCCTCTAGTCCACGCTGGTTCCGCGCCGCCTTGACCGCCGCATCCGTCTCGTTCCGCAGCAGGTGCTTCCACGACAAGAGCACCTGCCCCCAGAACTCTTTCCCCGACTGGTCCGTCCCCCGGATGGGGTTGTTGGCCTCAGTGAGCTACGCTTTCACCAGCGCCATGTTCTCCGCCACACCCCACGCCCAGCCGCGCCCCATCGTTGTCGACGACCCCTCCTGCCGCAATCTTGTAGCCCCACTCATCGGATGGACCACTACGGCAGCACGACGCCGGATAAAGTGACTGTCGGCAGCCGATACAGCCCCGTCTCAGCCTCATCGAGGGAGGCCGGTCACCGCCACCGGAAGCAGCGGCAACACCAGCGCCTGGCACCGCCGGCGGCAGAACGTAGCTCCCAGAAAAGTGCGACACGGCCGCCGCTGCGGTGCGGGATACTGCCCCCGCCCTTTCCGAGGTCCACTGGGCACTCTTCGCAGTGCGCTTGGCCGCTGCGGTGATCTCAGTCGCCTCCCGGTACGAGACCTGGGCAGCCGCTGCCTCTTCTGAGGAAGTGGCGTCTTCCGCGGCCGCCTTGGTAGCGGCACCAACCGCAGTCGTAGCTTCCTCCACAGCAGCCGCGCGACGCTTCGCTGCAAGAAGCTAGGGGATACGAGTGCTTGCAAGCCTCCGCTTCCTCACGGCTAGCTGCGCCTACTTCTCGCGGGGTGGCCACACCCCGAACCGCGAGGAAGAAGATGGTGGCGTGGACGACCCGTCCGCAAATCCTGCAGCCACCCAATCACCACCTACAGCTCCAGCGGCGGGCTCGACGGTGGAGTGCCGGGCGGCGCGCCGCCGCTAGACCTCTCCGGGCTCGACGTCGGCTTGGGGGGCGGCGCGCCGCCGCTAGACCTCGGAGGGCTCGACGGTGGCATGCGGGGCGGCGCGCTGCCGCTGGACCTCGGCGGGCTCGTCGGCCGGCTGCCGGGCGGCGCGCCGCCGCTCTACCTAGACGGTTTCGAGGGTTGCGCACTGGGCGGCGCGCCGCCGCTCGCCCTGGGCCGGTTGGACGGAGCTTCAGGGGGCGGCGCGCCGCCGCTCGACCTGAGCGGGTTGGACGGCGGCTTGGGAGGCGGCCCGCCGCCGCTCTACCTCGGCGGGCTCGACCGTAGGTTGGGGGGCGGCGCGCCGCCGCTCGACCTCGACGGGCTCGACAATGGTGAACTGGGTGGCGCGCCGCCGCTCGACCTCGGCCGGCTTGACGGCCGGCTGCCGGGCGGCGCGGCGCGCGCCCTTGGAGGGTTCGACGGCGCGTTGTGGGGCGGCGCGCCGCCGCTCGACCTCCGCGGGCTTGACGGCCAGTTTCCGGGCGGCGCGCCGCCGCTCGACCTCTGCGGGCTTGACGCTCGACAGTCTGGCTGACTGCCGCCGCTCGACCGCGGCAGGCTCGGCTGTCATTGCTCGGGGAGGCCGCCGCCCCACCTCGGTGGGTTGTGTGGTCGACACATTGGCGGCGTACCGCCGCCCCACATCGGCGGGCTCGGCTGCCGTTGGTCGAGCGGCACACCGCCGCCCCAACTCGGCGGGCTCGGCTGCCGTTGGTTGAGCGGATCGCCGCCGCCTCACCTCTGCGGGCTCGGCTGCCGTTGATAGAGCGGCGCGCCGCCGCCGCACCTTTGCAGGCTCTGTGGTCGACAAGTGGGTGGCGCACCGCCGCCCCAGCTGCCCGGACTTGACGGTCGTCGGTCGAGCGGCAAGCCGGCGCCCCACCTCGGCGGGCTCGGCTGCCGTCCGTCGAGCGGCGCGCCGCCGCCCCACCTCGGCTTTCTCGGTTGACGTTGCTCGAGCGGCGCGCCGCCGCCCCACCTCGGCGCGCGCAGCGACACTCTGTCAAGCGGCGCGCCGCCGCCCCACCTTGGCGGGCTCTGTGGTCCACAGGTGGGCGGCGCGCCGCCGCACCACCTACTCGGACTTGTTGGTCGTTGGTCGAGCGGCACGCCGCCGCCCCACCTCGGCGGGCTCGGCTGCCGTTGGTCAAAAGGCGCGCCGCCGCCCAACCTCGGCTAGCCGGACGGTCTTCGGTCGAGCGGCGCGCCGCCAGCCAACCTCGGCGGTCTCGGCGGCTGTCGGTCAAGCGGCGGGCCGCCGCTCCATCTCGGAGGGATCGGTGGTCGGCTGTCGGGCGGCGCGCCGCCGCTCCACCTCGGTGGGCTCGGCATTAGGGCCTCGGGCGGCGGCCGGCGTATTTCTTGCTGTTTTCCCCCCGTTCTTGGTGGCGGAGGCGGGCCGCAGCACTCGCAGCGGCAGTGGTCAGGGTGGGGGCCGACCGCCGCCACCCACTGCACCACGCGTCGGTGTTGAAGCCTCCGCTGCTCTCTTCGCCATTCGGTCTGGTCCTCGCGTCTCATGCGGGTCATGCCGGTCACAGGGGGAAGCGGCGGCCGCCCTGTAGTAGGGTGTCGGCGGCCCCAGACGGCCGCCGGCAGTGCGAGCCGGCGGCAAGCACTGCCCGCAACCAGTGTCTACAGAGGTTTCGGCCGCCCGCGCAAGGCACCGAGGGAAAAGGCGCGGGAAATAGCAGCTCAAACGCGAGCCTGCAGCGGCTGTCGGTTGTATGGCGCCCTCAAAGCACCTTGCGGCGGACAGCGGCGGTGGCAGCCGGCCGCTAGCCCTGCCTACAACCACCGACACACAGGGTACCGAAGAAGAAGGCGCGGGAACCCTCCGCCCAAACGCCACCCGGCCGCCGTTGTCGCTGGACACCGCACTCCAAGAACCCGGCGGTGGCCGCCGATGCGGCGGCTGCCGCCACGTGAAGTGGGCGGGTAGAGGAAAAGGGGTGTGCGGAAGGGGGAACGGGTCCAGGTCGGCGGCCGTTGGCAGCACGAGGACGAGAAGAAAAGCGCGCGCACTTCCCAGACCGCACGAACACCACCCGCGAGAGGCTGCAGAAGGCACCTCGCCAGCAGCGGCCACTAACATCACCAGAACCGAATGGGAACCGGGCAGAAAAAGCGCGCTCAAGAAGACCGGCGCAAAGTACGTGGGCCACGAAGGACGCGCAGGCGAGAGCGACTCCAGCGACGATCTTTGGTTGGCGGCACGCAGGAGGGGGAACGGTTGCGAGTCCACGCACGAGCTCCCGTGGCGGAGGGCCCGGCGTGGGCGTGTCCCGCCGCACGAGCACGAGCACGCAACCAGTCACTCCACGCGCACCACAGCAGCCCATGCGCATGGCGCGTGGCAGGCACCCAAACCACAGCGCGTGCGCGCCCAACGGTTCGATGGTCCCCACCTCCCGTAGCAGACAGCCCGACCTCGTGCGAGGCAAGACAAGGCAGGGCCATCACGCTCGGCATGGCGGACAGAGGCTCGCGGGACCCGACCGCAGCATGCGGCTCTCTGGCCAGCTGGCTCTTGCAGCCGACGCGAAGCGTCTGCGTCAACCACCCCCCCCGATGCTGCCGCGACAGCCTCACATCCGCCCAGCGACGTGCATCTCAGCCGTGCCGTGGCTCAGTCTCGAAGCTGACACCAGCGCGAAGGTGCCTGCCGCGCCGTCTTACTCACGAAAATGACCGGACCCGGCCAGCAATGCCGGGCGAGCGATACTTTCCGACAGACAATGCGCGGTCAGCAGCTGACCCGTATTTCATTGGCAGGCAGAAAGCGCCGCCACAGGCAGCAATCGGCGTAGAAAGGTTGCCTCTGATGGCTGGTCCAACCATTTCATCGGCTGCTCTTCTCGCACACAGTGCTATATTTGACGGGCTGTTAACTGATCTGCGCCGGCGCCTGCCCACCCTCTTTTGCGGTCACTCGTCAAATTTATCATGTCATGGGTGGCTCATTCCACTTCGTGTATTCGCCTTGAGCACCCCAAAATGACTTCCGACCGCGCTTCGTTAAAATTTCCGTGCCAGTTCTGTTGCCCTCCAGGCCGGCGAGACTTGTCAAGTAACGGATCTCTAGTATCCTCGGCACCACTCCGACTCGAAAGCACCACTCATTGGCTGCCATACCCCGCCGTGATGCTGTCTGTTGGAGAGTCCTTGGCCACACCGACACAGGGCCACGCACGACACGGGCCCGTGGACTTGACACGAGTTCTCACACCTCCGGACAACCTCTCTGGCAGGCGGCAGTCGCCACGCTTCGACGCCACAGAGTAGGCGTAGCGGAGGACTGCGTGCTGCTGGCGTGTCGTTCCCGATCTCATGTATAATTGTGTGAAGGGCCCGCACGAGGCTACTCGGTGGCAGCCTGCAGTGCTGCCATGTGTCACATGATCGACGGCTATCGAGACGATCGCCCATTTTGCGTCATCTATCCGCTTCGTCTCTTCGTCGTGTCAAACGATCGCCAGTTTCAATCAGTCTGTGCGCCGCAATCTGCTGCGGATCAAGGCGACCTCGCCTCTCTGATTCCGTCGCACCTATACTCCATTGGAAAGGGCCACCGGTCTCCCAGCGGTAAACAGGACTATCGGCGAGATAGTACCCTGCTGACAAATAACGCTATTGCACGTATCATCCATTTCGAGGCCCCGAGTTAGGCGACCTCTGAGAGGGTGCCACGTCGCATGCCCAATTGAGAATTCAGCAGTATAGTTCCGACATTGGTGGCTTTGCTCTGAGAAAGGAGTCTGCACTACGACGACATGAGTGCGGGGGGGGGCGAAGGGGGGGGGGGGGGGGCCGTCCGCGCGATAGAGGGCAGTCGCACGCCTCCGACCATGATCCGGAGGACTCTTCCTCCGTGCCCCTTGCCGCGACAGCGCGCCCCCCCCGCGACTGCCTTGGCGCACGCCACATCCCCCTCCATCCATTTCGGAGACAGTCCGCTTGACGCTTCCGACGTCACCCCCCAGACCGTTCAGCCGCCCAAGCCTCTTGATCCAGACAACTCGTTCCCCCTCCCCCCCCACTAGGCGGGGCTGACGCTCACGACGTCAACCGTGTCAGCGGTACTCGCCGCCCTGCGGTCACTGACCTCCCGCTCAGTGATGAAGTCCACAGACCACCGCGCGTCGCCAACAGCCCGCCCGTCCGCGGCATCCTTACCAGTGGGCACCAGCCGAGCACCCGCTCCTGCCGCGGGGCACGGCGCCACGCCGGCGGCGCCGCCGACGCTGCGACGGTCGCCCGCGGCCGTGTGGGAAGGGGGGGGGGCGCCACGGACGGACGCTGGTTGTTGGTCGGCGGCGACGGCGGTGGGGGGGGGGGACCGGCGCTCGTGGCGCTGAGAGGAAGGGGAGGGGGGGCGCCGCTTTCGTCGCGGCGGGCCTGGCGGCAGACTCATGCGCGACGGCGCCGCCGGAAACTGCCCGCGGGATATTGGGGACCATTTCGGCCGCGCCAGATTCTCCCGCATCATCTGCCGGCGGAAGCGGCGGCGACGACGGCGGCGGCGGCGGCGGCGGCCCACCGTCGACCGTCGACGTCGTCGGCTGGCGGCGGTGGGGGGTGGTCGTCAGAGACCGGGGCGGGTGGCGGTCGGCGCGGCGGCGGGTGGCCCACTCGGCGGCAGCAGTGGTGCGGTTGCGCCCACCGCCCGGAGACAGCGGCGGTAGGCGGCGGGTCAGCACCGGCCGACCGGCGTGGCGGCGGCGGCGACGTCGACGGGCGGGCCCAATACAGCCGTCGCGGCCGCCGCGGCAGAGACGGCCGACACGCCGGTGCAGCCGCGGACGAAATCACCGTCCCGTGCGCCGCTCGCGTCTGTCGTCACCGCCGGGGCGCTCCGAAGCGTCTTGCCAGCCTCCGATATGGCGGCGGCAGCGGCGGCGCTACCCGGCGCGCGTAGCCCGCCGCCACGATAAAGATGTTTGCCGGGCGGCCGCCACCACCGCGGGGGGAGCGCCCACGCGAAAGCCGCGTCGGCACGCGGTGCCGTCACGCCTTTCCTGTAAAACGCCGATGCGGTGGGGGCGGCGGGTGGTCTGCCCTCCGCAGAGGCGGGAGGGGGGGATCAGTCTAATACACGAAGAGGCTACGGGAGCAGGGGGTGCGTGGGGGGAGATGGCGCGTGACGCCGCGCCACAAGCGACAGACGCAATATTGGACGTCGCTGCGAGAAGCGGTGGGCACAGGCGGCAGCACCTCTTCTCCATGAGTGGCACTGGCAACTTCACCCGTCGCCGAGCGTTACGGTGGACTGAAGCGCCACGTCCGCCGTGTGTCTCCGACACGGCAGGCTGCGACGCGTGAGATTGCCTCAGCAGACGGGCCATCGACGGCTGGAGGGGGACCAGCCAAGGCCATGGGAATGGCGGTGGCCCCCCCACGCCCCGGAAGAGGATCACCACCGAACCCGTGGCCCCGATGTGGCACGCGCCCGTGGGAGCTCACCGCCTCCGTCACTAGCGTCGTCGCCGACACCGGCGCCCAACGCTGTCGGCGTCAGCGGGGCCTCCCCCGTCCCCACGTGCTGCCTCCACCGCCGCCGCAAGCGGTCGCGCCTTCACCGGGCGTCTCAGGTGGTGTCACCGCCACCGCCGCGACGATCGCGGCATCACCAGAAGCGCTGTCCACCGGCGCCCACCAGCCGCTGTCGACCGCCCGTCGTGGCTGTGCGCATGGATCTGTCCGGCGCCCACCACGCCTGTGGCGGAAATCCGCCCGCCGCTCTTCAGTGCAGCGACCAAAACGGTCGCGGCCACGACGGGAATGTCCTCACCACCACTCTCAGGTGCTGAAGGCAGCACATCCTGGCATGCCATGGCCCACGGCCGGTCGCGCTTCCCCCACCCATCGCGACACGCGCCTGCCCACGGTCGCGGCGGCGGTAGGGGCGATGATGCCAGTGACTACTGACCTGCACAGTAGCCAGTCAGCTGCCGCTGTGAACTGCGGCTGTTGTGAGTATTGCCGGGGACTGGTGGCGTCAAGCCACTTGTCCGGCCGGCGGATGAGCGACCGGTTGGCGCGTATCCTGGGGTCGGTGGAAGAATACGCTGGGATGAACCGATGTGCGAAAACTTGACACTGCCCGTGATACATGAGCACAGCGCCCTTGCCTCAGAGCAACCCGGAACTTTTTTGAGCAATCTGAGAACAATGATGCTACTGAAAGAGTTTGCACATAGTTTCTTCCTGTTGCATCCTCCGAGCTCAGTGAAATCGTATCGCACTTCACACCGTGAACCATTGTTGTCGTGACGATGTGCCCGGAAAGGATTGTCCTCAGAAAGGCGGCTTGCTCAGAATAGGTGTCGATGGCAGACGAAGACCCGGGAGAGTTCCCTGCGGTGAACGCCGAGTTTCGGCGCCAGCCCCGCGCGCAACCCTCTCGGAGACCTCGTCCCGCTGCTGACAACATGGCATGGCGGAGTGCTGGCAGTTCCGAGTGGCTGGTCATTCCAAAAACAGTCAGCGAGCCGTACACGGAGTGAGTTTCCCGGTCCCGAACTGTCGATCATCCGTCGGCCTCCTGGGCGGCTTGGCGCCACCAACCCCTGAAAGCACACACACACGCAGCGCCTCACCACCACACCACCACAGCAGCACCGCTTTTACCTGAAGCGTCCGTACACATGCGACGCCAGCTTCCCAGCCCCTTGTGCAACCTTTCTGCCGCCCGTGCCGCAGAGCAGACTGACAGATGTAATAAAAAAGCGGCAAGGGCTGCCTCCCTCACCCCTAGTGTCTATTCTACTGACCGCATCATTTGATGCGATTCGCATCAATGAGGCGCGGCACTCGAATCGCAAAAGCGCCACTCGAATCGTATCGCAATCACTGGACAGATCTGGGCCAACCAGAGCAAAGCATCACTGGAATGGTGTTTCCTGTGGTAAATTCTCTATCGGAGCTACTACATCTCTTCGGAGCTGCTACCCTCCCCGCCCGACCCACCCTCGCGGTCTAAGTCACTTTCTACCGTCGCTTCGCACATACTGAAGTGCCCTGCAAACGCAAGGCCCGCTGCCATGGTCTTCGAGCACCCGGGGCACACCCAAAACACGTCGCACTGACACCCCATCCAGTGTTTCCCGCCGCGGTGCACCTTGTCTTGACAAACACGGCAGCGGTGGTTCTCCCGTGCGACAGCCTTCTCAACCAGACTGTAGTACCACAATCTAGGGGGTTACCTCAGAGGGAGGGAAGTAACGGCCGTCTCGGCCGCTCGCGCGACACCCGCTATGGGACTCGAGGTCCGGGAAGTCGGGCCGATCGAAACGCCAAGACATCG
>Ga0209093_1001664_pt1 | contig 12608 bp, 13 predicted proteins | sample SidtaG_4_FD_187450 | JGI IMG/M metagenome (GOLD analysis project Ga0209093, IMG submission 187450) | Marine algal microbial communities from Sidmouth, United Kingdom - Sidmouth_Male1 metaG (SPAdes) (version 2) | ecosystem: Host-associated > Algae > Red algae > Unclassified | place: Sidmouth...
CGCCCCCCCCCCGCTTCCTTCCGCCGCCGAGGCCGCCTCCAAGACCTACACGCGGAGGAGGGCGTCGAAGAGCGCCGGCGGCGGCGGCCAGTGGTGGCCGACGAGCGCCGCCATGACAATCGCCGAGCGTGCGACGTGGACGCGGGCGGCAAGGGTGCCCCCGCCGGCCGCCACCGCCGCCGCCTGCACGTTGGCGGCGAGCCGGTGGAGGGCGCCCGCGGCGGCGGCCGCCGCCGCTGCGCCGGCCGCACCGCCAGAGCCGCCGCCGCCGCGCGCCACCGCCGCCGCCCCCTCCCCAAGAGCGCGCCCGACGAGGGCGTACGTGCACTCGTCGTAGCAGGCAAGGACGGCCAGCTGCCGCCGCCCCGCCGCCGGCGCGCCCGCCGATAGCTGCGCCGTCAGCAGCCGCACGAGGCCCGTCGGGGTTGCGAGGGGGTTCCCCCCCCCCCCCCCCCCCCCCCCCCCCCACCCCCCTGTCGCCGCCGCCGCCGCCGCCATCCCCGCCGCCGTCGCCATCGCCAATGGCCGCCGCCGCCGCCCCCACCGTCGCGGCGGGCACGTTGAGGACGCCGCCGCCTGCGTCGCCGTCGCCGTCGCCGTCGCCGTCGCTGTCGGCGGCCGCCGCCTGCGTGAGCGCCGCGTTGGTCTTGCTCCCATCCTGCCGCCCGAGCCCCCCCCCTCCCCCGGCCGCCGCCGCCTCCGCCGAAGCCACAGCCGCCGTCTACACCACCGCCACCGCAAAGGCCACGACCACAGTTGGAGCCGACGCGTGGGCGGCGGGGGCGGGAGATGGGCGCCGGCCGCCTGGGGTAGTGGCGGTTGGAACACCTCCCGCCCCCCCAAGTGATCTGGGGGGATTTATGGGAGAAGAGGCCACCTCCAACCAATCATAATGCTGGACACACAAGGGTGTACGAGCAGAACAATGTGGACACGGCTCTTATCCAATGAAAATCGTCTCAGGACACGTCGCCGCAAGGAAGAAACACGGTCAGCGTCAGAGTCCCTCTGATAATGTCACCGCAGTGCGGCACCAGCCCATCAGAGGCCGAATTCACATGCAAGATTGCTGGCGATCCGCACAAAGCCTTGCATCGGGATCGAAGACGACCTCGAAGACGAGGCAGATTCTTTCCTTAGGAGCTCTTGCTGACAGTGATCTCGTCTGAGTAGCTTGAGGGCGTGGCTGCTTCCATGGACGTCAATAAGTTGTCTTACAGTGCGCACCCTGCTTGAGACTTGGCCGTATGCACATCATTCTCATTGTCTTAGTCATGTTTCGGGCTGCTCCAAGAAATTTATTGTGTCGCCAGATCGCCGACCCGCAATTCCAGGTCGTAGGCCGCGATTTGGCTGAGTGGCCACAATGTGTCGCCCTCGAATCGCGGCGAAGTAACCAAACAAGCGCGGGGGCAGGACCGCCGACGATCCCTGGAACCGCATGAGCCTGTGGGAGCACGACTAGAGCTCCCACCCGCAGGCTCCCGTGCCGAGTCTGGCATCGCCCCCCCCTCCCAAGCACAGAGAGGGGATCGCCCACCGGGCCCGAGGGCCGGGGGACCGATACCGTGGTTCCCGGCGCTGTGCTCGCGCGCCGGGGCACCCGTGGCACTCCGTGTACCTGGGGGAGAACGACTAGAGCTCCCACCCGCAGGTTCCCGTGCCGGTGGTGGCACAGACCCACCGCCCCACGTGGTTACGTCTGGCGGCTGTCCTCCGCCGAGATGAGTGCCAGCACCCGGTCGGGCCACCTCGAGGTGAGTGCTCCCCGAGGGGGCGCCCGCCGGGGGGCGAGTCCCAGTCGAATCAAGGCCCGGGGACAAGGGCTGGAACAAAGTCCGCTGCCCGCGGGCACCCGCATCCGTGGTACCTGCACTGATGTGGCGATCGTCCACCGACGATCCGCCTCCGGGGGGGGAAGGTCCGTCCCCCCCGACACCAGGCACCTCGACACCAGGGGGGCCTCCATTCCCCCCCCCATCGGCCATCGACCCAACCGGACGCAGCCAAACCTGGAGTTGCGGGGCGCCACCCGCAGCGCTAGGCACCAAGGGGAGAAGGACCAACTAGGTTCCCCCCGAGGCGGGTTGCCGCACGGCCACCGCCTCGAGGAAGGTTGAGTCGCCTTCCTCCCCTGCTGCTCCACCAAATGTGACAACACGCCCAGCCAACCCCACCCAGTCGGGGGGAAGGCGAGCCAGGCCGTGTCGCCGGGTAGTCCTGTCGGGGAATATCCGCCCCGGAAGGAAACCCCGAAGAGCACACATGCACGGCGTCGACCGGGGGAAGACGCCCCGAGCGACAAACACGAGTTGTGTGACCGGAAGATTACTTGCCGGCGTCGAAGGCCTCGAGGCAACACTCTCGCCTCGCCCTCTTATCCCGTCCGTTCCCCTCAGACCCTCCGAAAACCCCCCTCAGACATCCTCGAAGGACCCTCACAAAACCCTCCCCTCAGGGCCCATGGGGCCAGACTCAGCGGAGGATGGCCGAAGCTTCGGACACGTCTTTGAGTAGAGGCGGGGGGAGGGTGCTACGTGATATTCTTGCGGCGCCCCGGTGTCAGGGGCGCGGTGTAATACTGGTCAATGGTCCAAGTCGGGTTTACACAAAATTAGGCCCTTAACTGGGGGCCTGCCCGGGGATTTACTAGTCCCAGGGAAGTCTCGAGATCGCGGTTGTGGTTGGTGAGTCACGGGGCGATCACAAGTGGATCGCCACCGGAATGCTTCGAAGTATACGTCAGTAGGACATATTTCCCTCGCGAGAGCCAGTGGCCGTTTCGGACTGACTGGATCCGACCGCCCATGACGCGAATCCACGTGTCCCGTTTTGACTGGGAGAGAACTGGTTCCCCGAGTGTGGGGGCCAGGTGTCCGGCCGCCACAGTCCCTGGTACAGATATAGAGAAAGGTGGTCGTTCTGCACGGGGTGCGAATCTCCTCCGTGTCCCACCTCCATGGCGGCATCCGTGCCGTTGTGCATGAGGTCTTGACGCAGGAGCAGGGCAGATCCCTAGCTCAGCGTGATCAAAACCGGTGGGCCGACCGCGCCACGGGGCGCCTTGTTGTCTTTGCACCATCAAAGGCGCGGTGACTCCCGGGAAAAACAGTGACTCGGGTGCTGTCCTCAAGTGCAGCAATCAACGATGCCGATGGTATGTTGGCGGGCTGCAGCCACGGCTCCCATGCATCCGTGTGAGCGGGCTGGACGTCGCAGCGCCCGGTGGTGCGGAGGTGTGCAATGTCTCCTGGTGCGGGAAAGAGGATGCCGGAGGCCACCGTCAGCCGCTCAGCCAACACCGCACCGAGCTAACCGACAGCCCGCCACGCCCCGAATTTGTCGAGTAACTACGTCCTGGGTGAACGAGGCGGCTTGTACACAAGCATGAGTCGCGCGTCCTCCATGCCGCGGCCGCCGGGGTGAGAATCACATCAATCGAGGGGATAGCCGTTAAACAAAAAACGCATCTTGAGGTTCTTTTGCCGCCGCGTCATGGCCAGCAGCGGCACCACCGAAGGGAGGGGAATTGCGGCCTCCAGGACTAAGTAGCCGGACGCCGACCTGACCAGGCCGTCCAAGTCGTCGGCCTTCGGAACGGCGGCCCAGTTGGGCACGGCAGCGGCTTCCCAGAACAGGCACGGCCGGCGCGGAACGTCATTCCTGACCGATGCAGCTCCACCGACCTGTCCAGCAGCCTCTTTGAGAACGGGGGGGGGAGCGGCGTTGGCGTTGGCGTCGCCGCTTGGCCTCGTGCCGCCATGAAGTCTTTCATCCAGGTCATCGTCCGTGCTCGGAGCGACGCCGGAAGCGAGAATGATCTCCTCGTCGGTCTCCTCAAATAGAGCCAACGCACGTGCCCGCTGCTCGGCAGAGCACGCTGGTGGGAAGGAGGGGGGAGGAGGGTCCGCCAGCAGGTGGTCCTCGGGCACGAGGAATCTGGGAGGAGCGTTGGGCATCGGCGGCGGCTCGGCAGCGAAAGGTGCCGCGTCCCCCCGGCGCCGCTTTCCAGACCTGCAGCTCCTCACCATGTTCGATGCGGCGAAGGGAACAAAGGGGAGGTTAATCGGTGCAGATACGTCCGCTTTGAGATGGGGGGGGGAGATAAGGACGGACCACAGGATAGTGCAGCGTGTCGACGCCGTCGTTGCTAAAACATGCGATTGATCAAGCGGAAACACCGGTCGTGCCGCCCGCCAATCGTGAGCCTTGCTCACTGTCAATCAGGAAAACCGGCGAGGCCACTTTCTGGCCTCACGTTAGGGGTGTCAGGGCCGTGGCTCCGATCCGTGCCGCTTCGTGAAGGTCCAATATTCGCCATGCACGCCGCCATTGTCGTCGGCGCCTCTCGAATGCATAGTTACGTTTGACGCCTCGCTCCGCTTGTTGCCTTGAGCGCCACAGTTGCTCATGCCCCCCCACTTGTGGCACTACGGTCGCTGCCCTTGCTCCACCCCATGTCCGCATCAGTGTGTATTTTTTCCCGCACGGCCGCCTCTGTACAGTAGTGCCAGCTTTTCTCTATCCCTCTCCGCTCTCAACTACCCGCTGCTCATACACGGGCCGACTCAATGCTAACCCCCTCCGTACTTTACACAATCAACCCCTCCCCCTGCTCCTTCCGACTGGTCCCTGTCGTATTCTTTGCCTTCTCGAAGCATAGTGTCACTCATGGAGGTACCGTTCGCGTCCTCGCCTCGCACCGCCACCCCACCTCGGCTGTCCAATGTTCCCTTCCTTGTGCGCGTTGCCGCTGCGGCGGTCGGCTGTTCTCGTTTCGGTGCGCGCTGCGGCTACGGCGGTCGGCCGTTCCCGTCTCGGTGCGCGCTGCCGCTGCGGCGGTCGGCTGTTCCCGTCTCGGTGCGCTCTGCCGCTGCGGCGGTCGGCTGTTCCGGTCCCGGTGCGCGCTGCCGCTACGGCGGTCGGCCGCTCCCGTTTCGGTGCGCGCTGCCGCTGCGGCGGTCGGCCGTTCCCGTCTCGGTGCGCGCTGCCGCTGCGTCGGTGGGCTGTTCTCGTCTCGGTGCGCGCTGCCGCTACGGAGGTCGGCTGTTCCTGCTCTGGTGGGTGCTGCCGTTGCGGCTGTCTGTGATTCCCCTGTCCGTGCGCGCTGCCGCTGTGGTGGTCCGCATTTCCGGTCTGAGTGCAAGCTGGTGCTGCTCTGGTGCTCTGTTTCCGACTCGGGGTGTTCTGTTGCTGCGGCGGTAAGCTGGTCCTTTTTCGGTGCGCGCCTCTGCTGGTGCGGCCGGTTGCCCCTGTCTATGTGTGCGGCTCCACGGTTGTGGCCGGATGCTTCTGCTGAAATGCTAGCGTCCGTATCGAAGGAGTACTGCTCGTGTCCCGTCGCGCCTCATCGTGCTCACCAATGGTATATATCTGTCGTGTGGCAATGCTTTCACGTACGCTTCCTTATTCTCGTTTTCTCATGAGCTTATGTGCTGTAGGGAACTGAGCGGACGTGTGATTCAGTGAGATTGTCTCCAAGCACGGGGGACTCCCAGAGATGTAGGTTTTACGGTGCCTGACCAGATTTATTTGGTAGCGCCACCTCCTGAGAAAGACACTTACCGTCATTCGCTCTTTCTCGATAGCCCCGGTCCAGTATCATCGTGATGTGACTGCGCCTTGTTGACTGCTTCTCGCGCCTGATTCACGTACACGCCATGTTTTTTGCATTCTCGTCTGGCTGAGTCGACGTCAGGTATTGAGTTCATACAAGTGTGTTTTGTGTACGTACATCTTGTCTTGGTTGCAAGAACGTGGGTGCGTGGTGCGCTGCCTGCTCAAGCACATGACCAAGTGACGCCTCGTTTAGGTTTCTGATTGTCTGCAGCTGAAGCGGTCATGGCACGCGCTGAACGTACCAACGACGTTCCAAAAGAGTCGAGTCGCGAGCGCCATTCGAGGACAAAACCTATCGCTTGTTATGCTGCATGTGAGCAGCGTTTCGTATCGTTGCTGTTTCATATCTTGCACCCCCGCGCCCCATCTCTTTGGGCATCCCTTTCATGGCTCCTTACCCCAAGTTCTGTTCCGCATTTTCCAGACGGCCACAAGACGATGGAGCGACGGACCCTGCCGCAGCACGACTAGGACCGCTGGACGCAGGGGCCCTTGTACTAGCTTGGTAAGCGACTCGGAAACCCTGCCTCTGTCATTTGGCCTCTCGCTTAGCATGCGAGAGCTCTCTGGAAGCGGAGAACTGGGCGTCGTGAGTCAACTTGACAAGATTCCCGTTCAGCTCACCGCCATCGGAGATGGCGCGTACCCCGATTTTGACCTTTCCGCCCCTGTCGCGGTCCCAGTGTACCACTCTCTTCTGCTGCTGCTGCCACGAATGCGGCCGGCATTAAAGTCCAGTGCCTTCGGCGAAGGACGCCTCATGCACGTCTGGGCGGAGTGCCTCACGTTCTTTTACGTGCCGTGCTTCTGTGTGGCTGTGCATTGTGCCTCTCTTCATGGCTTGGATGCACTGGACCTCTGCTTTCATTTTGTGTCGCAGTTCCCGCGTACGTTCAAGAATAACGACGAGCAGACAAACAACACCAGCTTATCACAGGCCGCTTGTGGCTTTCTATGTGTGCTGACAACACTACTCCCACCTATCTTATTCACGCTCTTCTCACCACTTGAATTATTCTATTGTCACTCTCCAACAATCAAGGACTAGTAGGCGTACAACTCGCCATCGGTCTCCACGCTGGAGGAGCTCTACTGCGCTGCTCCGTCAGAGGGAGGCGGTGGGTGAGCGGGCAGTCCAGAGGTGGCGTTCTGCGTCGGTGATACCGGCCATGCATCGGCCATCCGGGAGAGGTTGCCCAAGGACGACTTTCCGTGGAGCTTGAAATTTCAGCCGCTGCCGGGGTCCCATGCAGCTGCGACAGCTGCTGTGCACCAGTGCTTGATGGGGTGCCGCCGTAACCAGCGAGCAAGAGGGCCAGCTCTGCCGTCAGCGCCCGGTTGTTGCGCTCCAAGAGCTCCTTCTAAAGCTGTAGCACTCGGCGCTCGAACGTGTTCAAAGCCTGGTCAGGCGCCGACAAGGCAGCCACGGCCTCGTTCGTTGTCCTGCGCGCCGCCCGACGCGCAAGATTCTTGGGCGCTTCAGCGGGCAGCCCTTCATCGCTAGCACCAGCGCCGCCCTCTACGGGAGACGTGGTGCCGTCGCCAGTACGCTTTCGAAGACGGGCCTCCCGGCGCTGCCCCGACAGCACACCACGCTCCACGGACGTGCGAGGGCCGGCCCCACGGCCGCTACAGATGTCTTCAACGTCCTTCATGTCGACATACTTGGCGCCCGTCATGGCACCCATGAGCGGCTGCCGGCGTCCAGCCAGCTTGTACACCCACTCGTGCAGAGACTCCTCTACATTGGTGGTTGATGACGCCGCGGCTCGCTGCAGGTGGTGTGCCTTGGAGTATGCAGGGCAAAACGCTGGCCTGAGGCGGAAGTTGCCGAGCACACCCGTGCAGTCCCGTCCAGGCGCCAAGGCAACGACTTCTTCCCGCAGCTTCTCCGCTGTTTCCTGGTTGTGGCACGTCATCAGCCGCCGCATGAGGCTCCGAACGGCTACCTGGGCGTGGTCGCAGAGTCGGTTGGCGTGGGCAGCACAGCCAAAGAGCAAGTGAGCGGCGTGCTCGTCCACAGAGAAGCCATCAAATCCCACGCCTACCAGGGCATCGCAGGCCCCGTCGGCAAGTGACGCGGAGAAGTCAAGTGTGATACCGATGAGTACACCGGAAGCCATCTTCCTGACGCCGTCGAGCGCCGCTTGTTCCACGGCAGCCGGGGTTTCGTCGGTTGCACTGGGGTGCAGCCGCCGCACCTCTCGGGAAATCGCACGTGCTATGGCGCCCACTCCGGTTTGATGTCCAGGACCCGTCGGAACGACGTCCTGTAGCAGATGCATGCTACATCCCTGGTTGCCCGCTCGATGAAAAACCTCGCAACCGTCACGCCGCGGTTTCGAACGGTTGTAGTGACCGCTAGCATGAAGAAGTCGCCGTCGCGCGCCAGACCGAGCGACTCCATGGACTTGTAGTACTCATCGGTCTCAATAGCCAATGCAGCGTTCGCCACGAGTCGTACGGCGTCGTCTGTGAACGCCGGGAAGATGTATCCAGTATCGGGGCCGACGATAGGGGCGCGGAAGTTCTCATCACCAGCCGCCAGTGCTCGTGACACCATCCGCATTGCAGCATCCCGTCCTTGCCCCCACGGGTTTTTCTCGAGAATGGCTTGACGACGGGCGTACCGCAGGCACTCCTGCGGAACGGCTGCAGCCACGCGCCCGTACTCCACCGCGAGCTTCTGCCGCATGTCCTCCTCTCCTTGCGCCACCGTGATGTGGTGGTGTGCCTGAACCTCTCTAGCAGTCAGCAGCAGGCCACGCGGTGACGCCGTGATTGGTGGGGGGGGGTGCGAGTGCTCACCGAGGGGGAATATGACGAAAGACCCAGGGACGTCCCTGAGCCTGTCCTCTGTGATGGGCGTACCGACGTAGATGACCTTATCGCAAAGTGTTTGCGTTGACAGATATACGGCAGGGCCCATATGGGCTCTGCACTTCAAGCGCGTCCCGGGGGCGCGAACGGTCATGCATGGCGCGATGGTTCTCACTCCTTCGGGCAGCTCCGTAGCCTTTCTGTACATGGAAACAATGGCAAGCGGAATGAAACAACCGTAGCGACTGAGAGGCGGCGACATATCCAGCAAGGACGAAACTCGTGTGGTCATAGATCCTGCAGTCTTCAGTAGCACGGGGAATAAGAGAACAGCACAGTCAAGACTGGGCGTGATTGCTTGCGCAGCGTACGTACCTCTTCTCCTCAATCCACTTTGAAAGCAGTGAGAGGTCCGTCACGCTCGACAGCGACGCGTTCTTGCGGGAGACACGGTTGGCAGCCGTGTACATGGAGCACCCCAGGAACGAGTGTCCCGTCGCCGTGATGGTCTTGCTCCTGCCCGGGGGAGGTGGTCGAAGCTGAGCGCACAGGTGGTTGGGACAGGGGCGCTTGTCGAACGGGAGGACTAGGGTGAAATACTTGTCCTACGATCGGCTCAGGGCCTGCCGGGCGGTATCGGCTGCTGCTACCATGCCGCTGGCCTCTTGGAACAGCTTCTCGTAGGCCACGTAAGCGTCGTCTTCGCCTGGTTGAATGGATGCGTTCGACAGAGCCAGGACAGAGTCGGGCACGTGCGTGCACGACTCAACTCCCGCACATGGGAACTCGATCCAGTTATAGAAACAAAACCCGAAGTTCAGGGACATCAGCGCGTTGTGGTTTCGGCTTTGTCCACTGGCCGACTTGAACGCAACGAACGACTTTGGGTTAACCGTCTTCTCCACCGACGCCACAGGGACAATGGTGAGCACGCCGGATGTTGACGACCTTGAAGTTTGCGGGTTCAAGGGCACAACGATTGACTCAATAATCTTTGCTGCATTCAGCACGCGCTTCCTACTCTTGGGTCCGATGGAGAGCACAGGTAGACCGAGGGATGAGGTGGGGGCATCCACTCTTGCAACAGCTGGGGTGATCGAGTCCATAGCAGGCTTAGACCGTCACGGAACCTGTGGGGACGAGACACCAGATAGCGGGGAAGGAGTGGAGGGGAGGTACCGCATCGCAGTGCCGTGGAGTGAGGGGAAAAGCGGGTGCGAGGGAAGCAGGGGGGGGCGGGGTACCAGCAGAACGGTGCTCGTCAGGGGGAAGATTGCAGTGCCGGTGACGAAGCGCGCGGTATGGGCGCGGATGGTGGCCCGAAAGCGCGCCATATCCCCCGGCAACGGCAATAACAAGCGCGCTCGTTGGGTGGCGCCTCGCCTGCCCGAGCCCGCGCATTCTCGGACGCCCACGACGTTCCTGTCCACCCAGTGAAATGGGCACCGGTGGGGGGGGGGGGGGGGATAGGCTACGTACACGTGCAACCCGCACCTTCCTTCCATCGACCCTATATATGATAGGGTCTGTTAAAGTACGGATGGTATCTGGCGTGCAAGTAAACTCGGTTTTGTGCCATACTTACTCAATAGGTCTGTTACTGAGTTCCTTGCAGCCATATAACCCAACTAGGTCCCCGTGGGCCGGCTAGCGCCGTGTGCTTCTGTGTCTCGCATCACTGCGGCAAGGGTCCGCTCAATAACTGTCGGAAAGCTATGTTATCATTGGAAAAAGATTGTTCTTCTGAAAACTCTAATTCACGCTCATTGACTGCGCCTCCAACATGCCAAGTCCAAAACAGTACCTTACCGTACTCTCCCCGCTTCACCCCAACCCAGCCCACCTCCTGTCGTTCCGTCAACAGCTGAAGAGACCCCAGTCAAGCCAATCGCTTCCTGAGCCAATCAAACGCAGAAAAGTGCCTCTTTAATAGGCCTGGACTCTCCACTTTTTGGCGGAACGACAATATCGGTCCCAGTGCATCTCACCCCACCATAGCTACGGCACCTGCACCACCCAGCACACTCCGCCCACCCCACCCTACGCACACTCACCCCACCCCAACGTACCCACCTCGTAATTTCCCCGCTTCACCCCACCCCAGCCCACCTATCGGTCCGAGCGCATCTCACCCTACCATATCTACGGCGCCTGCACCGCCCAGCACACCCCGCCCACTCCACCCTACGCACACCCACCCCACCCCAACCCACCCACCTCGTACTCTCCCCTCTTCACCCCATCCCAGCGCACCTATCGGTCCCATCGCATCTCACCCCACCATATCTACGGCGCCTGAACACCCCACCCACCCCACCCACCCCACCCTACCTACAACCACCCCACCCCAACCTACCGCGCCCCGCCCCTCTCGCACCGCACGCACCCCACCCCACCCACACCGCCACTCCCCTCACGCAACCCACACACCCCAGTGAGCAGCTTGTCTTAATTTGTTTTCTGTTGTCATTCGTTTGAAAAAGCGTCAATGGTTGGGTACAAACTTCTGTCATGGGGACTGGAAATGCCGACCGATCTGCACTTCGTGTGCACGCCGAGTCATGAACTCCGTAAATACGTGTGAACACTGGCCCACTGGCTGGTATCAGGGGTGAAAACTGACACTGTTAAACGATCAGCAATCCGGGGTGGTCGTCTACAGACAAAACGTAGCCTACAACCGTCTTTCAGAGCGCACCCAACACCGTCTTCCCCAAGTTCTGAGACCCCAAACGGAGTATGCCACGTTTGCTTACGTGGAGGACGCTGAGCGGCCCCCCATTTTTCTCATCCAAGAGAGCCCTCCGCGGTCCTGGAGTTATCGAAAACAGGGGCTACATGGTCCAGAGATGGGTGCGAGAAGATGGGGGAAGCGTGCTCAGCAACTTCGACCCCCAAGTGTTCGGAAATCGGACAAATATCCAAGCAGTCACGAGGTCAGGGAGGGAGCGACGAACAGGCGGCGATTCGGACAAGAACGGGTCCCAATTCTCCAATCGTTTTTGTACACTTTTGTCATCTGAGTCAATACACCGAAAGTCAGGCTCACATGTCTAAAAGAAAGCGCCACGAACTGACAGGAACTGGTCGCTCTGCTGGCACGACGCAGAACATTCTCACTTCGGGAAGACACCTGGCACACTGGTGACAGATGGCGAGCCTCACGCGACAGCGCCGAGCCGCGGCATTCGGTCGACGACCCTGGGAACGGTGTGCTGCGCGAAGCGCTGTCAAGACGCGGCCACGGCAGGCACCGCGCGGTCCAACAGATGCTTCAATTCGAATGCTTCCAGAACGAAAGGCGGACGGCGCCTTTGCTGGTGGCGGCGTTGGCTTGCTCTGAACGGGCACTGCCTCAATCGTCGAAACAGACAGTGTCGGTGGGCCCGCGCGGGAATATTGGCGCGGTCGCGCAATCAGTCGCGTGCTATGTTTGAATGCAATCAGAAATCTTTGAATGGTTCCAACCTGATCGAAGCCATATCATTGGCTGTCGGAAATGTTCGACGAAATGTTGGAAGGGAGGCGGATCCATCATCGCCAGGGTGCCGCCGGCCCTTGATCAGATTGCTTTGGTTCCTTTTGGCGCTAGGCCCGCACCCCCCCTCAAATCGGTCGTGTGGCAGCCTCACGTCAAGCGTGGGGCGGCTGATGCCTCAGCCGCTTCCACGAGGCGGGGATCTCGCCAACACGGGGGCACGCACGAGGCCTCGTGCCAGTGTCGGTGTGGCCCGCCTCGTGGGCGGCGCTGCGAGGGGCCATGTCGCAGGGGAGGCCGTTCGGGGAGCCTCAAATGCACCTCCCCGGGCAGTCGCGGGCACACGTCCCGCTCGCAGCACCCTACGCCCCCCGATCGACGCACGCGCACAAGGCGCCGCTGCAAGGGTTGCCATCCGCGGCTCGTTGGGGCGCCCCCTGGGCCGCAATCAGCTGCACGGGGGGGCGCCCCCTGGGCGTGCGGTCGCGCGCTCGTGCTCCGCGCGCGCGTGCTTCTCGTGACGCGTTTCGTCGGCCGCCGGCGACGGCATATGAACACGCCGTCCGCCGGCGGCCCGTACTCCCAGGCTCTTTCATCCCAACGAGCTCCTGTGCACATCCCCCTGCCGTTGAGTTCTTCCCGCCTGTGCCCCCGGCGTGGCACGCTGGCGGCCGCCCCCCCCCCCCCCCCC
>Ga0209093_1001665_pt1 | contig 12608 bp, 9 predicted proteins | sample SidtaG_4_FD_187450 | JGI IMG/M metagenome (GOLD analysis project Ga0209093, IMG submission 187450) | Marine algal microbial communities from Sidmouth, United Kingdom - Sidmouth_Male1 metaG (SPAdes) (version 2) | ecosystem: Host-associated > Algae > Red algae > Unclassified | place: Sidmouth...
AGCGGAAAGTCGAACGTAAAATTGGAAACGATGCGAGCAACTGCCGTGAGTGTTCCCCACAAAATGCAATACCATATCGCAGGGCGCATGACAGAAGGGATAAAAAGTGCAGCTGCTGCCACAAAATCAACTACACCAGCGACTTTTAGCCACCACATCGCAGTATCGTCCGGCATACCAAATACGCCGACCATCATCTCCACAAAATTGCCGGGAACGGGATAGTAACCAAAGGCATAAAGCCCATGACCAATGAAGGTCAGCGCAATCGCAACTTTTATCCAAAACCGAAATTTCGCAGTATTTTTTTGTTGGAAAACGGCGTACGCGAGCATAAACGGCGTCGTCCATTGGAGCGTGTGTTCGATAAACATGCCCGTGCTTTGAAAGCGTTCTTTCCAATACATCAAAAAGAGGAGAATGAGATAAATACCACCAATTTTGAGCAGCGTACCCAGCCATTTTCGTGTAGGGGCGACAAACCAAGCTGCAACAGCACATGCCACACAAAGCCACCCAAAACCTTGCGCAATGCCCTGCAACCAAGCATCTACTGTCATGCTCGTAACGTAGTCCTTCCATGTCATATTCGTAAGGGCTTCGACAGGTGTTTTGAGCAAATTTTCGTCCCAGGCAAAAGCACGAATCGGAATATCCCAAAAAATATGCTGCCACGCCCGTCCTGCAAACACACAGAAGGTGAGCAAACGCAAGAGGAGTATTTCGCGATGTTGGATATTTTTCATAAAATTTCAAATTCAACCTCAAATTCAACCTCAACCTCAAATTCAAATTACCGAAATTTGCTACGCAAATTCTTTATAATATTATTGATTTGGCGAAGCCAAATCTCGTAATTTGAATTTGAATTTGAGGTTGAGGTTGCAGTTGAGGTTGAGGTTGCAGTTGAATCTACCCTTTAGCCAATGTTTCTGCTACATCCATGCGTGCGGCTTGGAGTGCGGGGAGTGCTGCTGCTACGAACCCGATGAGCAAAGCCCCGGCGAGTAGCCATAGTTCTATGGGCAGAAATTGCCAGGCAGAAAAAGAATATTTGTAGGCGTCTTCCATCGTGGAAGCCATGATTTGCATAGCGACATGACCGAGCAGTACGCCAATTACATAACCGATAATTGCCAATAAAAGCCCTTCTAAAATGATAAGAGTAAATAGTTTTTTTCGTCCTGCGCCCATTACACGCATCAGTGAGAGCTCGTACTGGCGTTCGCGTAGCGAAGAAAATAATGATATAAAAATACTCAATCCCGATACAAAAATAATAACAAAAGCTAACATTTGCAAGACCTGCTCGCCGGTACCCATGAGGCTGTAAAGGCGATTGATTTCGATAGCAGGAGAGGCGGCTTGCATTTCGGTTTTTTCGTTGATATTTCGACCTAAATTGAGGGCTTGAAAACCGCGCCCTTTAAACTTGATGAGTAGTGAGGTGATTTCTTTTTCTTCGGGTTCGTCGAGTAGATTGGGGGGCATCGTGGGGGCGTGGTCGTGGCTGTGGTCGTGGTGGTCGTGGTCGTGATCGTGTGTGTCTTCGGGCGTGGCGGCGTGTTCGTGTACCAGCCAAAAACTCTGCGTGGTGGTGAGTATCAATTGGTCGATGACCGCCCCCGTAGGCGCGAGTATGCCTACGACTTTGAACTCGCTATCGTCGTGTGCTGCGTGGTCGTCGTCCGTAAATCCATGCGAACTGCTAAAGGTATCACCCAATTGCAAACCCAGTGCTGCGGCTACATTTGCGCCGAGCGTAACCTCCATGTTGTATTGCCAGATTTTGCCTTCGGCAAGGGCGGCATCGTATAAATGTATAAATTCTTGGGTAGTACCGAGGATGCGATATTCGCGGTAGCTATCGCCCATCGAAAGCGGAATGGCAGTTTCGATAGTGGGATGTTTGGGATTGAGATAAGGGCGGACTTCGCCGAGTTTGACATTTCCCGTAGGGGCATCAATATGATACATACTACTGAGAATGAGTTGTAGAGGGCTACCTTTCGCGCCGACGACCAAATCTATTCCAGCAAGATTTTTTTTGAAATTATCGTCTAATTGTTTTTGTACCAAAAATAAAAACACCATCAAACCAATACCCAAAGCGAAAAGGGTCACGCTTAATAGTGTAGCCAAGGGATTGTGACGGATGTTTTTCCAACTAAGACTTAAAAGATTCATCGGGCAAAGGTAGTGATTTTGAATGAGTGAATTTTGAATGAATGAATAATAAGTATCAGGAACGAAATAATAAGCCAAAGATATAAAAAAAATAACTCCTTCATTTGGGGTAGATTATTTTCTTCCTCTTCCCTAAACAGTAGCTTCCGCCTGGAATTGCGCTCTTGCGTCCGGCAGATTTCGCATCAAGTGCGGAATAACGGTTGTTTTTAAGTTTTTTATTTTTTATGAAAAAGCCATTTGAAATAATACGTTTTTCGTTTTTTATGCCGAAAAAATACCTGTACAACACGGACGAATTTATATTTTCGCACGTTAAAAAAAACGAAAACACACATACATTTCTAATCTTGCTCTATCTTTGGGCGTTTTTTAGTAAAAAAATAATATGAAACGAATATTTTTGTTTTTCAGTATCCTATCAATAGGAATAAATGCGCAAGCACAAAATGCTGGCGATTTTAGTGTCGGTATCAAAGCAGGGCTCAATTTTGCGACCTTCATGAGCCCGTCTGAAAGGTCGGCTACGGATACGCGCCTCGAATCCAATTCGATTATTACCCGATTTCTAATTGCGCCTACCTTTCGGTACGCGCTCACAGATAGAACCGGGCTGATCCTCGAAATCCAATATTCGCAAAAAGGTGGCAACTATAGATATAGCGGCGAATCTTTCTGGATAGTCGAAGGAGTGACTGCCGACCCACTGTATTTTGCGGGTAGTCGCTCGGTTTCGCTCAATGTCAATAATGGCTACCTTGATTTTCCCCTAATGTTTTATGGCAACGCTACTAGTAATATCAGCTTTTTCGGCGGACCCTATATTGGCTTTTTGCTCAACTCTACGGGGGCAGGACAATTGACTTTTGATGCCGCACCGCGCTCTTTCGGTAACAATCTCGAAGTCGATTTGCAGCCCATCAGTATTGAGTTGGCACACAATTATGCCAAAGACCCACAGGATGATTTTGCATTGGCATACCAACCCATCTTTAATAGAAATAGCGTAGGTGCGGTTGAGCGTTTCGGAGATGCACAAGCACCGGTAAAGACGGACGCCTATCATGACTTTGCAGCAAAAGACGGGAATTATTACAATACGTTGGACTACGGATTGATGGGAGGTGTAGAGTACCGATTTGATACGGGATTGGGCATTGGTCTTAAGGCGAGTTATGGCATGGCAGATATTACGAACAACATTTACGATTTTTCTAAAAGAACGACCATTGACCCCGATAATAATGATTTTACCAAAATCGCACGAGCAGACAGAGACCGAAATTTAGCATTTCAGCTGTATATCGGATTTGAATTATAATGGTGATTGAGTGTTGTAGTGCTTTAAGTAGCGGAAAAAGAAACCGTCAAAAAGTAAGGATATTTTTGTCTCACTACTTAGTACACTGTTTCACAAATTTATTTACTTTTTTGAGTATTTCTTTTAAAATGACTCTTCACCAAAAAATCCTTAAATACAGTGAGTATTCGCGTCATTTTTGATTCGATTCATTTCAAAATAAACGTCAAAAAATGTAAATAAATTTATAAAACAGTGTACTTAGTGTCGTGGTACTCAACAAACTACAACAATAGGATACCACAACACCACAATACTAAATAAATTATGAAAAATTTACTACTTATCGCGCTATTTATTTGTAGTGCTGCGCTTGTACAGGCACAGGGTTTTTATGTACAACCCGGTATTTCTTACCTTTCTCCGGCGACTAGTGAGGTGCTTGGACTTAAAATCGAAAATTCACTGACACCCGGTTCGGAAGTCAATGGTACGATTTCGGGGTCTTATGGCAGTGGCTTGGGACTTGATTTGAGTTTGGGTTATATGCTCGGTCGCAATTTTGGTCTTGACTTGGGTCTATCCTATGTAATCGGTTCAAAAACTTTGACCGAAGAAGCTACGCAAGGCAGTGACTTTGATAGTTCTTATGCTACTAATCGCCGCCTCACGGTTTCGCCTGCTTTGGTGATAGATGCGGGTAGCGAAACCTTGAGCCCGTTTGCACGTTTTGGGCTGCTCGTTCCCGTTGCAGGTCAAACGGACGGCTTGCGCGAATCAAATAATGCTGTATTGGTTGTCGGTAGCGTAGTCGATCTTCTATACCCTGACGGTGTAGATAAATTTGAAGCAGAATCTATTGCCAAAGGCAAGTTTTCGCTTGGTTTCACAGCTTCTTTTGGTTTGCGTTATCAGGTCAACGAAAAGGTAAGTGTCTTAGGTTCTGTGGGCTACACAGGCTTGCGAATCCACCGCAATACCTATGAAGTGACTCGCGCAGATGTTACTTTATCAGATGGTAAAATAGAAAGTGTATTACCGATTCTTTCGTTGGGTGGTGCTTATGGCTATACCGAATACTTTGAAGAAGTAGATGCACAAGAACTCGCTACACACCAAGTTGCAGCAGGTGAAAACTACGGCTCAAAAGAATTTCCGGCTTGGGAAACCGACCAGGGAGTAAATTTTAGCACTTTCAACTTGAGTTTGGGCGCACGTTTTTCTTTCTAAAATAAAGTCTAAGTGAAAGAAATTAAATGTATATTCTCGACTTATTCTTTTTCCTTTATACTTCACCAAATTTTCCTTAAATACAGAGCGTATTCGCGTCAAATTTGGGTCGATTCATTCCAAAATAAACGTTCAAAAATGCAAAGAAACTTTCTGGACGGTGTACTAAGGTTTCCCCAACAATCGAAACATATTGCGCTTATACGCCTCCACGCCCGGTTGGTCAAATGGATTGACGCCCAATACATAACCACTTATGGCACAGGCTTTTTCAAAGAAATAAAACAAATAACCGAGTTGGTACGCATTGGCTTCGGGTAGCGTGATAATGAGATTGGGTACGCCGCCATCTGTATGCGCCATGAGTGTACCTTCTGCGGCTTTTTTATTGACAAAATCCAGCGTTTTTCCGGCAAGATAATTCAAGCCATCGAGGTTCTGTTTGTCCGCTTTGATGGTGAGGTCGAGTTCCGGCTGTTCTATCTGAATTAAAGTTTCAAACAAATGCCGATGCCCCTCTTGAATGTACTGCCCAAGCGAGTGCAAATCTGCCGTAAAATTCGCCGATGCCGGAAAAATCCCCTTCCCTTCTTTACCCTCTGATTCGCCATAAAGTTGCTTCCACCACTCGGCGATATATTGCAAACGCGGTTCGTAATTAATCAGCATTTCGATGTATTTCCCATCACGATACAGCAAATTACGAATGGCGACATATTGCAAACAAGCATTGTCGGCAAAGGGTGCTTGGCTGTCTTTTGTGGCAGCTTGTGCGCCTTGCATCATCGCCTCAATATCTGCCCCAGCCACCGCTATCGGCAACAAGCCCACGGCAGTCAGCACCGAAAATCTACCGCCCACATCATCCGGCACAACGAAGGTTTCGTAGCCTTCCTGATTCGATAATTTTTTGAGTGCGCCGCGTTCGCGGTCTGTGGTCGCGTATATGCGTGTACGGGCTTCGGCTGCGCCGTATTTTTCGACAAGTTTTTGTTTGAGCATACGAAATGCAATCGCGGGTTCGGTGGTTGTCCCTGATTTGGAAATCATATTGATAGAAAAATCTCTATCGCCAATCAATTCCATCAAATGCGTGAGGTAAGTACCGGAGATATTTATCCCGGCAAAATGAATTTCGGGCGTACTGCGCTGCGCTGCCGACAAATTGTTATAAAAACTATGCGTCAGAAATTCTATCGCCGCTTTTGCCCCCAAATACGAGCCGCCAATCCCGATGACAATCAAGACTTCCGACTGCGCTTGTATGCGCTTGGCAGCCGCTTGTATGCGCCCAAATTCTTCGCGGTCATAATCATTGGGCAGCGTCATCCAACCCAAAAAATCGTTGCCTGCGCCTGTTTTTGCTTCGAGTACCTGTGCGGCTTTTTCGATTTCGGGTTGAATATTTTCCAAATTATCTTGCTCAATAAACGGAAGAGCATGCGTGTAGTCCAGTCGTAACCCAGACATTCCTGTCTGGTGTGTCTCGCTTTTATTCATTTTATTATTTTATGTCAGATAAAAATGTCCGTTCTGCATACCCCAGACGGGAATGTTTGGGTTACGTAGTTACATCCACAAATTCAAATTTAGCCCCATCAAACAAACCTAAATCACTCAATTTCAAGGCAGGAATGACGAGTAAACCCATGAATGAAAGCGTCATAAACGGTGCATTTAATGGTGTATCTGATGTCAATTTTTTAGCAAATTGGTCAATTTCCGAATACGCACGCCCCACCGTATGTGCGTCCTTGTCCGACATAATGCCGGCTACGGGCAGGGGCAAAATGCGTTCCTCGCCGCGACCTACCGCCGAAATACCGCCTGTATTTTCGATAATTAAATTGACGGCTCTGCACAGCGATTCATCGTCCGTACCGACTGCGATGATGTTGTGCGAATCATGTCCTACGCAAGAGGCTATCGCGCCTTCTTTCAGTCCAAATCCTTTGATAAATGCGACGGCAGTAGGCGCGTTTTTATAGCGATTGACCATCGCAATTTTTAGAATGTCATTCGTTGGATTCGATATGAGTTCGCCATTTTGGAGGGTGGCAGTGGCTTCGATTTGATTGGTAATCAATTCACCGTCAAGGGCTTCTATCACGCGAATCGTTTTTACTTGATTCGCGGATTCCACCCCCCCAACCCCCTCCAAAGGGGGAGATTCTTCGCTTCGCGAAGAACGTTTCGCGTCTGTATTTCCCCCTTCGGAGGGGGGCAGGGGGGTGGACGCGCCATGTATCGAATTTCCCGTAAGGGCAAAATCGTTCGCTTGTTTTTTATCGGTATTAAAATTATTTAAAATAGAAAATAAAACAGGTTCGACGTGCGATTTTCCGTTTTCGGCAACTAAATTTCCATCAATATAAGTTGCTGATACCGTGAATGTCGTGAGGTTTTTGACAACGATAAAATCCGCCGCATCGCCTTCTCGGAGATAGCCTACATCCAAATTATAATGCTCAATCGGATTGATACATGCCACCTGCAAAACCTTGTACAAATCCATCCCTCGTGCGAGTGCGCGAACAACAAGTTGATTGATGTGTCCGACTATCAAATCATCGGGATGCTTATCGTCCGAGCAAAACATCATGCGCTCGTAGTGTTCGGGCAGAAGGTCGATGAGTGCGTCAAAATTTTTGGCGGCACTACCCTCACGGATGATGATTTTCATGCCGAGTTGGAGTTTTTCGAGGGCTTCTTCGTAGGTGAAGCATTCGTGGTCGGTGCTGATGCCTGCGGCGATATATTTTTTGGCTTTTTCGCTGCGCAAACCGGGGGCGTGTCCGTCGATGGGCTTGTTGTGTCGGCGAGCGATTTCGAGTTTTTCATGTACCGTTTCATCGTCGAAAATGACGCCGGGGTAGTTCATCATTTCGGCGAGGTAGCGGATGTCGGGGTCGGCGAGTAGTTCGTCAATATCTGCGGGTGAGATAACCGCGCCAGCCGTCTCAAAGCTCGTGGCAGGCACGCAAGAGGGCGCACCAAAATTGAATTTCAAAGGCGTTTTTTTGCCATTTTCAACCATAAAACGGACGCCTTTTACACCGAGTACATTGGCGATTTCGTGTGGGTCAGAAACCGTTGCGACCGTGCCATGCGTGACCGCGATTCGCGCAAATTCGGACGGCACGAGCATGGAACTTTCGATATGAATGTGGGCATCAATAAAGCCGGGAAGGATGTAGTGGTCAGGCACATCATCAGTTTCGGTGATGGATTGGATTTTGCTGTTTTCGACCGTTATTTCGCCTTTATATATACGATGGTTTGAGATGTCTATAATGTGACCTTTGATTTTCATGGGGCAAATTTACGGAAAAAAATGATGAAACGTAGCACGGTGCTTCCAGCCCGTGTCGCATTAGGAACGCATAATACGCGGACACGGGCTGGAAGCACCGTGCTACGTTACTCAAATTCATAATCCAACCAACATTTACGCCCTTTTTTCAGCGTAATTTGCGCACCCGAATCGTCGGTGAGGATGAGTTTTTTTCTGGAATAATTCCATTTTTGTTCGGTCATTGTCATTTCGCTGATATGTTGAAAATCTAATTGGAGGATATTATTTTTTTCGGGGAATGCAATCGTATGTTCGGCGGTCAAATCGCCTAGCTTGATGCGTATTTTTTCGATATCATTTTTGTTGAAAATTTGTTGACTTGGATTGAGGGATTGCCATTTTCCGCTGTCGTTGAGTTCGACTTCAATTTGTTGTAAAAGCGGTACGTCTGAACTTATAAAAGACAATTTTCTACCCTTTTCCTCGCTTTCTGACGAGTCAATTTGGTTTATTTTAATGTCGGGTTGAATGTCGGAAGTCAAGTAAACCGCTGCACCGTCGAAGCTGTATTTTCCATTGATGTACCTATCGCGGTCACAGGAACTAATCGACATGGTAAATTCTTCATTATCAAATAATTGTAAGCAAATATATTCGCCATTCTCGCGGTCCATTTTACCGTATTTTCCGGCGATTTTTTTGGCTGAATTTTGCGGCACAGCAAATGAGAAGAGGGCGATGAGAAAGAAAGAAAAGATTTTGTACATAGTAAAAAAGTTGCGAGTGATGAGTATCGAGTATTGAGTATCGAGCATTGAGGGTGAGATGGAGTAAAAACTCGCTACTCGCTACTCTCCCTGTTAATTTCTATTTAATGTGAACGAAAATTGCGCCGAATTATTTGTCATGCCGTAGATTTGTCGGATGTTGTTGACCATTTTACGAATACGCTCGCGGCAATTTATGCGAATTTTGGCAGAGATTGGCGTAATTCTGTTTTTGTTGTTGCTTTTGATTTCCTTTCCTTTATTGATGGGTGTGTTGGCTTATTTGTCGGATATGCCGCCGATGTTGGCGGTGGGCATCATGTTCGCGCTTATCCTTAGCATCCACCTCAATCGACAGGATAAGGATTTTGTCAAACTCATCTTACAAAATCCTTTTTTAATGTTTTTGATGGAGTATTTGGTCTTGGTCGTGCCTATTGGGATTTGGCTTTTGTATCTTGGAAATTGGCTCGTGGCGCTTGCGCTCGTAGTGGGCGTATGTGTGGTCGCGTGCATACCCGTGACCATGCGCTTACGCAAACGAGAACGTCCACTTTTGCGATTTCCAAAGGATTTTATACGACATTATGAGTGGGTCAGCGGACTACGAAAATCTGCCGTTTGGATGATTCCGACGTATATCGTAGGGGCGGCATTGAGTGGTTTTCCGGCGGCGATTCCGGTCGTACTTTTGTTGCTCGGATTGATGACGCTCGACTTTTATATGGATTGCGAACCGCGTATTTTTCTCGAATTATACAGTCGTAACGCGCATTCTTTTTTACGAAAAAAAGTATTCACACACTTGTTTATATTTTGGTCGGCTTGTCTGCCGCTAGTGGTTTTGTTTTTAGTTTTTCATGCGGAGTATTGGTATGTTTTATTGGTCGTGATGTTTGTCGTTTCGGTATTTCCGGTACTAAGTATTACGCTGAAATACGCGAGCTATCAACCGAATATTCGCCTGACACAAAATGCTATTATAATGGGCTTGATGGTGGGCTTTTTGTGTTTTCCGTTTACGCAGCCTGTACCGCTGGTGATGGCGGTGGTGTATTATCGGAGGGCATTGGGGAATTTGGGTGAATTTATGACTACGTAACACAGACATTCCTGTCTGTGCCGCGTGAAATACAGACAGGAATATCTGTGTTACGTTTTGACTTTCAACAAATGTTAGAAATAAAGAATCTACACGTCGCCTACGGCGAAAAAAAGGTCTTGGAAGGCTTGGATTTCACGGCAAAAGCAGGTGAAATCACGGGCATTGTGGGCTTGAATGGTTCGGGGAAAACGACTTTGCTGAATACTATTTATAGCGAAATAAAGCCGCGAGAAGGGGAGGTTACGTTTGATAATCAGCTGATTGTGCCAAATTCGATTGCGTATTTGAAAACACAGAATTTCTTTTATCAGCGTATCACAGGCGCGGAGTATTTGGATTTATTCAGAATGCAGCATCCAAATTTTAATGTGGATGAGTGGAACGCCGTTTTTAGGTTGCCATTGGAAAAATGGGTGGATAGCTACTCTACAGGCATGAAGAAAAAACTTGCTTTTATGGGGGTTCTCTGCTTGAATCGAGCGGTAATTATTTTGGATGAACCGTTTAACGGTTTGGATTTGGAGACGAATGAAACGCTAAAAAGCATCCTGAAAATTTTGCGAAGCAAACAAAAAACAATACTCGTCACTTCACATATTCTCGACACGCTGACAACGATTTGCGACCGCATTTTTTACCTGAATAATGCCGTAATGCAGCATCATTTTGAAGTTGAAAATTATCATCAATTGGAGGCTTTGTTGACGAAGTTTGAGTATGATGATTTGGATAGATTGGTAGAGGGCTTGGATGGTGGGGCTTCGTAGGGATTCAATGCGATGCTATACTTTTTTCGTTATCAATAAAAAAGCACCCTTACCAAAGGTAAAGGTGCTGTGTCAGCATAGATAAAACAAGCGTCTTTATTTCACGATAACCATGCGTTTGGTATCAGTAATTTTGCCATTTACGACCAGTGAGTAGCTGTAGGTACCTGCAGAGATAGTTCCGGCTTTGACCTGAATTTCGCCTGTGCCCATTTGAGTAATCGCTTCATTGTGAACAAGTTGTCCATTTTTATTAAAGATACGGATGAGTGCATTTTTAGTGTCTGTAGGAACATTGTACTTGATGAGCGTGTTGGTGTTGAAGGGATTGGGTTGATTTTGTTCCAAGTATGCGCCGCGTCCGTCAAGCTGGATATTTTGTTGGTTGAGCGTGGGGTTTGGTGAGTTCAACAAAGCCTCAATTTTTCCTAATCTTTCTTTCAAGGTAGCGATTTCATCCTTTTGTGTTTCGATGATTTCTTGTTGCTCTTGAATAGCATCTACCATCATCCATTTCAAATTTGATGCATTGATACTCAGGTATTCATGCTCGGTACGGGTGACGACCACGCCATCGGGTTTGCCGTCGATGTATTCGATACCACCATCGTCTGCCGTTGTGACGCGGAAAGTACTGACCATTTCCGGTGCGACTTTTTGTAGTTCTTGTGCGACTACGCCGATGTGTTTTTGTCCGGCTTTTGTGCCTGCTTTACCATTATACTCGTAAGTGACGGGATTGAGTTTTTTGATAATGTCAAGACCACCTTCGTACTTTTTGATGTTGCGCTTTAATCGCTTGTCTGACAAGACATTCCAGAGGTCGCCGCCATCAGATTTGTAGGCATCGCCTTGTACGTGTAGGCGATACTCAGATTCTACAACTGCATCGGGGTCTTGTGCAGTGGCATTATCGACAATCAAACTACCGGTAGAAGAAATCAAAAATACACGCTCGGAAGCTCCACCCACTTTACCATTAAAATCGGTAAGGGCAAGATAGCCGGGTTCATCGTCATATCCGTTGACAATCATACTGAATGACTCCAGAGCATCACCACTATAGTCACCACTCGGAAATCTCGCCATGATAAATCCGGGCGAATTGCTATCTCTATCCAAACGGAAAACTGTATTGGACGCTCGCATGTGGAATGGACGTGCGGGAGCAGTTACTCCTACACCAAAGCGACCATTTTCGAGGACAAAGTTGCCGCCATCTACGTGTAGTTTTCCGAGTGGCGTATTTGTACCAACGCCTGTGTTGCCTTGTGCGTCTATGTGAAATCGAGATTGCCAGGTAATATCTTCACCGGGCGGAGAAAAGGAAATATCATAAAAATCATCACCAGTTTCTGTAGTTTGATAAAAATCAGCCCATGATGCGTGTGTAGCTAATGGCTTTGTGTAACTCTGATTATCCGGGTTTAGTGTTGCATTAGCACTCGACGATTCACAATAGCTATATATTAATCCTCCTAGAACGTCACAGTAGCTATGTTCAGCAGATTTATAATCACTTCCGCTTAACCTACGTATTGTAGATACGGATTGGGCATCTCCTTGAACCTCTATATTTCCTTCAACTTTAATATTCCCGTGGACTTCAAGTTTTTCGGTGGGGGTCTCTGTGCCGATACCGAGATTGCCGGACATGTAGTTTTGGTTGCCCACGAAGTAGCCAGCGTAGCTTGGGGCTGTTCCTGTACTTTCGTCGATACCAATAACCGCAGCCACTGCACCCTGTTGAGGAGTGCCGTTAATATCACCCGTCAAGACATTATACGAGCCACCAACATAAGCTTTGTCACCAGCTATGTCTAGTGTAGCGCCAGTTTCTGCGCCTCCTGAAAAGAATCCGCCTAGGCTCCTACTAAATGGACTAGTTGAGTCAAAGGTGTTTAGTGCAGATGCTTCCCCGACACCATACACCCCAATAAATGCTCCATCGGCAACA
>Ga0209093_1001666_pt1 | contig 12595 bp, 13 predicted proteins | sample SidtaG_4_FD_187450 | JGI IMG/M metagenome (GOLD analysis project Ga0209093, IMG submission 187450) | Marine algal microbial communities from Sidmouth, United Kingdom - Sidmouth_Male1 metaG (SPAdes) (version 2) | ecosystem: Host-associated > Algae > Red algae > Unclassified | place: Sidmouth...
CAGCCAACTTCATTGCAGCCCACCGATTGTGCAAAAATGTAGATGAAGAAGACACACCTTTTGTAGCCCTTTCACTCGAATTTGGCTATCCTCTGTGGACGCGAGATAAGGTGCTGAAAATTGGATTACAGCAGCGCGGATTTACTAACTTTTTTAATGAGAATGATGGGGTGTGAATTTAGTTTACACAATGAAAATTTATACAAAATTTTCATGTGAGAGAATTCCATTTCTCAAAACTTTATTATGCCAATATCAGCCTTGGTTATTATTTCTAATTTTTGTTTTTTTCCAATTTGATAAATAAATTCATTTAGCTTAGTAAATAAATGTAGCACTACTTCCCAATCACTCATAAACAAATCCATAAACTTTTCTAAATCTGAAAAATTTGTGAGTCGAATTGTCCCCTCAAACAATTTCGATTTTTCCAAAGTTTCATTGATAGCAGACTCTAACATCATTTTTAATAGAACTCCTTTAAAATCAGCTTCAAGATGATTAGAAATAAATACACCTTTATAGTTATGTTTTTCGCAGAAATTTTCGATAATTTCTAAGTTTAAATGACCTCCTAATTCATTTCTTATATGTTTCCATTGTGACATCTTTTTTCGTGCTGACTTCAAATAGTTTGATAAACCTGATGTGAGAATTGGTCCGAGATTAGGCGATTTTAATACATCATCACACAGTGAATGATAATTCTCAAATAACGTAATTGCATCAATTACATCATAAATTATTTCGCCTTTAGCAGAAATAGCCTCTGGAGTAGCTATATTTTCAAATCTCAAAGAATTGATTCGTTCGATGCTATTGTTCATTTTTATGGTTTTGAAATGCAAGTAAAGTGATTTTACTTGAATTCCGCTTACCTCGGTGGTTATTGTATTCATGAAACTTATTTATCCGTTAGTAGTCAATACAACCAAATTTTTATAAAAGAAGTTCCCTTTGAAATCTATTACCACTCCAATAACTCGCGGAAATTCACTTAAAACAGGTAGTTTCCGCAGCTTATCGGCACATTTTCCTTCCCAAACAAATCATCCATCGTAATATTTTGGTCAACGATGTCGGTTTTTTGGATATTTTCCACCAATTTAAAAGTCGTGATAAAATGTTTTTTCGTTTTGCTCAAAATTTGCCGACACCGTAGCGTAACGCCTCCGGAGCAAGCGAGACGCTTACGCTACCTCACCATTTCCGCGCCCCAAGCGCCACCTTAGTCATCGCTACAAAAGCCGCGATAATACTCAAAAAATAAATCACATCGCGCGAGTCGATTTTACCTTTACTGATGGAAGTGTAGTGGTAGCCGATGCCGATTTTATCTACAATGTCATCGGATTTGGCGAAGAAGATGGGGAGTTTGGAGAGTTCGCCGAAGGCTTCGTAGAGCGTGAGGGAGAGCAGTACGGCGAGGACGAATGCCACGATTTGATTTTGCGTGATGGCGGAAGCAAACAACCCGATAGCCACAAATGCACCTGCAAGCAAGAGCAGTCCAATGTACGAACCCGCCACACCGCCAGCGTCAATATTGCCAGCAGGGTCGCCGAGCGTGCGGATGGTGTAGTAATAAACCAGCGTCGGCAGTACCGCAATGACCACGAGGAGCAAGCAAGCCAAGTATTTGCCCATAATGATGGAGAGATCGCTGAGGGGACGAGTGACGAGGAGTTCGATAGTGCCTGTTTGGCGTTCTTCGGCGAAGGAGCGCATCGTAATCGCCGGAATGAGTATCATCAGTATGTACGGCGCAGCACGGAAAAAGCCATCCATCGTAGCGTAGCCGTAGTCCAAGACATTGCTTTGCGGGAAGACCCACATGACCATACCCGTCAGCACCAAAAACACGCCAATAGCAATGTAACCAATGAGCGAACTGAAAAATAGGTTAATTTCTTTTTTGAAAATACTGTACATAGACGAGAGATAAGAGACGTGAGACGAGAGGGAAAAGACGTGAGACGAGAGAGAAAAGTGTATTTTCTCACGTCTCTGTTCTCTTGTCTCACGTCTCTCGTCTCGTCAGCGTTTGAAAGACATCCTCTACGCTTTGTACGTCTTGGCGCATTTCGATGAGGGTGAGTCCGTTTTCGACGGCAAATTTAAAGATTTTAGGGCGAATGTCGTGTGTTTTCGTTGTAGTGATTTTCCATTGATTGTTGGAAAGGGCTTCGATGTGGGTGGCGTCGGGGATATTGCGGAGTTGAGCCATACCGATTTTTTCGAGGAATTGGACAGTGATAGTTGTTTTGCCCGATGCGCGTTGGCGTAGGATGTCGATGCTGTCATTGGCAACGAGTTTGCCGCGATTGATGATGAGTACACGGTCGCATATTGCCTGTACTTCCTGCATAATATGGGTGGAAAATATGACGGTTTTAGTCTTACCAATTTCTTTTATCAAGGCACGTATATCGACCAATTGGTTGGGGTCAAGCCCGGAGGTGGGTTCGTCGAGTATCAGTACTTCGGGGTCGTGTAGCATCGCCTGTGCCAAGCCTACACGCTGGCGATAGCCCTTCGAGAGTGCGCCGATTTGCTTCTTTTGTTCGCGTCCGAGTCCGGTCATTTCTATCATGTCGGCGATGCGATTTTTCTTGTTGGGCAGCTTGTGCAAACCCGCCACAAAAGTGAGGTATTCGCGGACGTACATATCTTTGTAAAGCGGATTGTGTTCGGGTAGGTAGCCGATGCGTTCGCGGACTTTCATCGGCTCTTCAGCGGTGTCGTAACCGCATACGGTAGCCGTCCCTTCGGTCTGCGGAATGAAGCAGGTGAGGATTTTCATGGTGGTGGTTTTGCCCGCGCCATTGGGACCGAGAAAACCAAGTACCTCGCCACTACGGGCTTCAAAACTAACGTCATCAACAGCGTGTTGTGCGCCGTATTTTTTGGTGAGTGAATTTACTTTTACAGACATTTATTAAGTACAAATTCAATCCCGTACAGTTATCGGGAAAGTGCAAGTTCAAGTTAGCTTTCGTTTTCTATTTCTTTTTGTAATTCAAGGACAACTTCAATAGGAAGTTCTTGAATATCAGCGATTTGTTCGGGAGACAAATCAGAAATTTTGAGCAGTTGTATAGTGACTTTTATTTTCTTTTCCTCTATTTTCTCTTTGACTTCTTCCCTCACTTTTTCTTTGACTTCCTCCCTCACTTTTTCTTTGACTTCTTCCCTCACTTTTTCTTTGATTTCTTCCCTCACTTTTTCTTTGATTTCTTCCTCAACCATTGGTTTAACTATACCCACAACATACTCTCTAAATGCCGGTATTTTTTCCATAGTTGTGGGGAGCGTATCCATTAGAATATCAGCCAAAAATAGGTTATGCTTCATAACATGTGGCGGTATAGTATCTTGCTTCATGTCTAAAATTTCTGTTTTAACATTATCGACAAATTTGATTTCCTGTTTACTTGACAAGATAACCATTAAATTAATGAATTGCAACAAAGTTCTGATTTCGTCGTCACTCCAACTGCGTTCAAGGGTCAATCTTATTAACTTCATTTTATATTGACGGCGCAAATCTTCTGTACTTTTCGTCTCATTCAAATATTTCGCTGCCAACACCGCCAAAGCCATCGGATTATCATCCGCCAAAAGTACCGCCTCGTCCGCAGCACATACGCGATAGGCATTGAATTGATAGGTGACTTTCGTTCCCATAAATTCATATACAAACGTATCGCAGTCGTCCGGTACGGATTCGCCTGTGTAGATGACGAGTGACGTGATGTTTTTTTCTTTCTTGTCAAAAATACGATAAAAATAGACAAACATCCGCCGCAAAAAATCCTTTTCATACTTTCCTTGTACTTCAAAATGAATCAGGACATAATGCTCCTTGCCATCTTTCAGATAAATTTTGGCAAGTTTATCTTTTCGCGTATTTCCACCTTTGAATTTATCGGCAATTAGTTTGTGCAATTCTTTATCCAAAAATTCTACACCTTTGCTTTGGTCGGCTATGTCGTAAATTTTTGGTAGAAAAAATGCCAATGTCTTCCAGAATAGCTTTTCTATCAGTTCTTTCCAATGCGTATCGTGGTCGGGATATAACGGTTTCTTCATGTTTTTATTATCGTAATTCAGCACGCAAATTAACATAAATCCTACACAAACAAAAAAGAAAAGCCAACAATTTGCATCAATAATAAATTAATTTGATTTGCAAATAAAAAAACAATACCTTTGCTTTGATGAAAAAAATAACGCCTTCATATCGCTACATCGGGGTCGATCCGGGAACAAATATATTGGGTTACGCCATTATTGAAATTGCAGGGAGAGCGGTGCGTGTGTTGGATATGGGCGTATTGCGGATGACGAAATTGGAGACGCACCCACAGAAGTTAAAGCATATATTTGAGGGCGTGCAGGAACTTATCGAAAAGTATAAACCTATTGAAATGGCGATAGAAATTCCATTTTATGCCAAAAATCCACAGTCGCTACTCAAGCTCGGACGTGCGCAAGGCGTAGCCATCGCCGCCGCTATGACAAATGAGGTAGATGTGATAGAGTATTATCCTAAAAAAATAAAACTCGCCATTACAGGAAATGGTAACGCATCAAAAGAGCAACTCGCGGCGATGTTGGAAAACATTCTCAAAATTAATGTCAATAAGTATCCATTAGATGCTACAGATGCACTTGCTGCCGCAATGTGCCATTACTACAAGCGTGGTAGCCCGCTCGGCGATAATAAAAAATATAACGATTGGAGTAGCTTTTTGAAGGATAATCCCAATCGGAAAGGTTAAACATTTCGTAGGGAAAGGGCATGCACTTTTCCTACGAAATGTTGGTTAATTTCTACTTGACTTTGCTAAAATTAATTTCTGTGCTTGGCTCACATTTTCACGAGAAATAATGCGGTAAAAATAAACGCCCGAAGGCAAATCTCCTACATTTATTTTCATTTCGCGGCTGTCTTGTGGTAGGTGTTTTTTCCATAAAAATTGCCCTTGCGAATTATATAATTCCAAAGCCGCATTATTTATTTTTTTATTTAAATTATACGAAAAATACACTTCATTAAATGCTGGATTTGGTACAGCATTTAGGTCAAATTCTGTAAACGTAGCTGCTTCGACATCCGTTACAATTTCGCAATCAGAAGGGAGCGGATTGAGTTCGATGGGTGCGCCGGGTGTGAGGTCTTTTCCTATAAAACCTTCAAAATCAGGTGCGTATCGTGCGACTTTAAATACAGAATTTCCCACTATTGGGTTGCCTTGCTCTATGGGATTGCTGCCTTGCAACGGCGTAATATAATCCCAATATATTGCACCATCTTCATCCACTTCAAAGAGTCGTCCGATTTGTCCGACACAGATTAAGGTGTGTCCGTTGGGCAAGCGTTGCGCGCTCGAAATGCGAGCAGAATACATACTTTCAACAGGCGTGGCGGTGTAGCTGCTATACAGTTCGGTAGGTGCAAAAGGTAGTGCAATGGGTGTCTCATAATTGCCCATCGCATCGACAGGCGGAGTGAGGACATCAACCGAAGAAAACTGTATCGGTTCGCGTTCCAAACCATTATTAAACACCATGATTTGTCCTGCGCCTGGGCGTCCTTCGGGAATCCAATGGGCATTGTGCTGGCGATAAAAAACGCGGTCATCCGCTGTGCCGCGTCGATAGGTTTCCGGGTTGCCCCAACGATAGAGAATGTCACCGCCTTTGCCCGAATTGCCGCCTGTGTGTCCGGCAGCTTCTTCGGTGGTCGTACTGTGGTCGATGATCCAAAATTCGTTGAGGTTGCGCGAGTTCATTATGATTTGGTCGAGTTCGGGATTGTAGTCGATGTAGTTGGCGTGTAGCCAATCTTCGTAGCTGCCACCAAGTCCGATATAATTGACATCCATCAATTCGGGGTGTTCGGCAGGGTTGCCGTAGTTGGCTTTAGTGGGGTCATGGTCTTGGATGAGGTGGTCAAAGGCGTGCCATTCCCAAACGATATTTGCAGAATCTGTGCCGAGGGGTTCGACCTCTACGATAAATTCGGGGCGCAGTTCTTCATCAACCAAATCAGGGTCGCGCCCTGCTTCGATACATTGGTGTTGAGAGAAAGATTCCCATGCCAGAATGAGGATATTACCATTCGGAAGTAGCTCAATATCATGGTGTTGCGAAAACCCTTCTCCATGAAAGCGATATTCCCAAATCAATTCACCTTCCCAATTATACCTCTCTACACCACCGCCTGTTGCGCCAAATCGCGTGGCACGTATCAAGTTGCCCTCAGGATTCAAATAAGTCGAAAAATAAGGGATATTTTCGCTCGTCCATTTATTGACAACTCGCCCACAATTGTCTAATAAATAAGTACTTCGTGCGCTATTTGGCATGAGTAGCGTGTAGCCATCGTACGCAAGACTATCGTTGAGAAATAAGCCTACCGTCTGTTGGGCTTGGATTTGGAGGGTGAATAGGGCGAGGAGGAGAATTAGGTGTGTTTTGTGCATTGCAAGCAGAATTTTTAATTTATTTTTTGTTGAAAAGTAAGAAAATAACCATTAAAATGGTGCTTAAATTTGAAGATTTTAAACTGTTTTGTAGCAGCTTTTCCAAATACAGTTTCAAATTTTAGTTTCAGCATTTTTTCTGTCTCATCATCATGGCAAGGTATTACCAAATTAAGTGTATCATCCTCAATTTCGGGGTATTTTGCAGTGCTGAGAATGTTGCCTTCAGCTTTAGCTTCGGTCATCACACGAAATCGGAGTTTAACAGAGGCTTTATCTACATGACGAACTTTGCTGAAACTTTTTTGCTCGGAAAAAATATCAATAATAGTGCGTTTTACATCATCATTTACCTCAATACCACTTTCGCGTGTGCGTTCTTCCAAAACTTGTGAAAATGAACCGCTAATTAAATCATTTACTTGTATGGTTTCAAAAAAACTACCATGCAATAAAACCACTTTTTGTGATGTCATATTGGTTCCTCTTACCAGATAAAATACATCTCTTTCTGGTAAAGAATATATATCATCTCCAACAGCTTCCATTTGTCTTTTGATAACGCTATTTTCACTCAGAATGACTTTGTTAATGCTTTTTTTTCCTGTAGGAATTGTAGAATTGAATGAAGAAATTGTATAACCTCTACTGTCTTTTAACTCAATGAATTCACCACCTGTAAATAGCTCATTTTTAGGATTAATCTTTAGTGCTAAATCCGGAAATTTACCTACATTACTACATGAAAATAAATCCGTATCAAAGGGAAAATTCTCTAATTTTGTGATTTCCTTAAAGTGACGACTGTTCTGAGACAGTGAACGAAAAAAATGATATATAGAGGGCATTTAAAATAATTTAGTTTGTAAGTTATTGTCTCTTTCTGGGATAAAAATTTCATCCATATTTTCTCCCCAAATTTCCGATAAATCCTTTGTGCAAATATAGTCTTTATAATATTTGCCGATAAGGTCAGCATTACGAATTTCAGAGAGTCGTTTGTCGATATAATCAGCATTTTTAGGGTCAATTTCTACGGCAATACTGTTACGCTGAAGTTGGTGTGCGACAAGTGAGGTCGTGCCTGTTCCAGCGAATGGGTCGAATACCATATCACCCACATTCGACGAACTTAAAATAATACGTAGCAATAATGCAAGTGGACTCTGCTGCTTGTGAAAACGCCCACCGCCTTCATTTCTAACCGCTTCTTTGCCTGCAAAAAAACCGGAAGTTAGCTCCCGAATATCATTCCACACATCAGTCACATATATACCATTTTCTCTTTTGTGTTTATAATTTGCCGGAAGTTCGGGGTCGATTCTGAGGCGATGAAAGGTCTTGGCACGTTTGCCTTTGGTGGCATAGGCAATGATTTGGTATTGTTTCCCATATTTGGTAGCGACAGGAACAGCAGAAGTTTTCTTTTTCCAAATGATGATATTTTGCAGCGTCCAACCCGATTCGCGTAAGATGGTAAGGACAAATTCGGCGTTTTTTTCGCGTTGCATAAAGTATATCGCACCACCTTCGTTGGTCAATTCAAATGTTTTAGTGCAAACATCTTTCATAAATTGCCAGTATGTTGCTTCGTCCATATTATCATCATGGTAAGCGTATTTTTTTTGTTGGTTAAATGGTGGGTCAAGAAAGGTCAAATCTATACCTTTATTGATATGGTTAAAAGCATCAAGACAGCTCTGATTGATGATTTCATATGTAGTTTTATCCTCTTTCATAACGCGAAGATACACTAAAAGGCATAGACTTAGGCACATCAATTTCCACTTTGGAGAAATTAATTTTTATGGTGCCGTCGCCGGTTTCTTGGCTGCTGAGTTTGATGTCGCGGCGGTGGGAGAAATTGTATTGATTTACTTTTTTGTATTCGTCAAAATCAATCGTAAAATTGCGTTGGTTCGTTTCGTCATTGACAGTCATTTCTTCGAGCAAATAAGGTGACGCACCAAGTCGATATTCGGTTTGATAATCATCATCATTGGCGGTGAGGATGTAGCGGTTGGTGAGTTTTTTTGAGTTGATTTTATTTTCATTCAACAGAATGGCATTACCGAGTATCATTTCTTGTAAAAGGTTGAAGTCGGCAGGCAGATTAAACTCGGATTCGACATAGGCAATCGGACGGGCATAATATATGCGATTGAGGCGGTCAAGGATAAATACAGAATCGGGACGAATGAGTGCGCGCCCGGCTTCCAAGCCTATTTTACTGACATTCATCCATATTGCGGTATCGCGGTGTACACGGATATTGGCAGAGACAGTCATTCCCACACCAAAGCCACTCGGCACGATTCGCGCTTTCGCGCTAAACCAATCGGCTTTGATTTGATTGCCTTTTAATTTTTCTACTAAGAAGGACGTGGATTTGCGTTTGAGATTGCTCGAAGCGTCTTTTTTTGCCTTGCAGGCAGGAAAGATGAGGGCAACAACAAACATTGCCAAAATTCCAAGATTAATTATGCGATTAAATTCAGTCATTAAATTTCAAAATTAAATTTGAGAAAACCGGAGGCATTACGCTATGTTGCAGTTAAGTAGTAAGGGAAGACAAAAATATCCTTACTTTTTGACGGTTTCTTTTTCCGCTATTTTTCCCTACAAAAATCCTTATCCCGAATCAAGTACGGGACAGGCTGTAGCGTAGGCTATGTGCGGTTTTTGTAAGAAAAAATATCGAAAAAATAACCACGTCAAAATTGTAAGCCTATTTTTGTCCCACTACTTATTCATACAACTTTCTATCTGCTATTTTTTTATCCAAAAGTTCGGAATTTGCACCTTTTTCGCGTGCCATTTCCCAGTATTTTAGGGCTTCGTCGGGGTCATTGAGTTGGTACATGACGTTGCCGTAATTTTCGAGTACGGTGGGGTTGTTGGCTGCGCCGCCGTCGAGGGCTTTTTTAATCCATTTTTGAGCTTCTTTGTATTTTCCTTTTTTGTAGAGAATCCAGCCGTAAGTATCTTGTATGGTAGAGTCTTTAGGCGATTCATCGAGGGCTTGTTTTACCATTTTTTCGGCACGTTGGATGTCTTCGCCTCGCATGGCAAGGTGGTAGGCATAATTGTTGAGTGCGAGGGGGCTTTTGTCGTTGAGGCTGAGGGCTTCTTCGAATGCGCCGTCAGATTTTTCGGGCTTGCCGAGGTAGCTAAAATTGACGCCCATCTGTATCAGAATTTGCTCTTTTAATGTCGGGTTTCTGCCGGACATAATAAGGGCTTCTTCGAGAATATCGAGGGCTTCGCGGTGCCGTTTGAGTTGGGTAAGTGCCAAGCCGTTGAAGAAGTAAACCGTAGGCTGAGAAGGGAAAAGTTCGAGTGCCATTTCGGTATTTTGGAGGAGTTCTTTGGGTTGGTTTAAGCCCGAATTGATAAAAAATATCTGTTCCCACACCATAAACGCATTGCTTTCGAGTGCGACGGCTCGCTGGTATTGGGGAAGTGCTTCGAGCGGTTTTTCGCAGTAATTCAACATATCGCCATGTACCGAAAATGCTTTGGCTTGGTCGGGGTGCGTCTCGGTCAGGAGTTGAGTGAGGCTGATGGCTTCAGCTTTTAGGGCATCGTCTTTACTCTCCGAAACTTCCTTGATATAAGGTACTATTTCTTTTATTTTTAGGTCAAGATTAACGTCTGCATTGCCAAATACGGGGCGCATGGAGCGCAAGTATTGAGCGGTTTCGCCTTGTGTTTGGTAGACATTCGCAAGGGCGATGGTCGCGTTAGGATTTTCGGGTTCGATTTCGAGTATTTTTTTATATACTTTCGAGGCTTTATCTTTTGCCCCCACGCGCTCATAATGTTGTGCGAGTAGAAGCTGATTGGCGGTGTTTTGCGGATTGGCATTGGTGAGTTTTTGGAGTTCTTCAAGTGCCTTTTTGGGTTGGTCGGCACGCATGTAGAGGTCGTATTTTTGCTTAGAAATTTCAGGCACAACGCCCGTTTTACTTTCCAACATATTATAAATACGAATCGCTTCATCGTAGCGGTCTGATTTGGCGTAGAGGTAAGCCTGCTCAAGGTACAAATCTTCATTTTCGGGGTCGTTTTCGATGAGTTTGTCGTACACTTTTGATGCCCCGTCAAAGTTGTTGCGATGCACGAGAATATCGGCATAGAGCGAGTTGTAATGGGCGATATCCGGCGCGAGGTCGAGGGCAGATTTGATATAGCGGAGTGCTTTTTCGTCGTTCTTTTTGAGCGCGTAGAGTTCGGACAATTCGTACATCGCTACGTGGTTTTTTTTATCCTTACTGAGTACTCGTTCAAATCGCTCAATTGCCAGGTTCAAGTTGCCGAGCATCTTGGATTTATTGGCATCTATGAATATGGCTTGGATGTCCAATTCCTTTTTGGTCGGACGCTTGCGAGGTTGTGCAAAGGCACTGCACGCAAACATTGCAAGGATAAGAACGAGAAGGCTATTTTTGTGTAACATAATTTGAGACGTGAGACGTGAGAGAGGAGACCTGAGAGAGGAGACGCGAGACGTGAGAAAAGAGACGTGAGAAAAGAGTAAGTTAGAATTATCTCTTGTCCCTCTTGTCTTATTTCTCACCTCTCATTTCTCTCGTCTCTCGTCTCACCTCTCTCGTCTCATTTAATTTGTGTATAATCTCCGATACTGATTTCCGGCTTTACTTTATTATATGTAACGTGGCTGCCGAGCATAGAGTTTTCCAAAATCGCATTTTCTACTGTTGTATTATTTTGGATGATGGTATTTTTCAAAATAGAATCGGTCACAACAGTATTTTCTCCGATGGAAACATGCGGTCCGACCACCGAATTTTCAATGACTGAATTTGCCCCAATATAGCAGGGTTCATTGATAATAGAATTGGTGATAACTGCCGACTTATCAACAAGTTTCGTGCCTTTATTCAACTCCAAAATACGCTGGTTGCTATATACTACGGCGTCTTTATTTCCGCAGTCGAGCCATTCGGTAATTTCTCCGGGATAAAATTTCGAGCCTTTGGCGCGCATATTTTCGAGGGCGTCGGTGAGTTGGTATTCGCCTTTGTCTTTGATGTCGTTGTCGAGGAGGTATTGCAATTCATTTTTGAGGTATTCGCCATCGCGGAAATAGTAAATCCCGATAATCGCCATATCCGAAACAAAAGTTTCTGGTTTTTCTACAAAGTTGGTGATGTAACCATCCTCATTCAACTGCACAACACCGAATGCCGAAGGATCTTTGACACGCTGCACCCATATCACACCGTCTTTTTCGGTGTCCAATTTAAAATTCATATCAAACAGTGTATCCGCAAATGCCACGATACAATTGCCTGATAGGCTTTCTTTTGCACAAAGCACCGCATGAGCTGTACCGAGTGGTTTGTCTTGATAATAGATGCTGCCTTTCGCGCCCAATTTGGCGGCAGTAGCTTTGAGGTCTGCTTCAACTTCTGCCCCAAAATCCGGTGCAATAATAAAAGCAATTTCCTCAATTTGACCGCCCTGTGCAGCAGCGAGGTCTTCGGCAATACGTAGTACGATAGGTTTTCCGGCTACGGGTACAAGTGGTTTCGGAACAGTCAGGGTGTGTGGACGCAGACGCGAACCACGCCCTGCCATTGGTATTATAATCTTCATAAAATATAAATGAGTAGATAAGTGAAAGAAAATAAATGTATATTCTTCACGTCGTTATTTTTTTTACACAAGCCAAATTTGACGCGAATAACGGGTTATTTAAGGAGAATTCGGTGAAGTATAAAGGAAAAAGAACAAGTCAAGATGTAATGTTTATTGTTTTTTTATCCCTTAGGGATGAAAAATAGGTGTTTTAATACTCAAATATCCACTTTTAACAAAGAAATTCGCCTTTCGACTCTCGCATAATTGCCCACCCTACTTTTGTCAAACACCACCCAAAATTTGAATAAGGGAAGAAGAAGAAAATAATCTACCCCAAATGAAGCCGTTATTTTTTTTATATGTTTTGCTAAGTGAAAGAAATTAAATAAATTGTTCCATAATGCGCCGTAATTTTTTCTTCTAAAGAATTCAAAAAATCGTTGCATAGCCATAGCTACGGAACTATTTTTTGTGTTTTTTAGAAGGGAAAAGAACAA
>Ga0209093_1001667_pt1 | contig 12591 bp, 7 predicted proteins | sample SidtaG_4_FD_187450 | JGI IMG/M metagenome (GOLD analysis project Ga0209093, IMG submission 187450) | Marine algal microbial communities from Sidmouth, United Kingdom - Sidmouth_Male1 metaG (SPAdes) (version 2) | ecosystem: Host-associated > Algae > Red algae > Unclassified | place: Sidmouth...
GGGGGGGGGGGGGGGGGGGGGTCGGCGCGCGGGGTCGGCGAACACTGGCGACTTGACCGCTCGGCCGCAAACTCTGCCGCGGATCACGCCGCGGCGCGTCCGCTGCGGGCTTGCGGCGGGGCTGTCAAGTGCATTCAATCTCGGACGGACCAATGGGGTCCCGCCTTGGTGTCATGCTGGCAGGGATGATTTTCCCAAGCGCCCCAACGAGGTACAGATTGCCTCGCTGGCGCCGTCCGACGTTCGGACACTCGCCCTCATACAAAAATGTTGGGTGGAATAAACGACGTCGACCTTCAGAAAAAGGACGGCTTGGCCACGGCGCTGTTGGAGCGGGTCCACGGCAAAGCACGCTGAGAAAGCGCGCACTCGCAGAGAGCTGCGGGCCACGCCATCCCCCTGGGTCTGGCCAGCCCACCAGCCCGGCTTCGCACACAGGCCGGCGTTGGCCTCGGCACCCACCCCACCTCCCAGTTCCGCAGGTGCCTACGCTTGTACTGCATGTGGGCGCCCGTCCCCGTGGGCACGCGTCGCCAGAGGTGTGGCCCCGTCCCCCCTCCCCCCCCCCGCCCGCCACAGTGGCGAGCGCATCCGCCGTGGCGGCCGTGCACGCGACCGCCCCCGCCGCGCACTTGCGCGGCCCACGCACAGCGTGGCATGTGCGCGTACACGCGGCCGCCCCCCTCACCGCACACACATGTCTCCACCGCAGCGGTGGCCCCCGGCGGAGAGGTGCGGCGGCCATCTCCCCCACCTCCACGACGGCGGCGCGGGTGTCCACCTCTACGAGTCCACGTGCCGCCGCGCGGCGTTGGACGTGGGCGATACAAAAAAGACACCCGCCATGTCGGCCGGGCGCCACGCCGCACCGGCGGCGCCGGCGCCGAGCAGCGCCCGCACAGCGGTGCAGGGTGTAGAGAGTGTAAGTGGTGTGGTGGCGGGTTTTTCTTGATTATCTATCTCTCTCCTCTCTGGCCTCACCACCCGCTTGTTTTTTACCGAACAGTGGCGCCGAGGTCGGCCATCTTGCCCGCGCCAGCGCGTGTGCCTGCCTGTTGCCCAGGCCGGCCCAAACGCCCACACCCCGACGGCGCGCTCCGTGCGCCCCCTCCTGCACGTAGCTCCCCCACGTGCCCCTCAGCGCCCTTTTTGCTCTAGTGTACATGTTATAGCGTCTCGTGCACTTTTTACTCCCACGAAAAGAGCGCCACAGCGCAGCAACCGCCACGCGGCTCCGCCCCCACGACCCCGCGGCGTTGCGGCTCCCACGCAATTTACCGCCAACGGTCGTGTCGGCCCGTCTAAATCGGATCCGGCCACAGGATATCTCCCAACCCTGGGTACTCCGCCCGGTTTGCTATTGAATTTGAATTCTATTGTCCAGCAAGGGGCCCCGTGTTGCCGCCCCCGGGAGCGGCCGTGGCGACTGCAGCCGAGCTGAAGGAGCATGTTGTATTTACAGTAAAGCGGAAGTGGCAGAGGAGCCGTAGGTTTTCGCCCCCATACCATGCACGCACCTGTGTCCGGATACCAAGAAGGATTCCTGTCCAATCGTTAGCGAAACGACGCACGTGACATTCGCTAACGATAGGCCATCGTCGCCCGTCAGTCTCCGCAGCGAACGATGACAGCGTATCGTTAGCGAAGTCACGTGCACACCGGACCGCTCTCAGCCACACAAGTTATCCGCGACGGGTGCAGCCTGAAATATTTCAGGGCCCATCCGGTTTCAAACCATCCTGAGCGCATTTTCTGGCACATCTTCCACTTTCTGTTCGTTCTTTCATATTGGATTCCAACACCGCATTTCTTCGTTTCCGAAAGCCATCTGGGGCACCCAATCCAAATTTTCTCATCTGCAGGTGACAGTCTTTCACCGCCCAGCCTCCCCAGCATTGCGTCTGAGCCCATTTGAGCGCCCCCTCCTTGCAGTTTTGCGACCGGACGGTACCCTCCCAGGCCGTCGACAAAAAACATATCCTGTTCGTTTCCCAGCTATGTAGACACCAAGCACCCATTCCGTATTCATTCCTTTCCATGCAATGCAGAGCTCCCGTGGTGTGCACCCAAGAAAGGCTGCGAGTACCCCCGCGATGCTATTTTACCGGTGTCCAATCTAGAAGATGCTTTCTGCTGTCCTTTCCTTTGTCACTGTATTCTGGCCACTGTCCCACATCCGGCATTTACTGCTCGGCCACAGGACACACTTGCGCTTCAGAAACTCGTTTATAAGAGCGTACACCCTCCCATGCAGGACCTGCGTTGCGCCGGTCATCGCTTGTCTGGTGAGCAGCTCGGATCGGAATCGGCTCGGTTATCAAAACCCTCATAAAAAAACAAGTCCAATCAACAGTAGAAAATCCAATGATGCAAAGGGGCTACATAATACAGTCCGCACTTCAATTACCTTCCTTTCTTGATCGAGTCCTGACTGTCTGGGAGGAACCGTCTGGGCTAAGGTTGGTATTTACCGAACGTTGCGATTGTAGATATGGCGTCCCGATCGGTAAACCGATTTTCCGATTTTGTATGCGGATCTCGGTATCTTAACTTTCGCATTAATTCCGATACTGTGGGATGTGTGGTACGAGCTGCGCTCCCGTTTTCACCCTGTCTCACGCTTAAACGGCCACACCTGGAACCGGACCGTACCCATGGCTCGCCTCGACACCCCTGCCAAACAGCTCCATGACCACGACAGTGACTGACCCGTGCTAGCTTGGACTTAATCTTTTGCCTCGGCGTCACTACTTCCCCCACGTGCGAAGGCATGCCATGCACAAGACGCCACAGTAGTTCTATGAACGGCGGCCGCACATTCGGAAGGGTCAGTGCGACTGTGAATCGAAAAAATTCTGTGCTTGGAGTGGGCTTCTGGCGCCCCACTCCACGAAGCGACGATAGTTGGCTGAAAGTGGAAAGAAGGTAGGGCACCGCTACGGAGCGAGCTGGACTTTTGCCATGACGGTCGAGTCGCTGGACGTTAGTGCCTGAGGCTTCGGCAAATATCCGGAGGCCGGCCGACTCATGAAGGTTCGTATTCTAGGTGCGGCCACTGGGCCAGCTGAACTGGAGCGGGATGGTCTGCATGCGATATATGGGTGCTTTGTGCCCTCCGTAACGTACTTTTCGTACTGGCTTTCTTTGTCTGTCTGGTCGGCGACTAAAGTTAAGCGAATTTGACGACCAGTGTGTACGGCATCGGTGGGGCTAGCGCATGCTTCACAGCTCGTACAAATACCATACCGACGTTTCCCACTCGAAAAGAAGATTGTCAATATCGATTGTCGATAGAGATATCGATTCCTACCGATTTCGTTTTTCTAGAAATATCAACAATATGCAATCGGTACACAACCTGGGCAGTGCACCAGTGGATCAAGCGCACTGGGTTCCATAACTTTACGTAAAACTACAGAAAACAAGTTGATGGTTCCAACAGTAACCCTTGTAGAGTGATCAATCCCAAGATGACCTTGCTAACGAAACTTTCAATGAATCTTACTCATGAAAGACGGCTCGAAAGAAACACTGGACAGGGTCAGCCCAATTTTCATGAGAAGCCATAAGATATCCAGTATGGCAATGTATCTTCCAATGAATGGTGCAGGGTGGAACAATTTGGACGAGGTAGGCTTTTCTCCTGGGAAATGCGGTCAACAGAAACTTTTTGGCATCAATACTTTCAGATGGCCCCAGCGCCAAAGTGTCAATCTTCCACCTGCCCCTGAGAGGTGCTCAGAGCCCCTATTTCAGCCTTGAAGTAAAACAGCCGGATAGATATAGTAGCCCCCTACCTCTCTTTCTCCCGTTTTCAAAAGCTGAAACGAGGTGCGTGCATGGTATGGGGGCCGGTTTTCGCCCCCATACCATGCACGCACCTGTGTCCGGATACCAAGAAGGATTCCTGTCCAATCGTTAGCGAAACGACGCACGTGACATTCGCTAACGATAGGCCATCGTCGCCCGTCAGTCTCCGCAGCGAACGATGACAGCGTATCGTTAGCGAAGTCACGTGCACACCGGACCGCTCTCAGCCACACAAGTTATCCGCGACGGGTGCAGCCTGAAATATTTCAGGGCCCATCCGGTTTCAAACCATCCTGAGCGCATTTTCTGGCACATCTTCCACTTTCTGTTCGTTCTTTCATATTGGATTCCAACACCGCATTTCTTCGTTTCCGAAAGCCATCTGGGGCACCCAATCCAAATTTTCTCATCTGCAGGTGACAGTCTTTCACCGCCCAGCCTCCCCAGCATTGCGTCTGAGCCCATTTGAGCGCCCCCTCCTTGCAGTTTTGCGACCGGACGGTACCCTCCCAGGCCGTCGACAAAAAACATATCCTGTTCGTTTCCCAGCTATGTAGACACCAAGCACCCATTCCGTATTCATTCCTTTCCATGCAATGCAGAGCTCCCGTGGTGTGCACCCAAGAAAGGCTGCGAGTACCCCCGCGATGCTATTTTACCGGTGTCCAATCTAGAAGATGCTTTCTGCTGTCCTTTCCTTTGTCACTGTATTCTGGCCACTGTCCCACATCCGGCATTTACTGCTCGGCCACAGGACACACTTGCGCTTCAGAAACTCGTTTATAAGAGCGTACACCCTCCCATGCAGGACCTGCGTTGCGCCGGTCATCGCTTGTCTGGTGAGCAGCTCGGATCGGAATCGGCTCGGTTATCAAAACCCTCATAAAAAAACAAGTCCAATCAACAGTAGAAAATCCAATGATGCAAAGGGGCTACATAATACAGTCCGCACTTCAATTACCTTCCTTTCTTGATCGAGTCCTGACTGTCTGGGAGGAACCGTCTGGGCTAAGGTTGGTATTTACCGAACGTTGCGATTGTAGATATGGCGTCCCGATCGGTAAACCGATTTTCCGATTTTGTATGCGGATCTCGGTATCTTAACTTTCGCATTAATTCCGATACTGTGGGATGTGTGGTACGAGCTGCGCTCCCGTTTTCACCCTGTCTCACGCTTAAACGGCCACACCTGGAACCGGACCGTACCCATGGCTCGCCTCGACACCCCTGCCAAACAGCTCCATGACCACGACAGTGACTGACCCGTGCTAGCTTGGACTTAATCTTTTGCCTCGGCGTCACTACTTCCCCCACGTGCGAAGGCATGCCATGCACAAGACGCCACAGTAGTTCTATGAACGGCGGCCGCACATTCGGAAGGGTCAGTGCGACTGTGAATCGAAAAAATTCTGTGCTTGGAGTGGGCTTCTGGCGCCCCACTCCACGAAGCGACGATAGTTGGCTGAAAGTGGAAAGAAGGTAGGGCACCGCTACGGAGCGAGCTGGACTTTTGCCATGACGGTCGAGTCGCTGGACGTTAGTGCCTGAGGCTTCGGCAAATATCCGGAGGCCGGCCGACTCATGAAGGTTCGTATTCTAGGTGCGGCCACTGGGCCAGCTGAACTGGAGCGGGATGGTCTGCATGCGATATATGGGTGCTTTGTGCCCTCCGTAACGTACTTTTCGTACTGGCTTTCTTTGTCTGTCTGGTCGGCGACTAAAGTTAAGCGAATTTGACGACCAGTGTGTACGGCATCGGTGGGGCTAGCGCATGCTTCACAGCTCGTACAAATACCATACCGACGTTTCCCACTCGAAAAGAAGATTGTCAATATCGATTGTCGATAGAGATATCGATTCCTACCGATTTCGTTTTTCTAGAAATATCAACAATATGCAATCGGTACACAACCTGGGCAGTGCACCAGTGGATCAAGCGCACTGGGTTCCATAACTTTACGTAAAACTACAGAAAACAAGTTGATGGTTCCAACAGTAACCCTTGTAGAGTGATCAATCCCAAGATGACCTTGCTAACGAAACTTTCAATGAATCTTACTCATGAAAGACGGCTCGAAAGAAACACTGGACAGGGTCAGCCCAATTTTCATGAGAAGCCATAAGATATCCAGTATGGCAATGTATCTTCCAATGAATGGTGCAGGGTGGAACAATTTGGACGAGGTAGGCTTTTCTCCTGGGAAATGCGGTCAACAGAAACTTTTTGGCATCAATACTTTCAGATGGCCCCAGCGCCAAAGTGTCAATCTTCCACCTGCCCCTGAGAGGTGCTCAGAGCCCCTATTTCAGCCTTGAAGTAAAACAGCCGGATAGATATAGTAGCCCCCTACCTCTCTTTCTCCCGTTTTCAAAAGCTGAAACGAGGTGCGTGCATGGTATGGGGGCCTAGGTTTTAGCTTCTCTGCACACACCGTGACGGAGCTGCTTCCTTAAATAGTTCTGACTCCGAAATCGAATTTTCTGAAGGACCGTTCGCCAGATTGTCTTACATCGGTTCCAGGATTGTCGACAGCAGATGATTGAACAGACACGCAGACTGTCCCCGGTTGCGTATGGGACCATCAACACGATGGTCATCGGGAATTAACAGGATGGATCGACTCTTGCTGATCCTCAGACACTTATGACATGGCCCAGCGGATAGTTCTTTGAGACGGTCCTCAGAACTAACCGCAACCAGTCGGCAAACGGTCCGTCGGACCGTTTGACGGACAGCCCCTGGGACGGTCCGTTCAACTTGTCTGCTGGACATGCAGGGCATGACTTTTGGGAGTGCGGTCTTGAACCCATTCAGGTGGGCTCCTCGGAAGACGATCCGCTCGACAGCTCAGGCGCACGTCCTGCGGATAGGTGTACCAAACGTGCCTGGCATCAGACGGGTCCGAGAGGTCCCTCACTTCAGCTGTAAGCAACATCTTGGAGTGCTCAGGCCGTTGGCTGCTCCCTGTTCCCCCTTCCGCCGCATGAGTCGAGCCCGTCCGCCGTCCAGTTACTGGCACTGTCAAAGAGAGCAAGTCTGTTGATCGGAGCTATGGGCATGAATGGGTCAAAGAGACGGAAGCGTGGACCTCGTGCGTCCGCTTACTTTTCTTTTGAGAGTGATGAGCCTGTGCCTGTGCCTCGTCACTCTGTGGGACAAGCGTCTGCTCATGTGAGCGCCCCTGGAGCCTCATGCGCTTCGTTGCCTAACGCTCGTGGCGGCGCTGAGATGAATGGTTCTAGATCTGGGAGTGACGGTGAGGCGGAACATAGTGCCCCTCACGTGCTTCCTGTTATGGTTCCTCCCGTGCCTTCTCTTGGCGGTGGCGACGTGGACGTGGACGAAGGCGAAAGTAGTCCATCCGCGTCAACGACCGACACTGAGTTCTCCAGTCTTTCAGAGGAGGACAGTGCCAACTTTTCCTCTCGTCGGGAGCTGCTCTGTTACGGTCATTTGTATGGGCGTGCACGGTTGTCAACAAGACAGTACGACATCATGCGCAGCGTAGAGAACTCTTTCTCGTCAACAGAGAAGTGGACATCCCGGTGGCGTCTGCAGCAAGTGAGAGCAAAGCTCCTGCTCGCAGCTGCACCTGTGAAAAAGCAGGTTGCATCCAGGCAGTTCCCGTCGGGAAAAGGAAAGTCACCAAGGACGCTTCCTGACGTTGTCGTGCCGTACACGACCTTCTCAGAACATGTGAGGCGAGACTTTGCCGACTCATTGACAGCCGCCATATTTCATGATGAGGGTGACGCATTGCTTGGGACAGTGGAAAGCCCAACAGAGTTCTTCCAGACAGTGGCGGCGACCGATCCTGGGCGCTATAACTTTCGGCGTCAGATTAGACTCGACGGCAGGCTCTGCGCGCTCGGAGACATTGTCTCCATGGCCATATCGGCGTCTGTGAGGCTCAAGGCCGAGCTACAGAGTACGGGGATGGCCACAGACGGCGAAGTGTCTTTGTCGCCATCAGAATATGCCTCCGGTCATGCTCTGCGTGTCGGAGACTTGACTGCCACGTTTATGCTGACCGAAGATTCTGCTCGACCGGCGCTACTATCCTTATGCTTGACGGGAAACGGGACTTTCACTGCGCGATTCACAAGGTGCGGGAGTATACATGCGATGCGCGTTCTGGGTGTCCAGGAGGGAGCTCCAATTGCATGGAACGCTGTATCCACCGTGTCCAGCATGAAAGTGGACGTAGCTGTCGTCAGGGAAGACACCCAGCTCGTGTCGAAGGATCCGTACAAGATATTTGTCTCGTGGTATGGCGACCAGTACGGCACCATGAAGCGTCGGCGTGGTGATGTTGAGGGACACTATGGCGCCTACACATCTGTCTCACTTGACTTTCGGAGTTCAACTGTGCGTCCGTTGTTTTATCTTCCGCCGGGTGCTGCTAGCGCGCCATTGATAGCCGCCGTTGTCAAGGACCTATGCCACGCCTCCAAAACGGGGATTACAGTGTATGACGCTTTTACAGGGAGAAATGCACTGGTGCACATCTATCCTGCCGCCGGCATCTTTGACTCTCCAATGGCAGCTAAGCTATCCAATACAATTGGCGCTACCGGCGTGGAGCACTGTACTAGCTGCGATATTGTCGGTCTAAAAACGTCTTCTGAAAGAAAGGAACGCGCGATGAGCAGCACGACGGTTTTTGACGTCAGAGACACTCGATATGCCCGCGTTCAAGAACGTACTGCTGCTGTGCAGCGCGCTGTCATTGGTGCTGGCCTGAGCTCTGAGGCAACCATAAAAGCAGCGCTTTTGCTGAACGGGATGCAGAAAGGTCCTGGCGACCAGTTCATGGGTTTGTCCGAGGCACGTGGGGCTGGATCCTTCGACGTCCACGAGCACGTCATAGTGGCGCCATCTCATCTGCTATTCTTCAATCTAGCCGGCCCGCTACTTCAACAGGTTTACAATGCGCTTTCAGTCCTTCAAAGGGATGAGTTTGTGAATGACATGCGTGCGTGTTCCCGGTATGTACCCCGACATACCGTTCTCAAGGCCTTTGAGCCAGAGAAGATGGGTGGCACAACCTTGTCCATGTCCGACTACGCTGTTCTTCTCACTATTGCTCCGACAGTGCTGGATGACATGCACTCAGAAACCGTTCTACCGGCGTTGGCTGTGTCGGTTCTTGCGGCGCTTAAAGCTCTACGTGCGTTTGCAAACGCGTTGTTCTTCCGCCCAACAATTCGGAACGACGGGGAACATGCCGTCTGCTGCAAGCCAACCGTTCAGACGCTACAGCTGTTGGGATGTTCTCTGCTCAACGAGCTCGCCTCCCTCACAAGTAAAGGGATCAACTGGGAAAAGCCAAGCGTGCACAGAGTCCTCGAGCTTCTCTATCGGACCCTGCCACTTGTTCAAATTGGGCCGGCCATATGCGAGCTGCTGTTCGAAAAGTTCCATCAAGTTTCCAAGAGAGAAAGTGAGCGGAGCAACAGCCATGATCCTGCTGGCTTCTCGATGCAGAGATGGCGGGATGCTGAGATGCTTTCCAGGGTTGTTGCCGCTCCAGAAAAGTACGGAATTCTACAGGAGTGGCTGACAGACCCTAACGGACAGGAAACGGAAGCTGTACTTCAGCATAAGCTCGGATTTGGCTCTTCGTTTCCTGACAGGCGTACCGAGGCGCGGTCGACACAAAAAATGCAGCAATGCTCGCAAGTCAGCGCTTTGTGGACCCAATAAACGGCTGGTACGGTTTTGAGATTCTGGAAGAGCGCAAAGAGCAACCGCCATCTCTTCAAAGTGCATGCAGGCGCCACTATCGTCGTGCTGCAAACCCCTCCGACGCAGACGGATGCGAACGCGGCACAATCTGTGCCCGAAGCTGTGCCTGAGTTGCATTTTTACCGCGTGCTTGACGTCGCTACAATTGAGCAACAGGTTTTATTTTCATGCCAACGATGGTTGCCTCGGGTACGTCACTTGGTCGTCAATGGGGGCTCTCCCCAGACTGCATCGGCGACCGCCGACGGCGGACCAGCAATGGTGTAATTAGAAGACCCTTCGAGACGGTGCATTGTGGCCTGCGAGAGCGTAAAGGAGCTGGCGCTCGCCCTACGATCTGGGTCGGCTTATCGATTGTTCTCCAAGCGGTCCGGTTTTCCATTCAAATGTGGTTGATTTTGTGTACTGACCTGATGAGTGCGAACTGCTTCATTCATTCTGTGCCTAACTTATAAACATATCCACAATATTTTCACGAGTGGAAAAAATGCATTTTCTCTGCAGATCAACGCGACGCGAAAAGGTCAGTACAGCTTGTCAGGAACCTTTCTGTATAGGCAGCTCTCTGATTTAGCGATGTTTGATCGTGGGCCTCGGAGCATCGCACACACTGGGAAGTGGGGCTCTCGCGAAAAACGAAGAAAACTTTTGTTTTACAGAAAGATCCATGCACGGGAGTGACATAAAAAACGAGAGAATCACGATCATGAGCGAAAGAAATTCATGCCACCCTTTGAAGCAGTCTCATCAATCCGCGAGCAAGCTGCTTCCCAGCCTCCCCACTTAAACGGGAAACCACCAAAGGCTCGTGGGAGCCCTTCACGACAACCAAGGTGTTGTTCCCCACTTCCTCCCTGTGCCATTCGTCATAGGTGCTTGACACACAGCGCCAGCACGACAGAGGAGCCTCCTCCTGCACTCTTTTACCAAAGTACTCAAGGCACGTCGGGCACACTACCGCAGCGGCCCAACAGAGAGCATTGCAGTATTTGCACAAGGCACCGTCTCTGGAGTGGTCGACGCGCATGTCGTTTGACTCTATGGACGGAGGAGTGCGGGCCATCCAAAGGAACTTGCGGACGGCTTCCGATACGTCAGAGAAAGGCACCACCGACACTTTGCCGTCTCGAGAGTTGAAAAAGGCTGTCATGCGATCGACGCACTCCGAGACGAGCTTCTCGGCCACCTTGACGTCCATGAAAAAGTTTTCGGGATCTCACGCTTTCAGGATGTTCGCGTCTCCCCACCACCACTTCCCTGCCACCAACTGTTGAGATGACTGTATTATCATCTTCTCCAAAGGATAGGGCACGTGGCGGCCCAACTCTCGCGCGCAAGCGCCATGCTCAATTCCCAGGCGCCACCAGCTGGGGGTGGGGAAATTGGTAGCCGACGTGAGGTTGACACCCAGGTTCATGCCACTGTGGAGGGCCCCAGAGGCCGTCACAATGAAGTCGCCTGCATGCTGCTCGGCTCGTGTGACCTGAACACCGTGCTCTAGGAAAAATGTCGGTGGAAAGAACAGACGCTTGCTGGCCAGTACGTCCCAGATGTTTCCGTCTGCCGCTGTCAGCACGAACGGATCAATGTACTTCAGTAACAGCGCTTTGACAAGTGTTCTCTGATGAGTCGGCACGACCCACCATACCTTGGGCTTTCCCGACTGGCAATATGATACCGAGGGAAGCATGCTGTCTTCGACATGCCAAGGGAACATCGTCCCAAGTGACCCGCGATAGAGCAAGTTCGTTATAATGCCCTCGTACGTCGTGCAGGCCTGCGCCATACCAGAGTGGTTCAGGATTCTCGGACTTGCCAGTCGTCTGGATGGGACAAGGCGCGGTGCCTGACAGGCAAACATCGGATCGCCAGGGCTGCGGCTCAGGCCGTCGGCAGGACTCGGGAGAACGTCGCTGAAGTAGAACAGGTCAATCGCATCGACAGCCGGCTTTCGGGTGTACTGCAAACAGGGCTCCCGTCCTGTCACAGAACCGTCTGCGCTGTGCTTTCCGGAAACGGCGACCTTTTCCCAAAAGAGACCGGCCTCGTTAATGTTGTCCACAAAGAGCTGCTCGTTGAACCCGGGAAAGGCAGCCTGCAGCGCTCCCGAGCTCAGCCGAGTCGCAACTGCTGCCTCCTTCAGAGTCATCTGCTTCACCGTCGAGCTGGGCAAAAGATGTCCCAATTTCGCCGTCTCCCGACCCGAAATGACCGGGTCACTCATGTCTGTGCTGACAATGGTGGGATCGTCGGCAGCCGTGCCCACCGCATCTCAGCCGCATCTCACTGCACTTGGGCTGCATTTCTCAGACCATCGCACTTTCGGAAGCTTCGCACGACAGGCCTGCAGATGTCGTCATATGTGAGTCCAGATGCATGGATTCTTTGCAAAGCAATGTCATCCTTTTAACCGGCTGCGGCGGCGGGATGTATAATTTGATTTATTTATTTCCTACTTCATTCAAGCCTTAACGGCTCGCTAATTCTTGTTCTGCCATCCGCCGGTTATCTCGTCACGGATGGAGCTAACCACCACTCACTGTCACTTGCATAAAGTTGTCGCCGTTTGACTTGCGCTGCCTTGCAGGCAGGCCACATGACCGCCTGACATCAGCGGCCTGCTGTGTCTGGCGCCCGTGTCGGGTTGTCAGACACACTGTCGCAGACACCGGCCACACCGCCCTGACACTGTCGCGTCCGGGCACGCAGCCGTGGCTGCTTCTGGACTGCGGTTCTGGGGCTCCGGGCCAGTCGGGGCTGGGCAACGGGCCAAGTCGAATTGATCAAGCTGGATTTATAGTGCACCTGCACTGCATCTCCGTTCATGTCAACCTCAGCACAGGTGCGTGCCTCCCACGTATCTCCTGGCCAACTCACCCGCCACAGGCGCTGGCGTCATTTCCCCAGCGCGTGCACAACAATGGGATCATCACAGGCAACCAAGAGTAGCACAGGACGAGAAAAGGGCGCAGGGGAGGCGTCAGTTCGTGCGTGCATGAAAAGCACCAGGTGGCGCCCCCCCCTCGACACAT
>Ga0209093_1001669_pt1 | contig 12589 bp, 15 predicted proteins | sample SidtaG_4_FD_187450 | JGI IMG/M metagenome (GOLD analysis project Ga0209093, IMG submission 187450) | Marine algal microbial communities from Sidmouth, United Kingdom - Sidmouth_Male1 metaG (SPAdes) (version 2) | ecosystem: Host-associated > Algae > Red algae > Unclassified | place: Sidmouth...
TCAAGAACTCAAAGACGCCTAAGGCTGGCGTCCCATCCCACTCTGCGTCTCGACCAAAGGTGGCCGAGACATCCTTGCGCAGACGGCCTAGGCCGTGTGCCATCGTCCGGTCATACCGGACGTCCGTATTCGCCAAGGCGTACGATACACAGTCCAGAATCACTGCATACCGATCATCCGCAGGGATGATCCTCTCGGGGAGTCTACGATGAGGGGCTCCCTTTAGCTCGCGCCCTAGGGCGCGTGCTACCGCACGTCGGGGGACATGACGTCCCCCGTCTCCGCAGGAGTACTTCCCATCCGAGGAGGAGGAGCTCAATCGGCGACGACGGCGTCTCGACCGTCGGGAGGCCCGAAGGGCTGTCTCCAAGAAAGACAGCCGTTCATGTAACGGGCAAATGAACGCATCCAGTGAATCCCGTAGGGCCTCCGAAAAGGCGTCCCGTTCTAGGGCCCCCTGCGGGACCCCAACCCCACTAACTTGTGGGGGTGTATGGGGTAAGCCGGCGGGCCTAGCCCGCCGAGCCCGACCGTCATACTGCCCCTGGTCTTGGGGAGGGATCTCTTGTCCTCCACCCCCCAGGGGTCCCGGCACTCTGGGGGAGACTCTCTCTCGACCCCTTGTGGCGGTCTCAACAGAAGGGGGGAACGGGAATCCGTCACCGACGCCGCCTCCGTCGATCGCGGTGCCACGCACTCTCGTGGACACGCGCGCGCGACCCTCCACATGAGGAGTGTCCCCCAAAAGACCTCCCGGCCCTGAGCCCTCACTAGCTCCGTCACGGACGCCCCGTGAAGAGGAGCCCGCGCCTTCCGCGCGGGACAACATCTCCCTCATGTTATCCATAACGATGGAAGCCCTACTCCCCCGTGGGAGAATCCAGTGAAGCAGTCATTCAGTCACACCCAAGGGAAAGACAAAGAGAGCAAGTCCACCGTGAGAAAGGAGCAGGGACGGCCCGACTGATCAGGAAGGGCCTGACCCTGTCCCCCGCTGATCCACCGAATGTATTGGATCCTGCCCTCACAGCCAACGGGGTATAACCTAGTCAGAAAACTCAGCACAGGATGCGGAACGCTACGCCAGAGTCACAACGCGAACGCCGGGATCACTGGGCGCGGAGCGCACAAAAACGACAGAAGCAACGCAAACGCAACGATGATTTATTCGAACACGCACGATGACCTCAAAGCATACTCTCATATACCCTCAGAAACAAGACGCAGGACGTGCACAATCCCGACCCCCTGGCGCTACTTTGGGGGGACCGGTACCCAACGGGCCACGGTCTCAGGCCCGGGCCTCTAGTGGCCCCTGCCCAGCATCCCTGACAGCCCTTCCACAGGAAGGGGACCCCCGCCCGTCTCGGGAGGAAGCAGGAAAGTCGCTAAGACTCCCTAGATTTCAGGATTTACCCAAAACCAATACATCGGGACTTATCCCAAGATTTTTCAGTTTTCCCGGATAGAATTCCGGTGGGATTTTATCCATGGTCGAGATCATGTCTCGGTCCGGCTTACGCTCGGATTGCGGAAGCTTCCACAAGCTTCCTGGTCCCCCCAAAGGGCCCAGATTCGGGAAGACGTGTGTCTCCCTTGTGTGTGTCAGACCCCCCCAGGGGCGCCCGATCGGGTGTCTCCCGCCCCACGCCCCTCTAGAGGGGTCGTTTCATGTGTGTCCCTGGGGCTCCCTGGACATCCCCCCAAGGGGGTTGTCCCACGCTACCCCCCTAGGGGGGTGTTGCGTGACTGTTCACGACCCGTCCCCGGCTCATGCCGGGGGTCGTGTCACCCCTGACAGGGGGTTTCCCCCACACCGTCGGCTTTGAGGGAAGGATCCACTACAGCCCCGTAGCCTCACTGTGGGTGGCATGAGCAACCGTACTGGGGTAGGGATGTTGTGGGTGTGCAGTAGGGGGACACGGGACAGATGACGATCAGAAAGTGTGACGACACGCGAATCAACAACATGCAGCAAACGGGCGGTTGTAAAGACAAGAAGCATCAGATGCAGACGCAAAGTGAAGGTACAGAGGTGCGGCGGAAAGGGGTGAAGAAGGCAGCGGTAAGTATATCCGTGGAACTACGTAGCTCTCCGCGCATGGAGGGCGGGATCTCTGCCAGGATCTTTCACGGGAACTCTCGTCGTCTATGGCGCGTCGCTAAAGAATAATCGGATCTGGGAAAAGCTCGTAGCAGGTCACAGCATGCTGTGAATGTGCTGTGACTGCGCTTGGAAATAAAATTGCATGCTCAGGGCTCCTGGATGGCTCTGTGGGAGACAAAGGCAATCACAGCAGTTTTGAAGTCATTCCTGTGAGCTGTTGAGAACTACTGTGACTTTCTGTGAGAGTTATAAACCTACGTTCTAGTCTACGGCATGGACGGAACGAACGGGAAGTGGCTCGCAAGGTGGGCCAATCAGCAAGTTTTGGAAGAGCTCGTTAACCTTCACATGAGCACCCCTCGTTGTATTGTCCAAAAATTAAAGGCAAGATGGCCGAACAGGAGTGGGCGCTGGATTGCCACATCTGAGACGAAAAGGTGGCTCCCACTGACCCCAATCGCGCAGTTCTTTTTTTTTTTTTATGAGGGCTGTACGAGTTGTGTGATGGAGATGGAGCTGGAGGAGCGAGCAAGGCGGGCATATTGCTAATACTCACCACCATGGCTGTCCGTGAGAAACTTTTCGTAGTTAGTTTCTGTTTTCATTCGTCTGAAAACGCGTCAATTGCCGTGTACGTAAATCTATCATGGGGGCTGGCATGCCGACGGACCCGCACTTCTTGTTCATGCTGTGTCATCAAATCCAGAAATACGTGTGAACACTGGCCCACTGACTGGAATCGGGGATGAATACTGGCTCTGTAAAACCATCAGAAATCCGAGGTGGTCGCCGACGGACGGACGAAGGTAGCCTACAAAAGTCTTTATCAGAGGGGATGGACTCCTGTCCACGTACAGCCGTTCTCCAAAAAACCTTGCACTGCTCTCGATACCACAGTGACATGCAACAGAAGGACAATCCAAATTTCATGAACGTTACAGGGGAAATATTGAACAAGCCGGCCCGAACGACTCGCAGGCCGTCGACACCCGGCATCCAAACGCCTGTGCAGCGCACCTGCGCGAGGGGCACTCAAGCAAGGACTCGCTTTCGGGTCGGTCCCGCCGTAGTTTCCAGAGATCCTGCGATTAGAATCACGATGTGTCCGAGAACGATTGCACGTTGCAGCCAAAGGCAGTCACTGCGCTGTCGTGGCTGCAGATGTGGAGAAAGGCGCAACAGTCTGTCTTAAACAGCGAGAGAGCGACAGCCCGTTGATTGGCCAACAGCTGTTGGCAACTGTTCTCGTCAGCATGCCAAGGACTACCCAAGATCAACGGCCAATGGGAGAGCCTCCATCGTGTCAACCTTTAACAGAAGCACCGAAGAATGTCACCGCACTGACGTGCTAAGAGAGGCCATGGGGCGCTGTCTGTGCTACAGTTGCGTAGAACGTGACAAGCCGACCACACTCTCTGTGAAGATTACAGCACGGAAGAGTGACCAAATGACAGAGGGCCCCCTTTACAATGGAGGGTGTCCAGCGGGACCGAGGTCACATGCCCGGAACACCCTCTGCAGCCAGATAGCGCACGACTGTCCGCCCCCCAGCGGAGAGGGCCCGGAGGAAGAAAGCAGTAACTCGTGCCACCCCGTCGCCAAATCGATTACCTACGGTCCCACTGTGAGCCAGGGGCCGACAGAGATCCGCGGCAAGGAGCCTTGTCGTGGGATCAAGTCCACTCTGGCCCATGCCCAACTTGATATCATTTTCGATTCAGATCGCTGTCCTTGTTTTCTTGAAGACGAGTGCCTGATGGTGATCCATGAGATCTATTGGTGGCCGTTGATTTCATTGGTGACGGTGAGGTGGTCAATCTTGCCGTCGGCGGCCGGTTTTCCCATCTTTCGTATTTTGAAGATGTGACGAACCGATGAGGATAACACAACCACCCGAGAGCTGTCGATGATCCCGCTATGGGCACGCCACCTCCCCGCCGCTGACCACCACCGTCGTCATCGCGACCCGTCGTCAAGGGCTCCGGTCGCTGCGGCGTCCGCCGGCTCCGGTGGTGTCGCCCCCACCCCTCGCGCTCGCCACCGCTTTTTTCTGCCTGCTCCCCGTCCCACTGCGTCAGAGTTTCTGGTTGTGCTGGCCCCGGCCGTGCCACTGGCCACCGCCGCTGTCTCGCCTTCCTCCTCCCCCCCCACTCCGGACCGTCTCACTGTTTTCTGCTATTTTCCGCCTTGCTTTCAGCGTATGCTTCGCCCATGCAATTGTAGCTATTTTCGATCACACTTTATACCTTTCCTCATCATTTTCGAAGTAAGATCATTGAGGTACCCTCTCTTTGCTTTCACGTGTCTTTGGTACTGGCGTGTGTGCTGTGACAAGTCGCAGCGCAGTCCATGCTCCGCTCTTATGCGTCTTCTCTCATGAAGCCATGCCTTTCGTCGATTAGAACCGCTACAATACCGTATGTTGTTGTCGAAGGCTGTGTTCTTGTGGCACCTCCTGTTGGTGGGATTATTTGTTCACGCTAGAGGACTGGAAATAAACAACAGTGCGACCAGTTACAGCACAACAGCAGGAGCGATCGGCGACGGCGACGACGGGTAACGACGACGACGGTGGTGGTCAGCGGAGGTAGAAGCGGCGCGCCGATCGCGGGATCATCGTCAGCTGTCGGGCGGTTGTTTTATCCTCATCGATTCGTCACATAATCAAACTACGAAAGATGGGGAAACCGGCAGCAGACTTCAAGATTGACCACCTCACAGTCACCAATGAAATCAACAGCCACCAATAGATCTCATGGATCACCATCAGGCACTCGTCTTTAAGAAAACAAGGACAGCGATTTGAATCGAAAATGAAATCAAGTTGGTCATAGGCCACAAGGGACTTCATCCCGCGACAAGGCTCTTTGCCGCGCATCTCTGTCGTCCCCTGGCACACAGTGGGCCCGTGGGTCATGAATTTGGTGCCGCCAACCCGTGCGTCGCTTTGTGGCTTACAGCTGCCCTCGTTCGAGGCTTGCTGGACAGCTATTCCCGGCGTTGGTGAAATCTTTTTGACTTTCTACGCGCCCTTGCGATCAACTTGGCACGTGGCGCCTGTTCTGCGCAGATGCGCTGTGTTTTCATGTCATTTTGCATCCCAGCCGAGTGCGAGGTTTTTTTGGAGAACGGTTGTATACATCCGCATCCCCTTCCTTGCTGCTTTTCTTCTTCTTCTTGGGTTCGGCGACGCTCATTTCCTCGCTACCCGTTCCTGCTAAGCGTCCTTTTCTGTCTGTAATGCTGTGTCTGCGTCGTATACAGCGAGTAGACCAACGTTCGAGGCCGTCTGTGCGTTGCAGTGGGGTGGGGGTGGTGTGAGAGTGGGGCGGGGCTGTTGTGGGAGTGGGGTGAAGGTGGTGTGGGAGTGAGGTCGGGTTAGTGCGTCATGCGCTTGCGGCCATGCAATTCTTTGTAACACTTGTCTTTAGTAACATCTCATCCAAATTAATTCCACTGTAGTATGAGAGTGACCGATTTGTATGCCTTACACTGTTCTCTTTTTGAGAGAATGCAGGTCACAGCCAAAGGGGTACTTCAGTTGGCGCATTCTCTGCAGCAGAAATCACTGCTCATCGAGTGGGATGACTAAATGGACAGACTGGATCACCTTACTATTTAGTCACTATAGCCCTCAGAGACCGTCAAGATTTCCCGTAGGGGAATGGGGTGCGTAAGGTGTGCGGGGTGGTGCAGGCGCCGTAGCTATGGTGGGGTGAGATGCCCTGGGACAGAAAGGTGGGCAGGGTTTGGGTGAAGCGGGAGAAGTACGCTGTGGGTGGGTTGGGGTGGGGTCGGTGTTGGTGGGGTGGGGTGGGTGGGGTTTCTGGGGTGTTGCAGGCGTCGTAGTCATTGTTGGATGAGATGCGCTGGGAAAAACAGGTGGGCTGGGCTTGGGTGAAGCGAGGAGAGTACGCTAGTGTCTATCCCCCCGACCGGATCATAAGATCCGGTTCGGATCATATGATCCGGTTTTTAGATGCCTCATTGTGAGCGAATTGCTAGTCGGACACGTTTTCTGACAGCAGAAATGGACTCAGTGGTGCCTCATTGACCTTGGGGCAGCTGTTGGTCCCCTTTCCAGACTCTCTTTTGGTAAAGGAGCTCCCTTCAGTGTCAAAAAATGAGACCGCCTGGGGCGTTTGGAACCCCGGACATAGTCTTTTTTTGGAGCCAGCGGGCTTGCCCCGCCAAGCGGCGGCACCCAGAGCCGCTCTTGTGAGCTCCTCTTTGTCAAGTGCCAGCTCCCCCGCCACCATCAACACGGCGCCACAATCATTCTATATCCGTCCCCCGCGTGAATGCGTGAGGCGCGACGACCACCCTGCCACCCGTAGTTGCTCCCCCCTCCACTACCCACTGCCCAAGCGGCCGTTAAAATGCTTCTCCCTGAGTAGGGATGGCACCAGATCCGCGTTTCGAGACCGGGGCCACCGTCCTTGTCAAGGCCAGGCTCTTGCGCTCCGCTCTTGAGTGCGCCCGGCTGCAAGGCAGCAATACTAGCGTCAGGATGCTGACCGGGACGGTGAATTCTGTTTAACTGGTCAGTACCAATACTAACCGCCGCTCTACATGGATAATCGACGGGTTTGAGGTGCGTGGGAAGACCTATGTCAAGAGATTGGGTGTGCACAACTACCGCCCGGGGCCCAGCCCGGTTGATGCACCTCCCTCGACCTCTCCCCCTTCTAGTTCCTCTGAAGAGGCTGTGGCCGTGGATATTCAGACGACCGGTTTTCCCGCCACCGACGTTTCTCCAACGGGGCCGACGGCGGCGTCGCTTGCTCCTACCCCCGACACCGGTGCGCATGCTATCCCCTCGTTCTTTCCTGATGCGAAGGAGCTGGCATAGGCCCCGCGCGTGGTTCCGTCTGTCACGGCACACGGCTTCGAGTGGCGCAACCAAGCGGTGCTTCAGCCTATTGGTGGCCCTGTGCCCTGTCAGAATTGGAGTATGAGGATGCTTGCCGGGGACATTATTGCCGAGGGGGCCGACTCGGTGGGCTATGGGTGCGGACGCACGCCAGTGGAATACTTCGTGGAAGTGTTCCCCCAACAGCAGCTGTCGATGATTTCATAGTTGACGTCCGACAAGCTCTCGTGGGGTGAGTGGTCACCCACAATGCCGAGAGAAGTTCTGAAGCTGTTTGGAGTTGTACTGCTCGGTACGCGCTTCGAGTTTGGGTGTCGGCCGGACCTGCGGTCCACAACTCCCCGTACTAAGCACATCCCCGCCCCCGCCTTTAGTGTCCGGACTGGTATGTCGCGGAACCGTTTTGAAAACCTGTGGAGCAGTTTCACGTTTAGAGTGCAGCGGGCGAGCGGTCCCCCGACTGGTGCCAACGGGTCAGAGCAGTTCCGGTGTTTTTGGTCAACGATTTTTCCGAGGCCATCAACCGGCACCGATCTGCTCACGTGAACCCGGCGGAGACACTGTGTGTCGACGAGTCCATCTCGAAGTGGTACGGGAAAGGTGGGGGCTGGACCTCGGTGGTTCTTCCAATGTACGTTGCCATCGACCGCAAACCGGAGAACGGACGTGAGCTCCAGAACGTGGCTTGTGGCCGGATTGGCATCATGATGCATCTCAGTATTGTGACGACGGCAGCGGACCAGGCGGCCAACCTCTCTGCTACCGATCTGGGGGTGCCTCATTGCACCGCCGTGTTGCAGCAGCTTGTGGCCCCCTCGGTGGGCTCGGGGTGTATTGTGTGTGCCGACTCTTACTTTTCCAGCACGGAGGCGGCCGAGGAACTGCTTTCCCTTTGCGTACGCTTTATAGGCGTGGTCAAGACCGCACACCGCCTGTTCCCGATGGAAAGGATCTTATCACGAGAGCTGCGCGCCCGGGGTGACAACGGGGCCATGGTGCATGTTGAAGCGACGGGGACGGCGGACATGATGGCTACCTTATGGTTCGACCGAAGCCGTCGCTAGTTTACTGCTGCCGCCAGAAGCTCGCGAGCGGGTCCGCCCTGCGAGCGTCTGAGCTGGTGAGAGACACCTGGGGGGGCTCGACGCGTGGCGGTTCCGGTGTCTAGACCCGAGGTGGCGGACATTCACTACACTTGCGCCGGACATAATGACCAGCACAAACGGTGCCTCCAAGATGATCTCCGTCTTGAAAAATAGTTTGGGACACACGATTGGTCCCAGAGTGTCATCCTCTCTCTACTGGGTGTGTGTCTCCTAGACATCTCGTTGCTGCTCACGGGAGCGCGCGGGCTATCTGCCACGATGAAGCAGGCTACATTTTACGCAGAGCTCGCGGCCGGGCTCATGGGCAACACTTTCAGCACAACCGGCTGCCGCCCACGCGGAGGGCCCGCGGCGGGCGGCGGTGGCGCCGGATCTTGTTCCGGCGACCATCACCCTGCGGTGTACGTATGGGGCACGCATCTGGCACGAAGCACCAAGCGCCGCCTCTCAACCACGGCTGGCCCGTCGTCTCACCTCGCGCAACGAAATTGCCGGGTTTGCAAGGTGCACCAGAGCTCTCTCATGTGCTCGACCTGCCGTGAAGCCAACCGCGGTGGTGAGGTGTATGGATGTGCTCCGCGCACCGGTCGAGGCTGTTTTTCCATGAACATGCGAGAGACACACGAGAATAAGCTTTGACGGGTGGGGGGTGCGGGCGGGAGGCGGTGTTCAGAGAGGCCGTCGGCCCGTGGGGGGCGTCGTGCGTGATCGGGGTTTCTTAGCACACCCGTGGCAGGATGGGGGGGGGAGGACCACTCAGGCATGCCTGGGACGGTTGGCAGCAAAGTGTCATTTTCAATTTTGCCATGCTGTGCACGGGCACCACCGAAAAGCGCTGGTGCGTACGTTTATAGGGCCGTTCCTGGTTAATTTACCACGAGGAAAGGCTGGACAGGGCGATTTCGTCAACAGGATCAAATGATCCGGATGACCGAAACATTTGATCCGTTTTTTTCGGGGGGATGGACACTAGGACAGGGTTGTGCAACACGCCCAAGGCGTCTTTTCGATCACGGCTAGGGCGTGTTTTATCGCGTTTTTAGGGCGCGTCACTTTCAGTTTAGGGCGTGTCATACCTGCACGCCTGACAAAAAAGGGGTGTGTTTCAGGCGTGATTCATTTCAGGCTCGTGTGCACTTGATAGGCCGGTTTCAATGAAGTGGTCGAGTATGGATTGACCAATATCTTCCTTCGGTCAACAATGCTGGCTTCTCAGAGCTCCTCAGAACCGAGCATCGAAAAAGCAGCTCACCTGGGAGGGGGGGGGGGTGCTGTATGACCAGGTATCTTGCCAGCGCCAAGATTGTGAATCATATGGGGTGAGCGGATTTTTCGCATTCGTAGGTGCTACTTGGAGTTTTTGTGGGTGTTACTTGAGGGTGTGTTGGGCGTGTTTAGTGTTTAAGGGCGTGTTTAGGGCGCGTCTTAACGTGTCACGACCACACGCCCTTCAAAAGGGGCGCGTTGCACAACCTTGCGCTGGAATACTGTTTCGGAATTGGCATGATGGAGGCGCAGTCAAGGAGTGTGAATTATAGTCAATATCCTCTTACAAGGCACCCTTGTGCACTTTGTAGCCCACCTTTTGTTTCAATAAATGTATTCTGTGACGACGGCTACTTCCTGTCGTTTGCCGGATCGGGCCAATGAGATGCGTTCTTTCCGCACGATCGTCCGCTGCTGCTCTCTGGTGCGTCCTCAGCGATCGCGATCCTCCCAGTTATATGGCAGGGTGCCATATAACTAGGAAGCATAAAATAGGATATTGACTGTACTGAATAGTGGCTGGTCCCACGGTTCTGAGTACATTCCAGGCCCTAGAGGCGGCCGCCGGGCACTAAAGGCGCTTCTCCTGCATTAAGACGGATGGCGGCGACGCGACTTCAGGCTTGCACAAAGCCGCTAAGGGCGCACTGTATTCCAGAAAAAAGCGCATAGAAAGTAAGAGTGACTCAAGAGCTCCAAGAGTGCGTCGCTATAAGCTATCTTCCAAGTGTCTCTAGAAGACTTGTAGCGCATGCAAAAAACATAAGCATGAACCAAAGGGGACTTCCGGAACCCTCGATCCTGTACCGTATGCGCTTCAGCAATAAATCGTACACGACACGGTCACAGGAGTCGCAATTGACCATAGAAAGCCTTAAATCCAGTTGGTTGTCAAAAACATGCACTTCTGAAGCGTCAGGGGGTCACACGAAAAGAGAAGCGCTGCTCTCCAGCAGCGGTCCGATTCTTGCAAGTGTTTCCCCCCTCGATCCCAAATCTAGTAGCGAGGCTTCCAGCCGATTCAGAACGCCTGCCAGGCCACTGCACACTCAATGTGTAAGCCTATATCTATCAATTCTGCATTGTGCCAGGCCCCCATACCATGCACATACCTGAGTCCGGATACCGAGAATGATTCCTGTCCAATCGTTAGCAAATCGGTGCACGTGACTTTTGCTAACGATGGGCTATCGTCGCGCGTTGCTCTGCGCTCCGGAGGATCACAGCCTATCTTTAGCCAAGTCACTTGCGCGCCGCACCGCTCTCAGCCGCACAAAGTATCCGCTTCGGTCGTAGCATGAAATATGTCAGAGCCCGTCCATTTTCAAGCCATCTTCAGCACAATTCCTGCAACCTTTTCAAATTTCTCTTCGTTGTTCTTAGATAAGGTCCCGTCACCGACGTTCTTCGTTTCCTAAACGCATCTGGGGCACCCATTCCTACTTTTCTCCTCTGCACGTGACAGTCTTTGACCACCCAGCCTCCCCACAATTGCGTTTGAGTCCATCTGAAAGCCCCCTCCTTGCAGTTTCTCAGCCGGACCGTACCTTCCCAGGCCTTCGACAATAAGCATCGCCTGCTCTTTTCCAAGCTATAGACACCAAGCACCCATTTCATATGATTCCTTTCCGTGCAATGCAGAGCTCCCGTGGTGTGCACACAAGAAAGACTGCGAGTACCCACGAAATGCTCTTCTTTCCGGTATCCCATGTAGAAGATGCTTTTTGTTGTCCTTTCCTGTGCCACTGTGTTCTGGCCACTCTCCCACATCCGGTATCTACCGCTCGGCCACAGGACAGACTTGCGCTCCAAACACTCGTTTTTCGACCGCACAGCCTCCCATGCAGGATCCGCGTTGCGCCTGTCTGGTGAGCAGCTCTGATAGGAATCGGCTCGGTCAACAAGGTTCTTACCAACAAACAAGTCCAAACAATAGTAGAAGACCCTACGTTCCAAAGGGGCTACATGATACAGTCCGCACTTCAATTGCCCTTCTTTCTTGATGGAGGGTCCCGACTGTTTGGGAGGAACCGTCTGGGCGAGGGTTGGTCTCTACCGAACGTTGCGATGGTGGATATCGCGTCCAGATCGGTGAACCGAGTTACCGATTTTGTCTGGGGATGTCGGTATCTGAACTTTCGCAATATTTACGATACTATGGGATGTGTGGTAGGAGTTGCACTCCCGTTTTCACCCTGTGTCACGCTTAAACGGCCACAGCTTGACCTGGACCGTACCCATGGCTCGCCTCGGCACCCCAGCGAAGCAGCTCCATGACCACGACAGTGCCTGACCCGTGCTAGCTTGCACATATCCTTTCGCCTCGGCGTGAAAACTTCTCTCACGTGCGAAGGAATGCCTTGCGCTAGACGACCCAGTAGTTCTATAAATAGCGGCCGCGCATTGGGAAGGGTCAGCTCGACTGTGATCCGAGTAATTCTCTGCATGGAATGGGCTTCTGGGGCCCCATTCCACAAAGCGACGCTAGATAGCTGGAAGTGGCAAGATGGTACGGCACCGCTACGGAGCGAGCTGAATTTTTGGTATAAGGGTCTAGTCTCTGGACTCAAGTGCCTGCGGTATCGGCAAATGTCCGGAGGCCGGCCGACTCATGAAGGTTCGTATTCTAGGTGCGGCCACTGGGCCAGATGAACTGATGCGGGATGGTCCGCATGCGATCCATGGGTGCCTTGTGCCATCTGTAACGTACTTTTCGTACTGGCTTGCTTGTCTGCCTGGACGGAGACTAAATTTAAGCGAATTTGACGGGCAGTGTGTGCGGCATCGGTGCGGCTAGCGCATGCTTCAAAGCTCGTACAAATACCAATACAATACCGACGCTTCCCAATCGAAAAGGAAATAGTCAATATCGATTATCGATAGGGATATCAGTTCCTACCCACTTCATTTTTCCGAAAGTCTTATCAATATGCAATCATTGCAGTGCACCAGTTGATCTAGCGAATTTGATCCCTTAACTTTAGTACAAACTACAAAAATCAAGTTGATTGTTTTTTGACAGAAGCCCTTGTATGGTGCGTGTCCCAAAAATGAGATGCGCGTTTTCTGGAAGACTGAGAGCGTCTCCACCAATGGAGCCAAAGCCAAAGCCAAAAGGTCACGTGTGCGGAACGTGTTGCCCTACCGTTGGCTCTCCAACCGCCCAGCCAAAACTCAGCCCGTCACCTCTCAACCGCGGGCCTGGCAAGTCTGTCTAGGGCGTCGGCGCCGTTTTGT
>Ga0209093_1001670_pt1 | contig 12586 bp, 14 predicted proteins | sample SidtaG_4_FD_187450 | JGI IMG/M metagenome (GOLD analysis project Ga0209093, IMG submission 187450) | Marine algal microbial communities from Sidmouth, United Kingdom - Sidmouth_Male1 metaG (SPAdes) (version 2) | ecosystem: Host-associated > Algae > Red algae > Unclassified | place: Sidmouth...
GTCGATGGCCAGGCCGTGCCGATGGGGGAGGACAACCAGTCGTGCCTTGCACTGATCAACAACCCCGAGGCGACGGGCCGCACCAAGCACGTGGACGTCGCCTACCACATGGTGCGTGACTACCAGACTCGCGAGGATGTAGCTTTCTACTTTCTCCCCAGCGCGGAAATGCCCGCCGACGGACTCACCAAGCCTCGACCGTCGCCCGCCTTCACGGCGTTCCGCGACGCGATCGGCGCTGGCCCCGACTTGGGCGGCGCCGACATGGCGCAGTGGTAGCGGCCCGAGCGCGGCAGGCCCGAGTTGCCGTAGTCGAGTTTGCGTCGCGGCGGATGCGCCCTTCCATCGCGGTACTACTATGGTCTCGGTCGGGTAGGGGCGATTTTGCCTAAGTCGGATCAACAGACCCGACCTTCCACCGCGGTACTACTACCGCGGCCGGGTCGGATCGGGGCGATTTTGTCTAAGTCGGATCAAGAAAACCAACCTTCCACCGCGGTACTACTACCGCGGCCGGGTCGGATCGGGGCGATTTCGCTTATGTCGGATCAAGAAGACCGATTTTCCATCGCGGCACTACCACCGCGGCCGGGTCGGATCGGGTCGGCGGCGTCACAAATCGGATTGGTCATCACAACAACTGATGTGACCATTGCAATTGGGGGGAGTGTTGAGCATTGCTCAGCAATTCCATGTCACTCAATGCTTTGGCGGGATGTCACCTTGCAATTTGTTCTGTACTTTGACATTGTATTTGATGTTATCGCATGTAGTTGATTTTGGAAGCACTCTTTAGGGGATGAGCTCCGGGAGATTAGGGAGGTGCATGGTCGGGATTTTGAGGGGCTGTGAGCGTGTGTGCTCCTGGCTCGTGCGCCCTCCGCCCGCGGAGGTGCCTGGTGTGTGTATGCATGCTGGGAGTGGGGGTGTCTGCGGGTGCTGAGAGCGTGGGGGCGCCTGTGTCTTATCAGGCTGCCCCCTTACGGCTCGCGCCACCTCTACGATAGAACCTTAACGCACCCACCCACTGTACTGCCCGCTTCACAGCCGGTGCCGGACTTTCTCCTTCTGGAAACGTCGGCGACTCGTGGGTCCGAAGGTAAGGCGTGAATGGAGCCTTTTTTCGAGCGAATGTGTGGTCCCTCGGCTCTGCTCCCCACCAGAGTGCTTCTGTTGTCCGTTTTTTACTTACTTAGGAGCTTGGCGAACAAAGTTTTCACCTGGGCGGAGAAGCACTCTGTGAGTGGCCACGAGGCCTTGAAATCGTATCTACAGTGGCGGTCTCTGTCGGGTATGAACCACTAGCTCTGGAGCCTATCTAAAATCCACAATCAGCCGCGGAAAAGCCTTCTCCGTCGGGCTGAACGCACCGGCACTTGGCTCGCCCGTGGGTCGGGGTCGAGTGATCGTCGGGATGATGGCGCGGGAACCGGTGAGACGTGGTACCACGATGCCTCTGGGAGTCCCCAGAGTGGCACAGGCGGTGGCAGTACTCAATACCGGGGCAGTGGGTACTAAAACGTGACGCGTCCGAAGGCGAGGACACCAGGGGAGAACATCATCGGCTACGGCTGGGCGTACATCAGCCAGGAGGGACCTTCTGGTTGGGATGGGCCGGCCCCCACCCGTCGTCGTCTGAAATGAAGCGATTTTCCATTGGTGGACGCAGGGTTTTCATGGGTGGCGAGAGCGCTTTGTGTTGGCCGGGGAAAACGCCGGCCCCTTAGCGTCTGACGAGTAGTGAAATGTAGTGCGTGCATAAAAGGGGGTCTTCTGATCGCATGGGTATCCCGTCATGCCTCATACGGGTCGATCCCCTGCTCCGCCATGTCCTGATCCTGCGGAAGAAGCCCCTTACGTCGACAGTACCGGTACACCGCCGCAACCGGCAGGCGCCCCGAGTGTTTCCTGGTGTCTTCTTCCGATCCACAACCAAACCAGTGGACCCGCAACCACAGGACCCCCTTCTCTTCCAAGGTGTCGTCTATGAACCGCTCGATCAAGAACAAGGAACCACCAGGCTAGAGCGCTTCCGGGACCGACACTTGGGGTCGTTTAGACCGCTTCTCTGGGTCCACTGGTCCCGCCGGCACCATGGGGTCACCGCTTACCCCGTATGGTAGTCCACCTTTGTCGATCAGGTATGTCCGGCCATCTGTCTCCAGCACCTCGTACGGTCCGGTTACCTTAGGGACGGGCGCATACTTCCGGGCGTGGTTTCGCAGGTAACTCCAGTCACCACTGGCCACAGACATCCGGCGAAAACGGCCGTTCTCGTCATAGTCACTCTTGTATTGCTGATCCCCGAATTTTGTCCTGGTGGACCGAGATAGACTTGCGGACCGACTCTCTCCACCAATCAGATGCGCCTCTGGGACTGACTTTGAGCTGCTGATTGCTTACATGTGCCCTTACGGCCTGCAAATCGACATCAGCACCTCTCTTTTTCCGCACTTCTGGCAAGGAAACAGTAGAGAATCTCAAGATTTCGCCTGTGGAGCGTGCTCTGCTCAAGAATAGCGGATCAAACGGCAACAAACTGTGCGTTCTGCTGGATGCAAGGTCCTCGCACCAAATCCGGGCTTTCTATTGGCTTCGATGCCCTCTTACTGTCGTTTTAGACCAATAGAAGGCGCTTATTCACATTCAGTCTCTGTCTCGGTCAACCAGGACGAAATTCGGGGATCAACAATATCGGGATTGCGTCTTGGCGATCGAGTCCCGCAAGTGGGAGATCAGGGCATTGAGCAACTCGAGGAACGCGTCCTTTGCCTCGGCCACCGACTGGTTCGGGTCGGGGGTCATGCCGTCCGGCATCCGTTTCAGGGAGAAGTTTCTCAGGCGACGCGGGGTTACCAGGTCCATGCGGGCCACACCCGTCGTACGGTGTGGTCACGAGTTGTACGGCAGCGCTAACACGGAGACGAGCTCGTCCCAGTTGTCCTGGTGATCCTCGATGTAGCGCTTGAACATGTCCACTAGCGTCGCGTTAAAGCGCTTTACTTGTACATTGGTCTGCGGGTGGTACGTATTCGTGTACAGGTTCCGAATGCCTACCAAACCTCACACATCCTGGAAAATCAGGGAGGTGACATGGGGTCCGTTGTCTGTCAGGAATGTGTCCGTGGGCCCGTACACGGACATCCAGTGTCTACAAAACGCCGAAGAGACGTCTCTCGCGGTAATCCCTGCATGGGGGACGGCTTATACTAGATTTGGGAACCGATCGAAAATTATCAGCAGGAAAACGTTCCCGGTCTTGGTCTCCGTCAGCGGCCCGAGGAGGTCCATGAACAGTCTCGCGACGGGTTCCGTCTCCGGGAACGACTTGAGCATTTCCTTCCGCCGCTTTGGGGCGATCCTGTTCCGAGAACAACACGCACAGCTGGCCACCCAGTCTACACTTCCGCGTCCATGGACTCCCAGTAGTAGTGGCGCTGAATGGAGGCGTACATCCGGTTGACCGCAGGATGACCGGCGCGCATGACGTCATGCCCCAGCCGGAGGAGGTCCCGTCGCATGGTAAGCGGAACTTACACGGTCCTCCGTCCAGTGGGGCGATACGCACCAGGAGCCACTCCTTGGTTTCCGAAGAGCGCGAGTGCTCGTTCTGGTCCATCTTATCCCATAAGTTTTTGTTGAGCATGGATCAGCAGTTCCACTGGTCTTGTATTTACACGGTTGATCATGAGGACTCAATGTTGTGTCTTTTCCCATGCACTTGTTGTACATCCTGTACTTGTATGTAAATGATTTGTTGGTCTCTTAGTGGGCACTCTATGCTGGGGTGAGCTCGGGGGGAGACTTGTTTGCGGACGTCCATGCTCCGTTCTAAGAGGTGCGCCGCGGCCCTCGCGCACTGCGAACTCTGGCACGTGGGTGTGCTCTGAGAGCTGGCCACCCTACGACCCGTTTTGGGGCCGCCTGGGGTACATCAGGTGGCTGGACAAGGCCCAGGACCTCTGACATAGTGAATTAACGCACACACTCTACACCACCGACTTCACAGGTTATGGGCCCAGTGTCGCTGGTGGTCAGTGTCGTCTTCCGTGCCGTTGTAAGCGGGACGACCTTGGTTGGGTTGCCGTGTGTTTCGGCGGCAAGCGGGCGGGTATAGCCTTCCACGTCGTCAGTGCCGCGCCTCCTGGCGCGGTTTTCATCTACGTGTCGCTGTATGGTCGCTGCGCTGGCCCTCGCGTTGTGCAGCTGGACGACGACAACAAGGTCTGGGCTGTGTGATGCCGTTCACTGATGAGCAAGGAGAAGGCTTGGGCGGCGGTCGTGAAAGACCGCCGCGCGTCTGGGAGCGGTGCCAAGAGCAACGTTGCAGCTGAAGCGTGGGACTTCATGAACGAGTAGGCCCTGGCGACCATCCAGATGTCGGTTGAGCCGGTTCATCTTGATTCGGTGACGGCGGTCAGTGCGGCTAAGCAGGCGTGGGATGCTCTCAAGGACATCTTTGAGGCGCGTGACAACGCGCGCCTGCTGCAGCTCATGTATGAGCTGAGCAACATCACGAAGGGAGGCGACTATAACATCATCAAGTACACGGCACGCGCCAAGGGAGTCCATCAACAGCTCTCCTTTCTGGTAAATCAGGTGGACGAGAACACGCTTGACCCGAAGATCCTGTCGGGCCTTCCTGCCGAGTATGACATGATCAAGACTCTCCTGGAGAACATGGACGGGAAGCGCAACCTCTCTGACGTGAGCTCCAAGCTTCTCACGGTGGAGCAGCGGGGGAGCCATCGATGGTCGTCCTCGGCGGCCGGGGTCAAGTCGCAAGCGTTTGCAGCAACGGCTTCTAAGAAGCCGTGGGACACGCTCGCGGTCGTGTGCTACTACTGCGACAAGAAGGGGCACATGAGGCGCGACTGTCCCAAGAAGAAGGCCGTCGACTCCAAGGGCAACAAGAAGCCAAATGGCGGGCTTCGTGAGTGTGAAGGTGGAGATGGTGCACCTCCCCGCGCCGCATTGGCCTATGCTGCGTCTGCAGGCCAGGCCGGGAAGCTGAACGCTCTCGGGAGCACCAGCGAGTCCTCGACCTGTGTGTTCTACTCGGGTGCGACCAGCCATATGGCCGCCCCGGACACGGGTTTCACCGTTAAAGCGACGGGGAGCGGGGCCAAGGTCACTCTGGATGACGGCGACAAGGTGCCCATCAAGGGGTGCAGATACGCGTCCATGGACGTGGGGAATGGAAGCAATACGGCTCGCATCGTCCTCGATGAGGCCATGCTGGTGCCGCGTTCCTGGGACGATGTGCGTTACGTGTGTCTACGGAATGATAGCGCGTGCTCCGCATCCTCGCTCGACAACGACCACCACCAAGCGCGAGTTGGATCACACGGACGTTGATGGCCCGTTCACGGCGTCGCTGGGAGGCTCTGTCTACTTCATGACTCTGATGGAAGACTCCACTAGGTTCATCACGGCGACGCCCATCCAGTCCACGGGGATGGTTCCGGATGTCCTCAAGGCCCGCATCAAGCAGCTAGAGACCCTAACTGGGCTGAAGCTGAAGCGTGTTCGTCACGATGGCGCCATGGAGTACGTGAGCCGTGACCTCCAATCCTGGTATGAGGACGAAGGCATTTTGTCCGAGAAGACTGCGCCATACTCTTCGCAGAAGAACGGGAAGGCTGAGCGCGTCTACTGGTACATCATAGAGCGCGTTCGCGCGGCTCTTCTGGACGCTGGAGTGGAAGAGGAGCCGTGGGCTGCGACTTTTTCATCAGTTATCCACTCTCCCAATCGATCCCCCACGGCGGTTCAAGACGTGACACCGCTCGAGGCGCTCACGGGGGGACGCCCCGAAGTGAAGGGATTTCGCGTCTGGGGGAGCCGGGCATGGGCTCTTAAGCCCAAGCAGCAGCAGCGAAAGCTGGAACCCACGACCGACGTCGGACATATTGTCGGCTACACAGTTGGTGGCAAGGCCTACCGCATCCTATAGGATGGCTCAAACAAGGTCGTTGATCGCCGAGGCGTGCTCATACAGCAGACATCAAGCAAAGCCATCAACAAACCTTTTTCCTCTGCTCCTGGCCCTGCTTGAGGCCTTTTCCTGACCGGTCAGACGGATGGTGGCAGGGAGGATGGCGCCATAAACATACTGGACGCGTAAGCCCCAAGCAGGGACGAGTATGCGTCGCAGCAGTCTTCAGAGAGCGACGGTGAGCCGGACTAGGAGGCTGGAATTGACGCAGAAAACTGCGATGAAGATGTCGCCGGCGAGGACCCGGCAGCTCATGATGGCCGCAAAGTGCTTTCTGGCTTGACCAGAGAGAGTGGTGGCGACAGGGTGCAAGCACTCCGGCGGTCGAAGTGCAAGCAGGCACAAAAGAATACTTGGTAGGAGAGGAACCCGAAGGCATACGTTGCAGAAGGACCCAAGGGCGGTACTCCGTCGGGATGGGACGCCTGACCAAGGCGCCGGCCAATGCAAAGGAGGCGCGTGCGCGATCGAATTGGCCGTTTTGGAAAGCGGCCGAGCAGGAAGAGTACCTCGCACACAAGAAGCTTGGTACGTGGTCTATTGATAGAAGCAGCAACAAGCGTAAGGTTGTCAAGACACGGTACGTGCACGACATAAACCACAATTCAGAGGATAAAATGACTCGGTACAAGGCGAGACGGGTGGCGCTAGGCTTGAAGAAAGTGCCGGGGCGCGACTGTGCTGAGACGTGGGCACCAGTGCCCAGCTCGGCCACGACACGCGCGCTCTTCGCGGTGGCGGCGGCCCAGGAATGGGAAGTTCACCACATGGATGTGAAGCCGGCTTTCCTAAAAGAATTGATGGACAAAGAGATTTATATCAATCTCCCGGTCGGAGACGAGCCGAGGGAGGCAGGTGATTCCCGCCGTCTCAACCTGGCTCTCTATCGGACCAAGCAGGCCGGACGATTGAGGGGCATCAAGCTTAACAAAGAGCTCAATGCCATCGGAACTGTCCGGTCCAAGGTGGCCCTGTGCCACCACTCGTGGAGCCACACTGATCACGGGCATTTCCACATCCTTGTCTACGTGGAAGATCCCATTGTGGCTGGACAAAGCCTCGATGGGGTCCAGATGGTCAAGGCCTCCGTGTCTGCCTCGTTAGACGAGCGCGACATGGACGAGGTCAAGGAATTCATTGGCATGAAGGTCATGCGAGCTCGGGCCGCCAAGGTGATCACACTGAGCAATCCGGGGCATGTAACTTCCCTGATTGAGGCTTTCTAGATGACCAAGTCTGCGCCTATCAAAAAACCCATGGTTTCAGGTGCCACGCTTTGCCAGACGGTGGAGAATCTACTGCCCGAGGGCGACCGGTAGGCCGAGCTTGTTGGCTCGTCGCTGTACCTGTCCTCGAAGACGAGGCCGGACATTGCCTTTGCCATGGGCGTGCTGTCCCGCTACCTGTCATGCCCCGAGGAGGACCACATGCGCGCGACCAAGGGGGTGCTCCACTATCTTCGCGGGGCTACGCGCCTAGGGGTCGTGTACGGCGACAACAAACCTCTCCAATGTCACGTTGACGCAGACTGGGCAGGCGATATTGACGCTCGTCAGTCGGCGACGGACTTTTTTTTAACCGTCAATGGCGGGCCGAGATCGTGGGAGAGCAAGCGCTAGTCGACCGTGGAGACGTCAGCGGCCGAGGCTGAGTACGTCGCCGCCGCGATGTCGACCAGGGAGGCGCTGTGGCTGCGCACAATTCTGTGGGAGCTAGGCGTCGACGGGGACGCCGTGCCCATGGGGGAGGACAACCAGGCGTGCCCCGCCTTGGTCAACAATCCCGAAGCCACCGGGCGTACCGGGCACGAACACGTTGCGTACCACATGGTGCGCGACTACGTCGCGCGTGGGGAGGTTGCGTTTTACTTTCTTCCCAGCGCAGACATGCTGGCTGACGGCATGACGAAGCCCCTGCCGGCCCCAGCATTCACCACTTTCCGGGGCGTCGTCGGCGTTGGCTCGGATCTGGGCACTTCGGGGAGTAGCGGCATGCGGGCCCTACGCCCTGCGCCCCAGTGCTGAACCCCCTCGGGGGGAACGGCGGTCGGCGGCGGAGTGGCGGTGTCGGCGGCCCGGCACGACTTCACGTCTATTTGGCGGGGTGCGGGGAAGTCTGGGGCTGGGCTGCAGCAGTACAGCCCTCCTCGGAATCAGGCCCTTGCATCGAGATCCGATTGTCGGCAGGCTGTAGAGATACAGCCCGAGTCGAATTCGGGCCGAAGTTCGCCGACCAAGTCGAAGTTCGCCGATCCAGTCGAGGGCGGACGGTCGAATCGATGTCTACCGATCGCTTCGTCGGACGATCCAATAAAATTTGGAAGACCGCGTCACTTTGATTTTCGGCTGAGCGGTAGCCGTTACGGCTGTGTTGATACAGCTCAGGCCCTGGCATCGCCACGAATGCAGCGGTTTGCGTCGCCTTTACGTCGACTGGGTGGCTTGCGGCGGTCGGGTGGTCGGCTAAGGCCCTCTCCATGCAGGTATTCCAGCGTAGGCCGTAGAGGATAATGCTCAGCGCGTGTGAGAAGGATGCCGGGAAGTTCACCAAGCCAAACGGGAGCCGGAGAAGCCATAAATTTCCCGTGTGGTACGTGAACGTCGTCTTGTCCCTGTCCTCGGCGGCCACGGGGATATGCCAGTACCCGGAGTCACAGTCCAGAGTATAGAACACCGTGGCGTCGCCCAGGGATTCCAGGCAGTATTTCATTCTCGGGATCTGGTAGACGACCTTGACCGTAAGCTCGTTCGGCTGGCGGTAGTCCATGCAGAACCGTAAGTGGCCACCTGGATTCGCCACAAAAACCACCGGGAAAGACCAGTCGGCGTCTGATGGCTCGATGACACCCAGTTTTACCATTCTCTTGACCTGCCTCTCAATATTTTGGCGGCTGTGCGGCCCAGGCCGGTACGAAGCGTAAAACACTGGCTTGGTGTCGGGATTTAGCTGGATGTGATGCCTGGCGGCCGCGCGTTCACGCAGTTTCCCAGACTAAGTGCCCTTGAACTGGTCCAGGAGGCCAAGCACCTTGCCATGGAGGTCTTTGGGAACTCCCGCCCGGCTCATCTCTGACGTCTCCGGCTCCTTCTCGGGGGTATCAACCTGTGCCTCCAGCGGTTCCTCTGCCCCGGCTATCCTCGCGTCCTTGTCAAGCGCTCGCCGATCCGCCAGCTCCTTTTGGACCTCCAGAAGGGTCCCCTGGGAAAAGCGTCGCGCCTTCCCCGTGTCAGACTGTGCGACCCCCACTAGGGTACCATTGGCAAAAGACTTGTTTGTGAGACCCAGGATGACCAAGAGGACGGAGAAGGGCTCGTGCCGGCGCACCTTCTTTTGATGCCCGTAGGCCAAGTGCAGCCGGTTATTTTCCAGGAATTCCGCCCGGCCCTGGAGTAAGCAACTCTCTGTCGAACAGGTCACCACTTGGACCTCAGATTGGGTGCCGGGTGGGAGGACCGTCGCACCCGCCAGCGTCCGCTTGTTCGGGTTGACCCGGGGATTTGCCGGTGCTTTTATTGTCGCCCTCTGGCACGGATGTGGTAGCCCAAGATGTCCGAGACGGCACGCGCAGTCCACTCGATCTTGCCGTCCTGGAGCATAATGGCACGTGTGTACCGGCGCTGGAAGTCGCACCGATGATGAGCGCGACCGAGAGGCGCTTCACAACATTAAAAGAGAAATGCAAAGACTATTCATGTACATGCAGGGTGAGGGGAAGATGAGCGAGGGCCTTGAGCGCCTTCCCCGAGGCATCCACGATCCGGGTGCGGGTTGGCGCACGCCTCGCATGTGCGCACCACCCCGAAGGGAGCAGGTCCTCTCTGACTACACTGGTTCCGGCCCCTATGTCCACCACCGCGGCCACAGAAACCGGGACCTCATCCCCGAGACTCAGGGTGGTCTTGACCTTGAATTAGTCCTTACGCAAGACGATCACGGTACCCCGACAGGCACACGGCGTCCATGCGGCTACCTTGGTATGTAGCCGACGACCGCACCGCCCCAGGAATGAAACTGAGGCCGACACGGGAACACAGGGGCTTCTGACAGACCGGAGGGCGCTTACTGGTGCACCCCCCCCACCTCTTTTCCCGATCCCGAGGTACCCGTGGTCGTCGTATCCTTCTCGGGATGGGAGTCCCAGCTTTTCGGGTTCTCCTTGTATGGGTTCTCCTGGATTCTCTGCAGGAACTCGACCCGGAGTTTGTGCACCGTCTTCGGGTCCCGCCGACCAGGGGAAGCCCCCTTTGCTTTCCGGTCCGCCCAGCGCACGGCCCTGGCGACCTGGATTCCCTGCCGGGACAGCTTGTACTGAAGCTCTTTGAGCACCTCCGGACAGGCTTCCGCGATTTGATGCTCCTTGTTGCACAACCAGAACGCCCGTACCCGGTTAGGGAGATCCCCACCCCGTGTGAGTCGGGGAGTAGAGGACGCGACAAACCCGCGCCAGCCCTCCAGAAGGCCGCCGGCGAGGGAGGACAACTCATCCACGGCTGGAACCTGTGTCTTTCGTCCTGTCCGACTGGTCTTCCGTGCCAAGAACATCTCGGGGGGCGTCGGCTGTAGTCTCTGGAGCGCGTTGACCTGGTCGTGTTTTCCTTGGGTGAGCGACGCGAGCTGCCTGTTGATTTGGATTCAGCAGCTCCCCAGGACTAGTCACACCGGTCTTGTGGCGTAGTTGGTTGTTCGACCTGAACAGGTTATGGGCTGTTGAGCTCCGCTCGGGAATTCCATTGGAGCTACACTTACACGCGGGCTCTTGGTGACTCAAGCTCGTGTACTTGTTGGCATTCCATTTTGTATGACTTGTACTTGATTGTACTTGATTTGTGTATCTCTTGGTGAGCTCCCCCCTTCTTGTGGTAAGCTCGGGGAGATTGTGCGTGGCGTGGTGACTGGAATGTGCGGCGGTGGGCGGCTTAGCACAGGGGAGGCGCATGCTCCGCTTTGAAAGGTGCGCCGTAGGCCCTGCACACGCGGAGAGTGGAGGTGCCTGGGGGAGCACTGAGAGGAGGTTTTCCCTGGGACTGGCAGAGGGGTCGCCTGGGGTATATCAGGCGGTCCTAGTGGGCCCAAGACCGCCATCCAAGTAAACCAACGCATCCACCCATCTACCTCCCGCTTCACAGGTTATAGGCCCAGCTGTCGCTGGTGGTCATCGTCGTCTTCCCTGCGGTCGCTGTTCGGACGACGTTGCTCGGGTTGCGGTGTGTTCCGGCGTAGCGCGGGCGGATACCGCCGTCGACGTCGTCAGTGCGGAGCTTGGTCGCGCCGCTGTCGTCAACATGTCGGAGTACGGCCGCTTTGGCGGCCCGCGGTTCGCGCAGATGGACGACGATTACAAGGTGTGGGCAGCGTACCAGCGTGCGCAGCTCAAGAAAGAGAAGCTGTGGACGGCGGTCGTGACGGCCCGCCCTGCTTCTGGGTCGGACGACAAGAAGTCCGACCCGGTGGTCGAAGCGTGGGAAGCCATGAACGAGGCGGCGCTAGCGACCATCCAGATGTCGGTCAAGCCCGTGCACCTCAACACGGTCACGTCGGTTGACACGGCCAAGGAGGCGTGGGACGCGCTCAAGGTCATGTTCGAGGCCCGTGACAACGCGCAGCTGCTGCGGCTCATGGACGAGCTGAGCAGCCTGAAGAAGGGCGACGACGAGAACATCATCAAGTTTGCGTCGCGCGCCAAGACGATCCGGGACGAGCTTTCCATGCTCGGCAGCCCGGTGGACGACAACACGCTCGCACTGCGTGTCTTGTCGGGGCTCCCGTCAGAGTACGGGATGCTGAGGACGGTCTTGGAGAACAAGGACACCAAGCTCGTCATGTCGGACGTGACGGCTAAGCTGTTGCAAGTGGAGCAGCGGAGCATTACCGTCGCCGCGTCCAAGCCTTCTGGCAGTGTCAAGTCACAAGCCTTTGCGGCAGCGGCGCACAAGAAGTCGTTTGACAAGAAGTCGGTCGTGTGTTTCTACTGCAACAAGAAAGGGCACATGCAGCGTGACTGCTACAAGAAGAAGGCGGACGAGGCCAAGGGCAAGGGCAAGCCCGGCGGTAGTGGTCGTGAAGGCGGCCACGGCGACGGGCCCCACGCGGGTGCCGCTCTGGCATACACTGCCTCCACCGGCAATTCCGGGAGCAGCGAGGCTCACGGGAGCACACGCGGGTTATCAACCTGGGTGCTCGACTCTGGCGCAACCAACCACATGGCCGCCGGGGATAAGGGCTTTACCATCCGGACGGCGGGAAGCGGGGCCGAGGTCACCTTGGCCAATGGCAATAAGGTGCCCATCAAGGGGCACGGCCACGTCTCAATGGACGTTGGAAAAGGAAACACCAAGACGCGCATGGTACTCGGGGAGGCTATGCTCGTGCCGGACCTGACTAGCAACCTGCTGTCGGTTCGAGCGGTCGACCGCAATCGAGGAGCGGTGGTGTTTGTCGACAACGCCTGCTACATCCTTAGCGACGGGGATGCTGTTCGCTCGAGCGGAGTGCTCGACAAGGCGTCGGTGGTCGGCAAGGTGAACGACCTGGAGCAGTATGTGCTCAAGGTGACGCCGGTCCAGGCGTCGGCTAACGCGGCATCCACGC